>Ga0116134_1001953_pt1 | contig 10236 bp, 9 predicted proteins | sample June2015DPH_19_5_FD_89737 | JGI IMG/M metagenome (GOLD analysis project Ga0116134, IMG submission 89737) | Peatland microbial communities from SPRUCE experiment site at the Marcell Experimental Forest, Minnesota, USA - June2015DPH_19_40 | ecosystem: Environmental > Terrestrial > Soil > Wetlands >...
AGCATCCGGGTGCGGACCGCGATGGCGGTCCAGACACGAGAGCAGGGCCGTTACCAGGGCGGCCGCCCGCCGTACGGGTACCGGCGGGCTGATGCCGGGCCGCACCCGAACAAGGTACACGCTGCCTGGGGGCGCCGCGCCCACCGCCTCGAACCCGACCCGGAAACTGCGCATCGTCGGGTGGATCTTCGCCCGGCGGCTGGCGGGCCATTCGGTGGCGCGGATCGCGCGGGCGCTGAACGAGGCGGGGGTGCCGTGCCCGTCGGCGGCGGATCCGGCCCGGAACTCCCATCGCGCCGGGACGGGATGGGCGCTGGGCACGGTCGCCACGATCGTCCGGAACCCGCGGTATACGGGCCGTCAGGTGTGGAACCGGCAGCGCACCGATAAGGATCTCGCCGACCCCGGGAACGTGAGCCTGGGGCATAAGAGCGTGCCGCGGTGGAACCTGCCCGACGGGTGGGTCATCTCCCGCAAGCCCGCGCATCCGGCGCTGGTCAGCGAGGCTGATTTCATCGCTGCCCAGGGCATCAGCGCCGCCCGCGGCCCCGCCCCTGGTATCGGTGACTGCGCCGCAGAAGCGCCGGTATCTGCTGGCCGGGCTGCTGATCTGCGGTGGCTGCGGGCGGCGGATGGAATCATCGTGGTCCAACGGCAAGCCTGCCTACCGGTGCCGCCACGGCCACACCACCGCCAGCGCGCCCAGCCCACAGCGCCCGAAGAACGCCTACGTCCGCGAGGATCTCATCGTGGCGCACCTGCCCGCCCTTCATGTACTGCTCGCCGAGCCCGCCGGAGGACAGCGGAGGCGGCGCACCCGCCGCGGAATCGACGTCCGGTACCAAGCCGCCGAGGACGCGATCAGTTACCTGCGTGAGCAGCAGATCATCCTCATCTTTGACCCGGCCTCCGGCACACTGCACGCAGGCACCGGCGAGACCACCCAGACCATCACCCTGAAAACAAGCTAACCCGGGCTGAGGCCCCGCATCCAAAGGAGGAACCAAGAAAGAAATCGCCGGTCGCCCGGCGCTGGCGGCAGCCTGCGCCCGGGTGACGCCCCTGCCTGCCTGGAAACAGGCAGTTATGGGGAATTACTGTGTCCGAACCCCATTACCCCACATTGCTCTATAAGCCACAGCGCTGAGATAGATCTGTAGCGCGCTTGCGCCTGCTGGCTAGGACTATATGTATCTGACCTGCAGAAATGGATCCATGTCAGGCTGCGGGGGACGTGACCTGCGACTGGGTTCTCCTGGGAGACCGACTTGAACCCCCATGGCAAGAAGAGCACACCCTCTCCCTCTGGGACGCGCTGATCGTCCAGGCAGCCATCCAGGTCGGCGCGGAACGCCTGGTATCGGAAGATCTCCAGAACGGGCGCCGCTTCGGCGTGCTCACGATAGAAAATCCTTTCCGCAGGGCGTGACCTTAAGCCGGACACCGGTGCCTGTCAGCCGGGGGACCGGCATTCTCCCCACAGGCCTGATCCGCGAGTATTGCAACTGCTCCATCCCGGCCGCGATTGCCTTATCCGCCGGGCCGGGGAAGAAAGCGCCGAGGAACTCATCGCGGGGGTAGCGGTGGAACTCGGTACTGTTCATCAGATGTCCTCGGTCCCTTCATAGGCTCGCGACGGCTCTGGCCGGATCGGGCTCCGGCGTTCCGCTGGGTTCCCAGTCCCCGTCTGATCGTGCGTATGGATACCACTGGAGATCACGGCCGAGCCGGAGCTGAAGTCGGCCGGCGGTTACGCGGTTGCCCTGGATGCTTTCCGCCGCATGGGCCTTGGTGCGCAGTGCCGCCCGGGCCGCCTTGAGCAGATCGGCGGAATCCGGCTCCTCCATGGCCGGGTCCCACTCGGTGCTCAGCACCTCCAAGCCGGTGATGCCGCCCTGCCGCCAGGCGAGCGCCTGCCGGGCAAGTTCACGTCCGCTGACCCCGGAACGAGCCACGAGCCTGGTGAAGGCCGGCGTGCCCAATGCCCCGGCCGCCCGGCGGGCAAGGTCAGTATCCGGGTCGAGGGTCAGCCCGGCGTCGGTGCTGAGGCCCACCGCCATTTCCCAGGCCCGCGCGGCCGCGTCGGCGGCTAGCTCCAGCAGGTCGTCGCGAAGGCTGCCCGCGGACGGTGGCGGATCCACGGGCAGCGCCGCGGGAGCCGCGGGACGTGAGGGCGGCAGGGGCGGGGCAGGGATCGGTGCCGACGGCGGCGCTCTGAACACTGCCCGTGCATCGACGCCTTCGTCGGCGGCGTGAGCAGTCAGCGTCAGTGCCTGCGGGCCGGAGCCGACGTGACCGGCTGCCGCAGCTCCTGTCTCGGCCGCCCGGCCAGGAGCCCGGCCGCGACGGCGGGCCCGGATTCCAGCCATGATCTGGTCGCGGGTCCGGCCGCGCAGCAGCAGCAGGACGAACGGGTCGGCGTCCAGGGCATCGGTGACGAGGTAACAGGCGGCCGCCGCATGCTTGCACGGGTCCGCGTCGTCCGGACAACTGCATCGCGGCCCGATCTCGCCGCCACCGGGCAGAAGATCAAGCCCGGCGCGGGCCGCATCATCGGCGATCTCGGGTGGCAGCTCGCCGTCCAGCAGTGCCGCAGCGTGGCCGAGCCGGGCGGAGATGGCCGTGAGGACCTGGTCCCATTCGGCATCGGTGAAGCACCGCACCCGGATCCGGACCTCGTACGGCCGCGTCTTGCGGCCTTGCACCTGAGCTCGCGCCTCGCCCGGCGCTATGATGAGCTCTCCCACAGAATCACCGCGCGCATAGTCCCGGCCGCGTGGCAGCCGGTTGGGGTCCAGCTGGGCCCGCTGCTCCAGTGCTTCCAGCCATGCCCGGCCCCACCAGGTCCGGCCGAATTCCGGTTGCCCGGCGTTCTTCCTGGCCGGGCTGGCGCTCATGTCATTCATGTCGTGGCTCGCAGGCTGACGAGTTCAGCGAGTTGGTCGTCGGAAAGCTGGGCGATCCAGCCCTCACCAGAGCCGATCACGGCCTCGGCGAGGCCGCGTTTCTTCTCCAGCAGCGCTGCTATGCGGTCTTCGAGGGTCCCCTCGGTGATGAGCCGGTGTACTTGCACGGGCCGGTCCTGGCCGATCCGGTACGCGCGGTCGGTCGCCTGATCCTCCACCGCGGGGTTCCACCATCGGTCGTAGTGCATGACGTGGGTGGCGCGGGTCAGCGTCAGGCCGGTGCCGCCCGCCTTGAGGGACAGCAAGAACACTGGAACCTTACCGGCCTGGAACTCTGCCACCATCTCCTCCCGGCGCCGCACGGGAACCCCGCCGTGCAAGAACAGCGAGCCGATTCCGCGTCCGTCAAGGTGCTGCTGCAGCAGCGTCGCCATCTGGGTGTACTGCGTGAAGACAAGCATGGCTTCGCCGCTGGCCAGGATCACGTCGGCCAGTTCGTCGAACGCGGCCAGCTTCCCGGACCGGCCAGCCAGTGGTCCCCGCTGCTTGAGGTACTGAGCCGGGTGATTGCAGATCTGCTTCAGAGCGGTCAGGAGCTTGAACACCAGCCCGGCCCGCTCGAGGCCGTCCTTCGTGGCGATCGCCTCCATCGTCTCGCGGACGATCGCCTCGTAGAGCGTGACCTGCTCGGCGGTGAGCGGAACGAACCGGTCGGTCTCGGTCTTGCGCGGCAGTTCGGGGGCGATCCCGGGATCGGTCTTCCGGCGCCGGAGCAGGAATGGCCGGATCAGAGCCGCGAACCGCGCGGTCGCTTCGGCGTCGCGGTACCGCTCAACCGGTACCGCCACCCGGCGGGTGAACGACTCCAGATGCCCGAGCAGGCCGGGTGTCGTCCAGTCCAGGATCGCCCACAACTCCGATAGCCGGTTCTCCACCGGCGTCCCGGTCAGCGCGACCCGGGCGGGCGCGGGCAGGGCTCGCAGCTCACGTGCGATGCGCGACAGCGGATTCTTCACGTGCTGAGCCTCGTCGGCGACGACCAGACCCCAGCTGATCTGGGCGAGTCGCGCGGAGTCACGCAGCACTACGCCATACGTAGCCAGGACGATCTCGTCGACGGCCAGGTCCTGCAGGTGCCGGCCGCCTCCGTGATAGCGGCGTACCGGGATATCGGGGGCGAATCGGCGCACCTCGCGCTCCCAGGTGCCGAGCAATGAAGCCGGGCACACAACGAGCGTCGGCCCGGCCTTCGAATCCCGCCGATGCAGGTGCAGCGCGATCACCTGGATCGTCTTGCCGAGCCCCATGTCGTCGGCGAGGCAGCCGCCGAGCCCGGCGCCGCACATCGCGGCCAGCCAGGCCAGGCCTCGCTGCTGGTACGGCCGCAGCGTCGCCGTGAGCCCGGGTGGCGGTTCGATCGGTTCGGGGCCGGACGCGACGCTCGCGACTTGGCGGGCGAGGTCGGCGAGCGGGCCTTCGGCGACGACCGGCACGGTTTCGCCGTCGATTTCGGCCGAGCCCGCGAGCACTGCGCCGAGGGCCTCGGAGGTGCGCATCCGCGTCTGTGGCGGGCGCCGCAGCCGCTCAAGCACGGCCGGATCAAGGATCACCCAGCGGCCGCGCAGCCTGATCAGCGGCCGCTTGGCCTCGGCCAGCGCGGTGATCTCGTCCGCATCAAGCAGCGCACCGTCGAGCGTGAGCTGCCAGCGGAAATCCAGCAGCGCGCCGAGCCCGAACCCGGCATCGGTGAGCTTCTCCGGGGCCGGCGTGGCCAACGCCCGCAACTTCAGCCCGCCGGCCAGCATGCTGGACGGCCACAGCACCTCGATGCCAGCACCGGCAAGTTCTTCGGCGGCCGGCCCGAGCAGGCGGGTGAGCGCATCGTCGTCGAGGTCGATCACCGACGGGCTGGCCTGTCGCAGGACCTGACCAAGCGGCGGCCACACCGCTGCGCCGCGCCGCAGGGCGAGCAGCAGATCCGCCTCCGCCTGCGGGCCGAACCTGGCGAGCACCGTTTCCGGCTGGTTCCACAGGGCGGCGGCATCGACGATCAGACTCGGGTCTGCGGTGCTGCGCAGCTGCATCACCAGCCGGAACGCGGGCGTGTCCGAGTCGGGAGCCTGTTCTTCCTTATCCGCATCCGCGCCGGTTAGCTCCTCGTCAGCCGGGTCCGTGGGCGATGCCGCGACCGCCTCGATCCGCAGGCCCAGGCGCGCTCCGGCGGAAAGGCCGTCGCGCGCATCGGCGAGCCACTCTGCGAGATCGCTGACCCTGGTTGGGCCGGCCGCAGCGAACGCCGGTGACGAGGTGGTCCGGGGTGCGCCGGGCGACCGCGCGATCGTGTCGGCGATCGCATCCCAGAGTTCGCGGACCAGCGCTTCCGGCGAGCGGAGCCGCATCGGGCGCGAGCCGGGAACGCCCAGGGCATGCGCCGCCGGGGGGAAGGCGGCCGTGAGTTCGCGCAGCCACGTCAGGTCGGCCGGATCGAGCGGTCCGGCCCGCCAGATGTCCAGGCCGTCCGCGCCGACGGTCGGCAGCAGGCGGCCGCGCGCGACCAGGCCCACCCCCGCGGCCGCAGCGGCCGCCCAGACTCGGACACTGCGCCGTATCCGCTGGGCGGCGTGGCCCGGATCAACGGCGAGCAACGTCGGCAGAGCCTCGGCGAGCGGGATGATTTCCGCCGAGACCAAGCGCTTGCGTATGCCGTACGTTCCACCGGGGAAGACAAGCTCTAGCTTGGCGGATCCCGAGCCATTACCCCAGAGCGCGAACATCCCCCGCCGGGGAATCTCGCTCGGTAGGAAGATCAGCTCGCCGTCCAGCACGCAACCGCACGATACCGGTTTCCTCACCCGGCCGACCGGAACTTACCCATCGTGTCGCATTTGATCATGCTTGAGCGGTGGTGAAGATCCCGCCGCGGAGTCCGAGGGCGAACGCTTATGCCGACAGGTGGGTACGCACAATCCGGGCCACGGCGTCATCCTGGATTACAGCGCCGAATACGGCGCCGCCCCAGACGGCCCGCAGCTCGCGCCCGCAGTGGCAACGTGTCCCTTCGCCGATCTGGTCGCGCAGAACAGCCAGTTCGGAAGATCGGTTGCGCTCGCTGAGCACCGTCGCCAAGCGAGCCGGCTACAGGTCGGAGTTCGCATTTGCCGCCCCGTTCAAGGCCGCCCCTGGACCGGGTACCGAGCGGACGTTGCCAGTCTTCACGTCGCCGTACTGATCACCGGCCTGGGCATCACCGGCGAGGCGGACCTGGCCGCGGTGACCGCAGCCGACATCGCCGCTTTCACCGTCTGCCGAGCTAGCCGGCGAAACCCGGCCGACATGCAGGACCTGATGACCGCGATGCGCTCGCTGCTCGGATTCCTGCACGTCACGGGCAGGATGACCGCACGGCTGGACGCGGCCGTGCCGTCGGCGCCAGGCCGCCGGGGCGACCTCGCTTCCGCGCGGGATCGCTCCCGGGCAGGCAGCCGCGCTGCCTGTACGTGCTCGCGCGGTTCATTCGCGGTCGGATGCGGGGCACTGAGATTAAGCCAGCTGGGATAGGTCGAGGGTGGCTTCGTGCCCGTCGGCGAAGCGGACGATCATGCGGGCGGTGCCGCCGATAGCCTGGAGGTAGGCGTTGAGGGTGGACAGGAGCAGGTCGTGTGGCTGTTCCATGCGGCTGATGGCTGCCTGGGTGACGCCCAGGCGGCGGGCGAGCTCGACTTGGGTGAGCTCGGCGGCTTGGCGGAGCGCGGCCAGGCCCATTGCGTAGGTGCGGTCAGCTTTGGCCATGTCTGCGCGGACCTGGGCGACGTCGGCTGCGATGTCGGGCCGCTGGGCGAGCCGGTTGATGCGGTCGTTGCCGTGGATGAACTTAACTTCTTCTGTCATCGGAGCTTCCCTTCTGGCGCAGCCATGCGTCGGCTAGCGCCTCTCCGCGTGCTGCGGCGCTCGCGTAGAAAACGTCCCCGATCGCCTTCTTGTCGAACCCGACCAGTGCGATCACCACGTGGTCATCGGCGGGGAACCAGCAGATGACCCGGACGGCGACGTCCGGGTCATAGGGGTGGGCGGCCCGCCATAGCTCGTGGCGGCGAGCCTGTCGCACCCGCTTGAAGGTCGGGGACTCTTCCTCTGGCTTGGCCGGAAGGTCGTTGAGCGCTTGCAGGAGCGCGACCGCGACGGTCAGGAGCTGGCCGCCTTGCTCTTCCGCATGGCTGAGCTAGCGGTCGAACTCGTCTGTCCAATCGACGATCACTCTTCAAGTATGAGCTGCAGTTAATACAACGTCAAATTAATACACTTTGTAAGGAGGCATGGTTCGCCGTCCGCCTAGCTATAGCTAGTCCCTTGGCCCTGATGGCGCGATTGCATGGCCCGGTGTAAGAGCTCTACAGCGCGATGACGGTCCCGATCGCGCTTTCCTTGCTGAAGGAGGAGCCGCTGCCGGGTACTTGGACGAGCTCGCCGATGGCGATCGTGTCGTCGTCTCTCTCGAAGGACATCCCGCTGAGCCTGACCACGATCCGCTCCACGGCGGCGGTCCCTCCGGTTGCGTTAAGCGCGCCGTTTTGGCGCTGGGTGTGTAGGGAAGTTTCCGGGGGTCGGGGAAGCCGAGGCTGGTGTAGCCGGGTGCGCGCTTGGCCAGTGATGAGGCAAGGACGCCGGTGAGTTCGTCGTGATAGTCGTGGACCTCGGCGGTGGTCTTGCCGTCATAGGGGCGGAGGATGCGTCCGGCGTACTGGAGGAGGCTCCCCTTCTGCGCGACGGGCGCGGCAAGGAAGAGGGTGTCCAGCGGGGGGCAGTCAAATCCTTCCCCGGCGTACGGGCCGGTCGCGACCGCGAGCAGGGGCGGGCCGCCAGGCTGCGGCTGAAGGCGGGCGAGCGCCGCGGCCCGGCTCTTGGCTCCCATGCCGCCGCGCAGCATGACGGGGTCATGGCCGAGGCCGTGCAGCGCGCCAGCGAGCTTTTCCAGGTGCGCGGTCCAGTTGGTCAAGATCAGGCAGTTCCTGCCTTGGGCCAGTGCGGCCGCCACGTCGGTTACGACTTGGAGCGTGCGCTCGTCGTCGGCGATTAGGTCCTTGTAGATGATGGCCATGCCGCCAGGAGCGGACGGGCTGGCGTCGCCGGTGTAGCAGTACCTGGTCCGATGGAGATGGAGGACGGGAGTGGGCCGTCCGCCAGGGGCGCTGCCAGGCAGCATGGCGCTGCCGTCGGCTGGCTCGCGGGGCACGGTGATGGTGTGCCGGACCGGGCCTACATGCATGCCGATGAGGTTGTCGAGCTTGTCGCGCCGGTACGGAGTCGCGGTCAGCCCGAGCCAGCGGCGCGCCGAGATCTGCTTCACGGCCTGCTCGAAGCCAGCTGCGGGGACGTGGTGGCATTCGTCCGCGACCATCAGGCCATACCTGGCGGTGACCTCGGCGATGTCGCGCCGGGATAGGGCCTGGAGGGTGATGACGTCGATGGTGCCGCGCAGTTTGGTCCGGCCGCCGCCGAGTTGCCCGGCCTTGACGCCGAGGAACTCGGCGATCCGCGCCCGCCACTGGTCGGCGAGGGCCTTGCGGTCAACCAGGACCAGCGTGGAGACCTGGTGTGCGGCGATGACCGCGCAGGCGATCACGGTCTTGCCCGAGCCCGGCGGGGCGACGAGGATTCCGATATCGTGCCTTGCCAGCTCGTTGACGGCCTCGCGTTGTACCGGGGTCAGCGTGGCGGTACAGGTGAACTCGTGTGCCTCACCGGGTACCCGGTCGTCGGTGATGTCCAGGCGGCTGCCTGCCTGCTCAGCAAGCGAGGTGACGGTGTCGAGCATGCCGCGCGGGAGGATCAGGCCGCCGTCGAGAGTCTCGTCGTAGCTGTGCAGGAAGCGGGGGATATTCCAGGTGGAGGCGCGCATCCGCTGCCGCTCGTAGAACAGCGGGTTATGCATCGACGCCGCGTGCCGCAGCGTCGCGGCCAGCCCCGGCGTCAGCTCCGCCTGCTCCACCCGAATGCCGGCCCCGAGCCGGGTACGCAGGGCCGGCAGGGCTTGGGGCCGGGTGGCGGTGGAGGCGGCCGAGACGAGCCGGGTGACCTCGGTGGCGACCGCGACCTTCCCGGCACGGTCGGCAGCCCGCTTCAGCTCCTGCGGGGTCATCCGGCCGAGCGTGGACAGGTACGCCCACTGGTCCTTATGCGGTTCCAGGGCCTCCATGTCCAGGAACACGGTCGTGCCGTTCCGCCGTGCGGGCCTGAACAGCGGCGCGGCGATCAGGTTCCCCATGCCGCCGGCCGGGAGCAGGTCCTGGGACGGGAACAGCCGGTCATAGCTGGCCAGCGTCATCCGGCCGCGCAGCGTCATCGCCTCCCGCAGCAGCCCCGTCCCCAGCCGCCGCGCTGTCTCGGCCGGGACCGGCGAGGTGAAGAACACCCACGCGTGCGCCCCGACACCCGACCGGGACACTTCCAGCGCGACCGGGACCTGGAGGGTGCGCCCTGCTTTGACGTACATGAGGGCGTCGAACATCGCCTCGGGGCCGTCGAAGTCGGCGGCCAGCCACCAGCACCTGTCGCCATCCAGCAGCGGGTACAGGCCGATGTGGACCTCGCCCTTCAGGTGCGCGGCGAGCACGGCGGGAGTGAGCGGGAGGTACGCGCGGTCCTCGTGCCGGACCCCCTTGCGCCACCCGCCCCGCACCGCCGGAACCCAGCCGCCCTTTCCGGTGCGGGGGTTGTCGAACCGGGTCGCGTACACGTTGGGGCGGCCCGCGAACAGTGCACCGTAGAACGCCACCTTCACATCCGGCGGTGACCCGTCATCCACCAGCCCCGGTGGTGCCTCGAAGTAGCCAGCTTGCGAAGGGCTAGGCGGGGCGGCCTGCTGCGGGGTGAGCTTCAGCAGCCGCAGCAGGCGGGCGTTCTCCGCGCGCAGCCGCGTCAGCTCAGCCTCAACTGTTGTGAGAGTTTCAGCCACGCAGACAAGCTATCCAGGCACGATCAGTGGCTGGGCGGCATCGGCAGGAGTGAATGAGCCTGTCCGGGTGCCGTGGTCGCGGAGGTAAGGGGGGTATGACGGCATCGACTGTCGCTGAGATCTGTCTGTCCCAGCCGGTCCTGGGACCTATCCCCGGGTGCCCGGCGAGTTCGGCGACGACCCGGACCGGTATGTCAGCGGCAAGGCCCGCAGAACTATGCCGCTACCTCCCCGATCACCCGCGTGTCGGGCAAGAAAAAGGTCGTCGCCGCCCGGTTCATCCGCAACGACCGGCTCGCCGACGCGCTGCACCGGCAGGCGCAAAGCGCCCTGATCACCTCACCTGGTGCCCGCGTCTGCTACGACGAGCAACGCGGC
>Ga0116134_1001955_pt1 | contig 10231 bp, 7 predicted proteins | sample June2015DPH_19_5_FD_89737 | JGI IMG/M metagenome (GOLD analysis project Ga0116134, IMG submission 89737) | Peatland microbial communities from SPRUCE experiment site at the Marcell Experimental Forest, Minnesota, USA - June2015DPH_19_40 | ecosystem: Environmental > Terrestrial > Soil > Wetlands >...
AAATCCGATCCGAATGCGTTTGTAATCCTGGCTGCGGCGCCATTGCCTGCTCAGCACGCGGGGGGCTGAGGCCCCAGCCAATGTTCCGCCACGGAAAGCTGCACGGACGATCGTCCACCCAAGCGGCGGAAGGCGCGGTATGCGGGGACTGGAACCGGACTCCGTTCGCCCCAGTAACGGAAAATCGCCGCGTATCCCATCATCAGTCCGCGCATCATCCTGAGCATATTTCGCTGGCGAATGCCCTGGCGAAGCCCGTTGAGCGTCGCGGCCAGCAATCGTCCGGGGAGATTCACCAGCGGCACATTGCACCAGGCGAAGAGCACGTTATTCCGCCGGCCATAAAGATCCATCCGCTTCCGGTCTCGTCTGGGAGATTCAAAATGATGGATCGGATCGGCGCGACCGAGGCGCACGACATATCCGGCGGCGAGCATGCGGATGCAGTAGTCCTCTTCCTCGCCCTGATGGAAAAGGAATTCGCGGTAACCCCCCAAACGGACAAACAACTCGCGCCGCAGCGCGTGTGCGGTGCCGACGAAGGAGGCAGTGACGAAAATCCCTCGCTCGTCCGGGGCCGATTGCCTGAGGACGTTTTCCTGATGAATATTGATGTAGGGAATGGCGACCGCTGCAATGCGCGGGTCCGTGAATTCCGCGAGCGTTTGAGAAACAACCCGCGGACTGGAAAACGCGGCGTCGTCGTCGATGGAAACGATGACCGCCGTCTGTGCCAGCGACGCACCGCGGTTTCGCTGGACAATGTAGCCAAGCGATTCCTCGGCGCGCACGAGTTGCACGGTGGGGAATTCCGCCCGGATCATCTCTCCGGCGCCGTCGGTCGAGCCGTCGTCGATCACCAACACGCCTGGCCGCGCATCCTGGTCTAGCGCCGATGCCACCGCTTTCCGCAGATCGTCTTTTCGGTTTTTGGTGGTGATGATGACCGTGGCGTCGGCGAATTCTTGCGTCATGGCTTGGAGGAATTGTTACAGGCGGTGAAACTTGGTAAACGTGTCACGACGTCGATCGTGCAACATCAAGAGTCCCATATCCATAGTATGATGTCAACGGCGCATCGAACGTCGCCGGCCGCGATTATGATCGCGGTCCGCTTTGGAACACGTAATGGTCAATGCGAATCTCAAAGCACCCCGAGTGGCAATGATTCAGGATGGGGCGCGGCTGCGTTACACGGTGCCGCTGGCGATGCAACGGGCCGGAATTCTCGAGCGAGTCTTCATCGATTGGTTCGTCCGCGAAGGCTCGCTGGAAGAAAAGATCGCGGCGATCGGGAAGAAATTCCGTCCGCAATTGGGCCGGAAAATGGCCGAACGTACTTGCCCGGAATTGGACTCATCGCGAGTACTTCACAATCCTGCGATGGCCGTGCGCCTGAAGTTGGGGATGCGCAAGTTCGCTAAATCCGAGGATGCGTATATCTGGGCCTCGCGCGAAACCGCCAAGTGGATCATCCGCAGGGGATTTGGCCAGGCGAATATATTGCACGGCTTCATCCGCAACGCCGCGCCCGAAACCTACCGCGTCGCAAAAGATCAGGGCTTGCGCACCAGCGGCGATCAGATCATCGCGCCGCTGGAGGTGGAGATGGCGGAAATGAAGCGGCAGGTTCAGCGCTGGCCCGGCTGGACCGCCCGCGAGGGAATCGAGATGCATAGGGAGTATCTCGCTTTCGAGCGTCAGACCTGGGAAGTCGTCGATGGCATCACCTGCGCTTCGGATTACGTGCGCGAGGGCCTGATATCCGTCGGCGTCGCGGCGGAGCGGATTACCGTGGCGCCGTATCCCTGGCAGGCGCCGCAAGGGCCGGCGATCCAGCGAACAAAAAAAGCCGGGCCGCTGCTGGTTGGATTCGTCGGGGCCGTCGGACTTCGGAAGGGCTCACCATGGTTTCTGGAAACGGCCAGGCGATTCGATCCCCGCCGGGTGCGGTTCGCGATGGTCGGGCCCGTGTTGTTGGATCATGCCCGGCTGGAGCCGCTGGCCGATCGCGTTCAGTTCGTCGGCGCCGTGCCGCACAGCCAGGTGGCCGATTGGCTGCGAAAATTCGACGTTTTTTTCTTCCCCTCAACGTGCGAAGGCTCGGCTGCCGCTATACTCGAAGCCATGGGCAGCGGGCTGCCGATCGTGGCGACACCCAACAGCGGGTCGCGGGTTCGCGACGGCATCGAGGGCTTCATTCGGGCATACGAGGATGTCGAGGGTTTCGAGCAGGCGATCCGACGGCTTGACGATGACCGGGATTTGCTTCTGAATATGGGCAACGCCGCCAGAGCGCGTGTCCTGGCAAACGATCTGAACGCCTACCAGGCGGATTTGGCGCATTTTTTCCAGAGGCTGGTCGAGGGTTAGGGAATGCCGCCCCCACGGAAGAACATCCTCTTTTACTGCGGGGTTTTCCAACCCATAGGCGGGGTCGAGTCGTTTACGATCGACCTGATCGGGTGCCTTCCGCGGGACATGGCGGACGTGAGCGTCGTATTGTGGGGCAAGCCGCTGAGCGAAATACCGGGCTTGGCGCCGATCAAAGCGTACGCCACGGAATTTCGCCGCTCGTTTTTTCGATGGGGATGCCGGTGGGCGCTTCCGGATCGTCTGCTCTTGCCGGTGGGCACGCGAATGGCGCAGCGGGCGAATCTTTTGGTGTTCGCCAAGATCCTTCCGCCTCCCATCCATCTGAGGCTGCGAAAAGTTCTCGGCCCAGACGGCCGGCCGATTCCCTCGGTCCTGGTGATACCCTATCGCCCCGCTGAGATGTGGCCGCAGGGCGCGGACAAGGCTCTGCTGGGTTGCTTTGATGTGATCGTAGTTCCCGCCCCGAGTTTTGCCGACGATCTCCAGGCAATGAATTACCGTGGGCGTACGGTTGTTCTCAGCTTGCTCCCGCCCCCGGCGGCGCCCATCCTGCCGCCGCCGTGGTCCGCTAACGGCGTGATCCGTCTCGGCTATCTGGGACGATTCGAACACCAGAAGAATCTCGGGTATATGTTGGACATATTCGATCGCCTCTCGGGATCGAAAACCGACCCGTTCGAGCTTCATATGTACGGCGATGGCACGGAGTGGATGGATTTGGAGCAAAAGGCCGCGTCGAGTCCGGCCGCGGATCGCATCGAGTTCCATGGGATCGTCAATGGCAAAGCCAAGTGGGACGCGATCGATTCGTGTGATTTGTTTCTCAACACGGCATGGACGGAGGGGCAGTGCCTGGTGGCCCTTGAGGTCTTGAGCCGAGGAAGGCCGCTCGCGGCGACTCCCGTGGGCGCGCTGCCGCACATCATCGATTCCCCCGAGGTGGGGTCTTTGATTCCTCTCAACGATGCCCCCGCCGCGGCTCAGATCGTTTCATCCGTCGCATCGCGATGGAAATCGGGCGAGATCAATCCATCAACCATTGGAGAGCGATCCTACCGGAGATTCGGCCGGGACGAGATCGTTTCGCGGTATGTTCGCCTATTCAGGGAATTGCTGGACTTGGGGGAATGACGGGTCTGTCGAACGTCAGTAAAACGATCAGGGCAACGATCCAACTCAGAAGTTCGAGGGCTTCAATTGCCAACAGGTTATGATCCTTCAATCGAAACGGAAAGAACAGGAACGCGCCGCAAAAGGCAAAAGAGAGCCACGCGCCTGGGCCGCCCGCCTTCAATGCCACGAGCGCCACGGCGATGAGGAGAAATAGAATTACGACCGAGTCGTACTCCTTGCGATACGTTGAAGTCAACCCAGTGGCGGAGGCGATTGCAAAGAGAGTAAGCTCGCTGCAGCTTCTTTTCTTAGCCAGCGCCATCAAACCCGCCCCTGCCAGCAAGACGGCCGACATGACGCCCAGCTCCACGATGCGATTGGAACCGCAGGTCATGAGGGCCAATTTCGTGACCAGGTTCTGGGAAGTCGATTGAAAGCGATGGGCGTTTTCTAGAGATTGATGCATCAGCACGAGGGGGTTGATTCGGGTAATAAGCCAAGCGAATGCGGTGGTCAAAGCGTTAAGGCTAACGGCGGCGGCCAATGCTCGCCATCTGCGGAGCACGAGGAAGGCTAAGAAAAATGGAAGAGCGATGGTGGGCTTAAACAAGGCGATGCCCAGAAAAACCCCCGCCGCGACATCCCAGTTGCGCGACAGCAGCACCAGACTGACAGCCAAGAGCGCGGTGATGATAATGGCGTTCTGTCCGTTTGAAAGGCAATAGGAGACCGGCCATATGGCAAGGGGAAAGAGGGCACAACCGATCCTGCAAAAGGTTCCGTAGGGGCTGGCGGCCGAAGACGCCCAATAGGCCAAGGCAAGCAGCGCGAAGCCTGACCAGCCCAGATAGATCCATCGCACCATCGGCCAGTGGAGGGGCGGGATGAAAATCAACTCGGTGACAAAAGCCCAGGGCGGGTAGAGAACGTTGGTGTGCATTCCATTTTCATCCACGGCGGTGGGGTCAAAATAGGGGCTGACGGCGTCGGGGCTTGGGAAAGCGGGGTTTCGCCGCGCGACGAGGTTTCGCTCCTCGACCCAGCGCTGGTTAAGGTCTTCCGCCTCCGGCCACTTGCCCGCCACAAGGCGACGAGCGCCGATTCCGACGCAGCCGATGGCGTCGAGCGCGAGCAACACGCCGATTGTCCACTTCAACCAAATAGGCCAGGACCGAGTGTTGCGGAGATCCATCATGATTGAGAACCTGCACCGCAAAGAAGCGGCAATCGATTGCTCACACGGGTTCCGTTTGCGCCGGTGCACCGACAAAGATGTTCGCGACCACAGTTAACGCGGATAACGCAACATATCCGACCAGCAAAGCGTCGAGATCGGGAAAACCAAATCCTCTGAAGCTGCGAAAAAGCCACGTTTCCCACCCCAGCGCGAACAGCAACAGATTGAGCCGGCCATTGCAGCGGCGAAAGACCATCTCGCCGTAAGTCATCAGCCAGCCAATCATAATTCCCCCTTCAATGACTCCGATGGGCCCGTATCGGATATACCAATAGCCCGATGCGCCGTTAGCGATGGTGGTGCCCTCGGTACCATTAGGATCGCCGGTGACGACCTCGTTGTACCACTTCCAGGCCGGATCGATCGGTTTGGAAGTCCACAGGGCGCGGGGCATTGGTGATATGAAGAACCAAAAGACAGTGTCCGGGATCGGACGAATGGCTCCCTCGACGTAAAAAGCATTGTGGAAATAGTAGAATCGGTCGGGAATCAGCCTATACCCCAGCATCCCCTCTGAAAACATGCTGTTGCCCTCGATTTTTCCGCTGATGGCTTCCAGTGAACCGCCGAGAAATCCCGTGTTCCGAAACGTTATCTGGAACTGCACAAAAACGAGCGTGACCAGCAAAAGTGTGGCCGCCGCCACGTAAGCTCGAATGCTTATTCTTTTCGCATAGGCCGCGGCGACGGCGCTGTACTTGACAAAGAATGCGAATATGGCCGGAAGCATTGAGGCGATCACTTCGCCCCGAGTGCCGGTGCCAGTTCCCAGCATCAGCCAAAGCACCCAGATCAATACTCCGATAATCCGTAGAAACACGTTTCTGCCCACCAAAACAACCCAAAGGATGGCATAGATCGAACCCACCTGCCCGACCTGCAGGATTTGCGCGACGTACGCGCCCCAATTGTAGTTGACGTTTCCGGTTCGACCGACGGTCCAGGCAACTCCTTGGCCGCCTCGGCCTGCGGTGATCTGGTGATACATCGCCGTGTACCACGGTTCCGAGGTGAACAGAAGAAACGGAGACGCGCCAATCGCGAACAAAATCAGGACCAGAATGAACCCAGTTCCCGGTGTTCGAATGTCAGGCGTTCGTTGCATCAATCGCGCCAACGGTTCGCCCTTTCTTATGTTCACGCCGATCATCATCGAAGCGATAAACAGGATCGTAAAGAAAGCGGCCTTGGCCACCACCTCATTGGTGAATCCCGTCGCGGCGGCCTGCTCGGGTTTCATGAACCAAAAAGTCAAATAGTCGAAGCAGAACCAAACCAGCGATCCGCCGTAAAGCACCATGCCGCCTATTCCCCAACGTCGCGTAAACATCATCAACTCTCTGACCATCAAGACGCTGCAAACGATCGTGAGGAGCAGAAAGCTCATATCGGTCAACGGCGACAGGCCGCCCGCCATCCACGCTATGCCTGACATCGCCAGAGATGGAACGAGCAGCAACGGGGTCAGTTTCGATCGACCCACATCCGCGACGGGAGCGACGAGATCGGCTTGCGATTCGAGATCGATCGCTCCGAAATCATAATCTGTGGCGTATTGACTCATATCGCCTCGATTGGGAACGCCGCTCACGCGCCCATTGACGCATCCCGGCGCTCCGCCCCGGCACATGGCAAGTGATTCAGCCCCGCGGTCCCATCTTGAACGGCATTTGCAAAAACGCTGGCGAACGCTCCATTGGGCTATCGGCAGTTCAGGCTACCAAAATCGCCGTTTACGAGCCACCTAAGCCCCATGACGTTTCTTCTCAGCGAGCCGAAGCGTCAGGCTCACTTACCGGACCGACTCCGACAGACACGGCCGAAGGCGGGTCGGATTTGCGCGGCCGAGCGGGCCCAACCGGCTGCCGCCAAATCAGGCCAAAATGCCGCAGCGATTCCCGCACGCCTTCGACGGGGTCGGCGGCGCGGCGCCACAAATCCAGCATCGGCGCGCAACCGGCCTTCATTTCCAGGTACCGGTCCGTCTTGGTGATTTCCCAAAGGGCATCGGTCATGGCTTCGACGCTGCGCGGCGATACGATCAGCCCGTTCTCCCGATGCCTTATCAACTCCACCGCCGCTCCCACGACGCTTGTCGCGATGACCGGCAATTCGCAGGCGATCGCCTCGTTGATCACCAGGGCCCAGGGTTCATATTCGCTGGGATGCACCAGAACGTCGCAAGCATGATAGACAAGCACGGTCTCGTGAAATTGCAGAAATCCAAGCCAATTCACGCGCGGCCGGACTGTTTCGTTGAGCGACGCCTCCAGGGTCTTGCGGAGCGGTCCGTCGCCCGCGATCACCACGTCCCAATCCGGACGCGCCAGCGCCACGCGCGAGAACGCTTCCAGCAGCACATCCACGCGCTTGATGGGGACCAGGCGTCCGCAGTAAAGCAGCCGCTTGCGGTCCGGCGGGAGATTGTGCTTTTCCCGAAACGCCGCAACCTCGCGATCATCAATATTCGACAGCGAGGCGTAATCCGGCTCGTACGGGAACAGGAACTCCGGCAGATTGTGGTCAAGATAACTGCGGAAATAGGCCCTGCCGCACGTCCCCATCGGCATGAGGCCCGCGACTCGTCTCAGCACCCATCGCAAAAACGGCCGCTTGATGCGGCGGAGGAACCACGGAGTCCTGGTGTCGGCGAAAATATTCGAGTCCGCCGCCAACACCAGTGGAATCCCCACGCGATGGGCCCAGCGAATCAGCAGGAACCGCGTCAGATCGTTATATCCCAGAAGGATGATCATCTGAATTCCATGTTGAATCAGATGCTGTTGAATGTCGCGGAACAGCCTGACGTGCCGAAACGATATCGGCATCCTCGCGTCGATATGGTTCTGAGCGAAGAAAATGGGATTCAACTCCGGCGCGACCCGCATTTGCCAGGGCATGCTCGGATTGGAGATGGTGTGGGTGAAGATGTTGTGGACCGCAACGCCCTCCAATTCCTTGGCCATGCGCTCCTGCACGTGCAGACGATACGGCGTCGGTTCGTTGGAGATCACCGCCAACTGCACCAGGCTCGAGCTTTGCGGCGTCCCGACGACCGCGCGATTCGCGAATTTGAAGCGATCCTGGCCCCGATTGAATGCTTCGGCCATTTTCGGGGGAAGAACCATCGGGACGCCGTAATTCCTCCTGGCGGCATCGATCTTTTTGAGTGAGGCCGCCAGCCATCTGTCATTCACCGCCACACCCAAGAACTCGCATATTCGCAAAAGGGTTGGCTTTGGATTGGCCGTCAACTCGTCGTAGGTGATTTCCAGCAATCGATCGCCGAGCCGGCCGCGCCAGCGGTCAATTTCGCCGAGGCTGACCAGCCATTCATAGGCGCCTTTGGACTCGTAGCTCTGGAGCAGGGGGATCTCGTCGGGGAAATAATTGGCGCCGGAACCGTCGGTCGCAAGCGCCGTCCATTTGCATCCGCCTCGTCCCCACCATCGATTCAAATCACGCTTGCCGACAATTCCATAGCTGCGGTCGCGCGACAGCCGGTCGATGGATCGCGCCACATCCACGCCGTCTCGAACCAGGTGGATGAACTTGCACCCCGGAGTCAGCGCGTCCAGATACCCGATCCGGCAGGCGTTGAACGGAGTCTTCTCCACCATCAACTTCGCGCCGGCTCGCTCGGCTCGATCGAGAAGCAGTCGGTTAAACCGCCTGCGGGAACGCTCGTTGCACCGATCGGCGCCGAGCAGCAGCGTGGCGGACCCAATGTGGTACAGATTGAGCACGTCGATCGTCGGATCAATCGATGCCCAGAGATGATACGGCTCGAAAAAATAGTAGATGTCGGGATGGCGCTTGAGGACCTCGCCGCACACCGTCGTACCGGATCGCCCACATCCGATCAGATAGGCCGAACGAACCGCCGGCACGGACCCATTGCCTGTATCGGCCTGGGCGACGCGCCGGTCCGCGGACCATTTCAGGGCGCCGTATTTGATCGCCCGCCCCGATGCCGTGAGAAAACGATTCACCTGCCACGAACTCCATTGCAAAAATCGATCGTCGTCAACGCCGGACCATTGTAATCATATTCCACTCAGGCGATGGGAGGAACCCTGTCGGGTTGATACAATATTTGCGGCGCAAAAGCCCGCGCCGTGACCCGGAATGTGCCCGTCGAATGCGGGCAACGTCGTTCCGGACAATCGCCTTGTCGCACTGGATGAAAGTTCTGCATGTCATCCCGTCTCTGGACCCGGCGACGGGGGGACCTCCGATGATCGCGGCGAGTCTGGCGGCAGCCCAGGCCGCGCTCGGCTGCCGGACGCAGATCGTCTCCTACCAGTTCCCGGAGGCTGACGGTCGGATCGCGTCTGCGCTGGCGGCCATCCCACACATTGCCGATGTCCAACTCGAGTATTTGCCGCCGCTGACCAGACCGGAACGCTTTCTCGCCCGGGGCGCTCGCCGCCGCATCAATCCCATCGTCAAGGAATTCGACCTGATCCATTTGCACGGAGTATGGGACCCGCTGATTTACGCGGCCGCTTCAGTGACCACGGCGCAGGGGAGGCCGTTTGTCTTGACGCTCCACGGCATGCTGCATCCCTGGGCGCTGAAACAGAGAGCTTGGAAGAAGCGAGTGGCGCTGGCATTTGGATATCGCCGAATGCTCAACCGGGCGAGATTTCTGCATCTCGGCAACTCCGAAGAGCGCAGGCTGACGGCGGATCTGCACCTGACGCCGCCGACGAGAATCATTCCCAACGGAGTTTTCCTCGAGGAATTCGACCCGTTGCCCGATCGAGGCGCGTTTCGCGCGGCGCATCCTGAATTCTCCGACGCCCGGCTAATCCTTTTCCTGGGCCGCCTGCATTACATGAAGGGGCTGGATTTCCTGGCGGATGCGTTTGCGATTGTTGGCCGTTCCATGCCCGATGCGCACCTGGTGGTGGTCGGCCCGGACGCCGGCGCTCGGGCCTCGTTCGAGGGACAGATCGCCCGACTCGGAATCGCCGATCGCGTGCACATGCTCGGACCCCTGTATGCGTCGCAAAAGATCGCGGCGCTTCGCGACTGCGACTGCTTTTGTCTCCCCAGCCGCCGAGAGGGATTCAGCATGGCGGTGACCGAAGCGCTGGCGTGCGAAGCGCCGGTTGTGATATCCACCGACTGCCATTTTGCGGAAGTGCGGGATGCCGGGGCCGGCATCATTACCGACTTGAACGCGCCGGCCATAGCGGCCGCAATTGAAGCCATCCTGCGAGACCCCCAAATGGCACGGCGAATGGGCCAGGCGGCGCGGGCCTTGATTATCAGCCGGTTCACCTGGCCCACAGTGGCCCGACAGATGATCGAGGGGTACGATGCGGTGATGACCGGGTAAAAACGGCGCCCGCTGCAGGCAAAAGGGTTTCAGATCTGACATCGCCTAATGTCGCATGTGATGAAAGTCTTGCATGTCATTCAATCCATGGACCCCGCGGGGGGCGGTCCTCCGATGGTGGCGGCGCGGCTTGCGGCGGCGCAGGCGACGCTCCGTTG
>Ga0116134_1001959_pt1 | contig 10221 bp, 8 predicted proteins | sample June2015DPH_19_5_FD_89737 | JGI IMG/M metagenome (GOLD analysis project Ga0116134, IMG submission 89737) | Peatland microbial communities from SPRUCE experiment site at the Marcell Experimental Forest, Minnesota, USA - June2015DPH_19_40 | ecosystem: Environmental > Terrestrial > Soil > Wetlands >...
CAGGATCGCGCCCGCGCGGACCGTCTCGATGCCGCGGGGACTGGTCATCGTGACCGTACGCTCGCGGTCCCAGCCGGTCACGGTGGTGGCCGTGCGGACGTCGGCGCCCGCCGCGGCGGCCGCGGCCGCGTAGTGCCGGGCGTAGCCGGGCCCGGTCATGACCCGATGCAGGTCACGCAGGCCGAAGCCGGTGTGCGCGCAGTGCCGGGGCACGCCGCCGGGCGTCTCCTCCCGGTCGGCGACCAGCACGGACCCGGCGCCCAGCCTGCGCAGCTCGACCGCGGCCGCGAGGCCCGCGGGCCCCGCACCGACGATCAGCACGCCGACGTTCACGCCGACGTTCACGCCGGTTCCTGGGCGGACGCGGAGGACTCCGGGGCAGGCGCGGAGGAGTTCACGCCGGTTCGCGGGACGCGCGCGGAGGACTCCGGGGCAGGCGCGGAGGAGTTCACGCCGGTTCCTGGGCGGACGCGGAGGACGGCTCCGGCGCCGGGTGACCCGAGGGGCGGGGATGGTGCCCGGCGAGCAGGCGGGAGACCGCCGCGCCGCAGTAGAAGCCCTGGCAGCGTCCGTTAAGAGCACGAGTTCTGCGGCTCAGCCCGGACACGTCCGCCGGTGGTATGACGCTGGCCAGGGCGTCCCTGATCTCGCCGCGGCTGACCCGCTCGCAGTGGCAGACGATCAGGCCGTACTGCGGGTCCGCCGCGATCCGGTCGGGGTCCTGGTAGGGGCGGACGCCCGCCTCCCCGATGCTGGGCATGACGGGCGGAGCGGGCACGTCCCGTTCGCGCAGCGGCAGGCCGGCGTCGCCGAGCTGGCCGGCCACATATTCGGCGATGCCGAGCGAGGCGGACAGGCCCGTGGAGCGGATCCCGGCGACGCGGGCGTACCGGCGGGCCGGGTCGATGTGGATCTGGTAGTCGCGGTGCTCGGTGGCCGCGCGCAGTCCCGCGTAGGTCGCGGTGACTTCTTCGGCGGCCAGCGACGGCACGATCCGGTGCCCGGCCGCGAGGACGGCGGTGAGGCCGGTGGCCGTGGTGGCCACGTCGGACCGGTCCCCGATGTCGTCGGCGGTCGGCCCGATCAGCACGTTCCCGTACACGGTCGGCGCGACGAGGACGCCCTTGGTCCGTGCGGTCGGCACCGGCAGCAGGATGGAGCCCAGCAGCGGCCGGGCCAGCTTGTCCAGCACGATCAGCTCACCGCGCCGCGGCCGGATCGTGAACCCTTCAGGGGCGAACATCCGGTCGATGGTGTCGCTGTGCAGCCCGGCCGCGTTCACCACCCAGCGGCACCGCAGCGCGGACGTGGGCCGCGCCGTCGCCGGCCCGGCGGGGGCCAGGGTCAGCCGGTACTCGCCCGTGTACTTCCCCGCGCCGCCACTGACCCCGGCGGCTCCGGCCCCCGGGGCCTGCCCGATCCCGCTGACGCTGGCCCCGCTGACGCTCACCCCGGTGACGCGGTGGCCCAGCAGCAGCCGGACCCCCGCGCGGACCGCTTCGGTCGCGTAGGCGAGCGGTGTCGTCCACGGGCAGATGATGCTCTCGTCCGGGATCTCCAGCGCGCCCGTCGCCCCCGGTCCCAGGTGCGGTTCCCGCCGGTACAGCTCGGCCGGGCCCACCGGGCGGACCGCCGTGTACCCGTTGCGCCGGGCCTTGTCCTCGATGCCGGGCAGAGCGGCCTGCTCCTCGGCGTTCCACGCGACGAGCAGCGCCCCGGTCCGCTCGACCGGAATCCCGGTGTGCCGCGCGTAGTCGTGCAGCAGGGCGCTGCCCCGGCGGAGCAGGCGCGCCTCCAGGCTGCCCGGCGGGGCGTCGAAGCCGGTGTGCAGGATCGCGGTGTTGGCTTTGCTGGTCCCGGTGCCGACGTCGTTGGCCGCGTCGATCAGCACGCAGCTGAGCCGGTACCGGGCCAGGGTGCGGGCGATGGCGGTGCCGACCACGCCGGCCCCGATGATCGCGACGTCCGTGACGGGCGCCTCCGGCCCCGCCGTGACGGGTGCCCCCCGCACCGCCGTCATCACAGTCCCAGCGTCGCGCCGAGCGCCGAAGCGAAGGCCGCGTTGCGCTCGGCGGCCTGGTCCGCGGTGATCGACGGCTCGATGACCGCTTCCAGCTGCGGCGGCCGGACGGCCGCGGCGAGGTCCGCCACGTCACCCGCGCCGAGCCGCGCCAGCGCCGCGACGCCCAGCGCGGTGGCGTCCGGGGTGCGGCAGACCTCGACCGGGACCTGCAGCAGGTCGGCCTGGGCCTGCATGAGCAGCCTCGAGCGGGTGAGGCCGCCGTCCGCGCGCAGCGTCCGCAGCGGCGCCCCCGGCGCCCCCGGCGTGCCCGGCGCCCCCGGCGCCCCCGGCGTGCCCGGCGTGCCCGGCATGCCCAGCGCCCCCGGCGCGCTGAGATCGGCCGTCATGGCCCGGCTGAGCAGCGCGACCGACGCGGCGATACCGTCGATCACGGCACGGATCAGGTGCGCGCGCGTCGCGGCGAGACCGAGGCCGGTGAAGGCCCCGCGGGCGTCCGGGCGCCAGTGCGGTGCGCCGAGGCCCGCCAGTGACGGCACGAACGTGACGCCGCCCGCGTCCGCCGCCGCGCCCTGGTCCAGATCGGCCGGGGATTCGATAAGGCCCAGGTCGCGGAGCCAGCGGATGGCCGCGCCGGCCGTATAGACCTGGCCGTCGAGGCAGTAGGTGGGCTGGCCGGACAGCCGCCAGGCGATCGACGCGGCCAGACCGCCGCGGGACCGGATCGCGCGGGTCCCCGTCACGGCGAGCAGGAAGGCGCCAGTCCCGTAGGTGCACTTGGCCTCGCCCGCGGTCAGGCAGTGCTCGGCCAGCAGCGCGGCCTGCTGGTCGACGGCGAGGCCGGTCACGGGCAGGGCGCGGCCAGAGCCGAACGCGGTCGTTTCGCCGGCGACCGCGGCGCAGTCCACCACCGTGGGCAGTTCCGCCGGGTCCGCCCCGAACGTGGCGCACGCGTCCGCCGACCATTCCGCCGCATCCAGGTCGAGCAGCAGCGTGCGCGACGCGGTGGCGGCGTCGGTCACGTACCCCGCGCCCAGCCGCGCCAGCAGCCAGCTGTCGGTGGTGGTGACCACTCCCTCGCGGGTGCGGTTCTCCCGCAGCCAGGTCATCTTCGGCGCGGCGAAGTAGGGGTCCAGTCGCAGCCCGGTGATCCGGGCCAGCCGGGCCGCGGACGGCGCCAGCCGGTGGCAGATCCCGGCCGAACGGCGATCCTGCCAGCTGATCGCGGTGCTGAGCGGGCGGCCGGTGGCCCGGTCCCAGGCCAGCACGGTCTCGCCCTGGTTGGCGAGCGCGACGGCGTCCGCGTGCGCCCCGGCCACCGCCAGGGCCTTCGACCCGGCGGCGAGCACCGACGCGAGCAGTTCCTCCGGGTCGGTCTCGGCGCCCCCATCCCCGGTGCTGCGGACCGTCACCGGGACTTCGCCGCGGCCGAGGATCTCGTCACCCGGCCCGACCAGCAGGGCCTTGGTTGCCGACGTGCCCTGGTCGATGGCGAGGATGTTCAATCGCGGTCCGCCACGAGGGCTTCCTGGCCGTGCGCGCCCGCCTCGGTCCGCATGGCACGCGGTTCGAGCAGCCAGCCCACCACGTAGACGATGACGCCCACGCCGAGCGAGCCGAGCACGTAGTACTGGGCGTCACGGAATTGGCTCGGGCCGATCAGCACGATCAGCTCGTACGCCAGCCAGATCAGCGCGCCCGCGATGACCGGGATCTCCCAGCGGCCCAGCGTGGAGTGCTCGCCCGGCCCGCGGCGCCGGCGGCCCACCGTCACGTACAGGATCACGGTGGCCGCGTACAGCAGCGCCGGCATGATGGTCGAGGCGGTGAACAAGGTGGCCAGCGCCGCGGCGTGGGTGCGCAGCACCAGGGTGATGATCGCGCCGATCACCGCGGCGAGGATCGTCGCCCAGGTCGGGCCGCCGGTCGCCTTCGGCACCCGGCTGAGCAGCTGATGCCCCGGCAGCCGCTTGTCGCGTGACATGGCGAAGATGAGCCGGCCGTTGGTGACCATGATGATCAGGCCGCAGGCGAAGATGGACACGCAGACGAAGATGAGGAAGATCTTCTGCACGACCCCGCCGAGCACGTCGTGGACGATGAACGCGACCGGCGCCGAGCTCGCCGACGCGGCCTTGACCGAGCTGGTGGCGTACGTCAGGGCGATGAGGAACGCGAAACCGGCCACGCCCGAGGCCAGCACCGCGCGGATCATCGCCCTGGGAATCGTCTTGTGCGGTTCGAACGTCTCCTCGGCCAGGTTGCTGGCCGACTCGAATCCGACGATCGTGTACGCGCCCAGCAGGGTGGCCAGCATAAACGGCCCGAGCCAGGCGTAGTAGCCGGTGTGCGGCACGACCCCGGTCGAGACCACGTTGGACCAGTGGCCCTTGCTGCGGATCGCGGCCACGATGACCAGGAGCACGGTGAGGCCGATGATCCCGAAGAGCTCGGTGGCGACGGCCGTGTTGTTGACCCGCGTGGTCACCCGGGTGGAGACGATGATGAGCGCCGCCTGGATGGCGAGCACGGCCAGCGTCTCCAGCGCCGCGCTGGTCGGGCTGAACGCCTCGCCGATGAGCGGCTGGAAGGCGACCTGCACCAGGCCATAGTCGACGGAGACGGTGACGATGGACAGGAAGGCCAGCGACATCCAGCCCAGCCACCAGCCGACGGCGGCGTTGGCCAGCCGGGAGGCCCACTGGTAGGAGTAACCGGACAGCGGTACCCGGGCCGCCAGCGCCCCGTAGACCAGGGCGACGAGCGCCTGCCCGGCCACGACGATCAGCCACGTCCAGATGCTGCGCGGGCCGCCGGTGGCCAGCGCGAAACCGTACGTGGTGAAGATGCCGGTGGTGATCGAGATGAACGAGAACGCCACGGCGAAGGATTCGAAGTGGCGGAGGGTCCGGACGAATTGCTGCCGGTACCCGTAGCGGTCGAGCAGCGAATCGTCGTCGTCCCGGCGAGCATCGGTCGTCACGGGGTCATCACTTCCTTAACCGTTCACCGTGGGGGTGAGCTGTAGCGATTCAGCACGCAAAAGGGTGACGCCGGCCGAGGCCAGCGCGGCGGCGGCGCCGGAGTCCCCGGCGTAGTCAGTGATGACCGCGGCGATGCGGTCGAGCGGGCAGACCCGGTGCAGGCCGATCGCACCGAGCTTGGTCGAGTCGGCCAGAACGTACGGGACGGCGGAGTGCTCGATGATGGTCCGGCGGGTGACCACCTCGGCCGGGTAGTAGTCGGTCAGGCCGGCTTCGGCGTGGACGCCTCCGGAGCCGAGGAACGCCTTGTCGGCGTAGAACTCGCTGAAGAAGGCTTCCGCGTGCGCTCCGGAGCAGGCGGCGTCGCCGTGCCGCACCTGTCCCCCGGCCAGCAGCAGGTCGATACCGTCGCGGGCGGACAGCTCCATCGCGACCGGGACGGAATTGGTCAGCACCCGGCCGCGGAAGCTGGCCGGGAGGGCCCGCGCCACCTCCAGGGCCGTCGTGCCGATGTCGATGATGATCGTGTCGTCCGGTTCCGCCAGGGCGGCCGCCAGTTCGCCGATGGCCCGTTTGGCCTCGACGTGGTGGCTGCTGCGCGCCGCGAAACTGCCCTCGGTGGAGCGGATGGGGGTGGCGCCGCCGTAGACCCGCTCGAGCAGCCCATGGTCCCGCAGCGTGCGCAGATCCCGCCGGATCGTTTCGACGGACACGCCGTACTTCCGGGCCAGGGCCTCGGCCGAGACGGCGGCCGTGTCCCGGAGTTCCGCCAGAATCGCCTGGCGGCGCTGCGTCGGCAGCATGCTGCGGACCTTTCGGGAGGCGTTCGGGTGCCGGTTTCGCAGTGTCGGTTTCGCAGTGTCGGTTTTGCAGGGCGTTCGGGTGCCGGTCGCCAGGAGCCGCGCTGCCCACCGGGCCACACTTCCCGGGCCACTCTGCTCCGGAGCCGCATTGCCCACTGATGACCGTTGTTGACCGATCTTGCGGCGCTATCGCCCACTTGTCAAGATCATGAATATCCGTAACGGACATGCTGCGATGCCAGCCCCGGGTGCGATCCCGGCCCGGGTGCGATGCCAGCCCCTGGTGCGATCCCGGCCCGGGTACGATCCCGGCCCGACGACATCACCGTGCGGGCAGGTCAGGAGCGGGTCTTGCCCGACCGGATCATCTCCACCGCCTGGACCACGCGCCGCTGCCGGGTCTCCTCACGCTTCGCTTCCGCGACCCAGCGGGCGTACTCCTTGCGGTGCGTGAAAGCCATGCGCCCGAATGCCGCACTGGCCTCCGGGTCGGCCGCCAGGGCCACGGCCAGCGCTTCGGGCACCTCGACCTCGCGGGGCGCCGCGTCCAGCTCAATGGTCACGTCGACCTCGTCGCCGGCCTGCGCGCCCGCACCCTGGCGAACCTCCTTGCTCAGGCCCAGCACGAATTCACCCCCCATGCGGGCCACGCTGGTTCGCCACGTGTAGCCATTGACGGTCGCGACCACCGGGAATCGCTTGGCGCCTTCCCCGACGATCGCCACCTGCTCATCGTCGAGCACCACGGCGGCGGCCGGGCCGCGCGGCTGCAGTTGCGCCTTGAACCGGGTGGATCCCATGGCCCCTGTCCCTTCCCCCAGAGCACCTGCCGCTCCTCGCCCGAGCAGGTGACCCGGCCGCTCCCAGCCCGAGAGCCTGCCGCACAGGGAGCGTATTTCGGCAACGTTTTCGGCGAATACTACCGAAAGCGCTGCCCAAATGCGGAGTTTGCGTGCTCTGACCCCGCGTTGCCGTCAAGCGCTGGGACTTACTCCCAATGGGGTGGACGCTCCCCGTAGAGGCGCTCGTCATCGTCGGGCTCGGGCCGTTCACCCCAGTCGGCGTCGGTGTCTTCCGGACTCTGGACCGACAGGACGGGCTTGTCGTCCGGCCCCGGCGGCCTGGCGCTGGCCGGGCGGTCTGCTCCTTCATCCGGTTTATCCGGCGGCAAGCCGATCACCCGTTCTTCAGCGCAGGACCTGATATCCGCACCCATACTGCCGGACGAAGCCCGGCCAGGCGTTCCCCCGCACCGCCGTCGGCAACGCGACCATCACCCCTGCCGTCCCCCGGCCCCTCCCGCGCCAGCATCACCACCCCGTGGCTCCCCGAGAAAGTGGCCGGGGGCTGCGCGCGGAGGCGGGCGGAGGATGGACAATGGCAGTTCCGCAGGAAACGGAGCGCGGGGGTTGAGATGCCGTGGTTCCCGGACTTCGCTGGTGCCGTTGAGCTGGCGCGCCTTCAGACTCGTACCGCCGGTCAGGCCGATCCGGTCGCGCAGTACTTCACCGCGCTGAACCATGGTGACGCCGGCGCCCTGGAGACCGTGTGGCCGGGCGAGGTGGTGATCTACGATCCCCGGGCGGGCGAGATCCGCGGCCACCACCAGCTGCGGCGGTTCGTCCACCAGAACCAGGCCTGGCTGGCCGAGCGGCACGCCCGTATCGAGACCGTGGCCTCCACCGTCGCCGGCAGCCGGGCCGTGGTCGAGCTCCTGGCGCACCTGAAGGGCGACGGGCAGGATGGTGACGGGCCGGAATTGGCATGGCCGGTGGCGGTCGTCGCCGAGTCGCCCGACGACAGGTCGGTGGTGTTCCGCACCTACTGCAGCCAATGGCCGGTCGACGGCCGGCGTCACGTCCGGCCCCCCATCCTCGAGCCCGCGGACGTTCGTCCCGGTGATGTCGCCGGCCGCTACCAGGCCGCGCTGGCCGCCGGTGACACGGACGCCATCGTGAGCACGTTCGAACCGGATGGGTACGTCCGCGAGCCCATCGGCCCGCACTCCGCCCACCGCGGCACCGCGGAGCTCCGCTCGTTCTTCGCCACATGCTTCCGCTCGGGCGGTGGCATCGCCCTGCAGCCCTGCGCCATGACCGACGACGGCGTGCGCTGCGCCCTGGAGTACAACTGCGTCCGCTGGGGCCGCCACGAGCTGCCGCCCCAGGCGGGGATCGGGATCTTCGAGCGCGGCCCGGACGGCCAGCTGGCCGCCGCCCGCGTCTACGACGACGTCGAGCCACCCGTCGAGTAGCTCTGGTCCGGAGCCGCCCGGTGAATACGGTCAACCATCAGATACGCCTCGCGGCCCGTCCACCCGGCCCGTCCAGCTGGCCCGCTCGCCCGGTCCGACGCGAACGGGACGCCGGGTTACCCGGGCTTATCCGCTTGCCGGGCCGGGTCGCTCGGGTGCGGCGACAGCGGCGTGACCTCGTCAGTGCGCCACACCCGCAGCGGCATCGAGGCGAGGACCGCCTCGAGCTGCGCGTCATCATCGGCGGCGAACAGCCCGAGGGTGCGCCATTCACCTGGCTGCAGCGGAGGCCGCCACAGGCGCAGCAAGTGCCCCTGCGCCGCGAGCTCGCGTGAGTGCGCGGCCTCGCGGGCGCGGATGTCGTCGACGGCTTCTTGTGGCGTCCCGTCCGGAACGTGCGTGGTCATCGTGACGAGGTACTCCATGGTGGCGCCTCCTGGTGGCGGGCGGTTCCATTATCCCGGCCCCCGGTATCCCCGCCCCGGTATCCCGGCCCCGGTATCCCGGCCACCGCTATCCCGGCCCCCCGCAGAACCGTTCATCTACAAATCGCCTGGGCCGTCTGGACTTCCGTGACCAGTGGGGCGAGGGTAGGTGCCATAACCAGCGGTGGTATTGCACCGGCTACCGGCACCCCGGAAGAGCAGGAGCCGAGGTTGTGGACATGAAACTCGAGGTTGTGGTGTTGCCGGTCGCCGATGTCGACCGGGCCAAAGACTTCTACAAGGCGCTGGGGTGGCGGCCGGACGCGGACTTCGCCACCGGTGCGGACTTCCAGGTCGTGCAGCTGACCCCCCCGGGTTCGGCGTGCTCGATCATCTTCGGCACCGGGATCACCTCGGCCGCGCCCGGCTCGGCCGACGGCCTGCAGCTCACCGTGACCGACATCGACGCGGCCCGGGCGGAACTGGCCGAACACGGCGCCAAGGTGAGCGAGGTGTTCCATGACGCCGGCGGGGTGTTCCACCACGCCGGGACCGAGGGACGGGTGCCGGGGCCGGCTCCGGATCACAAGAGCTACGGCTCGTTCGCCTCGTTCAGCGACCCCGACGGCAACGGCTGGCTGCTCCAGCAGATCACTACCCGCCTTCCGGGACGGTGAGGGCTCGTGCCAGTGGCGTGTGAGTCCGCGGCGGGAGCGGGCACATGAACAGCGACTACGACGTCATCGTGGTGGGCGGCGGCTCACCGGGCGAGCACTGCGCCGGCGAGCTGGCCGACGGCGGGCTGCGGGTGGCCCTGGTCGAGCGCCAGCTGGTCGGGGGCGAGTGCTCGTACTGGGCGTGCATCCCGTCCAAGACGCTGCTGCGCCCCGGCGAGGCGGCGCACCAGGCGCGCGAGGCGGCGGCCACCGCCCAGGTCGACGTGGCGGCGGCGCTGGCCTGGCGTGACTTCATGGTCTCGGATTACTCCGACGCCGGGCAACAGCGCTGGCTGGCAGACAAGGGCATTGACTTGCTGCGCGGCACCGGCACGCTCGCCGGGACCGGCGCGGTCGAGGTCGATGGCGTGCGCCATACCGCCCGGCACGTCGTCCTGGCGACCGGCTCGGATCCGGTGATCCCGCCGGTCCCGGGCCTGCGCGAGCTGGAGGGCATCTGGACCAACCGCGAGGTGACCGGCATGAAGGCCGTCCCGCGCCGCCTGCTGATCCTCGGCGGCGGGCCCGTCGGGGCCGAGATGGCCCAGGCCGTGCGCCGGCTGGGCGGCGAGGTGGCCCTGGTCGAGGGGGCCAGCCACGTGCTCGCCCGGGACCCCGCGCCGCTCGGCGACGCGCTCGGCGAGGTCCTCCGCCACGACGGCGCCGAGCTGTATCTGGGGGTGCAGGCGACCGCCGCGCGGCGCGATGGCGAGGATTACGTCCTGGTCATCGAGGACGGCCGCGAACTGCGGGGCGACCACCTGCTCGTCGCCACCGGCCGGCGTCCGCGCACTAGCGGGCTCGGCCTGGAGACGGTCGGCGTCACGCCCGGCAAACACGGCATCACGGTCGACGCCTACCTGCGCGCCGGAGAGCGGCTCTGGGCCATTGGGGATGCCACCGGCGTGCGACTGCTCACCCACGTCGGCAAGTACCAGGGCGAGGTCGTCGCCGCGAACATCCTCGGCAAGCCCCGCGCGGCCAACTACGACGCCATACCGGACGCCGTCTACACCGAC
>Ga0116134_1001960_pt1 | contig 10220 bp, 9 predicted proteins | sample June2015DPH_19_5_FD_89737 | JGI IMG/M metagenome (GOLD analysis project Ga0116134, IMG submission 89737) | Peatland microbial communities from SPRUCE experiment site at the Marcell Experimental Forest, Minnesota, USA - June2015DPH_19_40 | ecosystem: Environmental > Terrestrial > Soil > Wetlands >...
CCATGCCTTCACCGCCTTCCCCAGCCGCCTCGCCGCCCACGCACTCGCCGCCCAGGTCGACTTCCTGAAACAGGTCATCGGAGCCGCTTAGGCGGTCGAGCGGAGGCAGCTCGGTGTCGGTGGATCGGCCGGGGTTGAGGGTGCTTCAGGCGATGTGTCGGGTGGCCTGCAGCGCCTCCAGCGAGGAGTACTGCGGCCGCCAGCAGAGATCCCGCTTCGCCTTCGTCGTGTCCATGATGGCTGGGTGGCTGGCCGCCTCGACCCACTCCGTCAGGGGCGGCAGGAAGGGCGGCATGGGCACGGCCGAAAGGGCGCGGGCCGCCCCCTGGGCGATCCCGAGCGGGAACGAGAGCGGTGCCACTCCGAGCTCGCGGGCCACGTCCTGTGCTGTGATGACACCGTCGCCTGCGATGTTGTAGGTCCCGGGCGGCCCGGCGGCCACGACGCAGAGCAGGAAGGCCTGCCCGACGTCGTCTTCGTGGATCAACTGCAGGGGGAGGGCGGGCACGAACACGGGGATCCGCAGGGGCAGCAGCCGAGGCACCCCGGCGGCAAGGCGGGCGAGCGGCATGAGGACGGCCGGCAGCACCTCCTTGGCGCCCAAGGCGTGCGGTCCGAGCACGATCGGGGGGCGCAAGAGGTAGAGCTGGACCTCGCTGCCGGCTGCCTCCGTCTGGAGCACGTGCTCGAGCTCTGCCTTCTCCTGCGCGTAGAAGAGGCGGGTCGCAGGTCGGGCGGGCCAGTCTTCGGTCATCCCGACCGGGTTGTCGCCATGAAACCCGTAGGCGGCCACGGAGGAGGCGTAGACGAAGCGCTTCACCCCTGCTGCCGCCGCCGCCCGAAAGGCGTTGATGGTGCCGTCGACGTTGACGGCGCGGGTCGCCTCCCGCGAGGCCGCGCCCGTGATCCAGAACGCCAGGTGCACCACGACGTCCGCCCCGCCGAAGGCCTCCTCGAGGGCGCCCGGATCGCGGACGTCGCCCTGCTGATAGGTCATCTTCGTCCAGCCGTGCTCGGCAGGGTCGAAGCGATGCCGGGCGATCCCCACCATGCGGGCGATGCGCTTGTCCGCTTGCAGGAGCGGTACGAGGCCGGAGCCGAAGGTACCCGTCGGACCGGTGACGGCGACGGTGAGGCCGCGAGTGGTCGCCATCTCGAAACGATACCGAGCCGGGCCGCTGCCGTCCTCGGTCGGTGCGCGCCGGCGTGCCGTGCACTCCTCACCCGGCTCCACCACCCCCAAAATGTCCGCTGGAAGTGACCTTCGCCTCTTGTCAGCGGGCGACCATGTCGCCAACGTTGTTTGAAGACCATCGACGATGGGATGAGCCGGAGTCGGCTGACCCCGGCGGAAGGGGTGATGGTGATGCGCGAGACCTCCGGCCCCGTTATGGATGCGATTCCGCCAGACACGAATCTGCTCGAACCGGTCATCCAGCGTGCCGAGAAGGAACCCGGCCGGGTCATGGCCGCCTACCGGGACGGCGACCACTTCGTCGATGTGACCGCCAGCGAGTTCTACGAACGCTGCCGCGCCATCGCCAAGGGCATTGTCGCCAGCGGGCTCGAGCCGGGCGGCCGAGTCGCCCTCATGTCGCGCACGAGGCTCGAGTGGCTGCTCGCCGACTACGCCATCTTGGCCACGGGCGGTGTGACCGTCCCCATCTACGAGACGTCGTCGGCCGAGCAGATGCAGTGGATCGTCGACGACAGCGGCGCCCAGCTGCTCATCGTCGAGACGCCGGCGATGCGGGAGTTGTACGAGGTCGCCCGCAGCCGGGCGGAGGCGTCTCCCGAGATTCTCGTCATCAACGACGGGGGTCTCGATGAGCTGGCGCGGCGGGGGGCGGCCGTGACCGACTCCACCCTCGACGGGCGCATCGGGTCCCTTCGCGCTGCCGACATCGCCACGATCATCTACACCTCCGGCACGACCGGGCGGCCGAAGGGGTGCGTCCTTACGCACGGGAACCTCCGCGTGAACGTCTGGCAGACGATCGACGCCATCAAGTCGATGATGGAGCCGGAAGAGGTCAGCCTGATCTTCCTGCCGCTCGCCCACGTGCTCGCCAAGATCATCGCCCTCGTGGGCGTGGAATGGGGAACCAAGGGCGCCTTCGTCTCCGACATGAGCGCGCTCCTCGAGGAGTTCGCCATGGTGCAGCCGACGATGATCGCCGCCGTGCCCCGCATCTTCGAGAAGGTGTACAACGGCGCCCAGCAGAAGGCACACGCCGAGGGCCACGGGGCGATCTTCGACAAGGCGGCCGATGTCGCCGTGGAGTGGTCGCGCCACCACGACGACCGCCTTCCGCACCCGCTCAACGCAACCGAGCACGCCCTCTTCGAGCAGCTCGTCTACAAGAAGGTCGAAGCCGCCTTCGGTGGCCGCCTGCGCCTCGCTTTCAGTGGTGGCGGCCCTCTCGGCGAGCGGCTCACGCACTTCTTCAACGGCGTCGGCGTCAAGGTGTTCGAGGGGTACGGCCTCACCGAGACGAGCCCGACGCTGACGGTCAATCGCCTCGGGGCGTGGAAGCCGGGCACCGTGGGGCAGGCGCTCAAGGGCACGAGCATCCGCATCGCCCCTGACGGCGAGATACTGGCCAAGGGGCCTCAGGTCTTCCAGGGGTACTGGCGCAACGAGCTGGCCACGTCGGAGACCTTCGATGGAGACGGCTGGTTCAAGACCGGCGACATCGGTGACCTCGAGGACGGCTACCTCCGGATCACCGGCCGCAAGAAGGAGCTCATCGTGACCGCCGCCGGCAAGAACGTGGCGCCGGCTCCGCTGGAGGACCGGATTCGCGCCCACCCGTTGATCAGCCAGGCCGTCGTCGTCGGCGACGCCCGCCCGTTCATCGCCGCGCTGATCACCATCGACGAGGAGGCGTTCGCCACTTGGGCGACGGCAGGCGCCTTCGAGGGGACCGAGGTCGCGCAAGCCACGGGTCACCCGGCGTTGCTGGCGGAGGTGCAGGCAGCCATCGATGAGGCCAACCAGTCGGTGTCGAGAGCGGAGTCGATCCGCAAGTTCGCCGTCCTGCCTCACGACCTCACCGTCGTGAACGGCGAGTTGACCCCGACGCTCAAGGTGCGGCGCGCCATCGTGGAGAAGGCCTACGGCCCGGTCATCGACGACCTGTATGACGGCAACTGAGCAGACGCGGGCGTCTGCCTCGGACCTAACGAGCGCGTGATGTTCCAGTCACTCCCGACCGCAGAGCCTGCTTCGACGGGCTCCACCCACGAGCTGGCCGACCATACCCGGGTGCTCGTGCGCCCGCTTCTGCACACAGACCGGCACGAGCTGGCGGTCGGCTACGAGCACCTGTCGGCCGAGGGCCGTCGCCTGCGGTTCTTCACCCCACCCTCGCGGCTCTCGGACGCCGATCTCGAGTACCTCACGAACCTCGACTACCACGACCACTTCGCCTGGGCGGCCTTCGCCATCGACGAGCCCGGACAGCCGGGCATCGGCGTCGCCCGCTACATCCGGGATCCCGCCCATCGCGACCACGCCGAGGTGGCCGTCACGGTGCTCGACGACTACCAGCGCCGGGGCCTCGGCACCCTGCTGTTGGAGATGCTCGCCGGCGAGGCTCGCCGCAACGGGATCACGACCTTCGTCAGCCACATCCTCTGGGACAACCGGGAGCTGCTCGAGGCGCTCTCGGCCGCGGGTGCCCGCATCGAACCGGAGGAGCCAGGAGTCGCCTGGGTGGCCCTCGAGATCCCCCCGGCCGAGAGCCCGACCCTGATCAGCGTGCTCCGCAGCGTCCTGCGGGCTCTCGGGCGGGCAACCCGAGAGGTGTTGGAGCCAGGCGCCGAGTCATAAACGGCTCAGGGGTCAAGGGTTTGGTCGAGGAGCCTGAGGTAGGCGTCACGCGCTGCCATGGTGTGAGGTCCGGGCACCGACGGGACGGGGGCGTCGCCGACTGCGGCAACGGGCTGCACCTTGCGCGACGTGGAGGTGAGGAAGATCTCCGTGGCCTCGGCGAGGGCGCCGAGGGGGAGGTCCGCCTCCACGGCGTCGGTCAGCTCGAGCACCAACTCGCGCGTGACGCCGGCGAGACAGCCGGAGGAGAGCGCCGGCGTGAGGAGCTGATCGCCGAGGACCAGGAAGATGTTCGTTCCCGTGCCTTCACACAGCTCGCCCCGTGAGTTGGCGAAGATCGCCTCACCAGCGCCGGCCGCTCGCGCGTAGCGGAGGGCGATGACGTTCTCCGCGTAGCTGGTCGACTTCACGCCGACCAAGGCGCCACGTTCGTTCCTGGTCCAGGGGCACACGACGATGCTCTCCGCTGCCGCCGGCCGGGCCACGGTCGTGGCGGCGATGACGACCGTTGCGCCGGCGTCGCCCCGGAGAGTGCCGAGCGGGGACGTCCCGCCCGTCACAGTGAGCCGCAGCCGCCCGGTCTCCAGTCCGCTTGAGGCAGCCACGATCTCCAACCCGCCTCGGATGCTCGCTTCCTCGGGTGGCTCGATCTCGAGCGCCTGCAGGGACCGGTGCAGCCTCCTCAGATGACGCGTCACGGCGAAGGGTCGGCCGTGGTGGATGAGCAAGGCCTCGAAGGCTCCGTCGCCGACCACGAAGCCGTGGTCAAGGAACGACAAGCCGTCGCTCGAGACGCGCAGCTGGCCGTTGATCCAGACCGGGCCAACGACGCTGCCGGCGGGGGGGTTGTCGTCCCCTTGTGCCGCCATCATCAACCACTTCCCTTCGCTCGGGGACGCTGCCTCAAGCTACTGCCGGGCTGTCAGGTGGGGCCACGGCCGGGTCCGTGGCCGGGCGCCCTGTAGTGTTGGCCGGCCGTGGCGGAACCGTCCCAGTGAGGGCTCGACAACCACGCCACCAGCGACCCTGACACTGCGAGGATTCGATGAGCTTCGATTCACAGATCTGCCGGCGAGCGGCCATCGTCGTCTCGTCGATTGCGTGCGTGCTCCTCGTCGCCGGTTGCTCGAAGTCCGGGTCGTCTGCGCCCACCACCTCCGCCGGCACCCCGACGACCTCCGCAAGCGGCTCCTCTACGCCGTCGACTTCCGCCAGCGGGTCCTCGACGTCGACGACTTCGGCGAGCACCCTGTCGACGAGCTGCCCGTCTGTGGCCGAGATGACGACACTGGTGGGAACCACGTTCCCGGCACCGAAGGTGTCCAAGAGCACAGGATCGATCCTCTGCAACTACAACGTCACGTCCTCGGGCGTGAACGTGGTGATCGAGATCACCGCCTCCCAGGGCATCACGGCGAGCGACCTGCAATCCGCCTTCGACAGTCAGGCGAAGGCGCAGAAAGCTACCGCCGTCGCCGTTCCGGGGCTGGGTGATGCCGCCTACATGTTCACTATCGACGACGCCAGCACCAACGTCGACGGCATTGCCACGACCAACATCGAGCTCTTGGACGGATCGGAGATCATCGATCTCGACGGCGATGTGGCCGCCACCCACATGCAGGCGGTGGCCCACTACCTCGTCGCGCAGCCCTGACGATGCAGGGCGAAGAACAAAGGAGCCATCCAGTGCCACGAGCGGCCGGCAGCGGTACGAGACCCGGAGTGCACAAACGGCCGAGGCGCCGCCCCCGCCGGCCCTGGACGACGAAGCGGCTCGTTCCGATCGGCGTCGTGGCCGTGCTATCGATGCTGGGCGTTGCTCCCCAGCTCCCGTCGTCTGGTCAAGGGGCTATGCCGTCAACAGCGAGCCCGCGCTCGGTGATCGACGCACATGCCGACTCGACCGGCCCCATCGTCATTCGATCGAACGGCACCGCCTACGTCGCTTGGGAGCGTCCGACCTCGGGCGCCGACGCTGACGCCGTCCTGTTCTGCGTCATCCCGCCGGGGAGCCGGTGCAAGAAGCCGGTCCGGCTGCCGATCCCCGACGGCCAGGGGCTTGAGCAAGCAGTCACTCAGCCGTACCCCGAGTTGGGGACAGCGGGCGTCGTCTATGTCGTCGGGCCCCGTTACGTGCTCGACGACAACGTCATCTGGACGTCCTCCAACGGGGGCGCCAGCTTCTCCGCCGGCCACGTCGTGCCCAACAGCTACGTCGGAGATCTCACCGTCGACGACGTGCTGGCCGTCCCGGTTCCCGGGGATCCGAGCAACGTGATCTTCGACGTCGCCTCCACCGGCGTCGGGCTCGGGTTCTCGCTCACCGGCAACCTGGTCGCGGAGTGCACGGCCCTGAGCGCTTGCACCGTGAACTTCAACGTGGGCAACGACATCTTGGGAGCGACGCTGGGCTTCGGCGGTACCGGGCTCGTCGAGGCCTACTGGGATTTGCCGACGAAAGGCAACCCGACGGTCTCCTACGTCTGGTCCCCGTACGAAACACCGTTCGGGAATTACTGGCACGGGCCGATCAAGGTCACGAGCGGCGTCAACGCTCGGCTGGCGGGTGGCCCACGAGGCCTCTTCCTGCTCTCGCAGGACTTCGTCGGCAAGCGCTCACAAGCGACCCGCCTGGACGTGCGCAAGTGGGACACCTCGACACACCGGTTCGGGCCGCCGATGACCGTCGTGGACGACACCTTGAGCAGCGGGTCTGACATCATCGGCGGGTTCGGCGAGGATGCCGCCACGGGAGCGCTCTACGTCGTTTGGGAGGGCCAGAGCTCCCATGGTGCCTTCATTCGCCTGTGGATCTCCAAAGACGGGGGGGCGAAGTGGTCAGTGGCCCACGACATCGCCGGCATCCGCACCGACTATGGCGGCCCCGCACGTCTGGCGGTCACGAAGGGCAAGGGCTTCTTGACCTATGACGACGGTGGCCTGGTCTTGGTAGACCTGTCTCATCTCTAGGGGTAGCTGAGCATCGATCGACCGGCGGATTCTCTGCCCTCCGCCCTCCGGGACGAGCACTGCCTGAGCTCATAGCTCACGGCGGGGTGAGCTCGCCGCGGCCGGCTGAGGCTGCTCGGGCCTCGAGGACGTACGCTGCGGCATGATCACCGAACGGCTTGCATCGCTGGGCATCGTGTTGCCGCCCGTGTTCCCTCCCGCCGCCAACTATCTCGCCTGTGTGATCGACGGCGACCTCGTGTACGTCGGAGGCCATGGCCCGATCGCTGGTGCGGAGGTGATGCGGGGAAAGGTCGGCAGCGACCTCTCGCTCGACGAGGGGCGCACCGCAGCCCGCATGACCGCCCTCTCGATCCTGGCGACGTTGCAGGCCGAGCTCGGCGAGCTCGACCGGATCGAGCGGATCGTCAAGGTGTTCGGGATGGTGAACGCCGCTCCCGGCTTCGACCAGATGCCTGCGGTCGTCGACGGGTGCTCGGACCTGCTCGTCGAGGTGTTCGGTGAGGCCGGGCGTCACACCCGCAGCGCGGTCGGCCTGGCCGAGCTGCCCTTCGGCATCGCCGTCGAGATCGAGCTCATCGCACGACTGCGTCCCTGAGACCCGGCCACCCGCCTGCGTCGCGCGCCGCCTGGATCGGCTGGCCGCTGGAGGACGACAGGGCGTCCGGGTTGGTGAAGGGCGCTGAGTTCCGTTCGTCGTCCGGCCGGGGAGATGTGATGGCAGTGCGGCCGTCTAGATCGGGAGGATGTTGCAGCCGCCACCCGAAGGCGAATGGTCTATGAGTCGAGGCCGGAGAGAACGCTCTCGGCTTCGGCCTCGATGCGGTCGAGCTCGTTCTCGAGATCCCCGCCGCCGTCGTCGTGGGTCTTGCCGTTCGAGGCCCTGGCGGCGATCTCGCTTGCGAGACCGGCGTAGTCGATGCCCTTGTCTTCTGCGGGCTCCATGAACTTGCGCACGCTCTGGATGGCCTCGCGGTGGGCCGCGAGCGCCGCATCCACGGTCGATTCGTAGGACGAGCGGACCTGCTCGGTCGCCTCGGCGTAGGCAGCTTGTGCGGCTGCAATCGCCTGCTCGTAATTGCCCCGGAGGGCCGCAGCCGCCTCGTTGTAGGTCGTCCGCGCCTCCGAGATCACCTGGCGGCGGTTCTCCGACGGCGCGTTGCTCACCGCGTGCTTGTAGCTCGCCCAGGCCTTGTCGAGCTCGGAACTGTGCTCGGACCCGGCCGCTCCGTACTGCTCTTCGAAGATCACGCGGCCGAGCTCGAGCTCTTCCTCGTACGAGCTCCGGGCTCCCTCGACCGCCTCGCGGCACGCCTCCCAGGTCTCGTCAATGTCGATCAGGTACTCGTTGCGCGCCGCCCGATCTACCGCACCGCGGTCAGAATCCGTCAACATTTCCATCTCCTTCCACGCGCCCTTCACGGCGGTGGTCCACAGCGTCAGTCCAGGTGCTGACCGAGCATTCATCGACATTCACGGAGGTCAACTTGAGAATTACCGCCCTTGACGCCGGTTGCAGTTTGGGTGCGAAGCCTCGTGCTCAAAGAATTTACACCCAGACTGTCGTTTTGCCTCCCCGTTATTGCGATGTGACGCTCGTGGCGTAGGCCTCCTCCAAGCTGCAGCCACAGGTGATGGCCCGGTGGATATGCAAGATCGTGGCGGATCGCCCCTCGAGGACTTCGGTGGCGGTCTCCGCCAGCGCGGCCGCGAAGTGGACACGGCGGCGCTCCCTGCAGCAGATTCTCTGCATCAAGGGTATGCCGGGCCGGCCCGGCCTGCCGGGCCTGCCGGGCGTGCTCGGCAGGCGACGTGGCAGCGACTCGCCGGTGATGCCCAGCCATCGACGCCGCTGCCATCAAGATCAACATCCCAGCCATCAAAGAGGAGACGCACGTGCAAGTCGAGAACGGCGCGAGCCCGCCGCCTGCCATCTTCTCCGGCATCGGGGTCGCCCTCGTAACGGTCTTTGACGCCGGCGGTGATGTCGACGCCGCCGCCACGGCCGGTCTCGCCCGCCAGCTCGTCGAGCTCGGTGTGCGATCGGTTCTCGTCGCCGGCACGACGGGAGAGGCGGCCGCCCTCGAGCCGGCGGAGCGGGCGCGCTTGGTGGCTGCCGTCAAGGAGGCGTTGCCGGCGGACGTCGCCGTTCTCGGCGGCGCCGGGGCGGCCTCGGCCCGCCAGGCCTGCGAGTTGACGAGGACGGTCCTTGGCGCCGGAGCCGACGGCGTCCTTGCGCTGTCGCCTCCTCAGAGCTCCGACCCGCGGCCGTACTACGAGATGGTGGCCAAGGCAGCCAGCGGGTCGCCCCTCCTCGCCTACCACTATCCCGCCGCCTCGAGCCCCGGGCTGCAGGTCTCCGCTCTGGCGGCGCTGCCGGTCGTCGGGCTGAAGGACTCGAGCGGCGACCTCGCCCGCCTCTACGAGGAGCTCGAGGTCTTCGGCGGTTGGCTGTTCACCGGCTCGGCCAACCTCGTGCTCGTGGCGGGCGTCCTCGGATGCGCCGGCGCCATCCTCGCCATCGCCAACTCGCACCCCGAGCTGGCGGTCAAGGCCTTCTCGGGCGAGGCGGAGGCGCAGCGGCAGCTCGTGGTGGCAGCGACTCGGACGACCCGGCGGTGGCCGCAGGGGCTCAAGGACGAGGTGGCGGCGCGATTCGGGATCTCACCGACCTGCCGGATGGGTTGAGCGGTCCCGCGGGCGAGCAGCCCTCGTGACTGTCTTGGGCGCAGCGGCCAACACAGCCGACGCCGGCACCGCCGCTTAGCTCTGAAGGCGAGCGGTCGCAGCTCGCCCGGGACTGCTCCCGGTACGCTCGCTCGAGATGTCTGCGTTGACAACCAGCTCCTCCGAGCGCGGGCGTCGGTCGGTCGGGATGGGCGGGTCTGCTCTCGCCGCCGTCGGTTGGGGTTTCGGGGGGGTCTTCGCGACGCTGACGTCCGCGCCCGGCCTCGTGCTGACCTTCTACCGGCTCTGGATCGGCACCTCCCTCCTCTGCCTGGTCGTGTACGCCTCGGGCCGCCGGTTGAGCTGGGAGACGCTGAAGGCGTCGTGGCTCGGCGGGGTCTTCTTGGGCGCAGACATGTCGATGTTCTTCAGCGCCATCAAGCTCACGAGCGTCGTCGACGCCACCGTGATCAGCGCCGTCCAGCCCGTGCTCGTGCTGCTGGCGGCACGTCCCCTCTTCGGTGAGCGCATGGGGCGCTGGGACGTGTTCTGGATCCTGCTGGCGATGGCGGGCGTCGCGGCCGCCGTCATCGGCCCCGGCGTGACGAGCCATCACGAACTGGTGGGGGATCTTTTGGCTGTGGGCGCCCTCTTGGCGTTTTCCGTCTATTGGCTCGTGTCGAAGCACGCCAGGGCGTTGCACAACGCCTTGGAATACACCGCCAGCGTCACGATCGTGGCGGCG
>Ga0116134_1001963_pt1 | contig 10217 bp, 9 predicted proteins | sample June2015DPH_19_5_FD_89737 | JGI IMG/M metagenome (GOLD analysis project Ga0116134, IMG submission 89737) | Peatland microbial communities from SPRUCE experiment site at the Marcell Experimental Forest, Minnesota, USA - June2015DPH_19_40 | ecosystem: Environmental > Terrestrial > Soil > Wetlands >...
CTGCCCGAATGCTCGCGCGAAATGATGGCGCGGCACGATTGGCTGATCCCGATGAACGGCACGCGTCCCTGGCTGGAGCGGCCGCCGCTGCCGCACTGGGTCATGATTGCCGTCGTGACCGCGATTGGCCAGCGCTGCGACACCGAGTGGTCGGCACGAATCGCGCCCGCGCTGGCGGGGCTCTTGATCGTGCTGATGGTGGGGCGGATGGCCGCCGTATGGTTCGGACGCGGCATCGGCGTCGTCGCGGCTCTGGCGCTGGCGACCATGTGGGAGTTCTACACGTACTCCACTTTGGCCGAAGACGATATTTTTCTCGGCCTGCTCGTCGTGGCCGCCATCGCCCTGTTCGTTCAGATCGAGTTCTTCACCGACCCGCCCGCGGCCGACCACCGGCTGACTTTCCTCTCCTGGCGGCCCTGGCGGGTGCTGGCGTTCTTCATCCTGCTCGGTCTGACGAACCTGGCCAAGGGACCGATCGTTGGGGCGGCGGTGATTGTCGGTCCGCTCGTTGCTTTCTTTCTGATTCCCCCGATCCAATGGCAGCAACTGCGCCGATATCTGTGGCTTTGGGGCATTCTGATCGCCGCGGCCGTCGCCGTCAGTTGGCACGCATACGTCGCGTGGCGATATCCGGGCCCGGGCGGATATCTCGCCAACCTCCGCTACGATTTTTCCGGGACCACGGAGTTCGACGAGCCCTGGTGGTATTATCCGCCGACGCTTCTGGGCGTGGGACTTCCCTGGACGCCGGCAGCCGTCGTCGCCTTGGCAATCACGGCCCGCGCGGCGTGGCGCCGGCGCGATCGGGTCCTGCAATTCCTATGGCTCTGGGCGATCGTCCCGATTTTCGTGCTCTCCCTCCCGCATCGGAAGCATCACCATTACCTTGTTCCAAGCCTGGCCCCGTGGGCGATTCTGGCGGCGCTGGGCGCGCGGCTGATCGCCCAGCAGATGTTCAAAGGCGTCGCATGGTCGCGCCGGCCGTGGTTCGGATGGCTCGTCGTCGGATTGCCGGGAACGGCGGCGCTGGCGGTCCTGGCGTGGAAGCGGCTTCTGGCTCCGAGCAGCGAATGGGGCGCGCAGATTCATTCGGCCGTAATCGTGATCGTTCTGTGGAATGCCTGCGTTGGGGCGTTCTATTACGGCCTCTGGCGAAAAAGCAGCCGCTGGATGCTGGCGGCGATCGTGATCGGCGTCGGCGGCGCGTATAGCTGGAAGCAAACCCATCTCCGCGACGACACCGTCGCCGACACGGAATTTCTCCGCCGGGACGTCGAGGCGGTTGTTCCGCGGGACAAGCTGCTGACCATCAACGCGGCCATCGGGCCGCTGGATTTCTTCCGCGTCCAGTTTTATTTGCCCGACGACGCGCTACTGCTGCACAATCTCAGCTTCCTGCGCAGCGATCGCATTCACGCCCCCGACGCATATGTGGTGGGACAAGTCTCCGATTTGCAGGCCTTGCAATCGCTCGGGAAAGCGGAGTTGATCGCTCAGTCCCCGCGGCCGAGGAAAGTCAACGTGCCGCCGCTGGCGCTTTTCCATCTGATCTATAGGGCGGACCTGAAGCGATATCCTCCTCCGCCGGTTTCGCCGATGCAGGCCATGATGCGCCAGCCGGGCCCATGGTGCGGGCCGGAATTGCCGGAACCGGCATCAGGCGTGCGTGATTGAATTCGCCAATTCCTCGGCCACGCGGCGAATCACCGCGTCCCAATCCCCCGCGGCCGTCTGCCGAAAAAGTCGCATCGTCGGATACCACGGGCTGTCGCTTCGATTCAGCATCCAACGCCAATCCGGCGGAAACGGCAGGAGCAGCCAAACCGGTTTGCCCATCGCTCCGGCCAGGTGCGCCACCGCCGTGTCCACGCTGACGACCAGGTCGAGATTCGCAAGCAAGGCGGCGGTCTGGGCAAAATCCTTCAGCAAATCAGACCAATCCGATAGCGCAAATGAAACATTGGCCGGTCGATTCGTCTGAAGACTGTGAAATCGGACGCCCGTGACATTCGCCAGCGGTGAAAATTTCTCCAGGCGAATCGAACGATTGCGATCGTTGCGATTTTCCGCCCGGCCGGCCCACGCCAGGCCGACCTGCAAAACATCGCCCGACGGCTCGATGCGTTTTCGCCAGGATTCGGCCGTTTTGGCGTCGGCGGCGAGATAGGGATTCGCCGCGGGAATCGACCCAAGGGTGGTCTTGAACATTCCGGGAAGGCTCGGCAATGCGCATTGGAGATCGCAATGGGGCAACGCCGCGCCGGTTGCCACGGCGCGATCCACTCCCGCGCTCCCGCGTAAAAGCGGCAGAAGAGAGGCGGGGCATTCAAGGACCACTCGCCCGCCCAGCGCGGCCACCATCGGCACGTAGCGGATGAAGTGAATCGCATCACCGAATCCCTGCTCGCTGTACAGGAGAATCGTCTTCCCGTCGATCCGCGTTCCATCCCACGCCGGCAGGGAAATCCGCCGCGGCGGCAGCGCGTCGGGACAGCGCAGCCGCCACTCATACTCGGGCCATCCGCGCTCCAGATTCCCCGACACCAGTTCAGCCAGCGCAATGTTCAAATGAGCCGCGGGCGAATCCGGCTTCCGCTGGATCGCGCTCTGGCACGCATGGATGGCCTCGTCGAATCGGCCCAGCCCCAGCAGCGCCGCCCCAAGGCTGGTGTATGCCTGCGCCAGTTCGGGATTCAACGCCAGTGCCTTGCTTGCCGCCGCCACCGCCTCTTCCAATTTCCAATTATCGCGAAGCGCATTGCTCAGATTGGCGTGCGTCTGCGCCAGCTCGGGGCGCAGGCGAATCGCCTGGGTCAGCGCTTGGATCGCTTCATCGAACCGCCCGCGCCTGCTGAGAAGGGTCCCGAGATTGTTGTAGGCTTCAAAGAATTCCGGGTTCAGTCGGACGGCCTGGTTGTACGCGTCAATCGCCTCGCTGAACCGCTGGGCATCGTTCAGAGCCAGGGCCAGAACATAATGAATCTTCGCGTCATCCGGAAATCGCGCGATTGCTTGCCGGCAAATCTCGACGGCCTTTTGCGGCTTCCCTGCCGCCAACTGTTCAGCGGCCAATTGTATCGACTGCGATTTAGCATCGTCATCGGGCATAGGTTGATGATACTCGCAGTCGAAGGTTCGAATATATATCCCGACAGGGTGTTCGTTTAGCCGCCGCGGCCTCGCGGCGGAATTCCGAGCGATATTCAGCAATCGCAGCCGCCTGTTTGGACTCGCTCCGACTTGACGGATTTCATTCCGCCGGAATAATCCGTTTCAAGCGATCCGTTTCATCGCCCAGTAGCATGGATCCAACGCGAATCGATCCGGTTCCCAATCCCGCCGTGCGCCGATTGAGTCTTTATCTGCGCCAATTGGAAACCTTCAAACGCAAGGACCGCCGCACCGTTTCCAGCAAGCAGCTTGGCGAGAGCCTCAACCTCACCGACGCCCAGGTCCGCAAGGACCTTGCCTATTTCGGCCAGTTCGGACATCCCGGTATCGGATACCGCGTCAACGATCTGATCGCGCAGCTCCGCCGGATTCTCGGAACCGATAAAATCTGGAACGTGCTGCTGGTGGGCGCCGGAAATCTCGGCCGGGCGTTGATGGCTTACAACGGATTTGACGCCAAGGGTTTTCGCCTGGTCGCGGTATTTGATTCAGACCCGGCGAAGATCGGCGAGCGACAGGGCCCGTTCGCATCCCCGCAAGGCCCAGACGCCTCCAACCCCAAACGCTTCTTCGTCATACAACCGCTTTCGGAACTGAAATCGACGGTTGAAAAAATGGGCATTCGCGTGGCCATCCTGGCGGTTCCGGCCGACGTTGCTCAGGAGCTGGCCGACCAATGCGTCGAAGCTGGAATCCGCGGGCTGTTGAATTTCGCGCCCGTATCGCTGAACGTCCCTCGCGACGTCGCGCTCAATTCCGTTGACCTGGCGGTCCAACTCGAGCAGTTGTCGTTTCAGGTAAAATGTTCCCCGCTGGTGCAGACGAGGTGAAAACCCGCGGCGCCGCTGACCGTCTCTAAACCGGAAAGTTCCGGGTCAATCCCACAAACATCCGCATTCCCACCGCAATGGCCGCGTCGGTGAAATCATAGCGATCATTGTGCAGCGGCGGATAGCCATTCCCGCCGGGCGGCTCGACGCCCATGAGAAAAAAACATCCCGGCGTATTCTGGAGGTAATAGGCGAAATCCTCGCCCCCCATCGAAGGACGCCCAACCGGAAAATAGCGGTCCGGGCCCAATACTTGCCGCGCGATTCGGGCCACATAATCAGCCATGTCCGGATCATTGACGGTCGCGGGATAACCGGGCGTCCAGTCGATCTTGGCGGTGCACCCGGCGGCGACGGCGATGCCCGCGATTCGGCGAAAAACCCCCGCCTTCGCCAGCACCCGCGATGATTCGCTCAGCGTTCGCGCCGTCCCCTGGATCGTCGCCTCATTCGGAATGACGTTCGTCGCCGTTCCGCCGCGGATCATGCCCACCGTGACCACCGCCGGCTCGGTGGGATCGAGATCCCGGCTGACGATTTGCTGGAGATTCACAACCGCCTGACAAGCCGCCACGATCGGATCGGCCCCGAGATGCGGATAAGCGCCGTGACAGCCTTTGCCGATGATCGTCGCCTTGAAAACATCGGTCGCCGCGAGCAGCGGCCCGGGCTTCGTCGCAACGCAGCCGACGGGCATTCCCGGCCAACCATGCAATCCAAAAATCGCCCGCACCGGCGGACCCATCCGTCCGTCGAGCGCGCCGCCGCGCACCAGCCGTTCCGCTCCGCCGCCCTCTTCTTCAGCCGGCTGAAAGACCAGTTTTACGCAGACGGACAGTTGGCTTTTGATTTCGTTCAGAACGGCCGCGGCCCCCAGCAGCGTCGCCATGTGCCCATCGTGTCCGCAGGCGTGCATCCGCCCCGGATGAATGCTGGCATACGCCAGACCCGTCTGTTCCTGGATTGGAAGCGCATCCATATCCGCCCGCAACGCAATACACGGTTTGGAAGCATCGCCGATCACGCAGATCGTCGCCGTCGGTGCATCGCTCACGCCGTCGGTGTGCGAAATCCCCAGCCGATCCAATTCGGCTCGCACCATCGCGGCCGTCTTGAATTCCTCGAACGCCAGTTCGGGAATGCGATGAAGCCGATGTCGCAGTTCAACCGCTTTGGCGAACCGGCCTTCGATGGCGGAGTCGAGATCCATTGCGCGCGTTATCTTATTCCTTTCGCCGCTCGATTGCCCGGCTGAAAACAAGGGGAGAATTAAATGCAACCGCAGAGACGCCGAGGCGCAGAGACGGACGCGGAGGAATTCAATGTCGTTTTCTCTGCGTCTTCCTCCGCGTCTCTGCGTCTCCGCGGTTGCATTTGAAATGTTGATTGGAGCGGGTGGGGAAAGATCGTCAGGCCCAAACGCGTGTGAAGCAGGCCGCACGCACGGCCTGCTTCTTGTTTCGCGGCCCCGGCCCTTCTGGCGAGAGGTCGGGGCCAAAAAGGGCAACGCCCTTTGGAAGTTCTAGTCCGCTGCGCCCCCGCCCGTGGTCTCTTCCAGCATCTTTCTCAGATAGGAATTCTCACGGCGCGTCGCTTCAAGATCGAAAACCAGATACTTGATGCTGAGACGCAGGTAATCGAGACTTTCCTGAAGGCTGCTGACGGTCTGGCGGAGACGCTCGTGGCGGGCGCGGGTCTCGTCGGCCAGCTTTTCCAGCTTCTGCCGCTCGCTATGCGGCAGCGTGCTGATTTCTCCCATCAGTTCAGCCAGTTTCGTTTGGAACTCGTTCTCGTTCATTTCTGTGTCTCCCACTATGGAGGGAGTCCGAGCAAAGGTCATTCCACATCCTTGTACGAGAGTCGATCCGTCAAGAAGCCGCTGGCGTAGCGGCATTTGTCCCGCAAGACGCGGCGGTCGGACATTTCCGTCCAAGCCAGCTTTGCCGCATGTCGCCGGGACGCAACGTTTGCACGCTTTCGGCGACGCAAAAAGGCCACGCCAAAACCGGCCGTTGCATTTCCACCGCATTGCCGGAGCCTTCAGTCTCCCGGGCGAAAGTTATCCGACCCATACCGCGGCGTAACCGACGGCGTTGTCCGGCGTCTGCGGTGCGACGGCGGCAAGCGTCTGGTAGCTGCTCGTGTGCCGAAGCACCACCGCCCTGCGCGCTCCCTGTTCCAGACAGGCGGACATCATAGCGGCAATCGCGCCGGCGCCGCACGCGTTGTTGCGAGTTCGCGCCTCGGGAACGATTTTTTCCGGCGTCATATCCGTTATAATCCGCAACACCCGACGATCATTTTCCATCGCCCACCGCATCGCCGCCGCGCCCACCCCCGCCGGCGCAAATCGATAGTTCGGCCCATGGTGAGTGCGGTCGCTGCTGGCGAGATAGCCCGCCGACTTCCCTGCGCTCGTGACGGCGCGCGACACCGATCGCCCCAGCTCCACCGCCGAATCATCGGGAGGGACTTCAATTGGAAGGATTTCGGCGAGCGGCCAGATCGCCTGGATCAGCGGCAACTCCACTTCCACCGCGTGTTCGCGCCAGTGAAAACGATCGTCGGTGACGAATTGTCCCTTGGACGCCGAAAGTTCCTCCCGCAGTTCCGCCACGCTGGATTCTCCACCGGGCACGGCCCAGCGCGCGTGCGAATCGAGGACGCCGCGATCGATCGGGATCGGCGTGTGAATGGCGCCGAAAACAACCACCAGGTCCACCACCGGCCGCCGCCGCGCCAGCGACAGCATCGCCTCGGCGGCGACCGCTCCGCTGCAAATCCAACCCGCATGCGGGACCACCGCGCCGATTCCACGTTCGCTTCCGAGCTGGATTGACATCTGCGATAACGCCGGGCGAGCGGACTCGAGCAGTTCTGTCGCCGCACGTCGGCATGCCGCCGCGTCGGCCGGATAAAACATCCCGGCAACCGCGGGACTTCTCACGGACTGGTCCCTTGGCCCCGACATCCTGGTTACTATAATCTCCCATGCCGCGTTACTGGTAACGTTGATTGATTTGGCGACAGCGCAAAATTGGTTCGCATGGCCCAATCGGACCAAAATGATCCAGCTCCGTCCGAGAAGACGAAGCCCGACGCCGCTTCCCCACCCGCCGGGATTCGCCCAGATTCTCCAGCATCACGCTTGCCGCCGGCGATTCAGGCGCCGGAGGCGCCGCCAAACGCCGCCCCCGGGCCGAGATCGCTACGTCCTCCGGTTTCCGGTGCGCCGCGCCTGACGCCCAAGCCCTCGGCCGCGCCGCCGCCGCGCCGGCGCTCAGCCGCGCCGCCGCAGTCGCCGAACAATATCGGACTGGCCGCGCCCTCCCAGCCATCGCTCCGGCGCGACGTCGAATTCTCCGCCACGAATGAAATTGCCGATGCACTGTCAAAGGGTCAGTCGGGCCAGGAGCCGGAAGTCATCGACAACAGCTCCGAAGCCGTCCCCCCAGCCCCCGCCGCGAAGAGGTTCCAAACCCAACCCCTCGCCGGCAGCGCCGATCCTCTCTCCGTTCGCCGAACCATCATTCCGATACTTCTGACCGGCGGCGTGATCCTGGCCGGAGCGGGCGCTTTGCTCATGTTCGGCGGCGAAGACAACGCGCTGTCTGATTTGTTTCCAAGCTGGGTACCGATCCTGTTCTACCTGCTCGCGTCCGTCTTCCTCGGTTTCGCCGTACTCAATATGTTCGCGGTGAAGAATGCGAAGGCGTGGCAAGGCACGGACGCACAGAGGCACGAAGGCACGGAGGCACGGAGGCACGGAGGCACGAAGTGAATTCCTTGCCTTTCACTTCGTGCCTACGTGCCTTCGTCCCTGCGTGCCTTCCTTGCCCGCGTTGACTCCCGCTCGGGCCACTTCTATTATGCAGCGGGCCTAATTTTAGGAGTTTTACATGGCTGGCAACAACGTACTGCAGATCACCGATGCGAATTTCGACCAGGAAGTGCTGAAATCGGACAAACCCGTTCTGGTGGATTTCTGGGCTGAATGGTGCCAGCCCTGCCGCAGGCTTGCACCCACCATCGAGAAGCTCGCCGGCGACTACACCGACCGCGTGAAAGTCGGAAAGCTCGATACCGATTCCAACCACGCCACCGCCAGCAAGTTCGGCATCAGCGCCATTCCCACCGTCATTCTCTTCAAAGGCGGACAGGTCGCGCAGAAGTTCGTCGGCCTGCGCGGCGAGAAAGATTTCCGCGACGCCCTCGACGCGGCTCTGTGAGCGAACGACCGATTTTGATCTCAAAAAAAAGGCCTGCCGACCTCCGCCGGCAGGCCGCTTGATTTCAGGCCGCATCCTTTACTACTGACCGCCCGCCGGCTGCGTTGTCGCGCCGCCCATCCCCTCCGCTTGCTGCTTAAGCTGCGCCGCCTTTTCCTCCTCGGTCTTGGCGCGGCGTTCCGTGGATTCCGCCTTCTTCTCCGCCGCCTCCTTCGCTTCGATGTCGCTCAACTCTTTCTTCTGATCGTCCGTCAGCAAGGCTACAATGTCATCGTGCTCCTTCTGACGGATCTGTCTCTCCTGTTCCGACGCCGCGGCGCGAATGTCCTTGATCTTCGCCCTCTGATCTTCCGTCAAATCCGTCAACTTGTTGAACGGCGCGCCGACACGCATGCGAGATGCCCGCATGTCGTCCGACGGATTCGTCGTGGCGTCGTCGGCAATGGCACGCACTCCCACACCGATCAAAATGGCAGCAACCAAAATGGCAACACTATTCCTCAGTTTCATAGCTAATCTCCTCTTGTCTACAAATGAAGTATATGACACGGGTTACGCGCACAATAGGATAACATTCCGACCAACGAAACCACAAGAACGAATGCCGTTTCTCAACAGAAGGCCGTAAAAGTCGGTGTTTTAGTTGAAATTACAGAGCTGAGCCGTGCCCGCGGCGAGCGATGTCGAACCGTCGCCCCGGTCCGGGCTCGAATCTTCGCCGTTCACCGCTTCCGGGCCGGCGAACTCTCGAAAAGCGGATTATTGATCGACAGCTTCCCAACCACCACCACGCCGTTCGCCTCCCGATTCTCCGGCGATTTCGTCCCCGGCTGCGCGCCTGCCTGTGGCCCCGCCTGCGCCCCTGGCTGCATCGCCGCAGTTTCCCCCGCCCGCGCCTCGGTTGCCGCCGCCCCGGCCTCGTCGCTCGGCGCCGTATCCGGCCGATACAATCTCCCGTTGAACATCTTTTGATATTCCGTCCAATTCGACTCCGCAGCGCCCTCCCCGCGCGTCAGTTGCAACGCCGTCATCAGCTTCGCATCCAGGTTCTCGATCACATGAACCGCGATCGCCTCCGGCGTGGACGGCAATCGCGCCGCCCCGAATTCCGGCTCGCCATGATGACTCAAAATAATGTGCTCGATCACGTCGATCAGCGGCCGAGGAATCGGCTCGCCCAGCGCCTTCTGGGCATCCAGCGCCTTCTGCTCCACCCAGATTGCTCCCTTGACGATATGCCCGACCAATTGCCCGCCGTCGGTGTACGAAAACGCGTTCTCGTAACTCAGCTCCCACGTCTTGGCCAGATCATGCACGAACACCCCGGCCACCACCAGATCGCGATTGAGCTTGGGATAAAACTTGCAAACCGCGTCGGCCACTTCCATCGCATTGAGCGTGTGCTCCAGCAATCCGCCGACGAATGCGTGATGGAAATTCATCGCCGCCGGCGCCCGGCAGAAATTGTTCATCAGCTCTTCATCATCCAGATACGCCCGCACCAGCGCCTTCAAATGCCGATTCCGCAGCGAATCGCAGATCTCGAACAGCCGCTGGCACATCTGATCCACATCCCGCTCGGTATGCGGCATCAGATCCGCGATATCAAACGTTCCATCCTTGGCCGCCCACATCTGCTCGATGATGAGCTGCAGATTATTCTGATAATTCTCGATTCGCCCGCGAATTCGCAGCATTCCCCCATCCGGCATGGCCGCGAACATTTCCCTCGTGGCGTTCCAAATCCGCGCCGTCATCTGGGCCGTGCGATCCGAGCAGAACGCCTTGATGTAGAATTTTCCCGAAGCCGTGGCCGCCAACTGCTTGTTGGAGATGATGAAGACATCTTCCACCACATCTCCAGGCGCGCAATCGCGAAGGAAGAGTCGTCGCATGCCGGGGTTATATCCGCTACCCCGATGGAAGGCCAATGCGAGCGAAGCAGAGACGGTGTGGCGCGCAGTCGTGGTCCGCCCAAATCGCA
>Ga0116134_1001966_pt1 | contig 10197 bp, 11 predicted proteins | sample June2015DPH_19_5_FD_89737 | JGI IMG/M metagenome (GOLD analysis project Ga0116134, IMG submission 89737) | Peatland microbial communities from SPRUCE experiment site at the Marcell Experimental Forest, Minnesota, USA - June2015DPH_19_40 | ecosystem: Environmental > Terrestrial > Soil > Wetlands...
CGATATCGATCGCGCGGCAGTAATCAAGGAATTACAGACCGGGAGGTTCGATACCGTCGTTGGTCCTATCAAGCTCAAGAACAACCTATACGAGGACCCGTGGTTTGTTGGGCAGTGGCAGAACGGGGAATTTGAGGGGATCGCGCCGGCGTCCTTGCCCGGCGCACACCAGATCATGTTCCCCAAGCCCCCGTGGCATACCGATGCCGACCGCTAAGATATTCTCCGGCGCGATCGACCGCGATCACGAACGTCCCTTGACGTAATCCGTCAATCCCATCGCGAGGTGGTCGAACAGGAGACGGACGCGGCGCGTCGCCTTCAAGCCTTCGTGCATGACGAGCCAGACTTCCAGCCCGTACTGGATGGCATTCGGCAACACGGCGACGAGCTCGGGCGTGCGGCGCGCGATATTCTCCTGGCAGCCGCCGATGCCGGCGCCGGCGCGCAACGCCGCGAGCTGGGCGAGGTCGTTGTCGCAACGGAAGCCGAAATCTTCGCGCGTCAGCCGCTGGGCGAAGTCGCCCGCGCCGCGAAACGTGCGGCTATCGCGGTCGAAGCCGATCACGCAATGGCTTGCCAGATCGGCAAGCGAGCGCGGCTCGCCGAAGCGCGCGAGATAGTCACGATGGGCGTAGAGCTTGATACGCGAACTGCCGATACGCCGCGCGACCAGTCCGCTCTGCGTCGGACGGACCATGCGCACCGCGATGTCGGCGTCGCGGCGCGCTAGATCCTCGTTGCGATTGGTGAGCGCCAGCTCGATCGCGATGCTCGGATGCTCGGCGTGGAACGTTGCGAGGATCGGCGGCAACACCTCGCAGCCGACAACGTCGCTCGCGGTCACGCGCACCGCGCCGCGGTCGGCAGCCGCCTCACCCGAGGCCGCGCGCCCCAACGCCGCCGCGGCAGCCGCCATCGCTTCGGCATGCGGTCCTAGCGCCAGCGCCGCCGGCGTCGGCGTCAGGCCGCGAGGCGACCGCGTGAATAACGTCGACCCCAGCGCCGCTTCCAGCGCGTCGATGTGGCGCCCGACGGTCGGCTGCGTAAGGCCGAGCCGCCGCGCCGCGCCGGAAAGGCTGCCGTCACGCGCGACCTCGACGAAGGTGCGCAGTTCATCCCAATTTGGGACCCGCCGTGTCATACAAAAACGTATAGCTAAACAACGGTAATATGCAATTACGTTTTGTCACGGCGTGCGGTAGCAATAGCCATCGCCGCTCCAAATGGGTGGCGCACAACGAGGCTTCCACAATGGCATCCGCTTCGCAGATCAAGTCCCTCGCAAATCCCGCACTTGCGCCTTTTCGCGCCGAGGCCGGGTTTGTCGCCGGCGGCGTGCGCGTGCTGCTGCGGCTCGAGGGCTTCGCCGCATTCGCGGCGGCGCTCGCGCTGTATTGGCGTGCCGGCTTTTCCTGGCCGGTCTTCGCGCTGCTTTTCCTCGCGCCCGATCTGTCGATGCTTGCCTATCTCGCCGGACCGCGCGCGGGCGCCATCGGATACAATTTCGCGCACACTTACGCCGCGGTCCTTTCGCTCATACTCGGCGGAATTGTCGGCGGCGTGCCCGCCGCGACGGCCGTCGGGCTTATTTGGGTCGGCCATATCGGCTTCGACCGGGCGCTCGGCTACGGCCTCAAATATTCAACGGGTTTCGGCGACACCCATCTCGGTCACCTCGGCCGGCGCTGAGACTCGCACCCATATTCACAAAGGAGAACACCATGCGCGTTCACGCCATCGAGACCGGCCGCGTCCGGATCAAGCAGGCTCAGATCGAAGGCCGCGGTCACGGCCTGTGGCGGCAGCTTCAGCCGATGCTCTCGCAACAATGGGCGGACTGGTCGCCGGTTTACGCTTGGGCGATCGAGCACCCCGAGGGCGTGATTGTTGTCGACACCGGATCGGCCGCCCATCTGAAGTCGTTGCCCGCCTGGCATCCGTATTTTCAGTTGAGCGTTCGCTTCGACACCGAGCCCGAGCAGGAAGTCGGTCCGCAATTGCGGAGCCTCGGTATCGGCCCCCGTGACGTCAAGACGGTGGTGCTGACGCACTTGCATGTCGACCACGACGGCGGCCTCGCGCACTTTCCCAATAGCCGCATCCTCGCCGGCGGCGACGAACTCGCGCGCACGGCCGGCATCAGTGGCCTGATCCAGGGCTATCTGCCGAACCGATGGCCGAAATGGTTCGACCCCCAACCGCTGGCCTGGGAGACCTCGCGCTGCGGCCCGTTCGCGTGCAGCGCGCGTATCACCGACGCGGGAGACGTCATCGCGGTGCCGACACCGGGTCACACGCCAAGCCACATTTCAGTCATCGTGAATGACGGCAACGAGCAGATCGTGCTCGCCGGTGACGCATCGTATCTGGAGTCGACCATGTTGAGCGACACGATCGACGGCGTCAGCTCAGACGAAGCCGCGGCACACGCGACACTTTCCCGTATCCGCGAATTATGCGCACTGCGCCCGACCATCTACCTGCCGACGCACGATCCTGAAGCCGCCGAGAGGCTCTCTGAAGGACGCACGGTTATCGTGCGTGCTCACACGTGGAGCGCCGCCAGTTGCCCACCGTCGGCGACGATAGTCACGCCGGTCATGTAACGCCCGGCATCGGAAACCAGCAGCAGCAGTGGGCCGTCGAGATCGCCTACATCGCCGAAGCGGCCCATCGGAATCTGGCGCTTCATCGCGGCGCCCGGCCCGGCAAGATAGTCGCGATTGATTTCAGTGACGATCCATCCAGGTGCGATGGCGTTGACGCGGATACCTTTGAATGAGAGTTCCAGCGCAAGTGCCTTGGTCAGTTGGACCACGCCGGCCTTGGCCGTCGCATATGCAGCGACGCCTTTGTCGGGGCTGAAGCCGAGCACTGAAGCGATGTTGACGATCGCGCCGCCCGTGCCGGCTGCGAGCATGCGGCGCGCCGCCTCCTGCGCCCAATAGAACACTGCGTCGAGGTTGGTCGCTAAGACCCGCCGCCAGTCCTCCTCCGCAAGATCGACGGCGCGGCCGGAATGCACAATGCCGGCATTGTTGACCAGGATCGTCACCGTGCCGAAGGCGTTTTCGGCGGCGTCGAACGCCGCCTGCATCGCCGCACGATCGCGAACATCGGCCTCGACCGCGATAGCGCGACCGCCCGATTTCTCGATCCGCGATTTCACGGCGTCGAGGCGATCGGCCCGCCGCGCCACCAGAACCACCGCGGCGCCGTTCGCCGCCAGAATTTCGGCGAAACGCGCACCAAGGCCGCTCGATGCGCCGGTCACCAGCGCAACCTTGCCGGCAAGGTCGAAGATCTGTGCTGCGGTCATTGGGTTCTCTCTAAACTTATCCTGATTGGGAGCGCTACTACAAGTTAGAGGCTCATTGCTGATTGGAAGCGGCGCTGGTCACGAGCCGTAGAGTCTGTGCGGCAGCCAAGTGGCGAGCGCCGGCAAGAACCACAGCGCCGCCAGCATGGCGAGCTGGATCACCACAAAAGGAATGATGCCGAGATAAATGTGCCGGGTCGTCACCTCGGGCGGCGCGACGCCGCGCAGATAAAACAAGGTCGGACCCAGCGGTGGGTGGATGTACGAGGTCTGCAGGTTCACCGCCATCATGATGCCGAGCCAGATCGGATCGACGCCGGGCATTTTTAGCAGGATCGGCGCCACGATCGGCACCACCACGAAGATGATCTCGAAGGCGTCCATCACAAAGCCCAGCACGAACAGTGCGATCATGACCGCCAGCGTCGCGCCGCCAGCGCCGCCGGGCAGACCGGTCAGCGCCCGTTCCACCAGATCGTCGCCGCCCAAGCCGCGGAACACCAGGCTAAACAGCGTCGCACCGATCAGGATGAGGAAAATCATGCTGGTGATCTGAGTCGTGCGCACCATCACCGGCATCAGCAAGCCCGCCGCGCCGGCCTTGCGCGCGGCCAGTAGGATCGAACCGACGGCGCCGACCGAAGCCGCTTCGGTCGGTGTTGCGACGCCGCCGAGGATGGAGCCAAGTACGGCGAGGATGAGGGCGAGCGGCGCAATCAAGACCGCACCGAGCCGGCGCGCCAGAGCAAAGCCGTGCGGCGCGGTGGGATCGGGCGCAATCGCCGGTGCTTTCTTCGGGAAAAAAATCGCAACCGCGATCACATAAAGAATGTACAGAAAGACCAGCACCAGGCCGGGCATGATGGCGCCGGCAAACAGGTCGGCAACCGAGACGGCTTGCGGCGCGAAATTTCCCTGCGCCAATTGCGCCGCCCGAAAGGAATTGCTGAGCTGATCGCCGAGCAGGATCAGCACAGTCGCCGGCGGGAAAATTTGCGCCAGCGTCGCAGTTGCCGCGACGGTGCCCGCCGCGAGCGCCTTATCATAGCCGTGACGCAGCATGATCGGCAGCACGATCAGTCCCATCGTCACAGTTGTGGCGCCGACGATGCCCTTTGCTGCCGCAAGCAGCGTGCCGACCAGTATGACGGCGATGCCGAGGCCGCCCGGCAACGCGCCGAACAAGCGACCGAGGGTTTCCAACAGCTCCTCGGCGATGCGCGAATGGTCCAGCATCACACCCATAAAGACGAACAGCGGGATTGCGAGCAGGACCTCGTTACCCATGATGCCGAAGATGCGCGGCGGCAGCGCGGCAAGGAGCCCCAAGTCCATGATTCCAGCGGCTGCGGCGATGGCGGCGAAGATAAGCGACACACCGGCAAGCGTGAGCGCAACCGGGTAGCCGAAGAGCAGCACGGCACACACGGCAAGCACCATCGCGACGGCGAGCATTTCGGCCATGGTTCAACGCGACGGTTGCCCGGCCGGTCCGAACAGAACGAGCGCGGCACGGATCGCCTGCGCGACGCCTTGCAGGCCGACGAGAAAAGCAAACAGAGGGATGAACGTCTTCAGCAGATAAACGAACGGCAGTCCGCTCGCCTCGCGAGAACGTTCAAGGATCGCCCACGAATGCGAGGCATAGGGAATGGACAGAAGCGCGAGCACCACCGCAAACGGCATGAGGAGGACGAGCGCGCCGAAGAGTTCGATCAATGCCCGCGCGCGCGGCTTTGCCCGCTCGTAGAAGATGTCAACGCGCACATGACCGCCAACCTGCAGCGTCCAGGCGGCCGCGAGCAGGAACAGGGCCGCCTCTGCATAAAGAACCGATTCCTGCACCGCGATCGAACCGACGCCGAACACGTAGCGCATCACCACGATGGCGAACTCGGCGGCCACGATGAACAAGCAGCACCATGACGCCGCCCGGCCGATCGCCATCGTGATGCGGTCGATGCCATCGGCGATGAGCTTGAACGGCGTCCTCATGGTTCTTGGGCGGTCCTGCGCGATGTGACAGCGTGCCTCGACGCACTATAATGCCGGTTCTGGGAAGCCGCGAATGGAGAGACGTGCGATGGCGCACGATCACGATGACGATCATCACGAGCACGGCTCGGAGCTATCCGAGATGCAGCTGCGCGTGCGGGCGCTGGAAACCGTGCTGGCCGAGGAGGGCTACATCGATCCTGCCGCGCTCGACGCGATGATCGAGGCCTTCGAAACCAAGATCGGCCCGCACAACGGCGCGCGTGTGGTCGCGAAAGCCTGGACCGATCCGGCATTCAAGCGAGCACTGGTCGAGGATGCGACCAAGGCCGTGCAATCGCTCGGCTTGATCAACCGCGTCGGCGATCACCTGATTGCGGTCGAGAATACGCCCGGACTTCACAACATGATCGTGTGCACTTTGTGCTCTTGCTATCCGTGGGAAGTACTTGGACTGCCGCCGGTCTGGTACAAATCCGCGCCTTATCGCTCGCGCGCGGTCAACGATCCGCGCGGCGTGCTCGCCGATTTCGGCCTCAGACTGCCGGCGGATACGCAAATCCGCGTCTGGGACTCGACGGCGGAGACACGCTTCATCGTGTTGCCGATACGGCCGGCCGGCACCGAAGGCTGGAGCGAGGAAAAACTCGCCGCGCTGGTCACGCGCGACTGCATGATCGGCACCGGCCTGCCGAAGAACGCCGCGGAGATCGCGTGATGGATGGCGTTCACGACATGGGCGGCATGCACGGCTTCGGCAAGGTTGAGCCCGAAGAGAATGAGCCGGTGTTCCACGCGGCATGGGAAGGACGTTGCCTGGCGCTCAACCGCGCGATGGGGGCGATCGGCGCCTGGAACATCGACGAGGGGCGTGCCGGCATCGAAGCGCTGCCGCCAGACGTTTACCTCTCGCGCTCCTATTACGGGAAATGGGCGCTGCGGCTCGAAAACATGATCATCGAACGCGGCCTTGCCGGCCCCGATGAGATCGCTGCCGGTCATGCGCTCCACACCGCCAAGCCAATCAAGCGCAAGCTCGGCGTCGCCGATGTTCCCCGGACGCTGACGCGCGGCTCCTTCGGCCGGCCCGCGGAAGCGCCCGCCCGCTTCAAGGTCGGCGAACCTGTCCGCGCGAAGAACATTCATCCGCCGACGCACACGCGCCTGCCGCGTTACGCACGCGGCCACATCGGCGTAATCGAAGCGGTCCGCGGCTGTCATGTGTTTCCCGACTCGGTCGCGATCGGGGCGGGTGAAAACCCGCAATGGCTCTACACGGTGCTGTTTGATGGCCGCGAATTATGGGGCGAAGCCACCGATTCCACACTCAAGGTCTCGATCGAGGCATTCGAGCCGTATCTGGAAGCGGTGCAGTTATGAGCCACGCCGAGGGTCCGGTGTTTCGCGAGCCTTGGGAGGCGCAGGCCTTCGCGCTCGCGCTGTCGCTCAACGAACGCGGCGTGTTTTCCTGGAAGGAATGGGCCGCCACGCTCGGTGAGGAAATCAAGAAAGCACAGGCAGCCGGCGATCCCGACACCGGCGAGACCTATTATCGCCACTGGCTCGCCGCGCTCGAGCGGCTCGTCGCCGCAAAAGGTCTTGCCGACGCGGAAACGCTCGCGCGCACCCGCGAGGCCTGGCAGCGCGCAAGCCTGCGCACCCCGCATGGCACGCCGATCGAGCTAAGGCCGGGCGACTTCGGCGGCTAAGGCCAGATTGGCGGATGGGTGCCGAGCGGCACTGACGGCCTGAGCCATCGCGCAGGTGTCGCCGAAAGCTGCGCCGCGTGCCGCACAGCACGCATTGCGCCGAACGGCGACGGACTGTCCTCAAGCAGATCGGCCACCTCATCGCGCGATGGCAGCGGACAGGAAAAGCCGCCCTCAACCCGACCCAGATTCCAAATCCATCGTCCGGTGGCCGCCAGCGAAACGCGGACCAGCCAGCTACCGCCTTCGCTCGCTTGGCGGATGCGCGCCATGATCGTCCCGAAAGCCAATAAGTACCCCGTCGCATGGTCGAGCGCCTGGCATGGCAGCTCCTTCGGGCCTTCAACACCGGCGGCTTGCGCCTCGGCGGCGTTGAAGCCGGTTGCCGTCTGCACCAGCGAGTCGAAGCCGCGGCGTGACGCCCATGGTCCCGCGTCGCCGTAAGCCGAGAGCGAGCCGTAGACGATCCCGGGACGGAGCGCCGCGACATCGGAGAACCCAAATCCGCGCGAAGCAAGCGCACCCGGCCGGAAGGCTTGCAGAAAAATATCGGCGTCCCTGATGAGATTCCCCAAGGTGGCTCTGCCCTCCGGCGTGGCGATATCCGCATAGGCGGAGAGCTTGCCGCGCCCGGTGTCCTTCACCAGCCAATCGGCGAAAGGCAGGCCCGGCGCTGAAATGCGCATCACATCCGCCCCATGCGCCGCCAGCGCGCGCCCCGCGACCGGACCGGCGATGATGCGTGTCAGATCAAGGACGCGAAGGCCCGAAAGTGATTTTCGACCCGTCGGAAGTGGCCGCACCGGCGCGTCGCCGATCTTGTCGATCCGCACCACGGGCATCGCCGCAACTGCCGCCGCTTGCGGATGCCTGGCCCACTCGTCCGGCGACCGCATCGCAGCGACGACGCAGCTGCTTTGGTAAGCCGCCGTCTCAAAGGCGACCGCATCCCATTTGTTGAGCGCGTCCTCGACAGAAGCCCGCGTCGGCGCACAGCCGAGCAACTTGATGACGTTCTCGCGGTGGTGCGGGAAATTCATGTGCAGCCGCACGAAGCCGCCGTCTCCCGTGCCGTAGGCGCGGAACAGCGGATCGCCGAAAGTCGCCGGCGCGCTTCCGTCGATCGTCAGATAGTGCTCGCTGCGAAACTCAATCGCAGCATGGCGCATGTCCGCGCTCACGCGCTGGCGCGCTGCGCCGGCGCGATGGCGCAGCTCCGCCGCCGCTAGCCCGACAGCGGCGATGCTCGCTTGCGCGGTTGCACCGACGCGGAACGACGACGGGAGCACAGGCTCGCTACCAGAGAGCTGCAGATGGTCGAGCGCGGTCGCGTCAGCGCCAACGAGTTGCCACAGGCTGGCAACAATATCCGCAGGCGAGCTGGCGTTGGTCACGACTGTTGCTTCTTCCGCCGCGTGCGTAGCGGTTGCGAGCTATTGCCGCACGGCTTCGCTGACGTCGCTCTCTTTCATCAAGGTCGCGACGAGATCGGCCGCAGGCATAGCGCGAGACCGCGCAACGCCTTGTCCGGCCCAGAGCGAGATAAAATCAGCGATGCCTTGCTGTCCAGCGGCATTGCGCATCGGTCGGGTGAGATCGTTTTGTTGGCGGAAGGGCAGAATGGTATCTTCCTTGCCCGCCACCATGGCAATGAACGCATTTGTCAGGCCACGCGCCGGGCGTCCCGAGAAGGCGCGGGTGATGACGGTGGTGTCCTTTTTGGCCTCAAGCAGCGCGCGCTTATAGACCGGCGGCGCACCGGATTCCGGGCAAGGCAGGAAGGCGGTGCCAGGTTGCACGGCGTCGGCGCCCGCTTTGAGGCAAGCGGCGACGTCGCGGCCATCCATGATGCCGCCCGACCCGATAACCGGCAGATTCACGCTGGCGCGAATTTCGCGCACGAGCGTGACGAGCGGGACCATGGACTCCTCGAACGGCGCGGCAAAAGTGCCGCGGTGCGCACCGGCTTCGGCCCCCTGGGCGGCAACCAAATCGACGCCCGCTTGCGCCAGTCGGCGCGCTTCCTCGACCGTGGTGGCGGTGCCGATGATCGCAATGCCGCGCTCCTTCAGCGCCGCAATCTGCGCGGCCGACGGCATGCCGAAGGTGAAGCTGAAAACCGGTGGGCGCTCTTCCAGCACGACCTCCAACTGCTCATCGAACGGATTCGCCGGCACCGGCGGCGGCACCGGCGGGGGCAATCCGAGCTTGGCATGCGCCGCACCCACGATTTCGAGCATGGGTTGCGGATCGATCTTGCGATCCGCGCGATATCCGCCGGCGAACAGATTGATGTTGAATGGACCCAACGTGAGCTGCCGAATACGGCGGATCGTCGCGGCGATTTCATCAGGCTTGGAATAAGCGCCACCCCACGCGCCGAGACCGCCGGCATTCGATACCGCGGCGGCGAGTTCCGGCGTGCCGCCACTTCCCGCCATCGGCGCCAGCAGGATCGGATATTCGATGCCGAGCCGTTGCAAAAGTGCGTTCACCGCCATCGCGATAACTCCTTATAATCGCCACGGAAGATAAGCGGCGGGCTTGTCGGCACAATGGAAAATTGCAACCCTCGATTATCTTAAGTTGCGAATGTCGGCTTCGGCAGACGCGAATGATCGCAACGCAACACAGGGGGAAGCGCATGTTTCGCAAAGCAATCACCGTAATCGCCGGCATTTTGGCCACTTGCGCGGTGAGCCACGCGACCGAAATCCATCGCGTCGTCACCGGTCTCGATGCCGACGACAGGTCGACTGCGCTCTTCGACAGCGTCGAACCGCTTCACGCCGGCGCATCTGGCCTCCCGGCTGTCAATCTTTGGATTACGGATTCATACCCGCTCGGATTTTCAAAGGAGGATGCCGCGACGAGAAAAATCGGCATCAATCCTTCAGACAACGGAACTAAATTCCTCGTCGTCGAATTTCCGCCGCTCAATGAAGCTGCTGTGGCGAAAATGGATCCCAATTTTATGATGAAGGTAGTTGGCGAAAAGGCGCCGGCGCGCGGCGTCCCAGTAAGCAATCCGCTGATGCACCGGACGCGCACTGTCGACTACGCCATCATCATGTCGGGCGAGATCGACATAATGCTTGACGACAAAACGGTCCACCTCAAGGCCGGCGACGTCGTGGTGCAGCAGGCGACCAATCACGCCTGGCTCAATCA
>Ga0116134_1001967_pt1 | contig 10197 bp, 9 predicted proteins | sample June2015DPH_19_5_FD_89737 | JGI IMG/M metagenome (GOLD analysis project Ga0116134, IMG submission 89737) | Peatland microbial communities from SPRUCE experiment site at the Marcell Experimental Forest, Minnesota, USA - June2015DPH_19_40 | ecosystem: Environmental > Terrestrial > Soil > Wetlands >...
AAAGCGCTTGATCTCATCGAGAGAAAGATCGAAACCGGTCAGGTGCAGCAGGCTGTACAGCAGCATCGATCCGTGGCCGGCGGAGAGCACGAAGCGGTCGCGGTCAACCCATGCCGGGTTCTTCGGGTTGAATTTCAGAAACCGCATCCACAGCGTGAACGCCATCGCCGCCGCGCCCATGGGCAAGCCCGGGTGTCCGGAGTTGGCGTTCTGCACCGCGTCCGCCGAAAGGATGCGGATGGTATTAATGCACAGATTCTCGAGATCTCTGTCGACGGTCGGTTTCATTCAGTCCTCGTCTTCTGGATGCCGTGCCCAAGCCGGATGCCGTGCCAAAGCTACAGAGTAGCAATTTGGCTCGCACTGATCGCGCCTTGAGAGCCGCGCTTGTAACAAAGCACTATCATCGAAACGTGATCGCTGCGCTCGATGGCACGCCTCTGGTCGAACCCACCGGTGGGATCGCCCGGTACACCGCCGAATTGAGCCTGGCGCTCGCCAATTGCTTTGAAGAGGACCAGTGGTGCCTGATCTCCGACCAGCCGGTGGAAGGACCAGCCCATGCGCCGCCGAATCTCCACATCAGCGCCGGTAAGCGCCGCAAACTTTCCCGCCGCTGGTGGCTTTTCGGAGCTTCCATGGAGCTGGTAAGCCTCGGCGCGAAAGTCTTCCATGGAACCGATTTCGCGGTCCCCTACATGACCGTGTGCCCCACGGTGATGACCGTGCACGATCTTTCCCCATGGGCGGACCCGCCAATCCGTGCTGCCAGCTCCCGTGTGCGCCGTCGAGCTCCCTGGCTTCTTCGGCTTGGTCTTGCCAGAATGATCGTCACGCCCAGCGAGGCCGTGCGCCGCGAAGTGATCGGGCACTTCAACGTTAACCCGAACTGCATCGTCGCCACTCCGCTTGCCGCGTCCTCGTGTTTCCGGCCCATGCCCGCCGATCTCCCGCAGCGCCCGTATTTCCTCTTCGCCGGAACGCTGGACACCCGCAAGAACGTCGACACCATCATCGCGGCATGGCGCGGGATCCGCCGGAATTGCGAAGTCGATCTGATTCTCGACGGCCGCCGCCGTACCGCGAGAATTGAAGACGAACATGGCCTCACCGTGCGCGAAAACGTCTCCGACAGCGAACTCGCCCGCCTGTACTCGAACGCCACGGCTTTTCTCTTTCCGTCGCACTACGAGGGCTTCGGCCTGCCCATCCTCGAAGCCATGCAGTGCGGCGCTCCGGTGATCGCCTCGCGCGACCCCGCCGTCATCGAAGTATCCGGCGGCGCCGCCATTTCGATTGACGCCACCGATGTCCGGGCCTGGAGTGAGACCATGAAGACGGTCCTTTTCGATGAAGAGTGGCGGGCAAACCTGCGGCAGCGCGGCTTCACCCGCGCGCGTTGCTTCTCCTGGGAGGCCACGGCCCGCCTGACCCGAGAAGTGTATGCAGAAGCCATCGCCCGCTTCAAGCGGAAAACCTGAACTTCTCTTCCTCTCTCCCGAACCACCGTATCCGATGATCGGCGGGGGCGCAACCCGAACCGCATCTTTGCTGGAATTCTTCGCGCCGCGGTTCGCCATCGACCTAATCCTGTTCGCGGAGGAAGGCTCGCCCGATCCTGCCGACGCGGTTTCTCGCCACCTGGTTCGCAGTGTCTCAACGCTCCGCCTTCCCCGGCACGACAAAACCGTGCTGGCGCGAACCACCCGCAATTTGGTTCGCTATTTGCAATCCCGCCCGCCTTTGATCGATCGTTTCTCGGGCTTCCATGAGCCGTTATCCACATGGCTCGCAGGCCGCCGTTACGCTCTTGGAATCGTCGAGCACTTCTGGTGCGCTCCCTACGTCTCTCTGCTGCGTCGACACTGCGCCGATGTCTGGCTGGATCTCCATAACATCGAGTCGGTCTGGTATGCGCGCCTCGCAAAGACGGAGAACTTCTTTCTCCGCCCCGCACTGACGGGTTTTGGATCGGTTTGTCGCAAACTGGAGTGTGAACTTCTGCCGCGGTTCTCCAGAATTCTGGTTCCCTCCGAAACAGACCTGCAGGAACTGGGAACGGCGGCAGGCACAGTGCCGGTGACGGTCTATCCGAACGCGCTTCCCTGGATCGACCCGCCGGAACGTTCCGGGGAGGAGGCGATCATCTTCACTGGGAACCTGGAGTACGCGCCGAACGTCAGGGCCATATGCTGGTTCTCACGGCATGTATGGCCCTGGCTGAGCCGCTGGCGGCCAGGCTTGGTCTGGCGTATAGTGGGGAAGAACCCACACGGAATCCGGCACTGTATCAAGTGGGATCGCGGTATCGAATTGATCGGTCCGGTGGAGAACGCCATCACTGAAATTGCCAGGGTGCAAGTGGCCGTAGTTCCGGTTTTCGCCGGAAGTGGGACCCGATTCAAGATCATCGAAGCATGGGCGGCGGGCACGCCGGTAGTCTCGACGACGATTGGCGCGGAAGGGCTCGGTGCGGAAGACCGGCGTAATATCGTGATCGCGGATTCGGCCCGGGACATGAAAGAGAAGATCGCCGGGCTGCTTGACTCGGTCGAACTCCGGGCCGAGGTGAGCGCGGGTGGCCGGCGGATGTATGATGAACGTTTCACCTGGCAAGTGGTCTGGCGGAGTTTGGAGCGGTCTGGCGTACTGGATAGTAATGTTGGATAACGAACGTTATACTGGTTGATTGTTGTATGCGTTTTTCCGTTGACGCCCACGCGATTGGACAGCATCTCACCGGCAATGAAACGTACATTCGCAATCTTCTGAAGAGTTTTGCGTTGTACCGGGAGGATGACCAGTTCGTCGCCTACATCTCGCGGCCGAGTGCTCGCGCGGAGATTCCATCCGGTTTCGCCACGCGCCTGGTGTCGGCGAATCCGTTTGCGCGGCTGGGATTCGATCTTCCCCGCTGGCTCCTCCGGGACCGTCCCGATCTGCTGCACGTGCAATATACCGCTCCGCTTGTTCCCGGCGTGCCCGTGGTGGTGAGTGTGCACGACATCAGCTTTCTGACGCATCCTCATTACTTCACCCGCGCGCGGGCTGTGCAGTTGAATCTCACGGTTCGCAATACGGTGAAGCGGGCCTCGGCGGTGCTGACGCCGAGCGAGTTTTCAAGACGCGGAATCATCGGCGCCTATGGCCTGTCCGAAGATATCGTGCACGTGATTCCGAACGGTGTGTCTTCCACGTTCCGTCCGATCCTGCGCGAGCTCGCCCACGGCAGAGTGTCCGAAAAGTACGGCATCGACGCGCCCTATATCCTGACCGTCGGCGACCTGCAGCCTCGCAAGAATCACGCCGGACTTTTCCAGGCATTCGAGGATTTGCTGCGCGAGCAGCCCTCTCTGCCGCACCATCTGGTGGTGACCGGAAAGAAGACCTGGTACGGTGGCCGGGTCCATCAGGCGGCGCGCGATTCCGCGGTGTCAAGCCGGATTCACTTCACCGATTTTGTCGACGACGACGACCTGGTGCAGCTCTACGGCGGCTGCGATCTGTTCGTGTTCCCGTCCTTCTATGAAGGCTTCGGCTTGCCCATTCTTGAAGCGATGGCGTGCGGGCGCGCCGTGGCCTGTTCGGAAACATCGGCCATGCCTGAAGTGGCCGATTCAGCCTGCCTGCTGTTCGATCCGTACACCCGCGGGCAGATGGTTCGCGCCATGAGAGACCTGCTCATCGACGGCGAACTGCGTGCGCGCATGGAACGGCTTGGCCTGCAGCGCGCGGCTCAATTCAGTTGGGATAAGGCAGCGCAACGAACGCTGCGGGTGTATCGTGGTGTGATGGAGACGGAGCAACCGGTGAGCGTCGCCGCCAAACCGGCTCCGGTAATAACTCGATGACGATGACAAATATTCTGTGTTCTGTTCCCGTTCTTCTCGCGGTGCTGGCGCCGGTGTACGGCGCTTCTCCCGCGGTGCCGTCTCCTCAGCCGGTAGTGCGCTACCCCGCCTCCGAGCAATTGCATTACAACGTAACCTGGCCCAGTGGGCTCAGCCTCGGCGAAGCGTCGCTCAATGTCACCAGGACCTCGGGCGCGGGCGGACAGGCGGGCGCCATCAGAAGCGAGCTGACCATCAACGCTTCGGTTCCCGGCTATCAGGTCGCCGATAAATACAGTTCGAACGCCACGCCCGACTATTGCTCGGTCAGCTTCGACAAGACCGTGCGGCATGGAACTCATCAGAAGGATGAGGTGTTGACGTTTGATCAGGCGCGCAATACCGAAGTGCGCGAAACGCTGACCCTGGCGCATCAGCCGGCGCCAGCGGGAGTGGACCTCGGCAGATCCGCGGTGCCCACCGCCGCCTGCGCTAAGGACGCGCTCACTTGGGTTTCTTACCTGCGTAACGAACTCGCCGCCGGCCGGTTGCCGCAACAGCAGTCGATTTACTTCGGTCACGCATATGATGTAAGCGTGCAATACCGCGGGGCCGAATCGGTTCAGGTGGGCGGCGCACCGGTAAATGCCGATCGCGTCGACGTTTTGTTGCATGGACCTGCCTCCGAGCTGAGCCTGACCGCGTACTTCGCGCAGGACGAGGCGCGCACGCCGGTGCTCTTCCGCGTTCCTCTCTCGGGTGGAACATTTTCCATGGAGCTGGCGAAGCAGCAGTGAACCGCGCGGAAGCGCGATGCTGATCCCATGCGGATCGCGTTCTTCTCACCGCTGCCTCCGGCCAGAAGCGGCATTGCCGATTATTCCGCTGCCCTGCTGAACGAACTCGAACCTCTCGCGGAAATCACCCGTATTACGGCCATTCCGCCGGATTTCGACGCCGCGCGCTACGACCTCCTGCTTTATCAGATCGGCAATAACGCCGACCATGCCTTCTGTTACGAGGCTGCACTCCGCTGGCCGGGCGTGGTGGTGCTGCATGAAGCCAACCTTCATCACCTCATCGCCGAACTCACCATCCGCCGAAACGATTGGGACGGCTACCTGCGCGAAGTGGAGCACAACGGCGGCCCTTCGGCGCTCGCCTGGGCGAAGCGGCATGTTCAGACGCTGGAGCGCGGCCCTGATTATGAAAGCCTCCCCATGTTGCGCACGCTGCTCGATCATGCCCGCGGTGTGATCGTGCATAGCAGGTTTGTGGAAGGCGAGGTACGGAATGCCGGTTTCGCGAGGCCCGTCGCCGTCGTCCCGCATGGCGCCTGGCTGCCCGAGCGGCAGGATTGTCTCGAATACCGCCATCGCCTCGGCATCGACGAAACCACGCCTCTGATCGGCATCTTCGGTTACCTGAAGCCGTACAAGCGAATCGCCGAATCACTGCGCGCGCTGCAACGCCTGGTGCAGGTGGTCCCATCGGCGAAGATGATCCTTGTGGGCGATCCGCATCCTGATCTGCCGCTGTCATCGCTTATCGATTCGATGCGCCTCCAGCCCTGCGTCCGCGCGCTCGGCTACGCCAGCATCGACGATTTCAACGGCTATCTCGCGGCATGCGACGTGGTGCTCAACCTGCGCCATCCGACGGTCGGTGAAAACTCCGGCACGCTGATGCGCGCCATGGGTATGGGCAAACCGGTGCTGGTCTCCGACACCGGATCGTTCCGCGAGCTTCCTGACGATATCTGCCTGAAGGTTCCGATCGACGCCTCTGAAGAGGATTTCCTTTTCGAGTATCTAAACCTGCTGACTTCGCGACCGACGATTGCGCGTCAAATCGGCGAGCGAGCACGCGAGTGGGTATCGAGTGAATGCTCCTGGCCGCTGGCCGCCCGCCGCTACCTCGATTTCCTCGAACAAGTCGTAGACGGTGTTCACGGGTCCTCTTGTGGGGCAGGCTCACAGCCTGCGGCGGCCTCTCAGGCCGCCCCCATAGCATCCGTTCCCATCGATAAAAACTACATCCTCGGCTGGGCCGCCGACGATCAAGCGCCGAAGCATTACGCCGCATCGCACATCGACCGGCTCACCCGCACTTTGGATCTGACTCCACCAGGCACCGTGAATGACCGCATTCTCGAGATGGGCGCTTACCTCCAGATCACGCCCGCGCTTAAAACCCGGCTCGGCTACGGTGAAGTCCGTGCCTGCTATTTCGGCCCCGCAGGGACCAAGTCGCACAAGCGCGTGCGCTCGTCGGATGGTGAAGAGTTCGAATGCGAAGTGGATCTGTTCAACGCCGAGACCGATGCGTTCCCCTATCCCGCTGAATACTTCTCCACTGTCCTCTGCTGTGAGCTTATCGAGCATCTCAATGCCGATCCGATGCACACCATGGCCGAGATCAATCGCGTCCTTAAGCCCGGCGGCCATTTGTTGCTCACCACGCCGAACGTAATCTCATTCCGTGCCATCGCCGGCATTTTGCAGGGCTACCATCCCGGCTTTTTTCCCGCTTACATTCGCCCTGGCGCCGCTACCAACGGCGAAGCCCGCCATGATCGCGAATACGCCCCGATGGAAGTCGGCTTCCTCTTGCGCGACGCCGGTTTCGAGACCGAATCCATCACCACCGGTCCGTTTGTCGACGAGCCGAAGCCCGAGTTCGGCTGGGTGAAGCACCTCCTGGAGCGCTATCAGCTCTTCACCGATCTGCGCGGCGATGACATCTACGCGCTCGGCCGCAAAGCTGGTCCCGTGAGGGATCGTTATCCGGCCTGGCTTTATAGCGGAGGCGAATGAACAGCTCCTGGGGCGATGTTCGCGTCACCGCCCGCGGTCTTACGCTCACCATCGATCTGGCTCTCGCCGAGCCGGCCGGCTTCATCGGCTGGCAATTCTTCGATCCCGACACCAACCGCTTTATTCAGGAAGGCGAGTGGACCCACACAACCGCCGACGACACCTCCCTCACCATCGACCTTCCTCCCGAGCCTGGCGGCTACCGTATTTACTTATCCACCGTCAGCGCCGAAACCGGCTGGGCCTACATGCGTGGCGATCCGTTCGTCGTGGTGGATGCGGTTGTAGAAGGCGCGCTGGTGCGCGTTCTCAGCCACGAGATCTGCACGCTCCGCCGCCTTCGATGGCGCTCGTTCCGGCGTGCATTGCCAAAGATTTTCACCGTGCCGATGGAGAGCCTCTGGCGAAACCGCGCGCTCCTCCGCTCCATGGTGCGGCGCGACATCCTCACGCGCTACCGCGGTTCCATGGCCGATGTCCTCTGGACCATCCTCAACCCGCTGCTGCTGATGCTCACCTATTTCTTCGTGTTCGGCGTGGTGCTGCGCACGCGTTTTGGCGCGGACCAGACAGGTTCGGGTTACGTGCTGTATTTCCTGGCAGGCATGCTTCCGTGGCTGGCCTTCAGTGAAGCGGCGGGCCGCGCGCCGTACATCATCCTCGAACACCGCAACTGGGTCCGCAAGCTCGTGTTCCCGCTCGAAACGCTGCCCGCGATTCCGGTAATCTCCGGCATCGTCACCGAGGCGTTCGCCGTCATCGTCTTTTGTGTCGTTCTTTTCGCCCTGCATGGCCACGTTTCTCTGGCCGCAGCGTGGCTGCCGGCTTTGGTGATTCCTCAGATCCTGTTCACGGTCGGCCTCGCCTGGTTCCTGGCTGCGCTCGCTGTCTACATGCGCGATCTCGGTCAGATCAACGGCTTCCTGCTCACACTGTGGTTCTTTCTCACGCCCATCTGCTATCCCGTGACATCCATGCCGAAGTGGGCGCTTCCGGTGCTGCGCAGAAATCCGCTGTTCGTCCTCGTGCAGGCTTACCGCGATATTCTGCTCGACGGCCACGCCCCTGCCGTGCTGCCACTCGCAGAGTTATGGATTCTGTCGCTGGTGATTTTCTTCGCTGGTCACGCGTGGTTCTACAAGCTCCGCAAGACCTTCGCGGACGTGATCTGAAGCTCAACCTTCCAGCATCTTCTGCGCGCCGCCCTCGATGCTCCGTCGAATCTTGTCTTCGGGCATGAACTTCCCGACGATGCCCAGATCCACGTCGATGGTGAGTTCCGCATCGGTCACCACCACGTTGCCGCGAATCGGTGCCGTGAACGGGCCCATCTTCCCCGTGAAGGAAAAACTCATCGTATTTCCATTCCAGCTCCGTTCGAGGTCGCGGATCTCCACGCCCGCAGTGCCTGCACTCTGAAATAGCTGATCGATGCCCTCGTTTACGCGGCGAATGGCCTCAGCCTGGCCTTTGTTGTGAGAAACCGTGACTCGCATGTGCTTCGCTAATCCGCTGCAACATCGCTGCGCCGCGACGCCTTCCTTTGCTCGGATACCAGATTGCTCGCCCGCAGCAGCGATTCGAACGTTCCGGCATCGGTCCACCAGCCACCCAGAAAAGAAAACGTCATCGTACCCTCACGGATGTACGCGTTGTTGACATCGGTGATTTCCAGCTCGCCGCGTCCCGACGGCACCAGCGTGTGGATCTTATCGAATACCGACGCGTCATACATGTAGATGCCGGTTACCGCATAACTGCTCTTCGGCTGCTTCGGCTTTTCCTCGATACCGGTGATGCGCTCACCCGCCAGCTCCGCGACACCGAAGCGCTCCGCGTCCGGGACCTCTTTCAGCAGGATTCGCGCTCCCGTCGGCTGTTCACGAAATGCCTGCACCGCTTCGGCGATGGTCCCTTCGATGATGTTGTCGCCCAGAATTACGCAGATCTTATGCCCGTCGGCGAAGTGTTCGGCGAGATCCAGCGCCTCGGCAATGCCGCCTTCGCCCTCCTGGTACGTAAAATCCAGATGCTTCAGTCCGAATTCTTTTCCATTCGCCAGCAGACGCAGAAAATCACCGGCATTACGCCCGCCGGTGACCACCAGAATATCCTTGATTCCCGCATTAACCAGCGTCTGTATCGGATAATAAATCATCGGCTTGTCGTAAACCGGCAGCAAATGTTTATTCGTAATCTTGGTGAGCGGAAACAGCCGGCTGCCCGTGCCGCCCGCAAGCACTACACCCTTCATGCGCACCTCAAGCTGTCCATCATATCAGCGCCGGAAGTGGTCGTAGCCGAGAGGTTTGAGTGGCAGCCCCATGAAAGTCACGCGGCCCGGTTGCTCAGTCACGATAGTCCCTATGCGCTCTCCTGGAACGCGCAGGCCGGGCGGGGCCGTGTACAGCAGCTCATAATCCTCGCCGTCGTGCAGCGCCTGGTCCAGCGTGGCCCCTTCCAGCACGGGCAGTCCGCTATCCAGCACCGCTCCCGCGCCGGATGCCTTCGTCAAACGATGCAAATCCAGCGACAGGCCATCGCTGATATCCATGCACGCGGTCGCCTTCCCGATCAGCTTTCGCCCAATATCGAGCCGCGGGGCAATCTCCTTGCGATTTCTCCATCCGCCCAACGGACCCGAAACGTAGATCGCGTCCCCGACCTTCGCGCCATCGCGCCGCAGAGCCTTGCCCTTAGCCACCGACCCGCACACCATCACATCGCACACAAGTTTTCCGTTGTGCGAGAGATCGCCTCCGGCCACTGTACATCCCGTTTCTGTGGCCAGCTTCTTCAGTCCTCGATAGAACCCCGCGAACCACTTCTCGTCCGCCCACCGCGGCAGCGCCAGCGAAACGAGACAAAAACGCGGCGTTCCACCCATCGCCGCAATATCGCTTAATGACCGCGCCAGCGCCCTGCGGCCCAGCGATTCGGCATCATGTTCGCGCCTGCGGAAGTGCACGTCCTCAATGAAGAAGTCCGTTGTAAAGATCAGGTCCTCACCCGCGCCAGGCCGATAGATCGCGCAATCGTCCCCGATCCCCTTCACCAACCCGCGCGCGCGCCCTGTCGCCCCGATTCGTGCGATGAGCGCATCTTCGCTCAACACCATCTCAGGAGACCTCGGCCATCACCAGCCCCGACGGCAGTTCCTCGCCAAAGATCTTCGCCGCGTCTTCCTCGGCATCGCCTTCCAGCACAGGAATCAGCTCCTCTGGTATCGCTCGCCGCACCAGTGCAACTGTGGCCGGCGCGAGATCCCGCGAGACATCGCCCGTCCTTCGCGCAATCGAGACCAGCGCGTCCGCCGAGCCCGGCAGCTTCACCAAAGCTTCCACCCACCGAGTCGCTGCCGCAGCCGGCAAAACCTGGTTAATGGGTCCATAGAACAATCGCCGCGCGCCCAACCGCGCCAAACACCACAGCGTCGTCTCCTTCATTTCGCCCTTTTTCGCCATCGCCAGCAACGCATCCCCGAGTTGAGTCCTGGTCTGCAATGGCAGCAACTCCAGACTCGAAGCCGCCCGCCACATCTCGCGCAGCAG
>Ga0116134_1001969_pt1 | contig 10190 bp, 8 predicted proteins | sample June2015DPH_19_5_FD_89737 | JGI IMG/M metagenome (GOLD analysis project Ga0116134, IMG submission 89737) | Peatland microbial communities from SPRUCE experiment site at the Marcell Experimental Forest, Minnesota, USA - June2015DPH_19_40 | ecosystem: Environmental > Terrestrial > Soil > Wetlands >...
CGCGATCGTCGCATTCTCGCGGATTCTGGCCTGATCCATTTGCCCGCCCTGCCCGGCAGGCGTCTCGCGGAGGATTCCCTCCACGCACATCAGAGTCGTTGCCAGAGGGGTGTTCATCTCATGCGAAAACCCAGAGGCCAGGACTCCGACCGATGCCAGGCGGTGGGACTCGGCTAGCTTCGCTTCGGCCGCTCGCCGCTCGGAGATGTCGCGCCAGACCTCTACCACTTGAACCAGCCGCCCCGAGGCATCGAGAATCGGTGAAGCGTGGATTTCTTCCCAAGCCACCGTGTTGTTGCCGGTTTTGCGCTCGCAGATCCGGACCTGACGGCCACCCGACCGCAGGCAGGCGAGGGTGGGACAGTCAGACAGGTCGCACGGCCGCGGTCCGAGTTCGTAGCAGCAACAGCCCAGAACCTGCTCGCGGGAGGCGGCAGCTCGCTGCAGAAAAGCATCGTTGGCCGCCATAATCTTTCGTTCCGCATCAAGGACTACAATCCCGTCATCGATACTGTTGATCACGGTTTCCAGTCGCTCCCGCTCCGTGCGTACTTCGCCAACCAGGCCTGACACCGAGTCGGCCATGGCATTGAACTCCTTTGCCATCCACGCCAGAGTGTCCGAGCCTTCCGCAGGTACACGCCGTTCCAGGTCGCCCTGGGAAATCAGACGCGCCGTGGTTTCAAAACGCTTCAAGCGGCGCAAGACCGACACCCGGATCACCAGGGCAATCGCCCCCACGATGACGAAGGTTAAGGCGCCGGTGCCGGCTACCATCCAACGCAGATCCCGCGTCATCGCGGCGCGGACCTCTCCGGCGTTGTAGTCCAGAATCAGGATGCCATTGATTTTCTGGCGCGGATCGTGGCACCGGTAGCACTCGTCGCGGTTACGAATCGGCACGACGGTTCTCAGAATCGTTCCACCCCGAGTCTCGATCACGCGGCTGGATCCCCGGCGTTCCGGTGGATCCTTATGGCAGGCCTGGCAGGTAGGAGAGTCGATGCGGAAATCATTCCCCGCGGTCCCCGGCTTACTCGAGTAGCGTTCCACGCCATTGCGGTCCAGCACTATGAGTTGTTCGACGCGCGACTGTTTACCGAAGCTCTCGACCATTTGCGCGATCAGGGTGCGATCATTCCCCACCATCTGGTGCTCGAGCGCAGTTCGGATCAATTCGCCTTCGGCAAGCGCAGTGGTGTGCGCGGTTTCGAGAAGGCTTTGAAAGTGATGGACCGAAAAAACGTAGGCGGCGACCGTGCAGGCCACAACCACTGCCGCGGTGACACCGAGCGCGAGGCCAACTGTCATGCTGGCAAAACGCAGCTTCATCATGATGGCACAGAGATGGCGGGATGATGGCACACGCGCGGACAGCCGTCAACGACTGACAAATCGTCAGGCTCGACCTGACATAGTGGCAGTCCGGCCGTTTGACACATCCCCACCTCGTTTGAAGGAAAAGGAGTTAGGCCTCGGCCAACGCTGGCATACCACGTGCGAGGAGAAACACTGTAAGGAGGCCTGCCATGGAAATGTTTTTGATGGGTTTGTGCATGAGCGTATTTGGGCTGGGAATCGCGGCGGTTGCGTTTGGAGCGGCCACGCGTTCGAAGTCATCCGATTCAGCTGTGCAGCCTGAGCTTCCGTTGTTCAAGGCGGTTGCCCCAACACGCTTCTTTTCGGACCGTGCTGCTCCACCACCAGCGGTACCAGTAACTGTCTCGCCCCGGCAGGTGCCCATTGAGGTCCTGCTACTGCAAATCGAAAACCACGTCCGCATGGAGCAGGCTGCCGCGGAGGTGTTCATCGCATTTCCGACGCAGGCACGGTTGCACAGCAAAACAACTTCGCCGTTTGTGAACTGAGAGAGTGGCTCATGAAGCATGAACTGCTAAACGGTCTCTCCTCCGCCGAGGTCGGGCAGGTTCTGGAGTTCGGCACTAAGCTGATCGTTCCCAGTGGAACCTCTCTGTTCCGGCTGGGAGACCCAGCCGATCGCCTGTTCCTGACCGAACGCGGCCGAATCAGACTTACGCTGCCGATGCACGTCCGGGATCGGGAAGAGGACATTTTTGTGGAAGAGAGCTCTCCCGGTCAGACCGTGGGCTGGTCGGCCCTGATTCCGCCCTATAGGTTCACCCTCACTGCAACCGCGGCGCTGCATGAAGCGGAAGTTATCGCCCTGCCGCGGGAGACGTTGCACACGTATTTTGCTGCTAATCCGGCAGCGGGGTACAAAATCGCTCTGAATCTGGCAGTTGTCATTGGACATCGCCTGCAACTGTTCCAGACGATGTGGTTGCGCGAGATGCAGCGTACCTTGGAGGCGCGTTCCGTTTGAGCGCGGGGAATCAGCCCATGAGAACGACGATCCGCATCCCGATTGGTTCCCGCGGCAGGGGGCGCGATGAATGACCGCTGACCAACTTTCCAAGCCCGAACCTACCCGCCGCCGCGTGATTGGAATCTTCCTCGGTGGCGGTTTACTCGCCTCTCTTGCTTCTTTCATCTATCCCGTGCTCCGCTATCTTGTCCCACCGGCGGTGATAGATCTCGGAGGGGACGAGATCGTGGCCGCCAAGCTCACCGAGCTGAAACCGAACAGCGGAAAGATTTTCCGGTTCGGCAATCGCCCTGGTCTTCTGATCCGCACTGCCAGCGGAGAATATCGCGCCATGTCGGCGACTTGCACGCATCTGTCGTGCACAGTGCAATACCGCGACGATCTGCGAGAAGTCTGGTGTGCCTGCCATAACGGCAAGTACGATCTCAACGGCCGAAATATTTCCGGTCCTCCGCCGCGCCCACTGGAGAGCTTTGAGGTGCAAGTACGCGGGGACGAGATATTCGTGAGGCGCCGACGGGAGGCCTGAGATGAATTTTCCCCGCAACCTTCGCGACTGGCTGGACGAGCGGTTGGAGTGGGATGATCTGATCGACCCTCTGCGGAAGAAAGCTGTTCCTCTCCACCGGCTCTCTTATTGGTACTTCCTCGGGGGGATCACTCTCTTCCTGTTCGTCATCCAGGTGCTGACCGGGATCCTGCTGCTTCTGTACTACCGGCCGGGAGCGAACGAAGCCTTCGAGAGCGTGCAGTACATCATGACCCGGGTACAGTTCGGCTGGCTGATTCGTTCCATCCACTCCTGGTCTGCCAATCTCATGATTTTTACTGCCTTTGCGCACATGTTCAGCGTGCTCTTTCTCAAGGCCTACCGCAAACCCAGGGAGCTGACGTGGCTCAGCGGTGTGCTTCTTCTATTTCTTGTCATGGGCTTTGGCTTCAGCGGGTATCTGCTGCCTTGGAACACGCTGGCCTTCTTCGCCACCAAGGTTGGCACCGAGATTACTGGTCAAGTCCCCGTCATTGGGAAGCCTTTGATGATCTTTCTCCGAGGTGGTGAAGAGGTAACGGGAGCCACCCTGACCCGGTTCTTTGGATTCCATGTCGCCGTTTTGCCGGGGATTGCAACCTTGCTGCTCCTGTTGCACGTGTTGCTGGTTCAACGCCTTGGCATCAGCATTCCCCCGAAGCTGGAGGTGCAGTGGAGCGCGAATCCGTCCGCGAAACGGGAAATGAAATTCTTTCCCAACTTCGTGCTGCGGGAATTGATGGCTTGGTACGTGGCGCTGGGAGTGCTCGGCGCGTTGGCAGCAGTCTTCCCGTGGAACCTCGGGGTCAAGGCAGATCCTTTTGTATCTGCTCCAGCCGGAATCAAACCCGAGTGGTACTTCCTTTTCATGTTTCAGACGCTCAAGCTCATCCCGCCCAAAGTGTGGTTCATCGACGGAGAGGTTCTGGGTGTGCTTGCTTTCGGCCTAGTCGGCTTGTTGTGGCTTCTACTGCCTTTCTTTGAGAGTGACCAACCCTCACACATGAAACGGTGGATCACGGGGCTTTCCATCTTTGCTCTTGCATACACAGCAGGTATGAGTGTTTATGGCTATCTTGCGAAATAGGCTCCGACCGTTCAGTGCAGCCAGTTGCGTCGGGCTGGCCGGCTTCGTCGTGCTCGCAGCGTGCCTTGGTTATGGGCAAGCCAAGAACTCCTGCCTGGATTGTCACTCCGCCTTGCCTGATCTTCTGGGGGTGACCCAGGAGAAATTTAGCCAGGACATACATGCACAAAAGGGTTTGACTTGCGTCAGTTGCCACGGGGGCGACGCAACCAGCGACGATCCAGACAAAGCCATGAGCCGAAAAACGGGTTGGAAAGGCAAGATCGATCACAAGCAGATCCCGCAGTTGTGCGGAAGTTGCCATTCGGATCCAGCCTATATTCGGCAGTTCAACCCCAGCTTGCGAACGGACCAATTGGGGCAGTACCGCACCAGTGTGCACGGCAAGCGTTTCGCGGCTGGGGACACGAAGGTTGCAGTGTGCACGGATTGTCACAGTGTCCACGATCTAAGGGCGCCCAGCGATCCCCGCTCCACCGTTAACCCAGTCAACGTGGCGAACACGTGCGCTCGCTGCCATGCCGACGCGGATTATATGAAGGGATATTCCATTCCCACGGATCAGTTTGCAAAGTACACCACGAGCGTGCACTACCGGGCGCTAGCAGTACGAGGCGATCTGAGTGCGCCCACTTGTACAACGTGTCATGGAAACCACGGCGCCGCGCCGCCAGGAGTAGACAAGGTCGAGAATGTGTGCTCGAACTGTCACGCGTTCCAGGCCCAGATGTACGAAAAAAGTACGCACAAGAAAGCCTTTGAATCGGCTTCTCTTCCAGGATGCGTTGTGTGTCACAGCAATCATGGAATCGGCCATCCAACGGACGCGTATCTTGGCACTGGTCCCGACGCTGTCTGCATGCGGTGTCACACCCCAGGTGACGCATGTGATCAAGCAAGGGCAGGACTACTAAGTAGCTTGAGTCAATTGGACGAAGCCATCAAAAGTGCAGACCAGATTCTCCGTATCGGAGAGTCTTCTGGCATGGAGGTGAGCGAGGCTCGGCTCGGACAGGATCAGGCACGAGATTCGCTGACCAAGGCTCGAGTCACGATCCACAGCTTCCGGACGGACTTGGTGGATCAGGATATTCAAGCTGGTCTGAAAATCGCTGCAAAGAACCTGCAAGCGGGGAAAGAAGCAATGGTTGAGCGCAACTATCGCCGTCTCGGGTTGGGAATATCCCTTTTAGCGATCGGGATGGTGTTGGCTGGGCTTCGACTGTACATCAAGAAGATAGAAACCTAGCAGGCTGCTGAAAAACGGCTCCGAAGGCGACCTCAGTCCGAAAGGCTCACATCCTCCCGTTTGGCCCGTCTACCACTTCGCACACTCTCGCCATCAGGGAGGCTATCTAGATCTCCTCCACAAGCGCTTTCATTGCGCGGCTTTCGGGGGTGTTGAGTTTCGATAGTCCCACTACCACGCCTTTTCGCTCACTCTCGGTTCGGTTCTGGCTCACCTTCCACTTGCCCTCGAGCCGCTGGATCGGAATCTCCAAACCGATAATCCCATGCAAGAGCGACTTGATAAAGTCTTCCGGCGCATCGCTAACCTTCCATGGGACCGGCGATGTCGCCGCCTCGTGAGTGTCCGTCAGCTTGTTCAGGAACGTCAAAAGCCACCGCTCATCCTCGATCACTTTGAGCGGACCATACGCATGTACGACGGCGTAATTCCAAGTCGGCACTTCTTTACCGTGCTCTTGTTTTCCCGGATACCAATTCGGCGAGATGTAGTGTTGATGGCCGGCAAAGATCGCGAGCGCATCCACCGCCGGCACGAAATCGTGCCATTGCCTGTTGGCGCGCGAGATGTGCCCCTTCAGCATGCCGAACTGTGAGCCGTCGTCCTCCAGGACCATTGGAATATGCGAAGCAAACAGGCCGGAACTTCCTAAGGTCACGAGTGTTCCAAGCGGTTGTGAAATCATCAGCGCCCGCATTACCGACACCCGATTCTCTTCATTAGCCTTGGGAATATACATTTCGAACCTCGCTTACATCCTAAGCCAGCCGCGGGCAAATCGTGAAGATCCGTCTGCTCCCAAGGCGCGGTCAGCGTTGCGTCTAGAGAACGGCGTCCGTCTGCGCTAGTCTTCTACTTGAACTTGCTGCAAAGAAAGTCCGGAGGTGAGCTCGTGTGTTCCTCTAGAAAACCAGTCTTGGTTCTCTTAACCGGCTTGATTCTATGGGCTGGCGCGGCGGCGCAGCCGTCGTCAGATCCTTGTGCTTCTCTCCGGGAACTCCGGCAAGCGATGCAATCGAGATTGCGCGACTGGCCCGAGTTGGCCAAGTATCGGGAAGACGATACCAAACTGGGCCCGCCCGCCAAGGGTGAATCGAGAGTGGTCTTCCTGGGCGATTCCATCACCGAACTGTGGTCACTGTCCGACTCCTTCCTCGGCAAACCCTACGTGAATCGCGGAATCAGTGGGCAAACCACGCCGCAAATCCTGCTTCGCTTTCGCCAGGACGTGATTGCACTGCAACCAAAAGTAGTGGTGATTCTCGCGGGCACCAACGATATTGCGGAAAATACCGGTCCCACCACCCTCGCAGCAATCGAAGACAACTTGACGTCCATGGTGGACCTTGCGAAGCGAAACGGAATCCATGTGGTCCTTTCTTCACTTCTACCCGCTTTCCAATATCCCTGGAGGCCGGACATACCACCGGTGGAAAAGATTCGCGCTTTGAATGACTGGATAAGGGATTACGCCGCGAAAGAGGGGTTGGTGTTCCTCGACTACTATTCGGCCATGGCGAGTGACAAGCGCGGTCTAAAGGCAGACCTGTCCGTAGACGGAGTCCACCCGAACCAAGCTGGCTATGCCGTGATGGCGCCTCTGGCTGAGAAGGCGATTGCGGCAGCGTTGACCAAGAACTGAGAGCCGCCGCCACTCCTAATAAAAATCGCTAAGGCTGTGCACGATAAACCGTGACGCCGCCAAACATGGTCCACAAAACCTTGGTATCTTTCAGCTCCTCGGGCGCAACCGTGAGAATGTCACGATCGACCAGCACAAGATCCGCTTGCATGCCCGGTGCGAGCGATCCGATTTTGTCCTGCTGATTCAAGGCGCGCGCCGAATTGCGCGTGTAGGCGAAGAGCATCGCTTCGCGCGGCATGCGTTGGGCAGCATCGAGAACGCCTTCGACGCCCTTGCGGGTTTCCGCCTGGTAGATTGCCCAAAACACATTTGGACTGGAAACAAACCAGTCACTGGCGCCCGAGATGGTGGCGCCGGCATCGAGAATTGAACGGGCCGGATACTGCCAGCGGTACAAGTCCGGGTCGAGGTACGGTTTGATCAGTTCAATCGTGTCCGGTTCCGCACTCGCCCACAACAACTGGAACGCCGCGATGACGCCAAGCTGCCGGAAGCGGGGGAAATCCTCGGGATCGACTATCTGAAGATGAGTTAGCGTGTGGGGGAGACCGCTGTTTCCGTTGGCTTTTCTGGCCGCTTCGATTCCGTTCAGAGTCTCTTTTACCGCGCGATCGCCCAAGGCATGAACATGCACAATGAGACCTCGTTTATCGGCGGCAATCGCGAGTTCGGCAAAGCGTGCGGGATCGAACAGTAGGTCTCCGAACTTACCGGTGTTTTTATATGGCTTGGTCATGGCCGCCGTCTGTGATGGATACTCCAGCACGCCGTCGGCGAATACCTTAATGCCGGGAAGGGATAGATTCGGTATGTTGGCGTATTCCCGGCGGATCTTCTGTACTTCCTCCAACTCTTTCGCCGGATCGCTGCGAGGATTGACCACTGGAAGCGCGACCACGTGCGCGGTGAGTTCTCCGCGCTGGGCCAGGTCCCGGTAGGTGGTCAGGACGGGTTGGTCGTGCGACGATGTTTTTCCGCAGAGACCGAGGAGTGACTCGGATGGAGTGCAGCCAGCCAGAGCGTCGAGCCAGCTTGTGATTCCCAGGCTGTGCAGGTAATGGATCGCCGCTCGTCCGCCCTCGAGGTATTGCGCTTGGGACGGTTCCGGAATCACAGCGTCGATCTTCTCCCGGCCGGCATCTACGGCAAAACCATTGGGCTCGCCGGCGGGATCAACCCCGTAGTAGGCTCGCTCCTCTGGGGAAAGGTGGCTTAAGAAGTCTTTGGTCACCCCAGCGCGGCGGAGCAGGGCTCGATTAGCCCAGCCGGTGTGGCCGTCCGATCCCGCGAGAAACACCGGCACCGTAGCATAGTCCCCGCTGTTGAAGTGGGCATTGAGCTCGTCCGTCTTCGACCAGAAGGGCAAGGGCATTCCACTGACGTAGAGCACATCCCCGCGCATGCCTTTACCGCTTTTCTTCGCAGCGGCGGCAAAGCTGACCAGTTCGTCCATGGACGCCACTTGATCGCCCACATCCGCGCCCGTCAGGCTGAGGCCGCCGTAGATGGGATGAACATGGCTATCGATCAGCCCTGGCAGCAGGAAGTTTCCGTGCAAGTCGATTCCTTCGGCATTCTTGCCGATCGCCGAAAGGACTTCCGCCAGACTGCCAACCGCCACGATCTTGTCGCCGCGAATGGCGACGGCTTCGGCGTAAGGATGTTCCGGGACGCCCGTGAATACCTTGGCATTGAACAACACGCGTTCCGTCTTGTCCGTGCCCTGGCCCCATGAAACCGATACAAAACAAAACACGGCAAGCGTTACCAGAAAGCCACAACCCAGGCCCCGTCCTCGCATTTCCATCCTCCGTTTGTTCGCTGCTACGAAATCGAGCGTTTCTCGATCCTCAGAAAGTAAAACGCAACGCAAGCTGACCAATCCTCGGATCAAATGTCGACGTTATCTGGCCGAGTTGAGGAGAACCAATCGGAGTCGATGCCACCGGACTCTCCCACTCCGTGTGATTGAGAATGTTGAAGAACTCGGCGCGAAATGTCATTCCCACGCGCTCGGTAAGCTGAGTGCGCTTTTCCAGCGAAAGGTCGAGATTCACGCGACCCGGCGCCCGGAAGAAATTCCTCCCCAAAGTTCCGTAAGTGGGCGCGGGACAGGTGGACAAAGTGCCCGGGGCCTCCGCATAACAAGCGGGAGTCGAGAGCCCAGTCGGATCAAATGCGAAATGCCCCGGCTCGGTGGGTACACCATTCACGGTGAAGGTACGAACCTGATGTGGATCGAGAGAGTGTGGCGATCCACCGGCCCAGTCTGGACGGACCAGATTCTGGTCGCCCGCACCGGATGGACCCGGGGTTATGTCGTCGACGGCAAGCCCGGCGAGCACGTCCATGGGCACGCCTGTCTGCGCGTAGAAGATCGGGTACAAGCTCCATCCCGAGGTCAACCGTTTCGGCCCGCTGGACCACGCGCGTGCGAATGGTAACTCCCAGCCCCCACTCAGCACAAAGCGTTGCCGGATGTCCGAGTCTCCGGAGGCCCACAACAACCCGTGGTCATAGGCGGGAACCGCGTTGCTGTTGCGAACAAACCCGTCGGCATCATTGAGGTTATGGGACCAGGTATAGGACACGGTGAAGAACGTATTCCCGATCGAGTGCCAGTCACCCATGTTCTTCGTCATGCTGGCGAGCAGGCCGTTGTAGTTGGCATTCACCAGGTTGGCGAAGGTCTCAGGCATGGCGCTGTAGGGGTTATTCTCATTCTGCACACCTGGTTGGTCCAGGGGACGGTTAAGAGTCCCCAGAATAAACGGATCGGAGTCATAAGTCGCAACCAGTTTGTGGGAAGTACTACCCACGTATCCCAGTTCCCCAATCAGCCCGTTTCCCAGTTGTTCTTGAACGCTCAAGTTGTACTGATAAATGTAAGGTGTTTTCAGGTGCGGATCGATAAAGACGCTGGACGGCCCGAAAAAAGGTACAAAGCCCTTATCCACGTAGTAATTAGGATCCAATGTCGGCGGTGTCGAGGGAAAGGGATTGGGTACACCTGCCGCCCCGTATGGATCAGACATTAACGTATATGGGCCCGAATCGGGCGGCGCCGTCAGCGGGGATCCAAGGAATAAGTACGCCGCGGAAAAGAACGGGGGCGTGCCGTTCTGATACTGGTTATCCTGGGCCAGCAGCACATCGTAGAAAACGCCAGCTCCGCCGCGAACGCTGGTTTTCCCGTCACCTCGAGGATCCCAAGCGAAACCGAAGCGAGGCGCCCAGTCTTTGCGATCGGGGAAGTTTACGCCATGGGGCGGCGCGCCCGGGTCTCCCGGAAACAAAAGTCCGAGCGGTGCGTTGGGAAATCTCACCGATTCC
>Ga0116134_1001970_pt1 | contig 10188 bp, 8 predicted proteins | sample June2015DPH_19_5_FD_89737 | JGI IMG/M metagenome (GOLD analysis project Ga0116134, IMG submission 89737) | Peatland microbial communities from SPRUCE experiment site at the Marcell Experimental Forest, Minnesota, USA - June2015DPH_19_40 | ecosystem: Environmental > Terrestrial > Soil > Wetlands >...
GACGTACGTTCAGCAGATAGAACAATGGCGCGCGCAGCGCGAGGAGCGCCTGAAGGCCGACGACGGATGGCTCACCGTGGCCGGGTTGTTCTGGTTGAACGACGGCGATAACACGGTGGGCACAGCGGCGGGGAGCGAGATCCTGCTTCCGGCGGGATCGGCCCCGGGGCGCGTGGGCGTTTTCCATTTCCACGACGGCAAGGCCAGCTTTGCGGCAACCGTTGGCGCGGCCGTCACTGTGAATGGCAAGCCTGCACAGACAGCGGAACTCAAGTCCGATGCTGACAAAGACGGTCCCGACGTTGTTGCCATCAATTCTCTGAGTATGTTCGTGATCAAGCGCGGCGACAAATACGGCATCCGCATGAAGGACCGCAACAGCGAATACCGGCACAACTTCACCGGGCTGCACTGGTATCCGGTGAAGCCGGAATATCGGGTAACGGCAAAGTTCGTTGCGTATCCCGAGCCGAAGACGATTCCGATCGAGAACATTCTCGGCCAGACTGAACAGACGCCGTCCACCGGATATCTGGAGTTCACGTTGAATGGCGTTGCGGTGCGGCTGGACTCGGTCCCCGAGGGCGACACTTTGTTCCTCATTTTCCGCGATAAGACTGCGGGCAAGACGACGTATGGCGCGGGCCGCTTTCTGAATACGGAAATGCCGAAGGACGGCGCCGTGGTGCTCGACTTCAACCAAGCTTATAATCCGCCCTGCGCCTTCACGCCGTACGCGACCTGCCCGCTCCCTCCGCCCCAGAACCGGCTATCGGTGGCCATCGAAGCGGGAGAAATGAAGTACGGCGATCACTAAGGGCTAATCGAGCCGGTCTCATATAGTTCGTGGCGGTGACGGTCGCCACAGGCTCAGACACGGCAGGCAACCACTACCGAAAACCGCCGCCTTATGCGTCCAATGGAAAAAATCGATTGGCGGCGGGACCGCGCGTTCATTTAGATTAGTGGTTGCACCAGTAGTGTCGGCTGAAAAAGGCACATGCAAACGCCACAGGCCGTGAGGGATGACCTCTTTCGCGGTTACCAGACCGGGACCTTCTTCGACGAGATGTTCGCCGGGGAGGGCGAACTGCGCCCTCACTACGCGCCGCTGCACGAAGAACTCGCCAACATGCTTCCGGCTGAGTTCGAGGAACGCCGCCGTTTGGCCGATTCGGCATTCCTCCTTCAAGGCATCACGTTCACGGTTTACAACGACGGTCAGGGCACCGAGCGGCTGTTCCCGTTCGATCTGGTCCCGCGCATTCTGCCGTGGCACGAATGGGATGTGATCGAGCGCGGCCTCTCTCAGCGCGTCATGGCGCTGAATCTCTTTCTGCAGGACGTCTACGGTCCGCAGCGCATCCTGAAGGATCGGACGATTCCCCGGTCGCTGGTCTACTCGTGCCGGCATTTCCGCCGCGAAATGATCGGCGTTGAGGTGCCGCGCGGCATTTACACGCACGTCGCCGGCATCGATCTGATTCGTGACTCGCGCACCGGCGATTTTCTGGTTCTTGAAGACAACGTGCGCACGCCCAGCGGCGTTTCCTACGTGCTCGAGAACCGCCTGGTGATGACCCGCATGTTCCCGCGGGCCTTCCAGGTTTACGAAGTGATGCCGGTGGATCATTACCCGCTGGAGCTGGCGCAGATTCTGCGGTCGCTTTCAGCGCGGCCTTCCGACCCGGTGGTGGTGGTGCTGACGCCGGGCATTTACAACAGCGCCTATTTCGAGCACAGCTTTCTGGCGCGGCAGATGGGCGTGGAACTGGTGGAGGGGCGCGATCTCATCGTCGACGGCGACATCGTCTACATGAAGACCATTCGCGGCCTGACGCGCGTGGACGTGATCTATCGCCGACTCGACGACGAATTCCTGGACCCGCTGGCTTTCCGGTCCGAATCTTTGCTGGGCGTGCCCGGCCTGATGGGCGCTTATCGGGCGGGCAATGTCGCGTTGGCGAACGCGATCGGCAACGGCGTGGCCGACGACAAAGCTATCTACGCTTACGTGCCCGAGTTCATTCGCTACTATCTGGGCGAGGAACCAATCCTCAAGAACGTCGAGACTCGTATTTGTTCACGGCCTGACGACCTGGCTTACGTGCTGGAGCACCTGGAGGAACTGGTGGTGAAGGCGGTGGGGGAATCCGGCGGCTACGGCATGCTGCTGGGGCCTTATTCGACCAGCGCGATGATCGAGGATTTCCGCAAGCGGCTGGTTGCCGATCCCCGCAACTATATCGCGCAACCGGTGATCTCGCTCTCACGTGTTCCCGCTTACGATGCGCCTGCATCGAAGATGGCTGGCCGGCACGTTGACCTGCGTCCCTATTGTCTGTTCGATGGCGAGAAAGTAATCATCGTGCCCGGCGGGCTGACCCGGGTCGCGCTGAAACCGGGCTCGCTGGTGGTGAACTCGTCACAGGGCGGCGGCAGTAAGGACACGTGGGTGCTGCGGCGAGGCAGCGGAGACTAACCATGCTATCGCGCATTGCTGAATCGCTGTTCTGGATGGCCCGCTACATGGAGCGCGCCGAGGACACCGCGCGCCTGCTCGACGTGCACTATCACATGCTGCTGGAACACTCGCCGCAATCGTACCAGTTGCGCTGGGAGGCAATTATCGCCATCAGCGGCGAGACCGATCGCTTTTTCAAGCTTTATCATGAGGCGAATCCGCACAATGTGTTTGAATTTCTCGGCTTCCGCGATGATAATCCAAATTCAGTCCTGACCTGCATCAATCGTGTGCGGGAGAATGCGCGCACCATCCGCGACCGCATCTCGCGCGAGATGTGGGAAGACATCAACAGCCTTTATCATCGCCTGCGCGGATTCCGGCCGGAGACCGAAATCGCCGTGGGGCCCCATCGTTTTTGTAACGAGATCAAGTTCGGTAGTTTTCGCTTCCACGGGGTGACCGACGACACCTTGCCGCATGACGAAGGCTGGCAATTTCTGAAAGCGGGTCGCTCGCTCGAACGCGCCGAAACGACGGCGCATATTGTGGACGCCGAATACCATCAGCTTCTCACCAGCCCCTCGTCGGAAGCGGATGTTAACAACCACCAGTGGATGGCGGTGTTGCGGTCGGTGGCCGCTTACGAGATTTACCGCCGCGAGTATCATGGGCGCATCGAACCGGAAAAAGTCGCCGAGCTTCTGCTGCTGCATGCGCGCCATCCGCGATCGGTCCGGTTCAATATTTCCACGCTGCACACGGCTCTTCAGGCTATCAGTGGATCGGGTCCGGGCAGCTACGCCACCGAAGCAGAGCGCCTGACGGGCAAGATGCACGAGAGCCTGCTCTATGACCGCATTGAGGACGTCTTCGCGCGTGGCCTGCACTTGTTCCTTACGGATCTCGAGAAAACCTGCCGCGTCATCGGTGAGCAGATTGCCCGGAGTTATTTCTATTACGCGGTGGTCGCCTGAATGAACCGCTACCGGCTGGTCCATGTCACCGAGTTTCAATACGACGGCGTCGTATCGGAGAGTTATAACGAGCTGCACTTGCGCCCGCGTCAGGACGACGCGCAGAGCTGTCTTTCGTTCCGGCTCACCACGGAGCCCGCCGCGTCAACTTCGTATCACGTCGATTATTTCGGCAACTGGGTTCATCGCTTCAACGTGTCGGGCCAACACACGCACCTGCATATCGAAGCAGATTCGGTTGTCTTGGTCCATCAACCGAATGTTCTGCCGGAGAACAGCCTGTCGATGGCCGAATTCGACGCGATGGCGGAGGAGCTGGACGAGCATTACGATCTTCTCGCCCCCAGCCAGTACGCTCCGCACGTCGAGCTGCTGCGCGATATCGTCAAGGGCGCCGAACAGGATAGTCAAGGAACGCTCGCCGGTTTTGTGCGGGCGGCAACGGATCGAACGCGCGCGGCGTTCCGGTATGAGAAGGGCGCAACGCACGTGCATTCGTCCATTCTGGATTCGCTGGCCAGCGGCGCGGGCGTGTGTCAGGACTTCGCCCATATCCTGCTCGCCGTGGTGCGCATGCGCGGCGTTCCCGCACGGTACGTGTCTGGCTATCTCGTGCCGGGGCGTGCCGCGGAAGGGGGCAGCAACCTCGAGGAAGTGATCGGAGGGCAGGCATCGCACGCGTGGATCGAAGTGTTTCTGCCGGGCTCGGGCTGGATCGGCATGGACCCAACGCTGGGCCGAACAGTCGGTTTGCAGCACGTTCGCGTGGCCTACGGTCGCGATTATGGCGACGTTCCTCCGGTGCGCGGTACCTATAAAGGTCACGCCGGGCAGCAGTTGTCGGTGGACGTGCGGGTGCGCCCCGCGCTCGACGACGAAGGCACCGAGCATCTGGAAAGGACCGCTGCCGCGCCACCCCGGCCTCCCATCGAGGAACCGCCCCAGCAGCAACAACAACAGCAACAACAGCAGCAGTGACGGCGCGCAGGCTCGTGTTCCATTGGGCATGCGGCGTCAGCCGCGTCCCGGCGTGCATTGCACTTCGGGTATGATGGACCGAGATTCCAACCCTTATGGACTGGTATTACTCCGACGGACAACAGCAATTCGGCCCAGTGACGCAGGGCGAATTTGACACGCTGGTGGCATCCGGCAGGATTGGCGCAAACACGCTGGTGTGGCGTGCGGGCATGGCCAACTGGGCGGCCTTCGCGACGGTGCAGCTTCCGGCGCCGGTTGCAGCTCCACAGCCGATTGCCCCCATCGCCGCGGCAGCCGTCGAGCTGAGAACGCCTCAGCCTCAACAGCCGCAATGGCCGCAACAGGCTCAACCGCTATGGCCGCAGCCAGCACAACAGGCTCAGCCTCAGCACTCTCAGGCCCGCTTCTGTACGAATTGCGGACGGCCCTTCGCGCCGGGCGATCTGTTACAAATTGGCAACGCCACCGTGTGCGCGTCCTGCAAGAACGTTATGATGCAGCGCCTCCGTGAAGGCGCGGTGCCCGGAGGTCTATTGCATCAGGGCCGCCAGTATGGCGGTTTCTGGCTGCGCTTTGTCGCGGTGTTCATCGACGGCATCATCCTTGGCGTCGTCGGCGCGATCATCGACATCCCACTACAACTGGTGTTGGTGGGAACCAGCTCTATGACCGACCCAACGTTGTTGTTCGGGCGGCTGATGGGAGTGTTCTCCATCATGATGGTTCTCAACATGGCCATTGGTCTGGTTTACGAGTCGTGGTTCCTCGTGAACAAGGGAGCAACGCCGGGCAAGCTGGTGCTTTCGCTCGAAGTGATTCGATCCGATGGCGGGAAGATCACCTGGGGCCTGGCCATCGGCCGCTATTTCGCCAAGATCCTGTCCTCCTGGCCGACCCTGTGGATCGGTTACATCATGGCCGGTCTTGACGACGAAAAGCGCGCCCTGCACGACCGCATTTGCAATACCCGCGTCATCAGGAAATAAACCGGTGAGGCTCGAATCGCCGCTGACATATTGTCACGTGTGTCTGGCGAATATTGCTTATGCCCCTGATGGCGCAATCGTCAGTTGCCGCTGCGGCGTAAGGGCACAGGCGTTCGTATACCCGGCGATTTTCCGTCTCGGCACGAGTTCGGCAGGCGAAGCCGTTCAGGCGGAAGGCGAGGCAGTGTGCTTCGCTCACGAGGATAAACGCGCCGTCGCCGCGTGCGATTCCTGCGGGCGCTTTGTGTGCGGACTCTGCCGCATTGAATGGGGAAGCCGCATCCTCTGCCCCACGTGCATCAACGCCGCAGAAAAAAGAACCGATTTGCTGACGCAATCGCGGCCTCTTTACGACGCTATGGCTCTGGCCATCGTGCTCGGCTCTCTGGTGATCTTCACTTTGAGCCTGGTCACTGCGCCCATCGCCATTTATCTGGCTATTCGCGCGCTTCGCGCCCCACGCAGTCTGGCGCCCCGCACAATGGTGCGGGCGTGGATCGCGCTGAGCATAGCGGTGCTGGAACTTGGCGGCTGTGGATGGCTGCTGGTGTACGCGCTGATGCTGGGTGCAAAGAGATGACGGCGACGGCACGCTCACATTACGTGCGTCTGCCAGGCAGAAAGAGCAGCCTGCTGCGCCGCGACACGCTGTGGCTCGGTGACGACCATGTCCTCTTCGTTCGTTCTTCCCGCTTCAGTGAGGACTACCGGAGGTTTTATCTCGCCGATATTCAGGCGCTCGTGCTGCAGGAGCGCCCGTCCGGCAATCGCAGAATAATCGATTGGGTGGCCATTGGTGTGTCGGCCGTGGCCGTCGCTTCACTGTTTTTCACCCAACATCAGGTCTGGGGAGTCCTGCTGGGAATCGTGGCCGGCCTCTATGCGTGGCTCGCGTTGCGCCGTGAGGATTGCAAAGCGTGGGTGCAGACCGCCGTGGGTACCGCCGAACTGCCTTCGTTGTGCCGGGTGAAATCGGCAAGGAAAGCATTGGCGATTATCGGCGAAAAGGTCCTCACCGCGCAACCGCCGATGCCGGTAGAAGAACTCTCTCGCGTGCTCGAAACACCCCCGCCCTTGCCATTCGCGCCCGCGCCGCAGCCGCCTCCACTCCCCGTGCTCGTTAATGCCGCGCGTCCCGCGTCGCCCCTGTATAACGCAGCGTTCGTCCTGCTGCTCGGTCTCGGCATAGTCAAGTTGTCAACGGCTTTCTCGTCTTCGGCGGAATTCGTGTGGGTCATGCCAATCGGTTACTTCTGTTTTCTGGCAATGTTGATCACGCCTCTTGTTCGTCATGGCGCGAAGAACATTCGCGGGGGGCGCAGCGCTGCCGTGTTCACGTCGTTAATCGTTACCGGAAGCATCGCTACATACTCGCTGAGTTGGGCGTCATCCCGATGGCAACGGAGATTGCAAGACGCGAACACGCAAAGACTGTACGATATGATCGAGCGCGCCGCGCCGCTGCAGATAGGCCTGGGCGTGGTGCTGCTGATTCTCGCCATCTGGGGCCTGCTGGCGTTTCTGACAACATCGGCGTCATCCGAACGGCGCACCAGCGGACCCCAGACGCTCTTCGGCCCGGAAGGCTCGTGACCGCGGCATGACGCAATTCATTCATCAGCGCTGCTTCGTGCATCCATCACGCGAGGCGGTATCACTTTGCCTCGAATGCAGGCGCGCGTTCTGCCGCGAGTGCGTTGTGGATCACGATGGGCGCCTCATCTGCGCAGCCTGCCTCGCGCGTTTGCAAGCTCCGGCCATGCGGCGTCGCGGTGCTTTGCAGCGCTTATTCTCAGCGGCAGGCCTTGCGTTCGCGATTCTGTTGTGCTGGATACTGTTCTATATGTTCGGGCGCATGCTGATACTGGCTGAGCCCGCGCACCACAGCTTCGACGATAACGAACAGGAGCAGCAACGGTGAGGACGGCCGCTCAGCCTCCCAACCCGATCGGACTGCTCGATTCCGCTTTCGATCTGTTGCGCGCGGCGCCTCCGGCCGCGTGGCTGATATGGGCCGCTGGCAGCCTGCCGTTCGGCCTCGGCCTGATCGCCTTCGTGAGTGAGATGACCACCAGCGCAAATGCCGAAGAGTTGCTGGCATCGCACGCACTTGCGCTCGCGCTGCTTTTCCTCTGGATGACGGTCAGCCAGGCGTTATTCGCACATCGATTGTGGCCGTTGCTCGCCGGCAAGGGCGGCCGTTCGCGCCCCGCGCTGACGGCTCAGGCGATCATTGGCAGCACGGCGCTGATCCTGCTTCCGCTGGGAGCCCTCAGCATTGTCGGCTTTCCCTGGATTGCGACGTTTTACTGCACCGCGACAGCTTTTCCCGGCGCATCCGGCGAAACCGGAACCGGAGCTATCTTCCGCTATGCTTCACGGCAGGCGTCGACGTGGTCATTCTCCAGCGCCATCGATCTCGCCGTCGCCGCGCTTTTCGGTCTTGTCGTCTTCATCAACGTGCTTGTGTCGCTGATCGCCGCGCCAATCCTGTTCCGCACCATCACCGGAGAGGAGACGGCATTCACCACGAACGCGAATGCCATGCTCAACAGCACGCTATTCACGGCCGCGCTGGTGATTACCTGGCTGCTCATGGATCCGCTTTTGCGCGCCGCTTTCATCATCCGATGTTTCCGTGTGGATGCCATACGCACCGGCGTGGATTTGAAGGCGACTCTGGCACGGTTCGCGAAGGCGGCGGTTGTGCTGCTTCTATTCATAGTTCCCATGCGCGGTAGTTCGCTGTCCGTCCAGCCGCAAAAGCTCGACCGCAGTATTTACGAAGTGACCCGCCGGCCGGAGTTCCTGTGGCGCGAGCCGAGGCAGGCGGCAGCGGCGCCCTCCACGAACGCGTTCCTCCGATTCACCCAGGACGCGGTGCAGTTCATCGGCGACACTATCCACCGCGTGTTCGATTGGATCGCCAGTGTGGTTCGCGCCATATTGCGCTGGCTGCTGAATCAGAAGCAGGATGAGCCGGCGGAAGGTCCCGGCGGACACGATGTGCCTTATGCGGCGCCCGCGCTTTATGTGCTGATGGCCATTACCGCGGGTGCGGCTATCGCTCTCCTGATGCGGCTGCGAATCCGGCGCCGTCAAAAGGATGTCGCCCCATCGGTTGAGTCGGCAACCGAAGCCGTGGACCTGACCGGCGATGTTTCTCCTGATCAGGCGCCCGAAGACGAGTGGCTGGCCATGGCGGCTCGTCTATTGGAAGTGGGTGACCTTCGCCTGGCCACGCGGGCGCTCTATCTTGCGGTATTGGCCAGCCTTGGCGAAAGCGGACTGATCACCATCCACCGGGCGCGGTCGAATCTCGATTATCAGCGTGAGCTGGCCCGCCAGGCGCGAGGCAACACCAATTTGCTGGCGGGGTTTCGAGACCTGGTCACGGCGTTCGAGCGAACCTGGTATGGCGAGCATCTGATGTCTCGCGATGCGTTCGACCGGTTTCGCGCAGGCGCTCTGGAAATGAGGGCTCGTGGGCAGGGGTAAGGTCGCTACGGGCGCCACCGCCCTTCTCGCGCTCGCGTTCATCGCCGGTGTCTACGCGCTCTTCCGTCTGCGCGTCGAGGCTGCTGACGCGTATCCGCCTTACTCCACCATGCGGGCCGATCCACTCGGCGCGAAGGCTCTCTATGAAAGCCTCGCGCTTCAGCCGGGTCTGACCGTTGCCCGTAATATGCGGCCACTATCGGGGCTTGGCGGCCACGACACCACCCTGTTTCTGTTGGGTGTCGACGAGTGGTTCGCCGATTCGGCTCTAAACCACGAAATGACGCCCGATGTCGACCGCATCGCGCGCGGCGGTGGACGGCTCGTGATAGCGTTCGTCCCCCGGCGGTCCCGCCTCGAATCGGAAGTCGAGATCGAGCGCCAACTCGTCGGCGACAGGAAGCGCGTCGAGACAAAGCACATTCCCACGCTGTTCGAAAAGCTGGGCGTCTCTCCGGTCACCGAAACCGAGAAACGCCGCACGGACTGGAGTGCCGATCCGCCGCGTTACACCGCTCTCTGGTTCGACAAGCTGGCGCCCGAATGGGCCGTGAAAAAGACGTATCGCGATCATCCGGTCTGGATTGAGCGCCCCTGGCTGAATGGGTCCGTCGTGTTGCTGGCGGATTCGTGGATGCTCAGCAATGAGGCGCTGGCACATGAGCCGGATGCCGCCGCGGTGGCGCAACTGGTGGGTGCGAATCACCGCCTTGTTTTCGACGAACAACACCTCGGCCTCACCGAAGGAGGCAGCGTGGCCGGTCTTATGCGGCGATATCGTCTGCACGGCCTGATAGTCGCGTTGCTGGTGCTGGCGGGTCTGTACATTTGGAAGAACTCGTCGTCATTCCTACCCCGCGTGACGCCAGTCTCCTCCGATGCCGCGAGCGGATTCTCCGCGGCGTCCGGGCTGGTGACTTTGCTGGAGCGCAGCGTGCCACCGCCGCAACTGCTGGATATTTGCATCGCCGAATATCAATCCACAGCGGGCCGCGCGCTTACGGAAGAACCACGCAGAAAGCTGGAAGAAACGCTGAAGCAAACCGTGCTCGTTGCCGACCCATTACGCGGTTACGAAAACATACGGCAGGCTCTCGAGGAGATCAGGCATCCATGGAAGAAAACTTCGAGCAATTGAAGGCGGTGCTGGAGCGGACGCGCACTGAGGTCCGCAAGGTGGTGATCGGCCAGGAGGCGGCCATCGATTTCGCGCTGGTCTGCATCTTCACCGGGCATCATGCGCTGGTGGAAGGCGTACCTGGCGTGGCCAAGACGCTGCTCA
>Ga0116134_1001971_pt1 | contig 10186 bp, 8 predicted proteins | sample June2015DPH_19_5_FD_89737 | JGI IMG/M metagenome (GOLD analysis project Ga0116134, IMG submission 89737) | Peatland microbial communities from SPRUCE experiment site at the Marcell Experimental Forest, Minnesota, USA - June2015DPH_19_40 | ecosystem: Environmental > Terrestrial > Soil > Wetlands >...
TCGGGCAAGTCCACGCAGATTTATCTGCTCAAGCGCTGGCTTGAAGCCGAGGGCATCAAGGTCTATTTCAGCGAGTGGAACTCGTCGGAACTGGTGAAGTCGGCCACGAGCAAAGGCAAAAAGCGCGAACTGCTCACGCCGACGACATTCAGTCTCATTCACGCCACGGACTTCGCCGACCGCTACGAGCGTCATTTGCTGCCGCTTTTGCGCGCGGGCTACGTGGTCTTGTGCGACCGTTACATTTTCACCGCGTTCGCGCGGGACGTGGTGCGCGGCTGCCCGTCCGAATGGGTGCGTGGCATTTACAATTTCGCGGCCCAGCCCGACCTCACGATTTTCTTCAAGGCGGATTTGGAAGTGTCGCTTAACCGCATTCTTGAAGGCCGGCCGAAGCTGAAATTTTTCGAGGCCGGCATGGACCTGGGGCTGTCGAACGATCCCTACGAAAGTTTCCGCATTTTTCAGGGCCGCATTTTGGAGCAATACATGGCCATCAGCGATGAATTTGATTTCGTCGTGATGGACGCCAACCTGCACGTGGAAAAACAGCAGGCGCTCGTGCGCAAACTGGTGGGCGAACGCATTGATTTGAAAAAGTTCAAACGCCGCAGCCCGTTGCCGTTGCCGCCATCAGTTCCGCCGGAGGACAAAGCAACGGAGATGGAAGAGGATTCGGCCGCATGAAAACCAGTCCCGCCCCCACAAACAAACGCCGCCGATTTTACGGGCACGGCATTCCCGGCGTTCAACTTGAGGATCTAACGGGCAGACTGATTGTGGTCGAAGGCGCGGACGGTTCGGGCCGCTCCACGCAAATTGCGCGGTTGGTGTACAGCCTCGAAACCGGCGGCCACGCCACGGTACAGGTCGGTTTGAAACGCTCCACGCTCGTGAGTTCCGAACTCGAAGGGGCGCAGGAAGGAAATATCTTAAGCCGGACAACGCTGAGTTTGTTTTACGCGACGGATTTCGCCGACCAGTTGGAAAACATCATTTTGCCGGCGCTCAAGGCGGGTTTCATCGTGCTGGCCGACCGCTACATTTACACGCTCATGGCGCGCGACATGGTGCGCGGCATGGATGAGGCGTGGCTGAAAAATCTTTATGGCATCGCGCTTGAACCCGACGCGGTGTTTTATCTTTCCGTCGAACCGGAGGAACTGGTTCAGCGTAATCTCGCCAAAAGCGCGACGCTGGATTATTGGGAAAGCGGCATGGATCTTGGCCTGTCGCGCGACATGTTCGACAGCTTTGTGAAATATCAGACGGCGATCCAGACCGTGTTCCGGCGTTTGCAAAAGACCTACGACTTCAACATCGTGGACGCCAATCGCTCCATGGATTCGGTCACCGGGGAATTGCGCAAAAAAATCGGCGTGCTGCTGAACGGAAAATAAAAGTCAAACGCCCGGTGGCGGGCTGGTTGACTCCATCCCCGGCGGTTTGTTGGTGGGTGACGGCGAATTTGCCGGCAGTTGCGGGCGACGTCCTGCCGGTCGAAACCGTTTCAGCAATTCTTCAAACTGTTTCCGTTGCTCCGGCGTGAGTTGCTCGCGAATTTGTTGCCGGACATCCTGCAGCCCCTTGTGAAACTGCGGCGCAACATTGGTCCAAATTTCGTGGTTGCGTTCCTGGCCGTCGGTGACGATTTTGGCAATTGCAGCACGTTGTTCCGGCGTGAAATGAAGCGCCTTGTCAAGCTGCTGCATGAATTGCTTGCTGAGTATTTCCGGCGGACGCGGTTTGGGCAAATCCTGTGGATCCGGCTGGTCGTGGTCGCGATTATTCGCTTGTGGATGAGGGTTCAATTCGCCCGGCGGACGCTGAATATCTTTTGGATGCGATTGCTCCACGTAATTGACCAGCAAACCGCCGGTCAACACACCTGCGCCAAAAATCACCACTGCCGCCAGAATGATTTTCCATGAATTCATTGGGCCTGATCGCTTTGGTCCACGGACGCCAGCAGCGTGTTTTCAAAATTCTGGGAAAGATCGTCGGTCTTGGACGAAGCTGCCGGATTGAAAAATGCCCATGCGCCGAGCAGCAAGGCGATTGCCACACACGACACGGCGGCCCGCCAAAGCCCGCGCACCCACAATGCCAGAGGATCGGCTGCGGTACGAGCCGCGAGCAGGGCCACCACGCGCTTTTCAAACGCATACGGCACGCGGTCGCCCGGCGGGTTGGCGCGGGCGGCGGCGAGCAATTTCTTTTGCAGTTCAGCAATGTTCATACAAACCCCGATTTTTTAGACGGCGTCTTGCAATGCCGGGTTACAGATACTTGTCCATTGCTATCTTGGCCAGAATCTTTCGCATTTCGGCCCGTGCCCGGAACGCACGGACTTTTACCAGCGGCACTGACCAGCCGGTAAGTTGGGCGATTTCCTTGACCGAACGGTCTTCGATTTCGAGCAACGTGATGACCAGCCGCGCCGGGGACGAAAGCTGTTCCAGAATGCGCTCGACGAGCAACTTTGCCGCAGCCGCGTTTTCGGAAGCGGTTTCCGGCTGCGCCACGAACCGCTCCAGCCAGTCGTTTTCCGGCTCGGTCAAATCCGAAAACGACGACTCGCGGTTGCGCTGATGGCCGCGCAAAAAATCGTAGCACGTCCGCACCGTCAGCCGCATGAGCCAGTGTTCAAACGGAGCTTCCCCGCGGAAACTTTTGAGTTTTTCAAACGCCTTGAGCCAGACTTCCTGCGAGATGTCTTCGACTTCGCTTTCGCGGCGCGCATAACGGCGGGCGGTGGCAAAGACTCGCGGCGAATACCTTTGCACCAGCGGTTCGAAACTGGCGGCGTTGCCCCGCAACACTGCGGCAATCAGTTCCGCTTCGGTTTGTTCCATCGCGCGCGAGTCTGCCAAAAAACCGGTCACGGCCAAAGTCAAAAGCCGTTTTGAATCCGGGCGGTCAAGACCGCGTGATGTGGAGCGCCGCCTCCAGCTCGCGGGCGAATTCTGAAAAAGATTCGCCGATTTTACGGGGTTGTTCGGCCAGTGTGTTCCACATTTGTTCGGTGACTGTCGGCCGGTGGCGAATCAACGCCACTGTGGCGGCGATCAGCGAAAGGCTGTTGTTCAGGTCGTGTCGCAACGCGGAGAGTTTCTGGTTCAACTCGCCGATTTGCTCCATGTTCAGGGCGACGGGTTTGGTAGGCTGGGCCATGATGAAATAATCGTTTATGTTTGGGGAATAGCCAGCGGGTTTTGTGCCAGAACTGGGTAGCGGTGCCACGGATTGACGCCATTTTTGTAGCAAATTGTAGCAAAAGCAGACGAAGCTTGCTTTTTTGGATGTCAAACGCACCTCCTCCCGTCCATTTGTCGCAGGTGCGAGAAACTGAATTCAATTGCCCTCGATAGAATTCCCATGCCCAGTTGAAATCAACTGAATTGCAAATGCTCTGGAAACTCGTTATTGGCCGGAGAATCGCAGGCGGTAGAAGGCACTGGTCCCGGACATCTGGATGGGCAGCAGGTATTGATTGCCAATCTGGGATGGCGTTGTGGTGACAGGAACCCAGTTGGCCGGCGAAAGACCCGCCGTCGTCTCCAGAACAAATCCCGACGGATTGACCGGCCAGAAGACATGCAAAGTGCTACCCGATGGCACTGTCGTCAGCACTGGCAGGCTGATGACGTTGATGGGGTTGGCCAGGCCTGAATCCCCGAGATTGTCCGTGGCTTGCAGCACCAGGTTCGTGGCAGTTTGAACGACGGTGACCGCGCCAGTCCAAACACCTTGAACAAAATTGCCGGAGTTGGTTGGCGACATGGGAATCATTGCTCCTGCTCCTGCGCCGGATGTAATGGTGTCCAAAGAAAAGCCGCCGAATGATCTCATCGCCACGCCGCCGGGCAGGCCGGTGACATTGGCATAGCTTAAGGAATTCAGAAGTGTCGTGCCGTCGGAATCATAAAGATTGCAGATCACGGACGAGGTTGAAGAAAATTGAACTCCCACTTTATACCATTTGCCGGTTTGCCAGGTTTGATTGTTGGTTGCGACGTTGACAAAGCCATATCCACTGTTTTGTTGAATCAAGAACTGGCTTGTATTCGGCGCAGCCACGATGGACCAACACCCGCCGGCTGACGCTCCAAAACCAAGATACGCCCGTCCAGTGCCGGGGCGTATCCACCACGAAAGACCGTCGCCGGCGCTACCAATCGCAACGTCTGTCCGGTAAATCCAGTCGGGGTCACTCAAACCATAGTTGCCATCGTGGGCATAAGCCGCGGAAATGGTTCCCAAGGTGATTCCCGCGACACTCACCCACGGCGAGTGCGGCCAGATTCCTGATTCAAAATCTTCAATCATGGAGATCCCGCCTCCAGCAGTTGCCCGCAGGAAAACCGTGCCCGTAAAATTACTCACCGTGCTGTTGAAAGCATCATTGGCGGCGACGGTCACGGTGAACGGCTGATTCGCATATTGCGGCGAAGGAATTGCGCTCCACACAAAATGGTCAACGCCCGCGGTCGTGAATTGCCACACCGCACCCGTGGTCGTTCCGCCTCGGTGAGCAACAATTTGCCAATAATAAGTTGTCTGCGGCGACAACAGCGGCAAGTTCCACGAAGAATTGGTGGTGCTGCCTTGAAACTGCTGCGGCCCCGGCGTCGGATTCGTGCCGAAATATACATCGTTGCTTAAAGGCCCCGGTGAATTGGTAACGGATGAAGTGTTCACCTGCACACTGACGCTGTCCACGTGAACATCCAGATAGTAACTGCCCGGATTAACCCAGAACATCACGCGCACCATTTTCCCGGCGAAAGATGTCAGGTTGTAGTTTGTTTGAACCCAGTTGCCTAGCAGAGTATCGCCCGGATTGGTCGTGAACGGCGTCGCCAGAACGTTGTTGTTCGTATCGCAAATCCGAACTTGAAACTGCTGGCTTGAACTGAATGAAGTGTAAAAATTTCGCACCCGGTGCGCCCAGCTCAAAGTGACGGACGTCGCATTGGTCGGAATGGAAATCGTTTGATACATGTAAAAGATGCCCGGCCCATATTCATCTCCCAACGCGCTAAAGCTGCCAGCATAGGGCGGCAGCGGCGGGTCCGGACTGTAAGGCTTGTGCGTCCCATTGTTGATGACAAATGTTCCGTAAATACTCGGCACCACCGTCCAATTTGTCAGAGATCCGGCCTCAAATCCTCCGTTCAAAATCAGCTGGCTACTGTTGGTGCTATTATTGCCATTATTCCACATCAAATTCGTGCTCGCTGAAACGTTCGTTGCCAGATTGCCCGGCTGCGGATTGGAAGGTATCGCGGGCGATTGGTCGTTCAGCATCAGCATGGAAGCCGAGCCATTCGTGAAGCCCGTTGCGCTGGCCGTTACGGTGACTAGCTGATTGCTGCCGGTGGTTGAATTGTCCACCACCGTGATGTCGAACGTGCTGGACAATGTGCCGGCAAAAATTGTCAGCGTGGATGGAACTGTCAGCTCGGCGGGACTGCCAGATGACAGCGAAACGAGCAGGTTTGATGACAAAACGCCGGAAGTGCTGACGGGCCCTGCGTTCGTCAACACGCCCGCATTTTTCCACACGCTCGCCGGCAGGGTGACGGTCAAATTCACATTGTCCTGCACAGTGACCGCAGCGGTTCCATCCGTCCAATTTTGCACGTGCGCGTTGATGTTGACAGTCTGGCCGCCGTTAATCTGGCCGTCCGTTAAAACCGTTGCCGTGAAGACAGCGGATGTCTGGCCGGAGGGAACAATCACCGACGCGGGCACTTGAATTAAATTCGTGCTGCTCGAAGACAAACCGACTGTGACGTTGGCCCCGACGGCTGCGCTGACCTGCACCGTGCCTTGCAGCATTCCCTGGCCTTTGATCACGGTCGCCGGAAGCGAGACTTGCAGCGCGGCTGTTTCCTTGTCGAAGATAGTCATGCTCGCGCTGCCAGTTCCGAAGCCGGGCACGGAAGCGGTGATTGTCGCCGTTTGCGTTCCATCCAAAATTCCGTCGTCCAGAATCGTCAAATCGAACACCGCGTTGCTCTGTCCGGCAAACAGTGTGATGCTGGCTGGGACCTGCACTTGCGCGGGATCGCTCGAAGTCAATCCGATGACCACGTCCGACGTTTGCACCGCCGGCAACTGAATTTGTCCTGCGCCGGGGAGAAGTCCGTCGCCTTCCGTCGCACTTGGCGGAAGCGTGACGACGACCAGCGGCGAGAGCGCGTTGATTAAATTTTGTCCGGCCGGCGTGCCCCAGCCCGTGCACAAATCGTAACCGGCCACGGCATAAAATTTTGTCGGACTGCTGCTGCTCGTGTTGTTGCCGGTGATTATATCATGAAATAAATTCGTATAATTTGCGCTTTGCGCCAGGGAGTAAATGGTCGGATTGAGAAACCCAATGGGCGATCCTCCATATGCCGCAAGCTGCTGGTTCACGAGCGCCAGGAAACCCGCCCATAACGGTGCAGCGCAACTCGTGCCGCCAATATCTGATATAGGTGACCCGTCGCCGAATATGTAAATATTGTTTGCGGTCATGGCCACATCGGGAATGTTGCGCATGGTGGTGGAACCTTGATTGGTGGTCATGTTGATGTTTGTCTGCCAGCTCGGGATGTTATAGGTGGTGCTGATGCCGCCGCCGCTGCCGCTCCAAACTGTTTCTGACGCCCAAACCCCGCCGGTTCCAGTGGAGGTCAACGTCGTTCCGCCGACGAGTGTCACCAGCGGACTGTCCTCGTATTGAAATATGCCGGGATAATAGGCGCCTTCATCGCCGGAGGCTTGAAAGAATGACTGCCCCTGGACGGCGAACTGCTGATAAATCTGGGCGAATTGCGCAGTGTCATCAATCAACCACGATGAACTGATTTGTTTGGCAAGGTTATCCGATGCAATTCGATTTAGGATGTCGAGATTATACGCCGGGGTATCATTTGGACCTTCATAGACAATGATTCGGGACAAGCCGGGAGCCATGGAAATGGCCATGTCTATGTCCAAGGCGACTTCAACTTCTCCTCCAGAACCGCTCGGTTGACCGCTGAACCCGTCAATCAACACGTTGGTGAGCGACACGCTCGGCAGTCCAGATCCAGTGAGATAGGATGAAACGTCGCTGTTGTAATAACCGTCACACTCAAAAAGAGCAACGCTCTGTCCCGTGCCGGTCAGTGTAACCCCCGGTGCATAGGCTTTCCTGAAATCATAGCCCCAATAACTTCCGGACGGGCTTGAGCCAGTGGTAAAATGGTCAAACGACTTGCCGTGGGAAGAGTTTTTACGGTAAAGCGGTCTGGCGAGAACATAATTATTCAACCCGCAAATTGACAGGATGGATAGGCTTGCATCCAGTGTTGGTTCCACATCCGGCGCATAGAATTGACGTGCTTCGCTGGGATGCTGATAAGTCCGCATCTGCACATGAAAAGCCCGCTCGATATCTGCGACTTTTCCGCTCACATCCACCAGCGTCCGGTTGCTCCATGTTCCGACTACTGTAAAACCATTCGTGCGGGCAAAGTGGATCACAGCCTGATAATCCTGCTCCGTCGGGCCGAACTGTGCCGTGAACTGCTCCGGCGTCAAATAATGGCGGCGGTTGGGGCTTGCCGGGTTATAGATTTGCCCGAGCAAATTGGTGAGCGCCTCCCGGTTCCGCAACGGCAGGCCGATGGCTAGGTTCAGATGATTCGTGCCGGGAAAGTTACCCAATGGTTGCAGGGATTTCACGACGGCCGGCACGTGCCCGTGCAGGACTTGGGTTTGTGCCGCCAGTGCGGCAGGTGCGGTGAAGAATATTAACAGACCGCCCAACGCAGCAACGACGCGCGACAGGCATTCCGTTTTCATATTTGATTTGGCCCAATGGTTGAAACAACCGCAAATCATCGCTGAAACGGGCAATTCTGGCCATGGGATGGCCGGTGTCAGCAATGGAAAAATTCTACAACACCATCCCATTCTAAATCAAGAACCAATTCAAGAACCAATTATTAACTGGTTGGACTGGCGCGATTCGATAATTAAAATAATCTTATGACATTAATAAGCAGTCATGACGGCATTGGGCAAGTGTGGCTGACGAGCAAACGGTTTTTTTGGAGGGTTCGTTTTTCCCAATAAAAATTGGAGCGAGCGAAGGGATTCGAACCCTCGACACTCACGTTGGCAACGTGATGCTCTACCAGGCTGAGCTACGCTCGCTTCCAGAAGAAAAAAGACAGTCTATGCGAACTTGCCGGATTTACAAGCCCGATTTCAGGCTGGCTTGTCCGAACCACCCAACGTCGTACGAATCACCTTGAGCAAGTCGTCGTGGTTGCTGGGCTTGTGGAAAAACGCCGCTGCGCCGCTGGAAGTGGCCCGCTCCTTATTTTTCATATCTTCAAGACCGGTGATGATGGGAATTTTCTTTGCCGGATCCAGGCGATGAAACCAATCCATGATGCGAAAACCGTCCCACGGCACGCCGTCCACGGCCGGCGGAAAGTTGATGTCCAGCAGAATCAAATCGGGGGTTTCCTTGCGCGCGGCGGCGACCGCCTTGGAACCGTCCAAGGCGGTAATGATTTTAAAACCAGCGCCTTGCAGTTTCGGGGAAATTGTCTTGAGGATGACTTCATTGTCGCCAACCACCAAGATTTTCTTCTGGCTCGCTGGGGCAGCTTCGGCGTTCGTAATTCCACGATTAACAACCATTCGCTTCGTTCTAACAGCCAATTTTATGCCGACCTGCCAGACGCCTCTGCTGACGCAAAGCAATTTTATGCGCTTTGACTTTTGCGCCTGCCAATGTGCTAAACTGACGCGTGAGCAACGTTTTCTATACTCCCGGCGAACAACGCGCGGCAAGGGTTAATGACCTTTTCGCCGCCATCGCGCAGCGTTACGATTTGCTCAACGACCTGCAGAGCTTCGGGTTGCACCGGCGCTGGAAACGCCGCGTCGTTGAACTCGCCGCCGTTCAATCCGGCAATCGCGCGCTTGATTTGTGCTGTGGCACCGGTGACCTCGCGCTGGCGCTCGCGCGGCGCGGCGCGGAGGTCACCGGTTTCGATTTCAGCCAGGCGATGCTTGAAATCGCTGAAACTCGGCGACGGAAAAATTCCAAATCTCAAATTTCAAACCTCAAATCCAATCCGCAATTCATTCAGGGCGACGCGCGGCAAATTCCATTTCCCGATGCGTCATTCGATATTGTCACCGTCGGTTACGGTTTGCGAAATTTGACGAGCTGGGAAAAAGGTCTGGATGAAATGCACCGCGTGGCCAGGCCCGGCGCCCGGCTGGTTGTGCTTGATTTTGGCAAACCGGCGAACGCCCTTTGGCGCGCAATTTATTTCGGTCATTTGCGCTGCTCCGTGCCGCTCATCGGCCGGCTGTTTTGCGGCAATGCGGATGCCTACGCCTACATTCTCGAATCGCTAAAACATTATCCGGCGCAACTGGCCGTCGCGGAAAAAATGCGTGAACTGAAGCTGGTGAATGTGCGTGTCGTCAATTTCCTCGGCGGCGCGATGGCCATTAACTACGGTGAGAAACCGATTTGAGCGGCAGAGCAATAGTCATTCCTTCACGCGCGGCGTCCACGCGCAATTTCGCCCGTTGTTTGGCCACGAGCCGGCGCGCGTGCTTGACCAGTCCGTCAATCCATTTGTCGTCGTGGTCCGGGTCGTGGTGGAACAGGGAAAGTTGTTTGACCCCGGCTTGCAGGGCGAGCGCAACCGAATCATCCACGCAACCGTGCCCCCAGCCGAGGTGCTGCTGGTATTCAGCGGAATCGTATTGCGAATCGAGAATCAACAAATCCACGTCGCGCAGGAATTCGATCATATCCCGGTCCTTGCCGCCCGTGCGCGGCTCGGCGTCGGGGAAAAAGGCGATCAGGCTGTCGGGCGAGAACAACCGGTAGCCGACGCAAAGACCCGGATGATTGGCGCGCATCGCCCGCACGCACACCGGGCCGATGTTGAAGTTGAAGTTCTTGAGTTCCTCAATTTCGATATTGCTCGGCAGTTTGTTGAACGGCACGGGAAAGTAAGTGCTTTCCATCTGGCTGGTCAGGGCATTGACCAGGCCTTTGCGCGTGCCTTCGCAGCCCAAAATCCGCAGCCGGCAGCGTGAATTATAAATCGGCCCAAAAAACGGCAGGCCTTGAATGTGATCCCAATGCGTGTGCGTCAGCAGCATGGTCAGA
>Ga0116134_1001972_pt1 | contig 10180 bp, 14 predicted proteins | sample June2015DPH_19_5_FD_89737 | JGI IMG/M metagenome (GOLD analysis project Ga0116134, IMG submission 89737) | Peatland microbial communities from SPRUCE experiment site at the Marcell Experimental Forest, Minnesota, USA - June2015DPH_19_40 | ecosystem: Environmental > Terrestrial > Soil > Wetlands...
CGGCTTGAGAGAGACCTTCGCCAAACCGAAGTCGAGAATCTTGGCATGCCCACGCTTGGTGACAAAGATATTTGCGGGCTTGATGTCCCTATGAACAATGCCAGCGGAGTGCGCGGCATCGAGGGCGTCGGCAATCTCGATGCCCAGCGACAGTAATTCCTCAACATCCATCGGCTTGCCACCGATGCGATGCTTCAGCGTCATGCCGTCCAGAAATTCCATGGCGATGAACGCTAGACCATGCTGGTCGTCAATTTCGTAGATCGTGCAAATATTGGGATGATTCAATGCCGACGCAGCCTTGGCTTCGCGCTGAAAGCGGCTGAGTGCCTGCGGGTCTTTGGCTACGTCGTCGGGCAGGAACTTGAGGGCGACGAAGCGACTGAGCTTCACATCCTCAGCCTTGTAGACAACTCCCATCCCACCACCACCAAGCTTCTCGATGATGCGGTAGTGCGAGATGGTTTGACCGATCATGGTGGGCGCAGGAAGCTGGATTGCAATATTAAGGATGTGAGGAAGCCGAGTCAACGAGGGGCGCACCGATGGACGCTGGGAAGGGCAAATCCCGTGATTTCAGGCTTTCCCAAGTCCTCGCCTACCCGGTGGTACGGAAGGGGTCAAATTTTGAGTCCGTTTTATGCGGCCTTTCGCCCCCTGTTTTCGGGGTCGGGCCTTTGGCCTGCATCTATAGGTTCGGGCCAGTTTCGGCGATGTCTTCCTTACCTCTTCCTAGATGGTCTTGGACAGGTGCAGTTCTTCGTGACTTTCTCAAACCCGATTCGCGCCATCACTTCTTCAGCGTTGTTCACGTGTATTTGGTTTTGTTCCGAGAAAAGTTAGCGTTCCGGGAACGTAATTCTATGATGATGGGCACCAAACAGGAAGTGAGCGTGGTTGACTCCACAGGCTGGATAGCCACAGCAATCAGTTCGGCGAAGGCGGTGTCGTGCCTAATGGCGAAACCCTCGGAGCAGTCGCGAGCCGGGATAGACCGATGATATTAGTCAGCAGGAATCGCTGACGATAGCCGTCCCAGATCAAGTTTGCCAAAACCCATGCTCAGCATGCTAATCCCCACAGGATTCCCTGCCAAAGCCAGACCCCTTTATGCTGAATCTCATGCCTTGCTCCTTTTCTTTATTTTAGGGCGTCAACGGTTTTCTGCTACCCTTGTATACCAATCGAAAAGGGGAACCCATGCGAAAGCTTCTGCCCATAATTCTGCTGTGTCTTCTTGCCCTACCCGCCTTTTCTGAGGAAAAGCAGCCCTCCGACAATCCCTTCAGCGGCATCAATAAGCGCGGCTATGAAAGAACCAAGGGAATCCTGCTCCGTTCCGCCGAAAAAATGCCCGAGGAGAATTACAGCTTCAAGCCCGTCGATACGGTACGCACTTATGGACAGATCATCGGACATCTCGCCGATGCCCAGTATCTTTTCTGCTCCACGGCTTCCGGCGAGAAAAATCCTGACCTGAAAATCGAGAAGACCAAAACGTCGAAAGCCGATCTCGTCGCGGCACTCAAAGACGGATTCGCATATTGCGACAAGGTTTACGATGCCATGACCGACGCCGCAGCTACCCAGACCGTAAAGTTTTTCGGAAACGATGTGCCAAAATTTTCCGTGCTGAGCGTCAACATCGGTCACAATATGGAGCACTACGGAAACCTCGTCACCTACATGAGGATCAAGGGCATCGTTCCCCCTACCAGCGAGCAGGGGCGAATTCCCGCACCAAAGCAGGAGAAACCCGAATCGCAGCCAAAGAAGTAAAGCGAGTGTGGGCGAGCACTTTCCCCGCCCGCGCCCCCCTCATTATTCGCGTGATGGCAGCTTCTCAATGTCTCCGTTGGCTTTACTGTGAACTCTTTCCAGTAGTCATCCAAAACAATCCGAACAGTGAAAAGTTGCGTACCGAACAGGCACACCACTCTCGCTTTCCCGGTGCTGCTTGGCAAATGACTGGAACTGCAACGAAGCTCGCCTTGCTCCATTGTTCCGTAATTTAGCCGGGTTCTTACACACTCTCGTCGTAGCAGACTAGCTCCACTTGATTACCCTCCGGATCGTCCACATAAAGAGAGCGCCAATGCACCCATGCGTGTTCGGTGGTCTCGACATGGAGCCCCAAAGACTCCAGTCTCTTCCGTTCGTCTGCGAAATCAGCGAGCGGTATCTCGAAGGCGATGTGGTCAACGGTCGAAGTTGCTGCGTCCGTCCCGCGACAACCGGGGCTCTGGGAGCGGTCGAACAAGGCGAGCACCCGCTTAAATCAGCGGGTATGGCAAAGGAATCTGATCCCGATCAAAGTGACCTCGGTTATCTAGCAAAGGGCATGATCACATTCAAGAGCCACACCTTTCCCACACAATGCTCTTGGAGGTATTTCATCTGTGTTGCGGCTTGATTACGTGTCTTGTGTGTTAACCATCGCGTCCACAATTCTGGTTGGGCGGCGATGCTGGGAAGGCTGGGCGCTGGCTGCCCTCAATAGTGTGATTGTGTGCTTTATCGGGCTCAAAACAGATCAGTTAGGCTTCATTCCTGCGAATGTTTTCTGCATGGTCATGAGCGGAGTGAACTTGCGTGCATGGCTGAAGTTAGGAAGTCACCCTCCTGCCCTTGTTCGGTCACCCTTGTCGAGGAGTGCGGTTGCGGCTGCGGGGGCATTCACCATCATCGCTTGGCCGCAATTCCAGTCCACGGTCAGGGTCTGCGCCGAGGGAATGGCTCCTGCGTGGCGCTGCACAAACCCCGCAAGGTCCTTGTGTGCGCTAACGTATTGACATAGCTATCGCCCGCTCGCTAGACTCTTTTCCAATCTGGGGGTCTGCCCTTATGTCAACCGCTCGTTTTTCCTCTGGGGAGCCCACTGCCCCGCTGTGGCAGGTGCTCTACCAAGACGCGATTCTGGAATTTGATAACGCCAAATTGCCCAAGCGGATTTTGCGAGCCCGTAGTGCGATTGCGAACGGGCGCAAGAAAATCTCTCCGATCCGTCCGAGCGCCAAGTTCTCGATGATGCGCTCCAGTCCTTGCACGTGCTTGAGGAAATAGGGGCAAGAAAACAGTCCGCATAGTTTATCGAGGTCGGGAATGTTCTATTCCATTTGGCTACTTGTCGCAGCACTGGCGGGTTGGGCGGGTGGCAAGATCGCGGCGGACGACGGATTCGGGACAGGGGCGGACATTCTCCTCGGAATCACAGGCGCTTTCGTGGTTCGTTGGTCCCTTGAAAACATCGGTATTTCCGTGCACGAGGTTTACGTGCTGCTGTTCTCGGTCTGGGGAGCAGCCGCATTCCCGGCCGCTCTGAGGTTTGGGATTAGACGCCACAATCGGTCAAAGACTCGATCCCGATTCCAAGGCGATTAGCCCAATCCTGCTCGCATCCAGTTATCATAACTTCCAAGTCTGGGATGGATGCGCTCTGGCGTGTGAAAAGGCGCAAACCATCTAGGTGAGGCGCGAGATTCAGGAGGTTAGCTTTATGCCTAGGGAAGCAAAGCTATTTACGTCAAGCGCAGGTTCCGTCGTTCGCGGCTACTTGAAGTTCCGAGCGAATATCCCGCCTCGCTGGATAGGAAATGCGCGGCGTTCGCGCAAGCGGATGGAGCCAGAGATTGCCGAGGGCCTCCGTTCACTCAAACGTTTGCGGATTGGCAGACCAAGGGCGCGAGTTGCGATTCGGAACGCGCAGAGGGAATTGCGTGTGATCTTAGATCGTTGGGGAACAGCCTACCGCAAGGAGAATTTTTATCGTGGGATACGACTCCTCTTGGAATTGCAACGGGATGGCTCATCCAGTTTGTAACGCTAAAGCAACGCGACCTGAGGCGCTTCGGTTTGCGGTCGCCATATCGCATATGGATAATTAGCGTTCGTCATACAGCGGAGGGTTCAAATGCAAGTAACACAGCTTAGATACGTTATCAAATTCGTGGCTGACATGGGCAAAGCGGTGACGTTCTACCGCGATGTGCTCGGTCTTGAACTCAAGTTCGAGTCGCCGGGCTGGAGTGAGTTTGTAACGGGAGAAACCACTCTCGCGCTGCACCCGGCTTCAGAAAAGAATCCGGCTGGAAAGGTCGAATTAGGTTTCACCGTTGCCGATGTCGAGGCTTTTTACCGGGAAATGAGCGCCAAGGGTGTGCTCTTCACCATGCCCCCGAAAAAGCAGGATTTCGGCGGGGTGCTGGCGCAGTTCGTGGATTCGGAAGGCGCACATTGCAGCGTGGGCGCGGAGGCGGCATAGTAGTCGAAGTCGGGAGGTGGTAGAGTTTGAATCCTCTCACCTTACTATCGCAATGGAGGCATGGAAACCTGCTTCGCTGAAAGCAATGCTGCCGCAATCAAACACACTGTAATCAGGGCTGAGAAAACGATGGGGGTGGTGAAGGCGTATCTCCAACTCAAAGCCGTGACTCCGACAAAGCAAATGGCGAGCGCCCAAGCAATGCTGCGCACCCGGGCCAAGGTCTCTGCCGGAAGTCCCCCCAGCAGCCACGCTAATACCGCAGCGAACAAGAGAAACACGGAGAAAAAAAGCCCGAACGCGCTGAAGAAATCCCAATAAGTCCGGGTAAACCCTTGCGCGTCGAAGTGGACGGAGCGCATTAATTCAAGAACCGCGTCCGCTCCCCATTCCGGGTTATTCTGGCGAAACCCAAACGTATGTCCGGCGGCAAATAGCAGCAGAAGAACGGAAGCGATTCGATAAAACATAGATGCCTTCATTCTTGCCTCCAGAGATCACGGCAGCGGGCACCACTATCCTGCCGCGTAGGTTCAAACTGTACCACTACCAGATGCCGTTTCGTTTGACCGTTGCCGTGCTTATGTTAGATATTGTGACGGATGGATGCTGAACAGACCATCGCCGAAATCGAGCGACTGGAGCGCATCTTCGCCGTGCCGGACACCAGACCGCTGAGCGCAAGCGACCTCGCGGCTGTGAATCGGCGGCACGACGATTTGCTCGCGCACAGCCCGTGGTTTCGGCTCTGGCAGCGGTATGGTGTTTGCTGCCGAGACGAGTCCCCCGTGATCCGACCTGATGCGTAATGTTCCAATGAGCGCCAAGATCGAGACTTTGTTTGCATGTCTGATTGCGTTGCAGTTTGCAGTCGTGGTGTCCCACGATTGGCTTGACATTCCGGGGTGGACACATGGTCGGCAGGTGCAAGCCGTAGTTGGGCGTGGCAAGCTGGCGTTAGCGACTGCCATCAACGCTGTATTTCCCGCTCTAGCGGTCGGCTCTGCGCTGTGGTTCTGGGGCAGGTCGGAACCCAAGATCGTTGGCGATTACCGGGTGATCTATTGCGGACTCACGCTGCTTTCAGCAATCACCATGTGGTACGTGCCATATTTCTTCGGAGCCGACGAAAAGAAGAAAGGCGAGTACTCGCGAATGTATGCCGGGACACGTCACATATTTCCAGCACGGGGCGACAATCCGCGTCCGAACCTTCTGCACGTGTTATTTCACTTGCTCTTCGTGGTCAACTTCACGCTAGCATTGGTTGTTCGATTTCATGCATCGTGAGTCGAATCGAAAGCAACGAGTAAGAAATTCCACAACCAAGCCACAAACTCAGATCAAAGCCGCCAGCAATCGTTAAGAGGTGTGCGATGCCGACTCCCTCGCAACCTGAAATACTTTTGGAAAGAGCAGTCCGGTTCGACTCTTATATTCGGCGAAACCCGCGTGGCGGGCGAGACTTTTGTCCTTCCTCTCTCGAGGAATTGACGCCCAAGGTGGACATGATCGCATACGAAAGATAGATGAGGATTTCGCCGAGGTAATTCGGGTTCCTAGTTCTCGTGAAGAGTCCGTCTTCAATCAAGCCCTTCACCTCACGCAATGTAAAAAACCTCTGCGCGTCACTCACGTAATGGAAGAAGATGCCGATGATGCTAGGCCGGGTCGGGCGTCGGAGTGTTCGTCATGGCGCTCAGGACGCCTTTCGTCGTTCCACGGCTGCCATCAATCTCCACTTGCCGTCTTTTATCCTGACCTCATCCCGCTTCAGCATCTCGTAGAGGGCGGTGTGAACGTTGGTGCTGCTGGCTCCGCGCTCTAGGACTCGGAAGTAGACCTCGGAAAAGTGACTGTCGGGCCGCTCTCGCAGGTCTGCACGAACGCACTCCATGACCCGCTTCATATCCATCGTACCCCACTCCCTTCCTCAGGTGCTGAAGAGGAGGCGATGCAGCCCAGTGTTATTCGGAGTGACTTGGATCGCTGCATCGCCACAGGGACGACCCCTATCGTCCACCCATGTCCACAGGGGGAGGAGGGAAGTACTCGACAGGTCGTCCCCTTTTCATCTGCACCTTGCATGGATACGCCACAAGTTAGCGCAGTCGACGCACCCTTGTCTGTGATCGAGTTTACAGACAATTCGCCGCTCTACTGGTAAACTGTGGGGTTCGATAAGAAATGTGCGGCGAGTTGATCTTGCGCTCGATTAACTGGGACTTACACCTCACAGCATTTCGATCTCAAACCGAGCCCGACTTTCGCTTCCAACAGAAATAACTTCGCGAAACCACCCCTACGGACTGCCCCTTTCATTCCTCCTCGTCATACAAGCACACCGCCATGACACATCCGGCCAAGGGTAGCCAGATCGCCAGCAGCACTTCAGGCGGTATCGTCGGGAACATGTTTCTCTTAGATGAGTGAAGCCGATGTGAGGTTGCTGAATCGAGCGATCACGCTTAGGCATCGAAAAAAGGAAACAAATAAAAGAACCCACTTGACTCCTACCGGCCTTCTCATGGAAGGCGATTTCACTCATTGACGTTCCCAAGGGGATGTTTTTGCACCAAAAGCGGGTCAATGAGTGTAATCGCGATTTTACGGCAACTATCCGACAGTCAGCGCCGATTGGGAAAAACCGCAAGTCGCCGTAAGCAGATTCAAGCAGTCATGCGCCTTGACAATGGCTCGTGTTGGGCGCACTATTGCGCCCACGTTTGTGGGGGGAGCCTCTTCAGGCTCTGGCTTTCGAAGCCATTTTCGGCACGTACTTCCATCCCTGGGTTTCTTGCAAGCACAAGGTTGTGTGCGGCACAACACGCGGCCTTGAGGAGGCATCATGAAAAGGCTCGTGCGAGCTCTGTTTGTCCTCTCTGGATTGTGTCTCCTCCACGGTTGCGGCGGTGGTAGCGCACCAATGACACCGCCTCCTCCTCCCGCCACTCACTTCTCCGTCGTCCCCGGTCAGGCCAATGCCACCGCAGGGACGGCCTTCAACTTTACCGTGACTGCGCTTGACGCCTCGAAAAACGTGGCCACCGGCTACTCCGGGACTGTGCATTTCACGAGCAGCGATGCCCAAGCCGTCTTCTCACCAGCCAGTTCGACGCTGACGAATGGGACAGGAACCTTTTCCGCAACGTTGAAGACCGCAGGCGCTCAAACCATCAATGCTACCGACACCATCAACGCTTCGATAAGCGGCACAAGTTCGATCAACGTTGGTGCTGGAGCGGCCACTAGCTTCTCCGTCATTCCCGCTCAGGCCACCGCTCCCGCCGGGACTCCTTTCAACTTTACCGTGACTGCACTCGACCCTTGGAACAATGTGGCCACCGGCTACTCCGGGACTGTGCATTTCACGAGCACGGATACGCAAGCGGCGCTGCCGGCCAACTCGATGTTGACGAGCGGAACCGCGACTTTTTCGGCCACGCTGAACACGGCGGGCAACTGGACCATCACCGCCACCGACACGGCCACGGCTTCGATCAGCGGAACTTCCAGCGCGATCCTCGTCAGCGGGCCAGCGACGCACTTCTCCGTCACCGCTCCTACCGCTACCACCGCCGGGACTTCTTTCGACTTTACCGTGACTGTACTCGACGCTTTGAACAACGTGGCCACCGGCTACTCCGGGACTGTGCACTTCACGAGCAGTGACGCCAAGGCTGACCTGCCTCCCGATCAGTTGATGACCAGCGGGAATGCGACGACTTTCCCGGCGGGTCTGAAGACCACCGGCCCTCAGGAAATCACGGCGACCGACACCGTCACAGCCATCACCGGCACTTCGAAACTAATCGCCGTCAGCGCCGCTGCCGCGGCGAACCCGGTTCCTTTTATTAGCCAGCCGTTGAGTCCGGAGACCGTGGAGCCGGGCGGGGGAGGCTTCCTGCTGACGGTAGATGGCTCGGGCTTCGTCTCGGGTGCGAAGGTGCAGTGGAACGGCAACGCGCTCGCCACCAACTTCGTCAGCAATTCAAAGCTCACGGCCACCGTTCCAGCCTCGGATATCTCTACCCCGAACACGGCTTCGGTGACCGTGGTCAATCCCGCCCCGGGCGGCGGCGTCTCCAACGTGGTTTTCTTCGAGGCTACTGTCCCGACTGCCGCCATCGCATTAAGTGCATTACCGCTCAGTGCTGGTTCCTTCTCAACGACCGGTGACTTCAACCACGATGGCAAGCTCGATCTGGCGAACACCGGCAGCAACAACGTCAGCGTATTCCTGGGCAACGGCGACGGCACGTTCCAGCCCGCCGCAAACTATGCCGTCGGTTCCAATCCCACCGCTGTGGCCGCAGGAGATTTGAACCACGATGGGAAGCTGGACCTGGTCGTGGCAAACAATCAGAGCTACAACGTCAGCATCCTTCTGGGCAACGGCGACGGGACTTTTCAGCCAGCTGTGAACTACGGTATCCCATCGTGCTGCCCCACGATGGTGGCGCTGGGGGACTTCAACGGCGATGGGAAGCTCGACCTGGTCGTGACCATCGGAAACCCCGGTGCTTTGGGCCCAGGCACCGTCAGCATTTTCTTGGGCAACGGGGATGGGACGTTTCAGGCCGCCCTGAACTACGCCGCTGGTTCCGATCCCTACGGCGTAGCTGTGGGAGATTTTAACGGGGACGGAAAGCTCGACTTGGCCGTGACGGATGTCTTTGGCAACGACGTCGGCGTGCTCCTGGGCAATGGGGATGGGACGTTCCAACCCGCTCTGGATTACCCGGTCGGAAACCAACCCTTCACGGTCGTAGCCGGAGATTTCAACGGGGACGGAATCTTGGACTTGGCCGTGGCCACTGGCAACGGCGTCAGCGTATTGTTGGGCAACGGCAACGGCACATTCCAAAGCGCCGTGAACTACGGCACTGGACTGCTTCCGGGGCTAGTGGCAGGAGATTTTAACGGCGACGGCAAAGTGGACCTGGCCGAAAGCGTCGGCATCCTCTTGGGCAACGGTGACGGTACATTCCAACCAGTCATCTACTCCGGCACCGGGTCGTACGGGGACCCGCTGGCGGTGGGAGATTTCAACGGCCAGGGCAGGCTTGACCTTGTCGTTCCTAATTCTCTGTTGCTGCAGTCCACTCTGGTGCCCTCCGCGACCAGCTTCACCTTTCCCCTTCAGGTGCTCCAGAGCGGCAGCGTGGGGCAGATCCTGACGCTCACCAACGTCAGTGCGCAAACTCTAAGCGTCAGCGGCATCCTGCTGACTGGAGCGAACGCGGCTGATTTCAGCGAAAACGACACCTGCAGCTCGCCCCTTGTCCTGGGAGCGACTTGCACGGTCACTGTCACCTTTACGCCCACTCAACTCGGTCCGCGGAACGCCTCGCTCACCATCAGCAGCAACGGGGTGGGCAGCCCGCTGTCGGTTGCCTTGAACGGGATCGGAGTAGTTTCAGGGCCGAACGCTACTTTGTCGACCACCAGCCTGTCCATTTCCTGCGCGATACAGTGCCGCCCTATGCCTCCCAACTGTGACTGCGTCTGCACGTCTACCCCGCCGCAGCCCATAACCTTGAGCGACTTCGGCAGTAACGACCTGGGCATCACCGGCATCACGACCGCGTCGCCGTTTAGTGAGACAAACACCTGTGACTCGAGCCTGGGAGCGGGGAACTCTTGCACTGTTGGGGTAGGGTTCAGGTCGACTACCACAGGAACGTTCACCGGTACGCTGGACATCAACGACAATGCCCCTGGCAGCCCGCAGGTGGTGAATCTGACGGGAAAAATGCAATGCGCTGAGCGGTGACTAGACCGTGCGCTCAACATAACTGTTGCAACCAGGCGTACCTGTTGAAAAAGTCCCTGAGTTGATGCTTGTGGTGAAGCAAGGTTCCGGTTATAAGCAGGCGAGAGTTCTTGATGCTGCTGTTCATCGCCATGCTCGGAGGC
>Ga0116134_1001974_pt1 | contig 10174 bp, 10 predicted proteins | sample June2015DPH_19_5_FD_89737 | JGI IMG/M metagenome (GOLD analysis project Ga0116134, IMG submission 89737) | Peatland microbial communities from SPRUCE experiment site at the Marcell Experimental Forest, Minnesota, USA - June2015DPH_19_40 | ecosystem: Environmental > Terrestrial > Soil > Wetlands...
GCCAGCTGGGCGGTCTGGGCGTCCTCGTCCGGCAGTTCCGGGAGGTCGAGCATCAGCAACTCGGTCCGCAGCAGGCCCACACCGTCGGCGCCCGCGGCCACCGCGACCCGCGCCTCGGCCAGCGACCCGATGTTGGCCGCGACCCGGATGGGCCGGCCCCGGAACTGCACCGGGGCGGCGGCGAGCTCCCGCTCCCGGGCGCTGCGCTGCGCGGCCGCCTCGACCTCTTCCTGGCGCTCGGCGAGGTCGGGCGGGTCGACCTCGACCGTGCCCGCCGTGCCGTCCGCATCCAGGACCGCCCCGGGCCGCAGGTTTTCCAGCTCCCGTCCGGCGCCCAGCACCATGGGCACGCCGAGATTGCGGCCCACTAGCACGGCATGGGCCGTCGGCGAGCCCCGGGACAGGGCGATGGCGACCGCGCCGCGTTCGACGGCCCGCGCGACCTCGCCCGGCCCCAGCTCATCGGCCACCAGGACGGCCCCCCGCAGCGCGCTGGCCGGCGGAATCCTGTCGACCACCTCGCCCAGCTCGTTCAGGACCGCCGCGCCCGCTTCGCGCACATCCGCCGCCCGGGCGGCCACGAGCTCGTCCGGGCTGGCGGCGAACTGCTCCGCGAGCACCGTCACCGCGCGCCACCAGGCCGGCGCGGCGGCGAGGCCGCCGGCCAGGCCGCGTTCGGCCTCCGTCCACAGCTGCGGGTCGGCCACGAGCACGGCGTGCGCTCGGCTCATCGCGTCGCCGGCGGCCAGTGGCCTGGTCGCCGCCTCCAGCGCGGTGTTCAGCCGGCCGCGCTCGCGGTCCGTACCGGAACCGGGGCGGTCCGGGACGTCCGGCACCGCCAGGCGGACCGCGGGGCCGATCGCCCGGCCGGGCGCGCCGCGCGCCGGTGCTCGTGCCGCTGCCCCCGCCCCCGCTCCTGCCGGGCGAGCGGGCCCGGACGGCGCGGAATCGGCCGGCTGGGTGCCCGCGGAGCCGGCCGTGCTCGCGTCGTCCTCGCCGAAGCCGGTCTCGATCAGCCCCTCGACGCGGTCCAGTGCGGTGCTCGCGTCCGGCCCGGACGCCGACAGCTCGGCCGTTTCGCCCCCGCGGAGCGCCAGGCTGACGACGCCCAGCAGGCTGCGCAGATCCGTGGCCGGTTTCCCGCTGCGCCCGATCCGCACCTGGGCGTCGAGGTTCGCCACCTGCCGGATCAGCTCAGCGGCGGGCCGGGCGTGCAAGCCCAGCTTGTTGCGCAGTCGCACTGATCGGGTCAGTACCGGCGCCGAGGGCTGGGCGGCGGCTTCGGCCCGAGCCTCCTCCGCCCCGGCCGCCCCGGTGGTCCCGGCCCCGGCGGTCCCGGCCGCGGCCGGCCAGGCGCCGGCCGCGGACCGCGCGGCGGCGCTCACCGCGGCCCGGTCAGCGCCGCTCTGGGCCTCCACCGCGGCCGCGATCGCCCCTTCGACCAGTGGCGCGTCCACGATGCGGATCCGCTCGGCGAGCTGAGGATCCAGGAACTCAATGACGGACTCGCTGGTCAGCCGCGCGCTGCCCAGGTCGTACAGGACGACGATTCCCGCGGCCGAATCCGCGCCCTGGAGCGCATCGGTGATGGCCTCAAAGGAGGTCCCCAGCCCGCCGTCGCTTCCGCCGACCCCGATGATCGTGACGTCCGGTGCCATCTGAGCGGCCAGCTCGGCCACGCCGGCCGCCAGCTCCGCTGAATGCGACACCGCGACGATGGCCACCCGCGGGCCGGTCATGCCTTGGCCGCCTCCGCGAGAGCGCGCAGGATCACCGCGGTCGACGTGGCACCCGGGTCGGCATGACCGGCGCTGCGCTCACCCAGATACGAAGCCCGGCCCTTGCGCGCGACCAGGGGGATCGTCGTAGCCACGGCGTCTTGCGCGGCGGCGGCCGCGGCCTGCAGCACCTCCGCCACCGAGTCGCCCCGGGCGCTCTCGGCGGCCTCGACGGCCGGCACCAGGGCGTCGACGATCGTCTTATCCCCGGGCACGGCCTTGCCGCGAGCCTGTACACCGCCCAGCGCCGCGGCCAGTGCGGCCCCGACCGCGCCGGCGTCCAGCCGACCGGCGTCGCCGACCGCCGTCGCGGCGCGCAGGAACGCCGTCCCGTACAGCGGTCCGGACGCGCCCCCGACCGTGGACATCAGGGTCATGGCCACGAGCTTCAGGATCGCGCCGGGCGTCATCCCGGGGCCGGCGTCCAGTTTGGCGACGACGGCCTTAAAGCCCCGGTTCATGTTCTCGCCGTGGTCGCCGTCCCCGATCTCGCGGTCCAGGCGCGTCAGTTCGACGTGCTGCTCGGCGATGGCCGCGGCGACCGCACGGATCGCCGCGGCCACGCTCGGCCCGTCGCAGCCGCCGGTCACATGCCCCACCGGAGCGCGGCGGTGTGCACCGGTGCGTCCCACAGTTGCGTCAGCTCATCGTCGAGCCGCAGCAGGGTCACCGACATGCCCTGCATCTCCAGGCTGGTGATGTAGTTGCCGACCAGGGATCTGCTGACCTCGATGCCCTGCTTTTCGAGCAGGCCGGCGGCGATCCCGAAGGCGAGGTAGAGCTCGAGCAGCGGCGTCCCGCCCATGCCGTTGACCATCAGCAGTGCCCGGTCACCGCGCTCGAAGGGCAGGTCCTCGACGACCGGGGCCAGCAGGTCGGCCACCAGGGTGTCGGCGGGCTCCATCGGGATGCGGTGGCGGCCGGGTTCGCCATGGATGCCGATCCCCATCTCGATCTCGTCGTCGCTCAGGACGAAGCTGGGCTCGCCGGAGTGCGGCACGATGCAGGGCGTCAGGGCGACGCCCATCGAGCGGACGCTGCCGATCACCCGCTGAGCGATCGCGGTGACCGCGGCGAGATCGTCACCACGGGCGGCCGCCGCGCCGGTGATCTTTTCCAGCGGCACCGTCCCGCCGACCCCACGCCGGCCCGCGGTGTAGGTCGAGTCCTCCACGGCGACGTCGTCGTTGATGACGACGGCGGATACGTTGATCCCCTCGGCGTCAGCCAGCTCCGCGGCGGTCTCGAAGTTCAGCACGTCACCGGTGTAGTTCTTCACGATGTGCAGAACGCCGCTGCCCCCGTCGGCCGCCTGGGTGGCCGCCAGGACCGCGTCCGGAGTGGGTGAGGTGAAGACCGGACCGGGAACCGCGGCATCGAGCATGCCGGCGCCGACGAAGCCGCCGTGCAGCGGCTCGTGTCCGGAGCCACCGCCCGAGACGACGGCGACCTTGCCGGATACCGGCGCGTCGGCCCGCACGATGTAGTCGGGCCCGAAATTCACACGGACGAGATCGCGATGCGCAGCCGCGAATCCGATCAGCGCCTCCGAGACGACGTTGCCTGGGTCATTGATGATCTTCTTCACACGGCACTTCCCTGGGCCGGACAAAACGGATGCTGACAGCTCCCTTCATACCTCTGGGCATTTCCGGCCACCAGGCCCTCGGCGGTGAAGTCTCAGCGGGTCGCGTTATTGCCAGGGCCGGCCGGACCTGGCTGACCAGTAGGCAGCAGGCGGCTCGGCGAGGTCCAGGCGCGGCATTTCGGTCACAGCGAGCGCGCCCAGATTTGACTCCAGCTGGCCGGGTGTCACCGCTCCCGACAGCACCACGCTGGCCCACGGATTCGCCAGCGCCGCCGCGATCGCGATGGCGTCCACGGCCACGCCCTGGGCGTCGGCGAGCGCGGCGAGTTCAGCCGGCGGGCCGGCCGGATCGCCCCCAGCCGCCAGGCGCCCGTTGGCGAGGGCTTCTTTGATCAGGATGGCCCACCCGGCGCCGGCGGCTTCTGCTGCTGCGGGACCGACGGATGGCTCCAGAAGATTCCACGTCACCTGGGCGGTGCTGAACACCGACTGCCCGTCCACCGTCGCTTCGAGCGCGCGGCGCAGGGTATCCGCCTGCCCGGGACCGCTGGTCGTGATGCCGGTGATGACCCCCTGGGTCCGCAGGCCGGCGAGCGCGGCCAGCAGTTCCGGGTCGTCCAGCGGCCCGGAATCGGTGGTCAGGGAGTGAATCTGATAGAGCGCGAGCCGGTCCCCGAGAAATGCCCGGGTCTCGGCGAACTGGGTCGTGAACATGGCCAGCGAATGTTCTTTGATCTCCTGGTGCTCGGCGTCCAGCCGCCAGTCTCCGGTGTAGCGATAGCCCCACTTGGACCCGGCGACGGCGTCCGGGACGCCGCGCTCAGCCAGCCACGCACCGAGGAACTCCTCGGCCCGGCCATAGGACCGGGCCGCGTCGAAGTACCGGATCCCGGCGTCGTACGCGGCGTCGAGCATGGTGAACGTGCGGGCCGCCAGGCCGGCGACGCTGCGGTCGGGCAGGTCACCGGCCCGCCCGGCGGTGATGTAGGCGGGACGGCCAAGCGCCGCGAGCCCCAGGCCGATCCGCGGCACCATCGGGCCGCCGGGGGCCAGGCGGGTGAGCGGCATGAGGGGCGTTCCGAGGTCATCGCTGGACACGGCAGACACGTTACGTGGTCGCGCGCACCTGTCGCGGGAAGTGTCACGTGGGCAGGGCGCAACAGAGGGCCGCGCACGAGCATGCGAGCGGCCCTCGGTGCTATCTGGCGGTGCTATCTGATTAGGGGGCGGTCTGGCCGTTCTTGACGCTGCGGGTGAAGTCGCGCCAGCGGCCGGGCGCGACAAGGGATGCAGACGTGATGACGGCCGAGCGCAGAAGAGGAAGGGCCGCCAGGCGGCGCTCAACGATCTTGACGGGCGTTGGGGGGAAGCGTATGACCTGGCCGTGACGGCGGCCGGGTGGGTGGCCATGCGGCTGGACACCGGCCGTTTCCTGGTGGCCCGGAGCCCCGGCGAACTCCGCGCACTGATCGCTGACGACGACGCCGCCGTGCCGGTCCCGCGCGATTCCGCGGGGAGGGCGTCATGACCGGCTTGCCCGTGCCGCCCGAACCCGCCGCCCACGTCCAGGTGACGGCGCTCAGGACAGCCTTCCCGGACTACACCTTCAACCTCATCCGGCGCCGGGACGAACAGCCGCGCTTCGAGGCCGTGAGCCGCGATGGCGGTGATCCCTACTGCCTGATCAGTGACGATGCCACGGAGATCTGGCAAGCGTTGCGTGCCAGGGGCTGACCTCTCGATCGGCCGTGCCGCCCGGATTGCGGGAGTTGACCGCATGATTTGTGAGAGTGCGCTACCTTCGTGAGAGTTAACTCTTATGAAGGGAATTTTGATCTCATGAGTAGCACCCAAACAGCCAGTGCCTCCCGGACCATCGGCCTGGGCGTCGGGCTGGAGGTCACCATCACGGAGTACGGCGACGCCGCCACCGCCGGGGGTACCGGCGTGCTGGTCCTGCATGGCGGCGGCGGACCGCAGACGGTCGCCGGGCTGGCGGCCGCGCTCGCCGGGCACGCGTATGTGATTGCCCCGACCCACCCCGGCTTCGACGGCACCCCGCGGGTCCCGTGGGCCAACTCTGTCGCCGATCTGGCGGACGCGTACCTGGACCTGCTCGAGGAACTCGGCATGACCGCGGTGATGGTTATCGGCAACTCCCTCGGCGGCTGGATCGCCGCCGAGATGGCATTGCGTGACATCCACGGCCGTGTCGCGTCGATGGTGCTCCTCAACGCGCTCGGCATCCGCCCCGACAACGGGACGCAACTGGTCGACATCCGCTCACTTCCGCCGGCCGCGATCGGACGGCTCGCGTTCGCCAGCCCGGCCTTCCGGCCCAACCCGGCCGCGATGAGCGAGGAGCAGCGCGTCACGATGGCCGCCAACCAGCAGGCGCTGCAGATTTACGCTGGCGAGGAGTTCACCTTCGCGCCGAAACTGCGCTGGCGCCTGCACCGCGTCACCGTGCCGGTACTGGCCGCCTGGGGCGAGGAGGACGGCGTCGCTACCGCGGAGTACGGCCGCACTTACGCGGCATGCTTCCCTAACGGCCACTATCAGCCCATCGCGGACGCCGGGCACTTCCCGCACATTGAGCAGCCTGGCGCTGTGCTGGCGGCCATCGGCGACTTCGTCGACAACGTCGTCAAGCCCGACGGCGACTGACCGGCAGGCCGGCCGCCCCGGGCCGGCGCCCCGCGCGCCGGCCCGCGGCGGAACCGCTGGACTCGGCAGACTGGACCCGGCGGATCTGGGTGCCGGAAAAGTCGTAGCGCTCCGTCGGTGACACCGCCCGCCTGCGCGGATCCCGCTCAGTACTTGTTCGCGACGAACAGCTCCTGGGCCGGGAACTTCGTGAGGATCTCGGTGCCGTAGCTGGTGACGACGACCTCTTCTTCGATGCGCGCGGCGGAGATGCCGTCGGAGGCCGGGCAGTAAGTCTCCATGGCGAAGACCATGCCTACCTGGAGTTCGATCGGGTTCTCCAGCGAGTTGAGCCGCGAGATGATCGGCCGCTCGTGCAGGCCGAGGCCGAGCCCGTGCGCAAACTGCAGGCCGAAGGCAGCGAGCTCGTTCTCGAAGCCGAAGTCCTCCGCCCGGGGCAGCACGCGGGCCACGACGTCGGTCGAGACGCCGGGCTTGATGGCGGCGATCGCCGTGTCCATCCATTCCCGCGCTTGGTCGTAGGCGCCGCGCTGGCTCTCGGTCGCGCTGCCGACTCCGAAGGTACGGTAGTAGCAGGTCCGGTAGCCGTTGAAGGAGTGGATGATGTCGAAGAAGGCCTGATCGCCGGGCCGGATGATGCGGTCGGTGAAGTTGTGCGGATGCGGGTTGCATCGCTCACCCGAGATCGAGTTCACCGCTTCCACCTGGTCGCTGCCGAGTTCGTAGAGCCGCTTGTTCGCGAGCGCGACGATTTCGTTCTCGCGTACGCCCGGTTTGAGCGCTTCGACAATGTCCTGGTAGACGCCGTCCACCATCGCCGCCGCCTGGTTGAGCAGCATGATCTCGTCCTGCGACTTGATGACGCGGGCGTCGAGCATGGACTGCTGGGCGTCGCGCACCGCGATGCCCTGCCGCTCCAGTTCGAACAGGAACGGGGGCTCGACGATGTCGATGCCAAGCGGGGCGCCGGCGATCCCGGCCTCCGTGAGGAGCGACTTGATCTCGGTCACCGCGTCGCGCATGAGGCCCGCATCGGGGGCGACCGCGCCGCGGAAACCCAGGAAGCCGGCCCTCCAGTTCTCGTCCGGCAGCCACTTCGAGTACAGCTTGTGATGCCGTACCGCCGAGCCGAAGTCCCACAGGATGGGGTCGCGGTCCCGGAACAGCAGCGCGTAGCGGATCATCTTGTCGCCGAGTGCGCCGCCGATCCAGGTCTGCGTCGCGTAGCGGATGTTGTAGAAGTCGAAGAGCAGAAAGGCGCCGCACTCGCTCGCCTCCAGCGCCGCCCTGGCTCGGGCCATGCGGTGCGCGCGCAGCCGTCCGAAGTCAACGCGCTCCTCGTAATCGACCCCCATGTGGCCGGGGGCGCCGATCGGCCGCACACCCGCTGGACGTTCCGGTGGGGTCATGAGGCCCTCCGGGGGGCCAGGTCCGGCGTCGTGTGGCCGGCGCCGGCGGCCGCGGTGGCCGGCAGGCCGGCCACCGCGCCCTTCTCGGCGAGGGGCTGCGCCTTCGCGCTGGCGCGGTTGTCGATGGTCATGTCCGTCCTCCCTCGCAATCGACGGTGCAATCGATTGTGACTCTAGACCATCGTTTGCCTCACTGGTGACGTGGCTGATCGCATGACCGGAAACGGCCCTCGCTAAGGGACCGGGACAACCCTCGGAATCCGGTGCTGTTTAGTACCGGATTCTTAGTACCGGCTTCGACCGCTATACCTGCCCCGGAGGCATAGATCCGAACTCACCGCCAGACCCGAACGAGGACGCGGCGGGCCAGGCCCCATGAGGGCGGTGGCTGCGAGTCGTGCCGTCCGGCCGGAGCGCTGCGGTTGAATACCTGAGCCTGGCTGTGCGGGCTGCGCCTTACTTGCTGGTAGCCGCCTGGAATTTGGCGATCACGCCGGCCGGCACACGGCCGCGTTCTTTGATCTCGATCCCTTGCGCCTTGGCCCAGTCACGTACCTCGGTGGTGCTGTGACCGTTTGCGGTGGCCGTGCGCGCGTTCCGGGCTGGCCGGCGGGCGGTGCCAGCGATTTTCCGGGCGGCTTCGGCATAGCGTGCCAGGGTCGTCCGCAGTTCCTTGGCGTGGGCCGGGCTCAGGTCAATCTCGTATTGTGTGCCGTCGAGCCCGAAATGGACGGTGCCTTCTGCCTCGCTGCCGTCCAGGTCATCGACGAAGAAGGTCTGTATCTTCTGGGCCACGCCTATCTCCATCCTATTGGTTCGGCATTTGCAGCACAGAATACATCATTGACGTCGTGGAATGGGCGGGAACCCGCCGGCCAATGGTGGCACGGCCCGAACTCTCATTGCATACCGCCGGGTGAAATGTCTCCCCGAATTTTCCGTTGACCCCGATCTGACCGCGGACGCCTGATCCTCGCTGGCATCCCCGGACATCATCCGGATGCCCGCATTCGCCGGCACGACATCGAACCCGCGGAGCCGCGCCGCACCGCTGGCCATCGTGACAATCGTGCCGTCCTTGGATGCGGCTCCTGCGTGGCCGCTTACGGGCCTGGATCGTCCGGCTCCGGTTCAGGTGACGGCGGGTCGAAGTTGACGTCGACGTGTTCGAAGCCCTTGCTGCGCTGGGCTTTGGCCTGGCGGGAGTATGCACGGCGGTCCCCGGCCGTCAGGAGGACGTTGTCGGTGAAGGGGGTGAGCAGCGACCGGGGATGCAGGTGACTGACGCGCACGACGTTGATCTCGGCGCACAGCAGCACGGCCGTGGTGGTGATGTACAGGAACGCGAGCAGGCCAAGGACGAGCGCGAACACCGCGTTCGTGGCGCTGGCGTGCTCGACTACGTGCCGGACATAGATGACTCCGAACGATTGCAGCAGCTGCCAGATCACCGCCGCGGCTATCGCGCCAGGGGCCACGTCGCGCACGGACAGCCGCCGGGCCGGCGCGAACCGGAACGCGAAGATCAGCACGGCGATATTGACCGCGACCGACGCCGCCAGCGCCAGGAACCTTCCGGCTGCCCCCAGCGCCCCAGCCCCTCCGCCGCCGACGATCGACAAGACGGTCGTGCCCAGGACGGCCGATCCGGCGGTGGCCAGCAGCAGCAGGCTGCGGCCGCGGGCCCGGAAGGGGTTCGGCCGGTTGTTACGCGGCACTGCCCATACGGTGTTCGCCGCGTACTGGAAGGCCTGTGCCACCCCCAGGCCGCCGTACAGGGAGCCGAGGATTCCCACGACGAGGCCGACTGGGCCGCCGCCGAGGCGCTTGGGCTGGGCCAGATCCCCGCCGATCACCGGGAACTGGTGCAGCGCCGAGGTGAGCACCTCGTGCTGGAGCCTCGGATCACCCGACAAGACGAAGCCCAGGATTGTCGAGAGCAGCAGCAGGAGCGGGAACAGCGATACGAACCCGTAGTAGGTGAGCAGCGCCGCGAGGTAGGCGCCGAAGTCGTCGAAGTACTTGTACACCACCGCGAGCGGGAAGCCCGCCCAGGGGTGCTTGCGCTGAAATCGGTCCAGCCGCTCTGTGATCGTCACGTCAGCCGCCGCACTGCCGGGGCGGTCCGCTAGCCGGGCAAATGATCACCCGCCGCCGGTCCGCACGGCTGGACCGGTCCATTCACCGGTGTGCCCAGCCGGTGCGCCGCTGGCGGGCGCGGCCGGTGCTGCTCCGCCTGGTGAGCAGGTGGAAGGCCAGTAGCAGGATGGCTGCGCCGGCGATGGCGGTGAGCCAGGTGGAAAGGTTGAAGAACCCGTTCAGGGTGTGGACGTGGAAGAGCCGGACGGCCAGCCAGCCGCCGAGCAGGGCCCCGGCGATGCCGATGAGGCAGGTGATGATGAGGCCTTGTGCTCGCTTTCCCGGGATCAGCAGGTTGGCGAACAGGCCTGAGGCCAGGCCGAGAACGATCCATGCGATGATGCCCATGACCGGCTCCTGAGTCAGTGGAGAATTGACGTGCGGGTAGCCGGTCCTGCGCGACGGGTCGCGATGGGGGGAAATGGTTCCCCGGCGGGCTCTTGCCCTTTTCTGGGCCGTTGCGCTTTTTCCGGCGCCGGCCCGGTACAAAAAAACTCCGTCCTGCTCTGCTCCCGTCACGTTTACGGGGGCAGCTGCCAAGGTCCGGAGCAAAATTCACATTACGCCCACGCGGCGGCCATGTCCATCGACCC
>Ga0116134_1001975_pt1 | contig 10172 bp, 7 predicted proteins | sample June2015DPH_19_5_FD_89737 | JGI IMG/M metagenome (GOLD analysis project Ga0116134, IMG submission 89737) | Peatland microbial communities from SPRUCE experiment site at the Marcell Experimental Forest, Minnesota, USA - June2015DPH_19_40 | ecosystem: Environmental > Terrestrial > Soil > Wetlands >...
GGAGAACTATTTCATCTCGACTTCCTTCCATATGGTAGTGACTGGGAGCATGGAAAAGGCCGAACAAACCTGCGAGCTTTGCATACAGACCTATCCGCGCTCGTGGACGCCGCATACTTTCTTATCGGGGATAATTTACCCAGTATTTGGACAATATGAGAAAGCCGTTGAAGGGAGGGAGGCAGTCCGGTTGAATCCGGACAACCCGATCTCCTACTCGACCCTCATATCCAGCTACGTCGCTCTTAATCGCCTAGACGTGGCGAAGGCCACGTATGGGCAAGCTCTCGAACGCAAACTGAATCACCCTTTATTCCATCCCGTCCTCTATCAGATTGCTTTCTTGCAGAACGACGCGGAAGGGATGGCGCAAGAAGTGGCATGGTCGGCTGGCAAACCCGGAGTAGAAGACTCGATGCTCGGACTGGAAGCCGATACCGCCGCCTATTCCGGACGAGTCAGGAAGGCCCGAGAGTTTTCCCTGCAAGCAATGGATTCCGCCGAACGGGCAGAAGAGAATGAAGCTGCCGCAACCTACGTTGCCGAGTACGGTCTGCGGGAAGCGTTGTTGGGCAACGCAGACGAAGCACAACGGCGATCCGCATTAGCGATTAAGCGTTCGGCAGGTCGCGATGTGCAGTACGGCGCTGCGCTCGCCTTAGCGTATGCGGGGGACACGGGGCGAACGCAAACACTAGCCGACGATTTGGGCAAGAGGTTCCCGGAAGACACAATCGTGCAGTTCAATTACCTGCCGACACTCCACGCCAAGATTGCGGTTAACAAGGGAAATGCTTCTGAAGCCTTTGAGAGTCTTAGAGCCGCCGCACCATATGAACTGGGAGTATCGACCGCAAGTGTTTACGGCTGGACGGCTTTGTACCCCGTTTTTGTTCGGGGAGAAGCCTATCTGGCGGCGCATCAGGGCAGCGAAGCCGCTGCCGAGTTTCAAAAGGTTCTCGACCATCGCGGGGTTGTAGTAAACGAACTCATCGGCGCACTGGCGCATCTCCAAATCGGCAGAGCCTATGCCATGCAGGGCGACACCGTGAAAGCCCGGGCCGCATATCAGGGTTTCCTCACGCTCTGGAAAGACGCCGATCCTGATATCCCCATCCTGAAGCAAGCCAAAGCGGAGTATGCGAAGCTGCAATGATCACACGCTACGCCAACCTGCTGCACCCCAGTCATCACCGCCATGCTCATACCGTCTCATTGGGTATACTGGCTGACCAGCGAAAAAACAAAAAGTCGGCATTGACAGGAAAGGGTTTGCGGCTGCTGCGGGAGACCCCTTCTTGACCACCGGGTAGGCGAGGGCTTGGGAAACCTGAAATCACGGGGATTTGCCCTTTCCAGCGTCCATCGGTGCACCCCTCGTTGACTCGGCTTCCTCACATCCTTAATATGACACCCTGAGCCTCCTGCGCCACCCATGATCGGTCAGTTGTGCAGCGAATCGATTCCCGCCACCGCTGGGGTCAGCGCTGCCGGAATGCTAGGGTCCCTGTCATTGGCCCAATGTTGCTTCCCGTTGACGATGTATTCGTGGATCGTGGTTTGAAAAGCTTCCTGCACCTGGCTCGCCGATCCCGAAAACTCCAGCACTGCGCGGCCCTTTGTCGAACCGACCTGAAATCCGTGCGACTGGAGCCACGCCGTGATCGTCTGCATATCGGCGTCGGTCGGGCCAAACTGAGTGCCGACTCCCTCGGGCGTGAGCCACTGGTGGTAGTTGGGCGAGCCCTTGTCCTGCTGATCGTCGAGCAGTTTGCGGAGTGCAAATTCCTCCTCCGGACTGCGCTTGAGCACCAGCAGCATTCGCTCCATGGGCAAACTTGCTGGGGCCGTGCCCACGTCAAACTCAGGCCGCGCCAGCGGATAGGTATTTCCGCTGAGCGTCGTGCGCTGCGACTCATCTACCGGTTGTGTGATCAACGGGCGCGGAGCGGTGGCCGGACTATCCGCCGCTCTCTGTCCCTGAGCCAACGGGCAGAGCAGCGTTATCCAAAAAATGCACGCAACAACGCCGCATAGCGTAAGAACCATGGTGACGATTTCATGGTTTGCCAGACTCTTTCGCCTCTCTTGAGGGTCACTCAACTGTGGATGCATAAGTACTCCTGGGCGAGTCAGGCACATCGAGGCGACACACGCGACTGTCTGCCTTCGCCTTGCGTGGCACAACTGTGGCACGCGCGAAGGCTTTGTAATACAGTCCTGTGACGGGCGCAGGACCTGCCTTCACAAATCTCGCCGAAGTCCTTTAGAGTGGCTACGCCTTTCTCAGAACCGGGACAAACACGTCCCGGCTTTGAAATGATGCTATAAGAGGAGAGGCACCGTCAGTGACTATGATCACAAGCTCAGTGCCAAACAACTTAGTCAAGTAGCTCCATTAGGGGTGCGATCCGGCTGCGCGGCATCCTCCCGAACACCTCTTTCATTGCCTTCGGGGTTGTGCGAATCCTCACCCGATTTGAATAAGTTTGATTTCTGCGGTTGTGCACGTCCCGCTGGACGCGGGCGAAACAGGCTCGCTTCCGGTCGCAAGTAAAATATGCGGCGAGCGACGCACTTCTAGGATCCACAATAGAACACACAAACTTAGTCTTGGCTACTACAAAGTGTCGAGAGTGAAATGTCATGTTACGAAATCCGAACAAACTACACATTCTCATCTTTAATGGATGTTATCGGAAGAACAGGCTCCAGAGCTTATTTGTTACGAAATCAGGAATAAGTCATCACACATGTATGTGACGGGGATCACTCAGCAACCGCGATTTATCGACATGGCGGAGACTTCACTGCGGCCAGTTGCTCTGAGTAGAGAAAGATGGATAAACATAGGTAGGCCGTTACTAAGAGTAGTGCTATAGTTGCCGCATGATGGAGAAATGCGGAGGGCCACTAACGCATTGGAAGCCATGTCGTTGCGCGGCGCTCCATTTTTTTTGTGAAGTGTTGGAAACGAGGTGCCATGAAGCCTACGGCCTTTTGTACGGCCTACTTTGCCCTGCTCATATGGACTTTCGTAGCTTTCAGTGCGTGCCCTTCAACTGCCGATGACTGGCCTCCGATCTCCCGGGAGGAACTGGCAATGACCAGCGTTCCCGAGCAGCCGGGTGCGGCTGCAGTGATTCTGTTCCGTCAGGAGACCGACGATGACACGCAGAACTACCACTCGCTTTATGTGCGTATCAAGATCCTGACGGAAGCGGGACGCAAGTATGCGGATATTCGTATTCCGTACTACCGTCGCTACGCGACCCTCGGCCAAATCAGCGGACGCACCGTACACACCGACGGCTCAATTCTGCCTTTTGAAGGCACCCCTCTCGACAAGGTAGTTGCGAGTTCGCACGGTGTGCGCCGTCACGAAAAAGTTTTCACCATGCCCGACGTGCAAGTGGGCAGCATACTCGACTATCGCTACTACGCGCGCTATCCCGGCAACAAAGCCTATGCCCCCGAATGGATCGTGCAAGAAGAACTTTTTCAGAAGAAAGTCCTGTTCAAATTCGTTCCTTACACCAAGCCGTTGATTATCGGGCGTGGGCGAATTAGCAACGGTGTTGCATGGACTCCTTTCTTGCCCAAAGAGCATTGGCCCGTGGTCCATCAACCGCTGCAGCCCGACGCTATCTATTACAAAAGCTTTGCGACCTGGGTGGACCTTGAGGTTGACAATATTCCAGCGTTCGTGGAAGAGCCGTTCATGCCACCCGCGAAGCTGTTGAAGTGGCGTGTCTCGTTCTACTATCGCGTGGAGGCTAATAAGGAAGATTACTGGAAAAACGAGGGAAAGTTCTGGAACAAGGAGGTCGAGGGGTTTCTCGATCACAGGAAAGGAGTGTCGGAAGCCGTTACCCAGACGGTTGCCGCCGGAGATACTCCGGAGCAAAAAGCCCGCAAAATTTACGCCTTAGTTACCAGACTCGAAAACCAGAGTTACATTCCCTCCCGTCCCGAGCAGGAGACACGTGCACTTGGACTGAAGCCGAATGTGGGAGCGGAAGACGTTCTGCGCCAGCATAGTGGCGATCATGACGAACTGAATCGCCTTTTTGTGGCCATGGTGCGGGCGACTGGTATTCCGGCATGGCTTATGCGCGTGCCCGACCGGTCTGAGGACTTATTTGTGCCCGAGTATCTCAGCACGCATCAGTTCGACGCCGAAATCGCCATAGTTCTGCTCGATGGCAAGGAAGTGTTCCTCGATCCGGGGACGAAGTTTTGTCCTTACGGGATGCTGAATTGGCGCTATGCCGGGGTTCGCGGATTGCGACAGAACACGAACAAGGGGACAGAGTTCGGCGAGACACCAGTACCTGATTACAAGAAAAGCATGGTTCAGCGCGTGGCTCACGTGAACCTTACCGAGCAAGGAATCCTGGAGGGGGCGGTGATGGTCAGCTATTCCGGACTGGAGGCGATGAATAGACGCCGAGACGGAGGCAGGACGGATGACGCAGGCCGCAAGAAATTGCTGGAAGACGAAATGAGGAGCTGGCTTCCGGGCAACAGTGAGGTGACACTGACCGGGACTCCGCAGTGGGAAGAAACCGAGCCTGCACTGCAGGCAGAGTTCAGAATAAGCAGTCCCTTTGCAAGCGGCGCGGGCAAACGATTAATGATTGCTCCCAATGTTTTCCAGACCAACGAAAAACCCTTATTTCCCGCTTCCCAACGGTCAAATCCGATCTACTTTTACTTCCCGTCGAACGAAACCGACGAATTGCACATCGTGCTACCGCCGGGCATTGAAGTAGAGACTATGCCTTCGAACGACGAGACCCATCTCGACTATGCGATGTACAAGACGGAGCGAACGAAGGAGCCCTCCAACGCCGTCCTGGTACATCGCGAACTGGTAATGGATGGAATCTCTCTAACCGTCGACAAATACAGCGAGGTCAAGACCTTTTTTGACCGCGTCCGAGCCGTTGACAATCAGCGGATCCTTTTGAGGGCTTCGGCACATGCGGGTGGAAACTAGAAGAGTGAGTGGCTTTGCATGCGCGGTGGTGTTCCTCCTCTGCCAACCGCTCTGCGCCACCACTCCGGACTGGGTACGACAGGCGGCTGCACAACCGGTTGGCACATACGACGCGGAAACGAACGCTGTGGTCCTGGTAGAGGAAACAAATTTCACCGTCTCGGGCAACGGCCAGTACGTGGAACACTACCGTCGAGTAGTCAGTATCCTTCGGCCTGAAGGACGAAAAGAGGGAAAGTTCAACGTCACTCTCGAGAAGAAAGACAAGTTGCTCTCGGTCCATGCCTGGAGCATCAGCAAGTCAGGTCATGATTACGAGCTCAAGGAGAAAGATTTTCCGGAGACGACAGCATATTCCTATGTGCTTTACGAAGACACGAAACATCGTGTGGCGGAAGTGTCGGCCGATCCGGGCTTCGTCGTCGCATTTGAATATGAGGTTCGCCGCCAAAGGTGGCTGAACCAGTTGAACCTTTTTTTTCAGGAGGATATTCCGGTTCGCGAAGCGCATATAACTCTGGCACTTCCGCTTGGATGGAAGTACAAAGCGTCGTGGGCTGCGGCTGCGCCCGTTCAACCGGTGAGCGCGGGAGAGATCCGCTGGGAGTGGATCCTACATGATATTCCCGGCATCGAGCCCGAAGCCATGGCGCCGCCTCGCGCCGTTCTCTCCGGGCGGATGTCGCTGACCTATTTCGACTCGACCGGCACGGGGGTGGACTCCTGGGAAGGACTGGGCCAATGGTACGCGGGGCTGACCGCAGGACGCCGCGAAGCGACGCCAGAGATCATCGAGAAAACCCGTCAGCTGACTGTGGGTAAGACGGATTTCGGCAGCAGGCTGGGAGCACTGGCCTCCTTTTTACAGTCCGAGGTTCGTTATGTGGCCATTATCATCGGCGTCGGCGGATACCAGCCGCATGCCGCTGGCGATGTGTTCCGCGCTCGCTACGGAGATTGCAAAGACAAAGTGACGCTGCTGAGCGCGATGTTACGGCAAGCCGGCATATACTCCCATTACTTACTAATCGATAGCAACCGTGGCTTCGTCGATCCCGCGGCGCCTTCTGCCTTATTCGATCATGCGATTCTCGCCATCGAGTTGCCGGAAGGAATTTCGCCACACACCTACCAGAGCGTCGTCGCAAACAAGAGCGGAAAGCAATATCTGCTATTCGATCCCACCGACCAATATACCCCGGTGGGAGAGTTGCGCCCAGAGCTGCAGGATAGCTACGCACTACTGATCACTGATTCCGGCGGCGAGCTGATTCGCACTCCTCGAATGCCACCGGAGACAAACATTCTGGCGCGAAACGGCCAGTTCACATTGTCATCCGACGGAACTCTGAGCGGTGAAGTACGCGAGGACCGCAGCGGCAATCACGCACTTCGAGAACGAGCCCGACTCTTGGCCGCTAACCAGCGTGAGCGCTTGCAGCTGCTGGAACGGAGCCTCAGCCGTTCCTTTCAAGGGTTCATGCTGCAGCACGGGGAAATCCAGAACCTGGACAATCTTCAGGAAAACCTGTTGCTCAGGCTTAGGCTGACCGTTCCTCAGTACGGCCAGCTCCAAGGCTCGCTGATACTGGTGCGTCCGTGCGTTCTCGGACAAAAGAGTTTTCACGTTGATCCGAAGCCTCGGCACTATCCAGTCCAACTAGGCGGGGCATCGCGCGAAACCGATAGCTACGAAATCGAGATTCCACCCGGCTACAAGGTCGACGACGTTCCCGATGCGGTCAAGCTGGATGTAGGGTTCGCCAGCTACCAGAGTCACACCGAAGTCAGCGGCTCCAAACTGCGATACTGGCGGGAATACGTTGTGCGCGATTTCAGCATCGGTCCTGACCATTTTCCTGATTGGAAAAAGCTTCAGGGCGTCATCGGAGCGGATGAATTCGCCGCGATAGTTCTTAGTCGGGTGCGGTAGGGGCATAGGGAGCCGGCGTGACGATCGGCTTGGTTTCTCGAATGGGAGCTGCTGAGGTATTTAGCCAGCCTTTCTCTCCAATGCCAAGGTTTCTCTCCAAAAACACGGCTTGTTGGCAGTCGCAGGACTTCAGAACCTGCTGTCGCCTGTAGCTTTGGCCCTTGGAGTCCCACGCGAGCGACTCGAGGAGAAGGCTGCAGACTTCAGAACCTGCTGTCGTGGCTAGCCTGAGAGTTTCCTTTCCCACTCTCTCCGCCATACAGTCTGAAGTGAGACCAGAACCCAGCGCGAGAGTAACAAAAGGCGCCGCATTGGTAAAACGTTAGCCACGACTACCAACCCATTTGGCCCATCCGTTTGAGGATAATCGCGCTGTAGTTATTCATGCGCTCGGGTCGTCGCTTCAGGGGAGCCGGCAGAATCGCGGCAAGCCGTGCCGCCTGTTCCCGGCCGATACTCCGGGCCGCGATTCCGTCGTAGTAACGACACGCCGACTCTGCACCATAAATACCAGGGCCCCATTCGACCACGTTGAGGTATATCTCCAGAATGCGGTGTTTGCCGAGGACGAATTCGGCCACCGGTACCAGTGTGACCTCTGCGCCCTTGCGGAGGATAGAGCGGCCCGTTCCGAAGAATAGGTTTTTTACGAGTTGCTGCGTAATGGTGGAAGCTCCGCGAGTGCGATCGCCTTCCAAATCGTCTTCGGCAGCGATTTGGATCTCGTGCCAATCGAATCCATGGTGCTGGTAGAAGTGCGCGTCCTCGGCGGCGATTACAGCATGCTGGAGATCGGGCGAGATTTGGCTGAGCGGAATGAATTTGTAGCGTTCGCGATACGGCTTGTGGTGAATCCAGGCCTGCAAGCGGCGCTGCATGTGCACCGCGGTTGTCGGTGGGTCGATCCACCGTGCGGCCACAAGGATCAGCGCGGCCAGCGACCAAAGAAGCACCACGCCGATGACAAGCCATCGAATAAAGGACCGGAGGAGGCCCGTCCGAAGCGGGGTCTTGGTGTGTGCGCTCGGCATGGCAGTCACATTCAGAATAATAGACTGGGCTGGGTTGCCGCTGATGGATGAATCCGCTTGGGTTGCTTTGGAAATTGCGGGGAATGGGCAGCGCCAACGTGGCCCATCACGACAAACCTTGCACGCGAACGCCTGCAGCTTTGAGCCGCTGATTGACCTCGCGTGCAATAGCAACGCTGCCCGGCGTGTCGGAGTGAATGCAGATGGTGTTCGCTTCAACCGTTAGTTCGGAGCCGTCGCTAGCGATAACCTTGTGCCGAACCGCGATGTCAATGGCTTGCTGCGCGGCGCGCGCAGGATCCTCAAGTGGCGCCCCAGAAAGAGTACGTTTACGCAGAGTGCCGTCCGGCTCATAAGCGCGATCAGCGAACGCTTCGGCAGCGAATCGCAATCCCATGGAATGCCAGACTTCCAGAACAGACGAGCCGGCCTGGCCGACCATGACGAGCTGTGGATCGATCGCCTTCACGGCGCGGCCGATTGCAAGAGCAACCTCGCGGTTCGTGTTGGCCGCGTGATATAACGCGCCGTGCGGCTTCACGTGCACTAGCCGCATGTCCAGCGACCCCGCAATCTTCACCAGCGCCGCGATCTGCTGGCCCATGAAACCCTCGATTTCCATTGGAGAGTGCGGCGACTCGACGCGTCCAAAATTCGCGGGATCAGGATAGCCGGGGTGCGCCCCGACTGCGACCTTCAACTTGCGAGCGCCCGTCAGTGTCTGCCGCATGGATTGTTCATTACCGGCGTGTCCGCCGCACGCGATGTTGGCAGAGGTAATGTAGCGCATCAGCTCGAACTCAGTTCCATTGGCCAATGACTCTTCGGACTCGCCCAAGTCGGCGTTGATATCGATAGAAACATCCGTCATCTTGTATTGGCTCTTTTATGCCCGAGCACTCAACCTTAACAACCCTGATCGTCCGATCACGAAATAAAGATTCCTCTCAGCCAGCGCTCCTGCTCGCCTATCGCTTGCACTGCTTCTGCAACGGAAACTTCGACGAGTCCTACCTCGTCGCGAGGCCGTAACTGGCCGACGCGGTGGACATCGGCCGCAATCACATTCGCGATCTTTGGATATCCACCGGTGGTCTGCTGATCGACAAACAGAATGATGGGCTGGCCATCCTGCGGCACCTGAATAGCCCCAAGCGGGATGCCGTCCGTTAGCAGTTCGGATTGTTCGCGCGGGCGTACGGCCTCTCCCTTCAGCCGCAGGCCGGTGCGGTCCGACTGCTCGCTGACGGTGTACGCGCTGGAGAACAATTTCTCGAACGCCTCCGGCCCGAACCAGTCCTGCTGCGAGCCCTTGGTCACACGCAACGGTCGCGGAGCGCGCAATGAGTCAAGGGCACCCGGACGCAGCGAGCGGACGCGGAATGAGCCGTGCTGCCGAACCTGCAACACGTCGCCGCTCTGCAATCTGCGCCCCTTGAACCCTCCGAAGTGGCCTGCGACAAACGTTGACGCACTGCCCATGACCAGCGGAATGTCGAATCCACCTTGGACAGAGAGGTAGCATCGCGCGCCGGTCGTCATGCTCCCGCACTTCAGCGTTGCTCCCGCAGGGAGATCGAACGCTGCGTTGAATGGCACCTGAGCGGAACCGTTGCATTCGCAACTGGCGCCTGTGAGCGCGACGATGGCCTTCTCCTCGAATTCCAGGGTTGCGCCGAGCAGCGTCATCTCCAGCGCGGGGACGTTCTCATCGTTGCCCACCAGAAGATTGGCAATGCGGAACGACAACGGATCCGCGGCCCCAGCGGGAGAGATGCCGAGGTGAGCATAGCCGTAACGTCCAAGGTCCTGGACGGTCGTGAAGAACCCCGGCTTTAGAACCCGAATCGTCATGCAAGTCGGGCCTCGTCACGTTGCGGCATGTCTTCGAAGTTCGCGCGGTCAATCGGAGAGAATTTCATCCTGTCGCCCGGTTGCAGGCGAGTAGGCGGTGTTGCTTCGGGATCGAACATGCGCAGAGGTGTTCGTCCGATCAGCCTCCATCCTCCGGGAGAGTCGACGGGATAGATTCCGGTCTGACTGCCGGCAATTCCGACACTTCCGCCGGCAATGGATGGCCTGGGAGTCGCGAGCCTGGGCGTGTGCAAAGCCTCCGGCAACCCACCGAGGTAAACGAAACCCGGAGAGAATCCGAGGAAATATACGAGATACGTCGGGGAGGAATGTAGTCGGACAACCTCTTCCA
>Ga0116134_1001976_pt1 | contig 10160 bp, 7 predicted proteins | sample June2015DPH_19_5_FD_89737 | JGI IMG/M metagenome (GOLD analysis project Ga0116134, IMG submission 89737) | Peatland microbial communities from SPRUCE experiment site at the Marcell Experimental Forest, Minnesota, USA - June2015DPH_19_40 | ecosystem: Environmental > Terrestrial > Soil > Wetlands >...
CGGCCGCGCCGTGGATGGCCATCCCCGTCACCGCCGGCACCGGCGCCGAGGCCACGCGCAACGCCGTCATCGGCCTGCCCGCAAAGCGCTTCAAGGCCAGCATCCGCAGCGAATTGCTCCTTCCGCGAATCGCCCTGATCGACCCGGAATTGGCCGTCACCGTTGGGCCAACGGTCACCGCCAGTTCCGGCATGGACGCCCGCTGCCAATTGATCGAATCCTACACCTCCACCGGCGCCTCGCCGCTGACGGACATCCTGGCCATGCGCGGCATCCACCTCGCCGCCAGAAATCTGCCGCGAGCCTTCCATGATGGAAGCGATCTCGATGCGCGCGAGGCCATGGCCATGGCCGCTTTGCTCAGCGGCATGACGCTGACCAGCGCGGGTCTGGGCGCGGTTCACGGCTTCGCCGCCCCATTGGGCGCCAACTTCCCCGCCCCGCACGGAACGATCTGTGCAACATTATTGCCGCACATCATCGCCGCCAACGTTCGCGCGCTTCGCACGCAACCCCTGGCCGCCGGCGCGCCGGCCCTGAAACGATACGCCGAGATCGGCCGGCAACTCCCCGGCTCAGAAAACGCCGACGACGCCGAGGCCATCGACGCGTGCGTTGAGTTCACCGCCGATTTGCTGAAAGAGATGCACATCCCGCCGCTGAGCCAATTCGGCCTGAGTCGCGCCGACGTTCCAGAGATGGTCGCCCTATCGCGCAAAACCAGCAGCATGCGTTTCAATCCGGTTGTCCTGTCGGATGAATCGCTCTCGGCCGCCCTGATCGCTGCGATCTAGCGCGAATCAACAGTTTTCGCAAACGAACCCTAGTTAGATGCGATGCTCGACCCTGCGGCAAAATGCCGCACTCGAAATGCCATTAGAAAAACCACTTCTTAATATCTAATCCAGCAAACCGTCGTAAAATTCAACCGTCAATTCGTAAAGGCGGAATGAGCAGCGCGGCCGGTTTTCGGCGGAGGAGCAAGTGGCTGCGGATTTCAATTCACCCGTTTTCGCGAGGCACGGACATGACATCACGCAAGAAGACGAAGGCGCTTTGGGTATTGTCAATGGCCGCAGCCGCAACGCTGGGAGGGAAAGCTGCCCAGGGTGCGGATCTTTCGCTGTATTATGACAATATAAATGTCCTCTCCGGCACAGACCCTCAGTCCTACGGCTATGCCGCCCAGGGTGGTGGCACCCGTTACACAGGACCAACCACGATTAACATCCAGGTAGGGGACACTTTTGAATTCGGCATCGACGCCGTCCTCACGAACAACGTCAATCCGGACGCCGGCAAGGATTACGGACCGAAGGGCCATGATGTCGTCCAGCCTTCCTGTCTCGGTCTCAGCTCCCTCGCCATCGTGGTTCCCTCGACCGATACCTATGCCAGCAAGCTTGCTCCGAACGTCGTGACGCCCGCCTTCGGAACGCTTTCTGGGGTGCCTGAGTATTACTGCACGGTTTCATTCAACAATGCTGTCGGCACTCAATCTGTAGTAGGCTCCAATAACGGTGCCGCTTCTGCTCCCAATTGGTCAGCCTCCACACCAGGCGAAGTGTACGGCTCATTTGGCGCCGACACCGTTACCAACGCAGGCGCCAAGGCCATCAGCGGAGACATTGGTGTTGGCTCGGGGATCTTCCAGGGCAACTCGCCTCAGCCAAACACCGTTGCTGGTATGGCCGCTTTGTCGCAGTATGGCGCCGCGACGGCGAACTATGGCACCGCAACCGATTTCTTCGACTCCCTGTCCTATACCGCAATTCACCCCGGAACGGTGACGCTTTCGCCTTACTCCTCGATTTACGATGCGAGCTATTGGGAGAACACCATGGCGGGATCGGCCAGCGTCGCACCCGGCTATAAGGCCTTGCAGTTTACCAACGCCGGCGACGTGATGGGCACCCTGCCGGTCCTAGTGATCAACATCACTGGCCCGCTGCCCACCGCACAGCCAATCATCTCGCTGACCTCGGCCGCCCCGGTCGGCTATGGATCAAATGAAGGCACGGCGAGTGTCGTGGGTAGCGGTTATGGCTCTGCGCCTGGCTATTTGGCCGTCGCCCCCGCTGCAACCAGCTACGTCCATGTCAATGGATTCGATCCGCAGGGAGACGAAGAAATCTACGCCCTGGATGTTTTGGTGAACGGAAGCCAAGCCAATTCGGCGCAGATTGCCGTGTTAATCGATGCGATCGTCGGCGATGGGCTTGTCCCAAGTTCAAACATGCTGGCGACCGATGCCTGGTACGGCCTGGCGGCGTTCGAGCATGCAATTGTCTTTGGCCCCGATCCGTTCTTAGGCACGTTCAATCTGTTCCTGGAGACAGTTAATGGCCCAGGTCCCGATGCCTACTTAGGCTTCGATGTCAGCAGCCGGGACTCCAACCTCGAGGGTTATACCATCTCTGAGGTAGCGGCCTTTGCTGCGGCTGCGGCGGTTCCGGAGCCCACGACCCTCGGCCTCCTGGCCTTGGGCGGCCTGGGTCTGCTGAATCAGCGGCCCCGCCGCCAGAGACGCAACCGCTGAGCCGCGGTCCTAATCGTATTGGAATTTCTTCGCGTCCATCTTCGCGCCCTTCGCGGCTTCGCGGTTCTCTCCCCCGCAGGATGACAACCTCGAAGCCTTTTCCTATGATCTTTCCGCCGGGCAAAGAAATCGGAGACGCATTGCATGGCCGTAGAAATCACGATGCCGCAGTTGTCGGATACCATGACCGAAGGAACGGTCGTCAAATGGCACAAGAAAGAAGGGGACAAAATCCGCGCCGGGGAGGAGGTCGCCGATATCGAGACAGACAAGGCGACGATGCCTATGGAAGCCTTTGACGCCGGCACGCTGGCGGTGATCGTCGCGCGCGAAGGGCAGAAGGTGACGGTGGGGCAGGTCATCGGCGTAATCGCCACCGGCGCGGAAAAGCCCGACGAGATCAAAAGGAAATATGCTGCGGGAAGTCCAGCTTCCGCACCAGCCGCGCCGCAGCCAGTTCCGCAGGCCGCCGCGCCAAAGTCCGCTGCAGCGCCCACGCCGGCCTCTGCTTCGATTCCGGCCCCGGCCCCCGCGTCAAAGCCGGGGAATTATCAATTCGACATCGTGGTGATCGGCGGCGGACCGGCCGGCTACGCGGCCGCCATCCGCGCCGGCCAACTCAAAAAACGCGTCCTCTGCGTCGAAATGGAAACCCTCGGCGGGACCTGCCTGAATTGGGGTTGCATTCCCACCAAGGCCCTGCTCGATGACGGTGCGTTCATTCGCAAGCTTCGCCTTCATGCGGCCGAGCATGGTGTTTCTTTCAAAGACCTTTCAATCGATTTTTCCAAGCTCATCAGCCGCAGCCGAGGCATCGCCGACAAATTGAGCAAAGGCATCGAGCACCTGTTTCGCAAATATGAGGTGAAGCGCGAAATCGGCGTCGGCCAGATTCTCGCTTCCCATCGCGTGAAGATCACCAACGGCCCGAGCAGCCGGGAAGTAACGGCCGACCACATCATCATCGCCACCGGCGCCAAGGCCACGCCGCTGCCCGGCGTGAATTTTGACGGAAAGAAAATCATCGCCTCGCGCGAGGCCATGAATCTGCCGAAGCAGCCGAAGAAAATCGCCATCATCGGCGCCGGCCCGATCGGCTGCGAATTCGCGGATTTTTACAATGCCGTCGGCTCTGACGTGGTCATCGTCGAGATGCTCGACCATCTCGTGCCCAATGAGGACGAGGACGTGTCGATCCTGCTGGAACGCGTCTTCGCCAAGCGCGAAATCGACGTCCGCGTGAAAACCAAAACCGACAAGGTCGAACTCACCCCGACGGGCGTGAAACTCACGCTCTCCGGCGCCAAGCCCGGCGTCGTCGAGGCCGATGTCGTGCTCGTGGCCATCGGCATCTCCGCCAACACCAATGGCCTGGTCGGCCCGGAGGCGAAACTGGAACTCTTCAAGGGCCGGGTGAAGGTCGATCCGAAATATCAGACGAATCTGCCCAACGTCTGGGCCGTCGGCGATTGCATCAGCGTCGTTTGGCCGGAACAGGAAGGCATGGGCGGCTATCGCCATCCCGATCTGGCTCACGTCGCCCATCACGAAGCGGTCAACTGCGTCGAGCGCATCGCCGGCGTCTCGCAACACGTTATTGATTACAAGGCGATTCCCGGCTGCACCTACACCCACCCGCAGATCGCCAGCATGGGATTCAGCGAGCGCAAGGCCCGCGAGCTGAATCGAAAACTGAAGATCGGCAAATTTCCTTTCAGCGCCAGCGGCCGGGCGCTGGCCCTCGGCGAGCCGGACGGTTTCGTGAAACTCATCTTCGACGCCGAGTATGGCGAATTGCTGGGCGTGCACATGATCGGCGAAAACGTCACCGACATGCTCGGAGAGTTGGTCATCGCCAAGAAGCTCGAAGCCACCGAGGCGGAGATCATCGAAGCGATCCATCCGCATCCGAGCTTCAGCGAAGCGATCATGGAAGCCGCCGGCGTCGCCGACGGACGCGCCATTCATTTGTGATTTTTGCAAGGAGGATTCTCATGCGATTCTGGATGACGATTGTCGCGACGGGCCTGCTCGCCGCGGGATGTTCCTCGAGCGTGTCCCAGCAGGGCGTTTCGCCCAATCAGGTTCCCGCCGCGGTTCAAGGGGCGTTCTATACCGAACACCCATATGCGCAGATGAACAATCCCGCGCGGATTTCAAACGATGACGGCTCGGTGAGCTACCAGATTCCCTACTCCCGACCCGACGGCACCAAAGGTTCGGCCACCTACGCCCCGAGCGGGGAATTGCAGAAGGATCAGTAGGATTTGAACTCGAAATGAACGCTTACGAAATCGCCTATGCTGGATTGGCCGGGCAATCGCGTGCTGACTTTTTTATCCCCTGTCCCCACGAGTACCTGGGGCGAGTGGGAAAATGCGATTGACAGCAATGAGTGTAAAACAATGAAGCGAAAAGCAACGAAAATCGTCTGCTCGGATCCAGACCTTCGCGGCGTATTGCCGGCGTTGCGAAGGGCCGCGCGAAATGCGCGGAGGCTGTCGGAGATCACCGGCACGCCGTTCATCGTCGTTAAGAATGGCCGTATCGTGGACCTGAACAAAGGACGCAAGCAATCGGCCAAGCAGAGGGAACTGGTAAAACTTCTCAGGCCATTTGGAGCGTAACGAGAACCATGAATCGAAAAGCGCTCATCGTCTACGGCGGTTGGGACGGCCATCAGCCAAAGGAAGTCGCCGAAGTTTTCCGCGGCCTGCTGGCCAGGGAAAACTTTGACGTCGAAGTTTCCGATACCCTCGATGCCTTCAAAGACGAATCCAAACTTAAAAGCCTGAATCTCATCGTCCCGGTCTGGACCATGGGGAAGATCACGCCTGAGCAGCTCAAGCCCGTCCTGTCGGCCGTCGAGGGCGGCGTCGGCATGGCCGGTTGTCATGGCGGAATGTGTGATTCCTTTCGCGAAACCACCGAATGGCAATTCATGACCGGCGCTCAATGGGTTGCCCATCCCGGCAACGACCAGATCGCCTACCGCGTAAAAATCGGTCCGCTCAAGAGTCCCATCACCGAAGGCACCGCCGATTTCGACGTCAAAAGCGAGCAATATTATCTGCACGTCGATCCGGCCGTGAAAGTTCTGGCAACCACGCGTTTCCCCACGGTCGACGGGCCGCATGCGAGCAACGGCCCGGTCGATATGCCGGTCGTTTTCACCAAGAGGTACGGCGAAGGCCGCGTCTTCTACAATTCGCTTGGACACGACGCGAGCATCGTGGCATTGCCGCCGGTGCTGGAAATCATGCGCCGCGGATGTCTATGGGCGGCCAGGTAATAGGCGTCCGCGATTCTCGAACATCCCCCAAAAACGCGCTCCCCTTCGGGTCGCGGCTAAACTGCGGAAGATTCAAAACCTATTCATGCGGCACTTTGCACTTGGCATTCGGCAGTAGATAAAAATCGGCCGGCACGCCTCCGGCGTGCCGGCCGACAGAGTCTGCGACTCCTTTCGCATCCTTCCATGATTCGCAGGTTCGCCGCTTCCTGGTCAGCGGGTCAATTCCGTTCCGCCGGCTCGACCGCGCCCGTCGCCAGCAGGTCCTCCAAAAACACCGCCAGCCCATCGTCGCTGTTTCGCCCAATGACCTTGGCGGCGCATTTCAAAAGGTCCTTATGTGAATTCCCCATCGCCACGCCCAGACCCGCGTTGCGCACCATGGTCACATCGTTCACCCCGTCGCCGATGGCGATGATTTCCTCCGGCTTGACATCATGCCGGCGGGCAACGTGCAAAATCCCCTCCCATTTGCTCACCGACGGATCGAAAACCTCGAGGATGCTGACATCCCCGCCCAGGAAGCAATGGCTCATGATGCGATCGCCAAAAACTTCTTCCAACTCCGCGTGAATCGACCGGGCGATCCGGGTCGGCCCAACCATCCCGACGCGGATCGTATGCTCGTGCGATTGCCGCGACAGATCGCTCACCCGGCGAACGGACACCTTGGTGTTTTCCAACCACCGCTCGGTGGTCGGATGCAATTCGATCCCGCCGGTGACGAGGTAATCCACGCCGGCCGCGGCGGTATCCTGCAGCGCCAGCGCCGCCACGCCCCGCGTTTCGAAAAATTCGCACAACTCTCGCGCCAGCGCACCATCCATCAGCGTCCGATGCAGGGTGACCCGCTGGCGGGTGTCCATCACCATGGCCCCGCCCACAAAAACCGCCGAGTCATAATGTTCGATCGCATCGAGCACTGTCCGGCATTCGGTAAAGTTCCGGCCCGTCGCAAAGCAGATCAGCAGCCCGGCTTCCAGCGCCCGATGAATGGCCGCCTTCGTTCGCGGCGTCACCTGACTGCTGGGCGACAGGAGCGTCCCGTCCAGGTCGATGGCGATCATCTTGTACTTCATGACCCCACCATCGCCGAGGCGCCAATACCTAGCAAGATGTGCGATAAAATGCAAAAATTCATGTGGTTTTCCACAACCTGTAGTATGAGCGTCCGCAGTATCGTCTATTAGGACGATATTTTACAGAGCCGGGGCGTGTCGCCCCGGTGAAGACCGGGCCGACACGGCCCGGCTCTGTTGGATGCCCCCAACCCTTACCCATGCCCTGCCACAACCTCAGCATGAACCTGGGAACCTCCCGGCGCCGGGCCCGCATACTTCCGCACGATCAGCAGCGAGGTCGTGGTTTGCTGGGCGATCCGTTCCGGCCGAAACCCGAAAAGATGCGATTGCATGCCCCATTGCTCCTCCACGCCGATCACCACCAGATCGTATTCCCGCGCGGTCTGAATCACCGCGTCCACCGGCGAAGAATCCTCGATCACCTGAAAGTTCACGGGCATCGGCTGGGTGGGATCGGCGAACGTCCGGTCCACCGCGGCGCGGACATTCAGCACTGCGTCGCTTTCGGAGCGGTGGGGCGGCACAACGTGCAGGACGGTCAAGGACGCATTCCCGTTGCGGGCGACGCGGCCGGCGAGGTCCAGGGCCATCCGGTCGTGCTTCCCTCCCAAAAACGGCACCAGAATATTTCTCGCCAACTCGAAATCCCGATCCACGAAAACCGCCACGTCGCTGTCGCTGGCGGTCATGACGCGATGGACCGTCCCACCCAGGATCGCCTGCCCGAAGACCGGCTTGTGAAAACCCATCAGAATCAGGTCCGCCGCCCGCAGACGCGCAAAACGCGCGATGTCGCTGGGCACGTCCCGGCTCACGAAGGCGATCGGTTCGACCACAATGTCCAGCGCTCGCGCCGTATCCAACAGCGGTTCCAGCGTCTCGCTCCTCTGATTGGGCGCTTCGGACATGCGCACGGAATACGGATCGTGATCCGCCAGCCGCTGCAAATGCAGCGCGATGATCCGTCGGCCCGCGTCCAGCGGCGGGGGAGGGGCCAACAGCGAGGCCATCTTCGCCAGCGGGGGTCCGCTGGCCGGCAGCGAAACCGGTATCAGCACGGTAAACGGCCGGCGCTCGGCAAGCTCCCGCGCCGCCGCCTCTTTCCCCTCCGCTTTCGCCTTCGGATAAACCAGGTGGAGGATCGGCGTCGTCAGGGCCGTCGTCACGATGGCCATGATGACCATCATCGCGAAGACGGCGTCGGTAATGACGCCCAGGTCCCGCCCGATGTTCAGGATCACCAGCTCCATCAATCCGCGCGTGTTCATCAGGACGCCGATGGCTCCGGCTTCCCGCCAGGAAAGTCCGCAAAACCGCGCCGCCACCGCCGATCCGCCGAACTTCCCCACGCTTGCCGCCAGGATGATCAGCCCCGTGTACATCCACAGCGAAGCGTGATTCAGCAACCCGATTTGCGTCCGAAGCCCGGTGTACGCGAAGAAGATCGGGAGCAAAAGGACAACCGTGTAATCCTCCAGCTTGTTCGACAGCGTTCGCACGAACGCGGTCCCCTTCGGCATGATCGCGCCCATCAGGAACGCGCCGAACAGGGCGTGAATCCCGATCAATTCCGTCGCGATTGACGAAGCCAGCACCAGAACCAGAATGATCGCCAGCAAGTTCTGGCTGAGATGGTTGCTCCGCTCGAAGACCAGTTCCAGCCGCTTGAGGAACGGGCGGACCACGAAAAACATCGTCGCGATATAAACGATCGATTTCCCGGCCGTCATCAGCCCCGGCCCAACGCCCGCCACGCGCGCCACGGCGATCACGAACGCCAACATGCACCACGCCGTCGCATCATCCACCGCCGCGCAGGTGATGGCGATGGCGCCGATCGGCGTCTTGTGCAGGTTTCGCTCGGTCAGAATCCGCGCCAGGACCGGAAACGCCGTGATGCTCATCGCCGCGCCCAGGAAAAGGGCGACCGAGGTGAATCGCATTGCCGGCGTCGCGTTGAAAAGGTTCGGATACAGAAACAGCGCCAGCAAGGCCCCGATGAAGAACGGCGTCAGAATGCTGGCATGGCTGATGATCACCGCCGCCTGTCCGCGGTGGCGCAGCATCTTTGGATCCAGCTCCAGACCGACCAGAAATAGAAAGAAAATCACCCCGATCTGGCTCAATGCGTTGAGATATTGAATGCTGTCTGCCGGGAAAACCTCCTTGAACATCCCCGGCATCAGCAAGCCGAAAAGACTCGGCCCGAGCATGATCCCCGCGATCATTTCGCCCATAACCTGCGGCTGACGCAGCCGGATGAACAGAAACCCCATGGTCCGGCTCAGCGCCAGGATCAGGCCCGTTTGCACCACCAGTAGGAGGATGAACCGACTTGCTGCCATGCGGCTTGTTAATGCGCGCCCTGTGCCACAGGGGTGGCCGGCGGGGGGTTGGTTGGATTCATCCGTTCATGTCGGTAGGTTCCCGAGCGCGGTCCCTGAATTCCAGCCGGCCCCCGGAAGGTGAATTTTACAGCATCGCCGGCCGCAGAGCCTATTCCCTCAACATGCCAGCCGTCACCGTCGAATTCAAGCACTTGATCGGCCGTACCCTCGGCAGGGCGGGAGCTTTGCGTCAAAACAACGTCGAAATGCTGTCCGCCGCTGTCCGGGGAGATACGGACGAATCTCCCCGACTGGCTGATCGAAAACCCCTCCCCCGACGCGGCGGCGTCCGCCGGCCCCCACCGGCCGGCCAGGTCCCGCGGAGCCGTCAGAAACGCCGTGCCCACGGCCAAGATCGCCCAAATCCCAAGGGCGAACATCGCGCAGACCACCAAGTAAACCAAACTTGTGCGGTTCATGCCCAGATGCACCGAGCAGCTCCTTTCACCCCATTAACCTTAGCAGACCCCCGAACCGCTGCCCATTGTAATCCGATCCGCAAGCCATTCTTTTCTGGTGCGCATTTTGCACCAATTCGGATCTCAGCGCGATCGCTATAATTCCCGGCAAGGAGCCGGCTAATGTTTCATCGCCTGATCGAAAAGCAGATCGTCTTCAAGGGAAAAAAGGTTCGGTTGGAGGTCCATCGGCTGATGAACGAGGAAACGGGAAACGAATTCCGCCGCGAACTGTGCGTCCATCCCGGCGCGGTCGTCATCCTGCCCTTCCTCGCTGACAAAGTTTTGCTCATTCGCAATTACCGCTATGCCGCCCAGAACACCCTGATCGAGTTGCCCGCGGGGACTTTGGAGAAAGGTGAAGACCCGATGAATTGCGCGGGCCGGGAACTGCTGGAGGAG
>Ga0116134_1001978_pt1 | contig 10159 bp, 9 predicted proteins | sample June2015DPH_19_5_FD_89737 | JGI IMG/M metagenome (GOLD analysis project Ga0116134, IMG submission 89737) | Peatland microbial communities from SPRUCE experiment site at the Marcell Experimental Forest, Minnesota, USA - June2015DPH_19_40 | ecosystem: Environmental > Terrestrial > Soil > Wetlands >...
AGGCCGTTCAGCGGGGCGGTGTCGGACTGGATGTCGGCCTCGATGTCCAGCTCGCCGCGGGCCAGCATGATGGTGACCCCGTGGTCGCCGATCGGGCCGGAGACGATGATGGCGTCACCCGGCCGAGCGCGGGCGACCCCGAACGCGACGTCACGGTCCAGCAGGCCGACACCCGCGGTGTTGATGTAGCAGCCATCGGCCTTGCCACGCTGGACGACCTTCGTGTCGCCGGTCACCACCGAGATGCCGGCGGCGGCCGCGGCCGCGCGCATGGACTCGGCGATCCGGGTCAGGTCCGCGACCGGGAAGCCCTCTTCCAGGATGAAGCCGGCCGACAGGTAGAGCGGGGTGGCACCGCTCACGGCGAGGTCGTTGACCGTGCCGTTGATAGCGAGCTCGCCGATGTCCCCGCCGGGGAAGAACAGTGGGGAGACCACGTAGGAGTCGGTGGTGAGGGCGACCCGCGCGCTGCCGACCGTGAGCGACGCCGCGTCCTCCAGCGGCTCCAGCAGCGGGTTGCGGAACGCGTCCAGGAAGATGGCCTCGATCAGGGTCGCGGTCGCCTTGCCGCCCGCACCGTGCGACATCGTGATGCGCTCTTCGCGGACCCGGGGGCGGCGCCGCCGGGCGCGGTCGATGCGGTCGAGCACCTGCTGCTCGCGGTCGGGCACCTGCTCATGGTCGTGGTGCTCGCGCAGGGCGCGGGCGACCCAGCCGGCCCGGGGTGCGCCGCCGCCGGTGCCGGCGGCCTCGTCCACCCCGGTGGGCGCGCCAGCGGCGCCGGGGGCGCCCGGCTGGTTGGCGCTCACGGCCTCCCCACCTCGATGGTCACGGCTTCCTTCACGCGGTGCCGGTTCATCCGGCCGAAGTTGTAGTACGCCGCGCAGGCGCCCTCGGGCGAGACCATGCACGTGCCGATCGGCGTCTCCGGCGTGCAGGCGGTGCCGAAGACCTTGCACTCCCAGGGCTTGAGGACGCCTTTCAGCACCTCACCGCACTGGCATGCCTTCGGGTCGGCGACCCGGACCCCGGGCACGTCGAAGAGCAGCTCGGCGTCGAACCGCGCGTACTTCTCGCGGACACTCAGCGCGGAATGGGAGATGAAGCCGAGGCCCCGCCACTCGAAGTAGGGGCGCAGCTCCATCGTCTCGCCGATGACCTTCAGCGCGGTCATGTTCCCGTCCCACGGGACCACGCGGGAGTACTGGTTCTCCACCTCCGAGCGGCCCTCGGACAGCTGGAGCATCAGCATGTAGATCGACTGCAGGATGTCCAGCGGCTCGAACCCGGCGGTGACGACCGGCTTGCCGTAGTCCCGGGCGATAAACTCATACGGCCGGCAGCCGATGACGGTGGACACGTGCCCGGGGCCGATGAAGCCGTCTAGCCGCAGGTCCGGGGAGTCCAGGATCGCCTTGATGGCCGGGATGATCGTCACGTGATTGCAGAACACCGAGAAGTTCGGCAGGTTCTCGGCCGCCGCGCGCATGATCGTCATGGCCGTGGACGGCGCCGTGGTCTCGAAGCCGATGGCCATGAACACGACCCGCCGGCCCGGGTTGTTCCGCGCGATCTTCAGCGAGTCGAGCGGGGAGTAGACCATGCGGATATCGGTCCCGGCCGCCTTGGCGTCGAAGAACGAGCCCTTGCTGCCGGGCACGCGCATCATGTCGCCGAACGACGTCATGATCACGTCGGGCTCGGACGCCAGGGCCATGGCGTCGTCCACGCGCCCCATCGGGATCACGCACACCGGGCAGCCGGGCCCGTGCACCAGCGTGATCGACTCGGGCAGGTAGTCCTCGAGGCCGTGTTTGTAGATGGTGTGCGTGTGGCCGCCGCACACCTCCATCAGCTTGTACTGGCGGCCCGGCTCGCAGAGCGAGGCGATCTTCGCCGCGAGAGCGTGCGCCTTGTCCGCGTCACGGAACTCGTCAACAAACTTCATGATCCGCCCCTACTCGATCCGCGATTCGGCGAGCGCTTCCAGCTCGTCCGCATAGGCCTGGCCGATGCCCTCCAGGAACTGCAGCGCCATGGCGGCCTCCGCCTCGTCGATCTTCGACAGCGCGAAGCCCACGTGGATCAGCACCCACTCGCCGGGCACGGGCAGGTCATCGGCGAGCAGGCCGATGTTGATGACCCGACGCACACCGCTCACGTCGACCCGGGCCAGATCCGGCTGGTCCGGGAGGAGCTCGATCACCTCACCCGGTATGCCGAGGCACATAGGACCATCCCCTCATTAATCTCATCAATCAAGGCTCCTGCGAACCGTTGGCGTTCTGGGCGACCAGCGTGGTCACGACGCGGATGGCCTCGTCCACGGCGGCGGCGACGGGCTCGCTGAGCCCGATGCCTTCCTCCAGGCTGGCGGGCTGGCAGCCGACCACCAGAATCCGCCCGGCCTTCGCCCCGAGCATCTCCAGCACGCCGAAAACCACGTCGGGCTGCATGCCGTGCGCGTTGAACAGCTGGCTGCCCGGCAGCGGGCCGTCGGCGCCGGCGGCCAGATCGGGCCGGTCCTCCGGTCCCACCTCCAGCACGGTCAGGGTGCCCGGCGGCCCGCCGCGCGGGGCGGCGTCGACGAGGATCGTGGTGTCGTACCCGCCGGCTATGTCGTACGCCAGGTGCATGCCGCTGGTCCCGTAGTCAGCGACCCGGACGCCGTCCGGCAGGTCGGTGAACGCCATGCGCCGGGCGACCTCGACACCGAAACCGTCGTCGCCCAGGAAGATGTTGCCCACCCCGGCGACGAGCACCCGGCCGCTCATGACGTCGCCCCGGCGCCGCTGGGGCCACCGGCGCCGGCGGGACGGCGGAGGGCGGCGACGGCCAGCTCCCACAGCACGTGGTAGATGGTCGTCTGCGCCTCCTGGATCCGGTGCACCGACGAGGACGGCGCGACGAACAGGTAGTCGATGCTGTCGAGCTCGGCCATCGTGCCGCCGTCGTATCCGGCCAGGCCGATGGTCAGCATGCCCCGGCGGCCGGCCTCGTCGAACGCCCGCACCAGGTTGGCGGAGTTCCCGCTGGTGGACAGGCCCACCGCGATGTCGTTCCGGCCGCCGAGGGCGGCGAGCTGGCGGGCGAACACGACCTCCACGCCGATGTCGTTGCATAGCGCGGTAACGACGGACGTGTCGTTGGCCAGGCCGAAGGCCGGAAGCGGCGGGGTATCGCCGCCGGGATTGAGGAACAGGGTGGCGAGCTGCTGGGCGTCGGTGGCACTGCCGCCGTTGCCGAAGGCGAAGAGGCGCCCCCCGGCGGCGAACCGGTCCGCGGCCGCGGCCGCGCACTGGGCCAGCCGCACCCCTTCCCGCGCGCCGACGGTCTGCCTCAGCTCGATGATCTCGGCGATCTTGGCCACGGTGGAGGCGCGGACCTGTGCCAGGACGGTGGACATGTCCGTCGTGTCCGCGTACTTGCCCGCATAGAGGAACGGGTAGAGCGACTCGACGCCACCCGCCGCTCCCTGAGCGCCGTGGGCCGCGCCCGCCCCGCTCGCCCGGCCGGCCCGGTCCTGGCTGTCCTGCCGCGTCACTGGGTCATCTCCCCACGACGGCGATGGCTTCCTTGGCGTGCACGAGGATTGTGTCCCCGGCCTCAGCCTGCACCAGGGCGACGCTGACTTCTTCCTCGCCCTGCCCAGTATCGACCACGGCGAGGCCATCGGGCAGCAACCGGACGACGGTGACCTCGACGGCGGTGTCGGAGCAGGTGATGCAGACGTCGCCGTAACACTCCGGTACGGCCGCCGCGCCCGGGGCGGGCGCCTGCTGGGCGGGCGGCTCCCGGACGGCGGCTGCGCCCGGTCCGGGCGGCTCGCAGGCGGGCGCGGTCACGTGACGACCTCGGCGCTGAGCACACCCGGCTGCTCGAAGAAGACGTGCACCAGCTCCCACAGCAGGTGATAGAGGGTCACCTGCAGCTCCTTGACGATCCGCGGATCGTCCGATGGAGCGGTCAGCAGATGGCCGATGGCCGGATGGCCGGTCATCGCGCCCCCGTCCCCGCCGGCCAGGGCAATCGTCAGCAGCCCGAGCTCCCGGGCCGTCTGCAGGCCGGCCAGCACGCTCGCGCAGTGGCCGTCCGCCGAGATACCGAGCGCGATGTCCTCGGGGGCCGCCAGGTAGCGGATCTGGTGCGCGAAGATCTCCGCGACCCCGTCCCGGGCGGCAACGCCGGTCACCGTGGCCACGTCGGTGGTCAGCGCGATCGCGGGCAGCGCGCGCTTGCCGACGATCACGGGGTGCACGAACTCCACCGCAACGTGCTGGGCGTCCGCACTGGCCCCGCCGGTGCCGAAGACGACGAGCTTGCCGCCCCGGTGGAAGCGGACCGCCATCGCGTGGCAGGCTTCGGCCACCGCGGCCGCCTGGCCGGCCAGGCTCCCGGTGGGGCCGGCCCGCCGCCCGAACAGCGGCGCCGCGCCGCCCGCTTCAGTCACGGCTGGCCGCCGAGAGGTCGATGTCGACCTCGACGTCCACGGCGTCACGCAGCTTGAGCGCACCGAACATGCCCGAGTACGGCTTGATACCGAACTCGGACTGGATCACGGTCGCGGCGGCCCGGTAGCGGCCGTCACCGTTCCTGGTGATGGCCAGCGCGAGCGGCCGGGATTGGCCATGCAGCGTCAGCGTGCCGTTGATGGTGCCACCACCCCGGTCATCCGGCACGAACTGCGACGCGCTGAACGTCGCCTCCGGGTAGCGGTCGGCCTGAAGCTGTTTGAGGGCGCTCGCGGCGATCTCGCGGCGGTCGCGGTCACTGAGCGGCTTGAGGCCGCCGGTCCCCTCCCGGACCACCAGGGAACCCAGCTCGATCCGTGTCCCGAGGCGATCCGGGGCGCCGTCGTCGCCATCCAGCTCGCCCGACCAGCGGGTGAACTCGATCGTCAGGTCATGCCCAGCCTGAGCCGCCAGGCCACTGCGGTATGTACGCAGCGTGAGCCGGCCACCGCTGGGGCCGAGCCGGTGGCGCCCTTCATTAGCCGCCATGTAAGCACCGTAGGACACTTGTGAGGGCAGCGTCCAGTGGCCTTTCCGGACAGAAGTGACTGAAATGGGCATGCAAAAAATGTTCCGGCCCGGGAAATTCTCTTCCCGCGGGCCGGCCAATATGACGGCGAAAACGGACATCCGGCGCCGCCCGGACCGCCCCGCTACTGCAGTGGGATCTCGCCGAATACCTCCTGGATGCGCCGCAGGTCCCGGAGCCGGGGCTCGGTGGCGCCGCCGACCCACCGGCTCACCGTCTTGACCGACACCCCCAGCAGCCGCGCTGCGGCCTCCTGGGTCAGTCCCTCCCGCCGCAGCGCGACGGACATCCAGCCGGCGAAGTTGGCGGGCTGCCCGTCCTCGCCGAGACGGACAAAAGAGGAACCGGGTACCGATATCTGCGGCCGGCCGCTCCCCGCGCTGGCGGGCGCCGGCGCGGCGCCGCCCGGACCCGGATCCGGCCGTCTCTCCGGGCCGCCGCCATGGTGGGACGGGGCCTGGAGCTCAGAATGCAGGACGTCCACCTCGACGTGCTCCGGAAACATACGGAACGCGACCTGAATGGACCCGGACGGCCCGGCGGCGTCGAGCAGCGCACGGAAGACGGTTTCCCCGACCTCGCGGTTGCCCTCCTCGGTGAGCGGCGACTCGGCCAGGCACCGGCGGACGAAATCGCGGATGTCCGGTATGGACGAGGGGCGTGCGGGAAACACCTGGAGGAGAACGACGACAGGCATGACCTCGATCGGGGCCCCACTGGGACCGCAAACGGGCTCAGCCACCGGATCTCTCCTCAAAGCCGTACGCAGCGCGCCAAGGCGCATGTTTGGGCTGAGGCAAGGCTATTCGATTCGGGCTGCCACAGAAAGCCGTAATGTGGCTGTACACGCACGAACGCCTGCGGCGTGTGAGCGGGCCGGGCGAAGGGTGAGCGCCCCGTCACGGGGCACAGGACAGTTCTGTCCGGTCGCTTGGCATCGATATCTTGTGGCCTAGGTTACACCGGGTTTACCATGTCGATGTCTGCGCACCACAATGGTGTCTGCGCACCAGAAGGCGGGTAAGCGCCATGGTCATCTGCTCGGATGTGACAGCACGGCCCATGGTGCGCGACGCCGGGGTCGCTCAATGGGCCGTTCACGCCGGGGCCCGGCTACGGGCCGTTCACACGGCCGGCATGAGTTAGTCCTGGCCCGATCAGATGTCTGGTTGCCAGACGCAGCGCCGGCCCGTATCACGGGCCGGGGGGAGCGGGCGCGCGAGCGACCCGCAGGCCAGCGATCCAGCAAGGAGGTGGCCTCCCTATGGCCACAGACCCACAAGCTAACAGCGCTGCCCCGGCCGAAAAGGCCGAGCCGGTTCTGCACATTCTCTGGATGAACGGCGGGCTGAGCTGCGACGGGGACTCAGTGGCCCTGACCGCAGCGACGCAGCCCAGCATCGAGGAGATCGTGATGGGCGCCCTGCCGGGGCTGCCCCAGGTCGCGGTGCACTGGCCGCTGATCGACTTCGAGTGCGGCCCGGAGCAGGGCGCGGACAACTTCATCGAGTGGTGGCACAAGGCCGACCGGGGTGAACTCGACCCGTTCGTGCTGGTCGTCGAGGGCTCGATCCCGAACGAGGCCATCAAGAGCGAAGGCTACTGGTGCGGCTTCGGCAACAACCCGGCCACCGGCCAGCCGATGACCACCAGCGAATGGCTGGACCGGCTGGCCCCCAAGGCCACGGGGATCCTCGCGGTCGGGACCTGCGCGACCTACGGCGGCATCCACGCCATGGCCGGCAACCCGACCGGCGCGATGGGCGTGCCGGACTACCTCGGCTGGGACTGGCGGTCCAAGGCCGGCCTGCCGATTGTCTGCGTGCCGGGCTGCCCCATTCACCCGGACAACCTGTCCGAGACCATTCTTTACCTGCTCTACCAGGTGGCCGGCCAGGCGCCGATGATCCCGCTGGACGAGGCGCTCCGCCCGGCCTGGCTGTTCGGGGCGACCGTGCACGAGGGCTGCGACCGCGCCGGTTACTACGAGCAGGGCGACTTCGCCGCCGAGTACGGGTCGGCCAAGTGCCTGGTCAAACTGGGCTGCTGGGGACCGGTGGTCAAGTGCAACGTGCCCAAGCGCGGCTGGATCAACGGTGTGGGCGGCTGCCCGAACGTCGGCGGCATCTGCATCGCCTGCACCATGCCCGGCTTCCCGGACAAGTTCATGCCGTTCATGGACGAGCCGCCGGGATCGAGGGTTTCCACCACCGCAAGCAGCATGTACGGGACGGTGATCCGCACCCTGCGCGGCTTCACCGCCAAGACCGCGGACGAGGAGCCGAAGTGGCGCAAGAAGAGCGCCGAGCTCCTGACCGGCTACAAGCAGACCTGGTGACACACATGGTGATGCCGTCCGGCTTCGGGCCGGCCGCCGCGCCCATTGCGAGGGGAAGGGATCAGCGATGACCACGGCACAGGACTCCGACATCAGGGAGATGTCCTGGGACCCGATCACCCGGATCGTGGGCAGCCTCGGCATTTACACCAAGGTGGACTTCAAGCAGAAGCGCGTCGTCGAGTGCCACAGCACCTCGTCGATCTTCCGCGGCTACAGCATCTTCATGAAGGGCAAGGACCCGCGCGACGCGCACTTCATCACCAGCCGCATCTGCGGGATCTGCGGTGACAACCACGCGACGTGCTCGGTCTACAACCAGAACATGGCCTACGGCGTGCGCCCGCCGCACCTGGGCGAGTGGATCATCAACCTGGGCGAGTCCGCGGAGTACATGTTCGACCACAACATCTTCCAGGAGAACCTGGTCGGCGTCGACTTCTGCGAGAAGATGGTCGGCGAGACCAACCCCGGCGTGCTGGAGATGGCCAACCACACCGACGCACCGCACGCCGCCCAGCACGGGTACCGGACCATCGGCGACATCATGCGGTCGCTCAACCCGCTGGAAGGCGAGTTCTACCGCGAGGCGCTCCAGGTCAGCCGGTCCACGCGGGAGATGTTCTGCCTGATGGAGGGGCGCCACGTGCACCCCTCGACGCTGTACCCGGGCGGCGTGGGCACGACCGCCACGCTGCAGCTGTTCACCGACTACCTGACCCGGCTGATGCGCTACGTCGAGTTCATGAAGCGGGTCGTTCCCATGCACGACGACCTGTTCGACTTCTTCTACGAGGCACTGCCGGGCTATGAGGAGGTCGGGCGGCGCCGCGCCGACATGGTGTGCTGGGGCAGCCTGAACGACCCCGAGTTCTGCGACTTCCGGTACGAGAACATGACCAACTGGGGCCGGAAGATGTTCGTCAGCCCCGGTGTGATCCGGGACGGGCAGCTGCTCACCAACGACCTGGTCGAGATCAACCTCGGCATCCGCATCCTGCTCGGCAGCTCGTACTACGAGGACTGGGAAGACCAGGAAATGTTCGTCACGCGGGACCCGCTGGGGAACCCGGTGGACCGCCGGCATCCGTGGAACCAGCACACGATCCCGCGGCCGGCCAAGCGTGACTTCGGCGGCAAGTACAGCTGGGTCATGTCCCCGCGCTGGTACGACGGCACCAACTACCTCGCGGCCGACACCGGCGGCGGCCCGATCGCCCGGCTGTGGGCGACCGCCCAGGGCAATCTGGTCGACTTCGGCTACGTCAAGTCCACCGGCAGCAGCGTGCTGATCAACCTGCCGCGGACCGCGACCAAGCCGGAGGTCACCTTCGAGTGGAAGGTGCCCTACGACAAGTCGGGGGCGCCGCTGTCCAACGCGATCGAGCGGGACCGGGCCCGGACCTACTTCCAGGCCTACTCCGCCGCCTGCGCGCTGCACTTCACCGAGAAGGCCCTGGCCGAGATCCGGGCGGGCCGGACCAAGACCTGGGAGCCGTTCTCCGTACCCGACGAGGCCAACAGCTGCGGCTTCACCGAGGCCGTGCGCGGGGTGCTGTCCCACCACATGGTGATCAGGGGCGGCAAGATCGCCAACTACCACCCCTACCCGCCGACCCCGTGGAACGCCAGCGTGCGGGACAGCTACGGGACGCCCGGGCCGTACGAGGACGCCGTGCAGAACACGCCGATCTTCGAGGAGAACCCGCCGGACTCCTTCAAGGGCATCGACATCATGCGGGCCGTCCGCAGCTTCGACCCGTGCCTGCCGTGCGGCGTGCACATGTACCTGGGCGGCGGCAAGACGGTGGATACGGTGCACTCCCCGATGGGGGTCACCCTGTCCACCTGATCGCCGGCGGAGCGGTCATGTCCCTGGCGACGGCCCCGCCGCCAGGGACATGATGCCGTCAGGACGACGTGGACAGCACCGGCACGGTCCAGACCGCCCCGGCATCGATGACGGCTACAGCGGAACACGGAGGGGATCACCAATGACCCGCGTGCAGCAGATCGGCGACCAGATCGAGGAATTGCTCGGCGTACTGGCCAGGCACGGCCAGGGCCCCGCGGCCGAGGAACTCGTCCGGCTGCTGGTCGGCCTGTACGGGGACGGCCTGACCCACATCGTCGGTGCGCTGCGGGAAGAAGGCGCCGCCGGGGCCGCCACGCTGGACCGGCTGACCGGCGACCCGCTGGTGGAAAGCCTGCTCCTGCTGCACGGCCTGCACCCGCTCGACGTCGACGCGCGGATCCAGCGGGCGCTGGACCGGGTCCGGCCCTACCTGGGCTCACACGCCGGCGGGGTCCACTACACCGGGGTCACCGACGGGATCGCCCGGCTGACGCTGGAGGGCAACTGCAACGGCTGCCCCTCCTCGGCCGTCACCGTGCAGCTGGCCATCGAAGGCGCGGTCAAGGACGCGGCGCCCGAGGTGAGCGAGGTCGTGGTCGAGGGGATGACCGAGTCTCCCGCCCCGGCCGCGCCGGTGCTGCTGCAGATCGGCACCCGGCCGGACGCGGCGGTCGCGGCGCCCTCCGTCGTGCCGGACGGTCACGGCAGCTGGGTCACGCTGACCGAGATGGGGCCGCCCAGCGCCCGGCCGGTCCGCGTGACCGCGGGCGATATGCCGATCCTCGTCTGCTCGGTGCGCGGGACGCTGTACGCCTACCAGGACGCGTGCGCGGCGTGCGGCCAGAGCATGGGCGGCGGGCACCTGGCGCGCGAGGTGCTCACCTGTGAGTGCGGCACGTCCTACGATGTGAGCCGGGCCGGGCGCG
>Ga0116134_1001983_pt1 | contig 10147 bp, 5 predicted proteins | sample June2015DPH_19_5_FD_89737 | JGI IMG/M metagenome (GOLD analysis project Ga0116134, IMG submission 89737) | Peatland microbial communities from SPRUCE experiment site at the Marcell Experimental Forest, Minnesota, USA - June2015DPH_19_40 | ecosystem: Environmental > Terrestrial > Soil > Wetlands >...
GGCTCGATCACCCTCGGCAGTTTGAGCCAGACTTACAGTGGCTTGCCCGAGCCGGCGACGGCAACCACGACCCCGACCGGGTTGGCAGTGACCTTCACTTACAACGGTTCGGCCACGGTTCCCGCCAACGCGGGCAGCTACACGGTGATCGGCACGATCAATAACGCCAATTATCAGGGCAGCGCGACCAACACGATGGTCATTGCCCAGGCCTCGGGTTCCATCACCATCGGCAGCCTGAGCCAGACTTACAGTGGCTTGCCTGAGCCGGCGACGGCGACCACGACCCCGACCGGGTTGACAGTGAGCTTTACCTACAACGGTTCGGCCACCGTTCCCGCCAACGCCGGCAGTTACACGGTGATCGGCACGATCAATAACGCCAATTATCAGGGCAGCGCGACCAACACGATGGTGATCAATGCGGCGACGCTGACCTACACAGCGAACGCGGCGAGCATGACGTACGGGTCGGCGGTGCCGGGGTTGAGCGGTTCGGTGAGCGGGTTTTTGGGAACGGACAATCAAGGCAATGCGACGACGGGCACGTTGACGTTCACGCCGGCGGCGACTTCGTCTAGCAGCATGGGCAGCTACGCGATCAACGGTGCCGGACTGACGGCCAACAACGGCAATTACACATTCGTCCAAGCAGCCGGGAATGCGACGGCGCTAACGATCAACGCGCTGCCGGTGAATTTGACGGGCACCCGGTCTTATGACGGGACGACGGCGGTTGCGGCGGGGATTTTGTCGGTGGCGAACAAGGTTGGGAGCGACAACGTGACGGTGGTATCGGGCAGCGGCACGCTGGCCGGCGCGAATGTCGGGTCAGAGGCGATCGCGTCGTTTGGGACGCTGAACTTGGGTGGGACAGCGGCAGGCAACTACACGCTGGCCGGCGCGAGCGGTTCGGTGAACATCACGGTGAGCGCACTGGCGCTGACAGTGACGAATCTGCTGGCCCTGGACAATGTGTATGACGGCACCACGAACACCACGCTGGATGCGACCAATGCCGGGTTGGCGGGCGTGTTGAACGGCGACGACGTGACGTTGGTCACGAGCAATGCCGTGGCGTATTTTGCGGACAAGAATGTCGGCACGAACAAGCCGGTGACGGTGACGGGTCTGGCGCTGGACGGCGCGGCGGCGGCCAATTATACGCTGGTGGATCCGACGAACGTGACGGCGGACATAACGACAGCTGGATTGACTGTGGCCGGGGTGACGGCGGCCTCCAAGGTGTATGACGGGACAACGAATGCGCAATTGAATGGCACAGCAACTTTGAATGGAGAAGTGAGCGGCGATGATGTGAGCCTGGCCACGGGCGGCGTGAGCGCAGCATTTGCCGGCCCGAACGTGGGAACGGGCATTCCGGTCACCGTGAGCGGATATGCCATCACCGGGGCGGATGCCGGCAACTACACGCTGACACCGCCATCGGGCCTGGCGGCGGACATCACGGCAGCGACGCTGACGATTACCGCCACGGCCAACACCAAGACTTACGATGGTTCGACCAGCGCGTCAGCGACTCCAACCGCTAGCGGTTTACAAGGCAGCGACACCGTGACCGGTCTGGCTGAAATCTACGACACCAAGAACGTCGGTTCAGCCAAGACTCTAAATGTCAGCGCCTACACGGTCAACGACGGCAATGCCGGCGGCAATTACACCGTTAACACTGTCGCCAGCACCGCGGGTGTCATCAATCAGGCGGTACTGACCATCACCGCCGCGGCCAACACGAAGATTTACGACGGTTCGACCAGTGCTTCGGCGATTCCGACCATCAGTGGTCTGCAAGGCTCTGACTCGGTGAGCGGTCTGGCCGAAACCTATGACACGAAGAATGTCGGCACAGGCAAGACCCTGAGTGTGAGTGCTTACATGGTCAACGACGGCAATACTGGCGGCAATTACACCGTCAGCACCGCCGTCAGCACCGCCGGTGTCATCAACCAGGCGACGCTGACCATCACCGCGGCAGCCAACACCAAGACTTACGACGGGACGACCAGTGCGGCGGCGACGCCGACGACCAGCGGTTTGCAAGGCAGCGATTCAGTGACCGGCTTGGCCGAAACTTATGACACGAAGAATGCCGGCACGGGCAAGACCCTGAGTGTAAGCGTCTACACGGTCAACGACGGCAATGCCGGTGCCAACTACACCGTCAGCACCGTTGCGAACACCTCGGGTGTGATTGACCAGGCGACTTTGACGATTACGGCGGCAGCCAATACGAAGACTTACGACGGTACGGTCAGCGCAACAGCGACCCCGACGGCCAATGGCCTGCAAGGTTCTGACTCGGTGAGCGGCTTGGCTGAAACCTACGACACGAAGAATACCGGCACAGGCAAGACCCTCAATGTCAGCGCCTTCACGGTCAACGACGGCAATGCTGGCAGCAACTACACCGTCAGCAGCGTCGCCAACACCGCGGGGGTCATCACCCCGGCGACCCTGACGGTAACAGCTGACAACAAGAGCAAGATTTGCGGGCTGCCTAATCCGCCGCTGACGGCCAGTTACAACGGTTTTGTCGGTGGCGACAACGCCAACGTATTATCGTCACCAGCGGTCTTGAGTACGACGGCAACGACCACGAGCGGTGCGGGCAAGTATCCGATTACGGTCAGCGGTGCGGCCGCCGCCAACTACACGATCCAGGATGTGAATGGAACACTGCTGGTGATTTCGGCCCCGCAACTGGCCGGGGCCAAAGTCAGTGTGAACGGAATGGATCAATTCGTCGTCAGTTGCCCGACAATCGCCGGTCAGACATATCAACTCGAATACACCACTGACCTCACCACCACTTGGACTCCTTTGGGCACTCCCTTCGCCGGGACCGATGGTATTGTTGCCGTGACCAACAGCATGAGCGTCACTCCGCAGTGCTTCTTCCGGGTGGAAGTGCAATAAACAGCAGTCGCAGCGCCCCACAAAGACAATCGCTTGGACAATTTGGGGAAAACGCAGGCCGGCGGATGACCATCCGCCGGCCTGCAGGGTTATTGGCGGATGCCAAAAAAATCCGGACCGGGCGGCGGAGGCGGAAGGCTTGAGCGGGAAAGACCGAAGATGGCCGGCGGCTGGCCCTGGCGGTTTAAGATTGCCACCGGCCAGTCGCCGTTTAGAGTGTCCACGTTCAAATGAAATTTTCATTGCCCATTCTCGGGCTGGCGTGGCTGACATTTTTCAGCGCGTCGGCGCAGGTCACCGTGGACGTGGTGTTGGAGCAGGACCAATTTCTGCCCAGCGAATCGCTGCCGGTGGCGGTGCGCATCACGAACCGTTCCGGCCAGCCGCTGCACTTGGGCGCAGATGCGAACTGGCTGACGTTTAGTGTGGAATCAGTGGCCGGCGCGGTGGTCGTCAAAAAAGCCGACGTGCCGGTGCAGGGCGAATTTGATGTGGGTTCGTCGCAAATGGCCACCAAGCGTGTGGATTTGGCGCCGTATTTTGCGCTGACGCGGCAGGGCGGTTATCACATCACCGCCACGGTGCGCATCAAGGATTGGAACGCGGAAATCCCCAGCCCGCCTCAATCCTTTAACGTGATTGACGGCGCAAAATTGTGGTCGCAAACGTTTGGCCTGCCCGTGCCCGCCGGGGTGACGAATCGCGCGCCGGAAGTCCGCAAATACACCTTGGAGGAGGCAAATTATCTGCGTTCGCAACTGCGGATGTATGTGCAGGTGAGCGACGAATCCGAAAAGCGCATTTTCAAGATTCGCGCGATTGGCCCGATGGTTTCGTTCAGCCAGCCGGAGGCGCAATTGGATCGCCTCAGCCATTTGCACGTGTTGTATCAAAGCGGCGCGCGCATCTTCACTTACTCGGTGGTCAGTCCTGACGGCGACATCGTGCGGCAGGAAATTTATGATTATTTCAACACGCGCCCGCGTTTGCACACCGATGACGATGGCAACATTACGGTCCTTGGCGGCGCGCGCCGGGTGAAACCAAACGATATGCCGGTGGTGAAGCCGCCAAACGAAGTGCCCGCAGCTCCCGCGAAACCCTGAGCGCGCCGGTCATTGCGTCAATTCTTCCTTCGACGTGACCTGCGCCTGTATATCTTTGATAATCATCGTGGCGCGGGTGAGGGCGGTGTCCTGCGTTTCTCCGAGGAATGATTTTAATTGCACCCGCACCGCCGCCATGGGATCGCCGTTCCGGTCGCGCAGCGGCAGCGTGACCGCAACCGTGCCTTTGCCGCGCCCAAAATAAACCTTGCCGTCGGTGATGGCGGCTTTTTCCGCGCCGGTGCCGGGCTGGCCGATTTCCTTTTCCAACTTGCTGGCGATGACGTGCGGCCGGCCCTGGTCGTCGAGTGTGTAAATGCGCAGCCCCAGAATGCGCGGCTGTTCCTTCAATATGCCCTGCACGACTCCCTGCACCACCGGCACGCGCGGCGTGTAGATGATGGTCGTGTCGCCAAAATAATCCACCGCGTCGGACTTGGTGCGAAAACCGATTTTGCCGGTGGTGAATGTATTGTCGTGCAACGTCGGCATCACCAGTTTGCCGTCCAGCCAGCAGGTGATTTGATTGCCCTGGCATTGCACGGCCAGCGTGTGCCAGGTGTTGGTGGCAATGTCCGTTTCCGGGCCGATGGGGTTGGAACGGACGCCGTCCACGACCTTGTAAAAACGCACGTTGTTCCCCAGCGCGCTGGCGCGGATGACGTAACAATTGGATTCATTTTGGTAACGGAACACCACGCCGGCCATTTGCTCGGCGGTGCCGCCGGCGATTTTAAACCGGGTCGTGAGGTTGAAGTCCTTGAACGTCTCGCCGTCGTAAATCAGCATCGGGAACCGCTCGTCCGTCGGGTCGGTGCTGGTTTGCGCGACCACGGCGCGGCGCGTGACCACCGGCGCCTGCGGCGAAAGCGGCGCGAGCAGCGGCGGCACTTCGTCCATGATGATTTTCCATTCGCCGGGCCGGCCGCCTCCCGCCAGTGCGGCGTGGAAATTGGTCGGCATCGGGCCGGTCGCAACGTCGCCGAAATCAATTTTGATTTCCGCGCCGGCAGCCGGCAAAACCAGGACGAGCCAAAACCCAAAAAGAAATTTTCGCATTCCGCGCAGCGTAACAAAAAGCATTTGGACGACAAGGAAAGTGTTTGGAGTCCGACACGTTTTGGCCGCAATCAGGCACCACCCCGTTTGGGGTCCCGCCTTCAGGCGGTCCGCGTGTTTGATCCTGTCATTTGCCGCCCAAAGGCGGGACACCAAGCCGGCACCGTTGCGTTCCATGTTTTTTTCAACAAATCCGCGGCAACTGTTCGCCGCTCGGCATATCGAGGATCCGGTTTGCGCCAATCGCGCTTTTCAACATGACCAGGGGCGTGGAACTTTCGGTGACCTGCCCGATCATTGCCGACGCCGCTCCGACGGCGTGGCCGCGCATGATTTGCAAGGTGCGTTCCATGTCCTTCGCCGCGATGAACGCGACAAACCGTCCCTCGCACGCAACGTGCAACGGGTCGAGCCCGAGCATCTCGCAGGCGGCGTGGACGTCTTCGCGCACCGGCACGGATTTTTCCTCGACGGCGATTTTGACTCCTGCGGCTTCGGCGATTTCGTTGAGCGCGCTGGCCAGGCCGCCGCGGGTGAGGTCGCGCAGACAGTGGATTTCGATTCCGGCTTTCAGCAACTGCATCACGAGGCCGGCCACCGGTGCGGAGTCGCTTTCAATCTGACTTTCAAATTCCAGGCCCTCGCGCACGGCCATGATCGCCATGCCGTGCCGGCCCAAATCGCCGCTGACCAGAATGCCGTCACCGGGCCGCACATTTTGCGGCGCGATTTTCTGTTCGTGTTCGATGACGCCGATGCCGGCGGTGTTGATGAACAAGCCGTCGCCCTTGCCTTTGTCCACGACCTTCGTGTCGCCGGTGATGATTTGCACGCCGCAACGCTGTGCCGCGTCGCGCATGGAGCAGACAACCCGCCAGAGCGTTTCCATCGGCAAACCCTCCTCCAGAATGAACGCGCTGCTGAGGTAAAGCGGGCGGGCGCCGCTCATGGCGAGGTCGTTCACCGTGCCGTGGACGGCCATCGAACCGATGTCGCCGCCCGGAAAAAAAATCGGGCGCACGACGTAGGAATCCGTTGTGAATGCAAGTTTTTTGCCGGTCCATTCGACCACCGTCGAATCATGCTGTATTTCGAGCAGCGGGTTGCGAAACGCCGTCAGAAACATTTTGCCAATGAGCTGGTGCATCAGCTTGCCGCCGCCGCCGTGTGCCATCAGGACGTGCGGATATTGCGAGATCGGAATGGGGCAATTTAGAGCGAATTGATTCTGCATGGGTATGAGCTTTTTGTGAAAATCCGAATGCCGAAACCCGAATGCCGAAAGAAATCCGAAATCCGAAGCCCGAAACATCTCCACCAGCCCGGCACAGTTCGGATTTCGGTCTTCGGACTTCTTTCGGATTTCGCCATTCGGATTTTGGATTTCATTCCCGGCGATAGCGATAATACGCCGCGCAAGCTCCTTCCGATGACACCATGGTCGCTCCGAGCGGATGTTCCGGGGTGCAGCGCGTGCCGAAGGCCGGGCATTCGTGCGGTTTGATTTGTCCCTGCAAAACCAGGCCGCTGAGACATTCGGCGGATTCAGCAACATGATGGCCGGCCAGGTTGAATTTCTTTTCGGCATCAAACGCGGCGTAGGCGTCGTTCAAACCGAGGCCGCTCTGCGGGATTTCGCCGACGCCGCGCCACTTGCGCGGCACGACCTTGAAAACCTTGCGAATCAGCTCCTGCGCGGACTGGTTGCCTTCGCGGCGCACGGCGCGGGTGTATTGGTTTTCAACCTCGGCGCGGCCGGATTCCAGTTGCTGCACCACCATCAGCACGCCCTGCAAAATATCCAGCGGCTCGAAACCGGTGACGACAATCGGCACGCGATATTTTGCCGCGAGGGGCGGGTATTCCCAGTAACCCATCACCGTGCAGACGTGTCCGGCGGCGAGAAAACCCTGCACCTTGCAGTTCGGCGACGACATCAGCGCCTCAATCGCCGGCGGCACCAGTACGTGTGAGATGAGCATCGAAAAATTCTTCAATTTTTTTTTCGCGGCCTGATAAACCGCCATGGCCGTCGCCGGCGCGGTGGTTTCAAAACCGATGCCGAAGAAAACGACTTCCTTCGCCGGATTTTGTTCCGCCAGTTTCACGGCGTCCAGCGGCGAATAAACAATGCGCACGTCACCGCCCCTGGCTTTGACCGAAAGCAGATCGGTCGTGCTGCCGGGCACGCGCAACATGTCACCGAACGAGGCGAAGATGACATTGGGCCGGGCGGCGATTTCCAGCGCCTTGTCTATCATTTCAAGCGGGGTCACGCAGACCGGACAACCCGGCCCGTGAATCAGCGTGATGGATTTGGGCAGCAGTTCGTCTATGCCGAACTTGACGATGGCGTGCGTCTGGCCGCCGCAGACTTCCATGATGTTCCATGGCCGGGTCGTGAGGCGATGAATCTCCCGCGCGAATTGCTGCGCGCGTTCGCTGTCACGGTATTCGTCGAGATATTTCATGTTTTAACGTAGCGCAGGCGTCCCGCCTGCAGCCTTCACTCAATCTTTTTACCGGCGTTGGCAGGTGGGACGCCTGCGCCACTTGTTCCCAGCTCGCCGAGTTCCTCCATCTCTTTCAAATACTCGAACACCTTGTGCGCCTCGTCCTCGTCAACCCGGCTGAGTGCGAAGCCGACGTGGACGATGACGTAATCACCCACCTTGGCCTCGGGCACGTAGGCAAGACAGGCTTCCTTGAGGATGCCGCCGAAATTGATTTTGCCCGTACGCGACAACGGATCGTCGCCGCTGATGCTTTCAATTTTTCCTGGAATGGCCAGACACATGGTCTTTCACTCTACTCCTTCTGCCGCAAGGCAGCAACGACTTGTCCCAGTGCAATCCCGCCATCGTTCGGCGGCACGCGCTGATGCCAGTATGGGCGAAAACCTTCCGCCTGCAACCGTCGCACCGCGTGCTCTGTCAAATAACGGTTCTGAAAACAGCCGCCGGAAAGCACCACGCGGTTTTGGCCGGCATGTTTTGCAACCGCCACGATGCCTTCCACCAGCGCGTTGTGGAACCTGGCGGAGATGACGCCGGCCGGAATGCCGTCGTTCACATCCGTCAATACCTCCTCAATCATCAGTGACCAGTCGAGGACGTATAAAGGTAGCGCAGGCGTCCCGCCTGCACGGGATGAGGGGTTTTTGTTGCGGCCTGCGTCGCGGAGGGATGCAGCAGGCGCGACGCCTGCGCTACTTTGCAACGCTGATTCGACAAGTTGTAATTCATAGGTTTCGTCGGTCTCAACTCCGTCCAGCGCAAATTCCAGTTCCATCGCGGCCTGGCCTTCAAACCGGATCTGCTGGCGGAGATTGATGAGCGAGGCAACCGCATCGAACAGCCGGCCCATGCTCGTGGTCACCGGCGAATTCAATTTTTTCGCCAGCATGGTTTTAAGAACGGCCAATTCCGCCGATGAAAAAGCGGCGACCGGCGCCAGTTTTTTTTGTTTGAAAATCTTTTCGCCGGAAATTTCATGGAGCAATCCGAGTGCGGTGCGGCGGGGTTCTTTGACCGCCTTGTCGCCGCCCGGCAAACGGAACGGACGCAAATGGGCGATGCGTTCGATGCGTTCGTTGGTGACGAGGAAAAATTCGCCGCCCCAAACCGTGCCGTCCAGGCCGTAGCCGGTCCCATCCCACGAAACGCCGAGCGCGGGCGGCGCAATTTCATTTTCCGCCATGCAGGACAATACATGGGCGATGTGATGCTGGACGCTGATTTTGGTAGGGCGCGCAGTCCTCTGCGCGCCGTCGGCGGCGGGCAGGGGACTGCCCGCCCTACCTTCCAATTCATTCGCAAACTTCGTCGAAAGATAATCCGGGTGTAAATCAGCGGCAATGATTTGCGGCCTGACCTCGTAAAGTTTTTCAAAATCGGCAATGATGCGGCGGAAGGCGGAATGGGCCTGCTCCGTTTCCAAATCGCCGATATGTTGACTGATGAAAACCTGGTGGCCGACCGAGAGAGCAACGGCGTTTTTTAGATGCGCGCCAACGGCCAATACAATTTCGGATTTCGGAGTTTTGGTGGGGCGAGCGTCCCCGCGAGCCGCAATCCGCATTCCGCAATCCGCATTCCGCAATTGAATGGGCAGCGGCGCGTAGCCACGGGCGCGGCGCAAAACCAGTTCCCGGTCAAGCATCACGCGCACAATCGAATCATCCACGTGCCGCACAATCGGGCGATTATGGACAAGAAAAACATCGGCTATGTCGCCGAGCCGCTCCAAGGCTTCACGCTCATCCGTGCAAATCGGTTCATCACTTAAATTGCCGCTCGTGGCGACGACGGGAAAACCGAGCTCAGCCATCAGCAAGTGATGTAACGGTGTGTAAGGCAGCATCGCGCCGAGGTAAGGGTTCTTGGGTGCGATGGACGGGGCGACCAACGAACAATTTTGTTCAACACCCGCCCTCGCCCTGGCCCTCTCCCCCGGGGAGAGGGAACAGCCATTGTGCGGGCCAATTTGTCCCACAACGGTTGAGTTGTCGGCAGTCGTACTTTCGCGAAAAAACGGCGGCTGATTCTCCCTCTCCTGGGGAAAAGGGCCGGGGTGAGGGCGGACCAGCCTCCTCAACAAAACAATCGGCGCTTCGGGCGAGCGGAGCAATCGTTCTTCCAGCAGCGAAACTTCACATTCAATTTTTACGCTCTCCAGCGATGGAAACATGAGTGCAAGCGGTTTTTCCTCGCGCTGTTTTCGTTCGCGTAAAAGATGAACCGTTTTGTCGTTGTGCGCATCTGCCATCAAATGAAATCCGCCCAGCCCCTTGACGGCGACGATTTTCCCTTCACGAATCGCTTTGGTGGCGGCGAGCAAAGCACCGTAGCCGCGCTCGTGAGAGCGCGGACTTTCCGCGTTTTCACAAACGCGGCCACCTTCCCACAATTCGAGATGCGGGCCGCATACCGGGCACGCATTCGGCTGGGCGTGGAAGCGGCGGTTGTGCGGGTCGTCGTATTCGGCCTGGCATTGCGGGCACATCGTGAACGCTTTCATCGAAGTGTTCGCGCGGTCGTAAGGCA
>Ga0116134_1001985_pt1 | contig 10142 bp, 10 predicted proteins | sample June2015DPH_19_5_FD_89737 | JGI IMG/M metagenome (GOLD analysis project Ga0116134, IMG submission 89737) | Peatland microbial communities from SPRUCE experiment site at the Marcell Experimental Forest, Minnesota, USA - June2015DPH_19_40 | ecosystem: Environmental > Terrestrial > Soil > Wetlands...
GGTGCCTGTTCGGCATCGCCGTGTAGATCAACATTGCACGCTATTGCACGCTAAAAGCAGCTCGAAGCAGTATCTGATTGATTTTACTGTGGTGCCGGAGGTGGGGGTCGAACCCACATGACCAGTGAAGGTCGCGGGATTTTGAGTCCCGTGCGTCTGCCAGTTCCGCCACTCCGGCGCAGTGCGGCCTTGCTGAACCGATCCTAGCAAACCGCCGATGCCGGACTGGCTGGCGAAGGCCGCGCTATGCCAGCGTCACGCGGATCGACGTGTTGTTCACTTCCTTATAATCCGCCGTCCAGCCCGCCTGCTTGTACTCCTCCATGATCTCCTTCAGGAGGTCGAGCGTCGCCGGCCGGTGAGTATTCTGGAGCGCGAGGCCGTCGACGAGCGTGCTGACGGTGGCACTGCTCCTCTTGGCGATGGCGCTCTCGAGGACGCTGGTTACGCGGTCGCGCGTTCGCTTCAGGTGATCGCGCCGCGCATCGCTGACGATGGGAGCCTGATCCTTGCGGGTAGCCATAGGGTGCAGAGTATCACAGCCGCGAACCGTCCGGGTGGCTCCCAACCTGTTGCGCCCATCTGCCCTGGTGCGGTCTGATAGACGTGTGAAACGTTTGCTATCCATCCTCGGCTTGGCGGCGATGGCCGCGGGCCTCGTGAGTGCCGCGGAGAATGTCGTGTACATCGGCACTTACACGGGCAAGGGGAGCCAGGGGATCTATGCGTGGCGTTTCGAAGCGGCGACGGGCGCACTAGCAGAAATCGGTCTCGTGGGCGAGACGAACAACCCGTCGTTCCTCGCCATCCATCCCAACGGCAAATTCCTCTACGCGGTGAATGAGACCAAAGACGGCCAGGTCACCAGCTTCTCCATCGATCCCCAAACCGCGAAGCTGACCGAGCTGAATCACGTCCCCACCGGGGGCGCCGACCCGTGCCATTTGGTGGTGGACCACACTGGACATGCGCTCATCGTGGCCAACTACACGGGCGGGAGCGTCGCTTCATTTCCTCTCGCAGCGGACGGCACGCTCGGCAAAGCCGTCACGTTCATGCAGTATCGGGGCTCCAGCGTCAATAAAGCGCGCCAGGAATCCGCGCATGCGCATGACGTCGCACTCTCTCGCGACAATCGATTTGCCGTCATCTGCGACCTCGGCATGGACAAGCTCATGGTCTATCGCTTCAACTCGCAGACCGGCACCCTGACCGCCAACGATCCGCCGTTTGCGCTCATGAAGCCTGGCTCCGGACCGCGCCACTTCGTCTTCGACGTCGCCGGGAGCCACGGGTACGTGATCAGCGAACTCGCCTCCACCATAACCGCGTTCCACTGGGACGCCAGCCGCGGCGCGCTTCGTGAAATGCAGACCGTTTCCACGCTGCCCGCCGATTTCAAGGGCACGAATACTTCGGCGGAAATCGCCATTCATCCATCGGGCCGGTTTCTATATGGATCGAATCGCGGTGACAACAGCCTGGCGCTGTTCCTAATCGATAAGGCCACGGGGACGTTAAAGCCGGCGGGGCACTTCTCCGCTGGCGGCCGCACGCCGCGAAGCTTCGCAATCGACCCCACGGGACAGTTTCTTCTCGCCGCCAACCAGGATTCAAACGACATTGTGATCTTTCAGATCGACCAGAGAACCGGAGCCCTGGCCAACACTGGCCGGAGCCTGCAATTGTCCCAACCGGTCTGCGTGCTGTTCGCGGTTCGATAGAATGGGGACTCCGGCAACCTCCATCCTATGAAGCCATCACAAACTCCTAAAAATCCCTGCTTTTCTTCCGGGCCCTGCGCAAAGCGGCCCGGCTGGACGCTCGACGCTCTGAAGGGGGCCGCGGTTGGGCGGTCGCACCGTTCGAAGCTCGGCAAGAACAAGCTGGCTGAAGTGATCACCCGCAGCAAAAAGCTGCTCGGCATTCCCGCGGACTACGTTCTCGGGATCGTCCCCGCGTCGGACACGGGCGCACTCGAGATGTGCTTATGGTCGATGCTGGGCGAACGCGGCGTCGACGTGTTTTCGTGGGAGAGCTTCGGCGGCGGCTGGGCCGGCGATTGCAAGAATCAGCTCAAGCTGAAAGACCTGCGCCTGTTCAAAGCCGATTACGGCAAGCTGCCCGATCTCACTCAGGCCGACTGGAACCGCGACGTGGTCTTCACCTGGAATGGAACCACCTCGGGCGTGCGCGTGCCCAACGGCGACTGGATCGCCGCCGAGCGGCAGGGCCTCGCGATTTGCGACGCGACGTCGGCCGTATTCGCGATGGACGTGCCGTGGGACAAGCTGGATGTAGTGACGTGGTCCTGGCAAAAGGTGCTGGGCGGCGAGGCTGCGCACGGCATGCTCGCTCTGAGCCCGCGCGCAGTGAAGCGGCTGGAGGGTTACACGCCCGAACGCCCGCTGCCGAAAATCTTCCAGATGAGCAAGGGCGGCAAACTTTCAGCCGGCATCTTCGAAGGCGAGACCATCAACACGCCGTCGATGCTGGCTGTCGAGGACGCGCTCGACGGATTGAAGTGGGCGGAGAGCATTGGCGGTCTGCCGGCGCTGATTGCCCGTTCGTGCGCGAACCTGCAGGTGATCGAGGATTGGGTTGCGCAATCGCCCTGGGCGGCGTTTCTCGCTTGTGAGAAGGCGATTCGATCAAGCACGTCGATTTGTCTGAAGATCGCCGACCCCGCCTACGTCGCGCTTTCCACCGAAGATCAGGCGAAGCATGCCAAATCCATCGTGTCCCTGCTCGATAAAGAAGGCGCTGCGTGGGATATCGGCGCGTATCGCGATGCGCCCCCGGGGCTGCGAGTCTGGGGCGGCGCGACGGTGGAAACGTCGGACCTGCAACTGCTCATGCCATGGCTCGACTGGGCCTACGAGGAAGTGAAGAAGGCGTTCTAATTTAGCCCTACTATCGTTCGCGCAGTTTGTGGGGCAGCCTCTCAGGCTGCGCGGGACTCTCAGTCCCGTCGGGGCGGCCTGAGAGGCCGCCGCAGGCTGTGAGCCTGCCCCACTGGCTAATGTTTGGCGGGCTGGGCCGACGGCGCCAGCGGAGGCGCGTTCTGCTGCGGCTCAAACTGGATATCGGACTCGGAGCCGTACTTGTGATAATTGCGGAAGTCGATCGCGTTCTTCGAGCAGATCGACGTTCCGCGATGGCATACCAGCACGTCCGAGTGCACCGGCAGCAGGAATTTCTTCTGCCCCAGTTGCACGTAATCGTAATCGAGCGCCGTTTCCGCGGTGTCCGCAGGAAACTCTTTGGGAATGTCATCCGCGCTGAACTCGATGCGCAGCACCCGGCCGCTGTCTTTCTCAAACCAGATGGTGCCGCTGTAGCCCGGCTGAACCTGCTGCCCGCCTTCGTGAATGCTCCATTGCGAATGCGGCCGGTCCACCGTGAAATCGTACATAAGCGTCACAGTGTGATGCAGCGTGGCCGTCCGTGAAAACTGGAAGTGCGCTTCGGTTGCGGGATGAAGAAGACCGATCAGAATTGTGCCAAATTCTCCGGTGGACCATGACCGGTCACCCACCTTCTCCGGGTTCACCTTCTTCCCGTCGATCTGCACGTTGCGGTAGTCTTCTTTGTTCTTGTTCCAGATCACGTCCTCTGAAACCACATCCTGAGGTTTCCACACCGTTCCCGCATGATTTTCGCTGAAGTACCGCGTCACCAGCTCCTGGCACATGTAATTCGGCAGGCCATCGGTGAAGGTGAAAGCCATTTCGCGGGCCTTCTCCAGGAACTCCGCATGTTCCTGCGCTTTCGACATGGTTGAAGATGCAGGCGAAGGCACATTCGTTTCGCGGTCACCGTCGGGTGAAGCGTCGGCTTCGGCCACCTCACTCGGCGATCCGGCTGCGGCAGGTTTACCCGCTTTTACCGCGGGCCGCTCGTCGTCGTCCGAATCGGGCGCGCCGTGCGTTTCGCCAGCCGCCGGCTTGCCGAACTTCAGCTTCGGGCGGTCCTCCTCATCGGGATCTGTCTTCTCATCCGCCTTCACCACGGTTGTTGGCTGAGCTTTCAAATGCACTCGGACCGCGAAGAACTCCTCTTCGTTATCCTCCTGCGCTTCGATGTCCAGTAACTGGCCGAGCGAAACCTCCTTCAGCGTAACCGCGGTCTCGCCATCGAGGAATTTCGTGTCCTTCGTGAGATGAAACGAAACGGTCCGATGATCGGCTGTTTCGATCACGATGTGGTCGGTCGCCATTTCGTGAAGCTCGCCGCTGAACTTGGTCAGATCTTCTTCCTGTTTGCTTCTCGATTTCTTGCCGGGGAGGGATGGATACTGGCCGCCGCCGTGCGTTCCGGGCGGATAGGGGTTGGGCGCCTGAGTGGGCGCCGGGCCCTCCTGAGCGAACAGACCGGCCGCCAACACGAAAAACGAGACCACCGCGAAGAATCGCCTCATTCTCTCCCCACTGACGGCTCGCCGGCGCCCGTGGTTACTTCGGCTGCTGGGTGTCTTTAGTGGCATCGTCAGGCAACGGCGGCGGCGGGTTTTCGGTATCGAACTTCAGGGTCACGTTCGTGCCGTATTTCTGATAAAGGCGAAACTCCACTTCGTTCTTCGTGGTGATGCGACCCACGCGCGATAGCACCAGCACCTTGATCGGCAGCAGATATTGATTGTCGCCGATGTTGGCGAAATCGTAGTCGAGCACCACGGAGGCCTGCTTCACGCCGAACCCAGCCGGAAGAATCGGCTCCAGCGTACTGCGCAGAATCACCTCCATGTCTTTGTCGATGTACACGAGCCCGCGATAGGCCGGGACAATGTCGTCCGTCTTCTCATAGACGACGTGATACCGCGAGTGGGCCTGATCGATGTCGTAGCGGAAGACATAGCACTTTTTGCCGCGCAGCAGACCCCAGTGATCCCATTCAAAGGTCGCTTCAGAGGCTGGGTCGAAAATGTCGTGCAACTGGCTTCCGAACTCGCCCGCCGAGAGGGTGCCCCCAAGACTCCAATATGAGGTCGCTTTGTCGGTGCCGGCCACATTCACCAGGTCGTAGTTTTCCTTTTGTTCGAAGTACGTGAGCTTGGTGGTGATACGGTCCATGGGCGACCAGTTGTCGCCGCCGCTGGGATCGTAATACCGGCGAGTGAGCTGCAGGCAGATGAAATTGGGAAGCTGTTTGGTATATGTCAGCGCATAGTCGCGCGCGGCGTTGATGATGCGCTTCTGCTCCACCGAATCCGGCGGGGGCTCGGCCGGTAGCTCCACTGGCTTCGGTCTCTCCACCACCGGCGGCGGGGCAGGCAGACTCTTCGATGCTGTGCTCAGCGCCTCCAGTTCGTGCCGCGTCTTTGGCCCCGCGCCCATCGCTTCCAGCGCTTCCAGATGATCGCCGTCCAGGTGCTCGGTCAGCTTGACTGTGCGGAGGTATATCGCGACCTGCTGATCTGGGTATTTCAGTTCGGTGATGGAGGACTTAATGAAATCAGTAAGTTGCGCCACTGTCATCATGGTAGCGGCACCGGAAGCGACGGCGGAAACGCCAATCAGAACCAGGAGAGACACCAATCTCATTGCTGACCTATGAGGAATAGACGACCCGGACGCGGCTCATGTTGCGGGGGAGTTGCATTCGTGTCCGCTCCGTTACGGTCGCGGCTCGGTAGGTCCCTGCAAATCCGAGCCACGCGCGTCGGCAAGTGGTCCTCAACGATTTGCAGCGGAGGGCTAAGACGCATTCGACTCTTTTTCCAACTGCAGGGTGATGGTACCGATCACGAACGGCATGCGAATGCGGATCTGTACCGGAAGGTGGCGGGCGTCGTCGGTGAGCCAGACGGACATGTGCGCGTTACGAGAGTACAGCACGCCGTTGAAGATGTTCGCCTCGCAGCGGATGGTCTTGAACTTTCCCATTTTCGCCGTGGTGACCTCTTCGCGCTCCTGCACCTCAATGCGAATGTTCGCCGCCTTGCGGCCGTTGCTGGTGGGGATCTGCACGGTCTGGCCAGGTTCCAGTTGCATGCCCCGCAGCACGTAGAGACCGCCGATGACATCGCTGACGCAGGGCGCCGGCAGTTCCGATTCGCCGTTCTTTATGACGTTGTTCTTCAGCACGTCACGCTCGGTCCACTCGACCTTGCCGCGGCCGTAATCGTAGTTCGCCGTCGTGAGGTGGTGCCGTTTACCTTCCAGCGCGTCCAGTTCGCTCTGGTGCGCACAAAACGTATCTCCGGTGAGCTGCGCGTTATACGTGTCGTTCAATGTAAACAGCTTCGAAACGAGACCGGCGGATTGCAGATGCACCGCCACCCTTTCAGTATGATCCTGGCCGCGCACCACAGTCAGGCTGGCATTGCCCGCATATACGAATCGCCACTCGATCCCGTAGTAGAGCGACTCCCCGGCGCCTTCCGGAGGCGGGGCAGCTGACAACAGGGTCACAAGCACGCAGACGAATGTCGCGGCGCGGGTGACGAACATCCATCCACAGTTTGGCAGATGAATGTCACAGCCCGCAAATCGGCCCATAATCAAAACATATGGATTCTGGACCGCCCGAAGTCGTCGTGACGCCGATGACCGAGGCCGACTGGCCTTCGATCCGCGAAATCTACGCGCAGGGAATTGCTACTGGGAATGCGACATTCGAGAAGAGTGCGCCGGATTACAGTACGTGGGACCGCGACCATCTTCGAGCCTGCCGCCTGGCGGCCCGGAGCGGGGGTGAAGTGGTTGGGTGGGCTGCCCTTAGCCCAGTGTCGGGACGTTGCGTCTACGGCGGGGTGGCCGAAGTGAGCGTTTATGTGCGTGAGAACGCGCGCGGACGCGGTATCGGCCTGACGTTGCTGCGTGCGCTGGTGGATGCGTCCGAAAAGGCGGGCCTGTGGACGCTACAAGCCGGGATCTTTCCGGAAAACACGGCCAGCATCGATATCCACGGCAAAGCGGGCTTTCGCATCGTGGGAGTGCGGGAAAAACTCGGCGCGATGGATGGCCGCTGGCGCGACGTGGTGCTCATGGAGCGTCGCAGCACTGTAGTCGGATAAAGATATGAAGACAATGACGGTTCGGGCGACACGAGCGTGGGGTCGCCCTAACCGCAAAGGGGACTTGAACGGCTTCCGCTTCTGACTCTCCACCAATCGGCAGTTCACCCTGGAACTTTAACAGCAAGATACCTTACACACCGAGCGCCGCCCCCGGATAGGTGGTGAGCTTCTCGCGGCCCAGGATGTGATCCAGGTGATGCTGCATGTGGGCGATGTAATCCTCAATCACGAAGCCGAGCGGAGCGCTCCCAGACTTTATCGGCAAGAAAACTGGAGCTACATGAGACCACGTAGCCGTTCGAGTTCCTCGTTAAGCCCTGTCATATCAGGCGCAGTTAAGGTGAGCGTTAGGCTAACTTCGACACGTTGTCGCGTGCTCTGATATTCGGTGATTGCGTCTCGGAGTCTGTCCTTGATCGACCTCGAGAACTCCTCAAGCTCCCGAACCGTATTGTCGCAGAGGCAACTGACCAGAGCCTTCAACTTCTCGCGGTTAAGATCAACGGACACTCGCTGAAAGTCAAGTTTCCACCGGAGTGTCTCTCGATAAGTCTCGCCCAGCTTTGCCGCCACGTAATAAATCTCTTCTGCGTTTCCTGGCGTGCCCGGCGGGCGGAAGGCCTTTTGAAGGGCGTCATTCAGGAGGTTCGCGGCATTGCCCCACAAGCGCTTTACTTGATCGAGCTTGACCGGTATCCAATCGATCAGTTCCCGACCGCTCAGTAGCTCCTGATCGCCAAAACAGATGCCGTTCTCCCAGTCTCGACGAACGCTGCTGTAACGCTCGATCTCATTCCGGAGAGATTCCGCGAAAAACAGATACTCCCAGTGCGACGGTCTTTCGATCAGGAGTCGCATGGGCTCGCCACTCAGATGCCGGAGCGTTCCCGGGATCGAATCGCTTCCGTATACACGATGGCGAACGTCAAGCGCCTCCTTGAACAGGTATGAAAGCTGACTCCGCAACGTGGCGCAGATCTCCTGAGCCGTTTCAAATGGGAAGACCCATTGCCCGCCAGACTCCCGAATGCCCGCAATGAACTCGAACACCTTGACCGTGTCCACCACCGGTGTGAAATCCCCGTTCGGATTTGCTCTCCAGACGGGAAGCATGTCGAGGAGGCGCCTTTCGACGAACGAGTAAACCGGAATGCCCTTTGCGCGGGCACGCAGAAACTCCAAGTTTGTGATTGATGCGCCGTCGCGTTTAACCGAGCCGTACCGGCCACCAATGATCAATACAAATACGTCTGCCCGCTGCTCCACGGCCTTGAGGCAGTTGTCCAGAGTCGATACATCTGGATTAACGGGAAAACTAGTGAACTCCGAGAGGACTGGATCAAGGCCGAGTCCGGCAAGAAACTCCCGAAGATCCATTCGAATTTGCCGAAGATCGTAGCAAGTTGAACTAACAAAGACCGAAGGCGGTCGCATGGCAAGTCCTAACCTACTCTCGTCACGGTCAGCTTGTCCACGCCTGCGCTACGGTAATCCCATGCCAAAACAGGACGAAGGTTCGGGGGGACGGGATACCTTACACACCGAGGGCTGCGCCCGGATAGGTGGTGAGCTTCTCACGGCCCAGAATGTGATCCAGGTGGTGCTGCATGTGGGCGATGTAATCCTCAATCACGAAGCCGAGCGTGACCGGCGCGCTGGACCCGATGGAGCACGGCGTCTTTAGCCGGTTTTCAGGGATGCGCGCGATCAATTCCACCAGAAACCGGTTGTACCGTTCCCAGAACTCAATGAGCGCGATCCACGGGAGTTCAGCATAACCGTGCAGCGCCACCCAGCCGTCGCCATCGTAAGAAGGCCCGTGGAACTCCGGTTCCAGCGAGCCTCGGACGAAGCGGACATGGTTGTTGGTGGCGGAGTCGATCAGATGTCCCAGTTCCTGCTTGCGCGACCAGGCGCCTTCCCGAAGTGGCGTCGCGGCGGCCTCATCCGTGATCGCGCGCAGCTTGGGAGATTCGCGTTCGATAGCATCGGCCAGATGTCGGGCATGCTTTTGCGGCATTTTTACATTCTGGCACGCCCAGCGGAGTACGGGGCGCTATCATCGTTCGAAGAGGAGATTCATGCGCAAGCTGATTTTGATTTTCATGTTGCTGGCGGCGACGGCCGCGCTCTGCTACGCTGCGGATTCGGTGTACGAGTTCACGCCTAAATCGATCGATGGTCAGCCCGCCCCGCTGTCGGCATACAAAGGGAAAGTGCTGCTGCTGGTGAACGTAGCCAGCAAGTGCGGGTTCACGCCGCAGTACAAAGGCCTGGAGGCCGTCTACGAACAATACAAGGACAAGGGCTTCGTGGTGATCGGTTTCCCCGCGAACAACTTCGCGTCGCAGGAACCGGGCACCAACGAGGAGATCAAGACTTTTTGCTCGCGCACCTACAACGTGACCTTCCCGATGATGAGCAAGATTTCGGTGAAGGGTGACGATCAGGACGACCTCTACAAATACCTCACCGACAAAGCGGCGCATCCCGATACTGGCGGCGACATTAAATGGAATTTCACCAAGTTCCTGGTGGATCGCAACGGGAACATCGTCGCGCGGTTCGAGCCGCAAACCAAGCCAGATTCGCCCGAGGTGAAGGCCGCCATCGAGAAGGCCCTCGCGACCGAGTAGCCGGACGCGCCGACTGCCCGCTACGTGTTCAGGCCCGCTATCATTGAAGTATGAGAGCGCAAGTGGATGACATCGAACTGATGGCGCCGCCGCCGTCCATCGATCTCGACCCCGAACGAATCGAGTTCGGCCGGATCTTTTCGCCGCTCTGGCTCACCTGCCGCTACGCAAATGGGGCATGGGGCGAGCCGCGCATCGAGAACGTAGGCAGCATCGATCTCCATCCCGCGGCCATCGTATTTCATTACGGGCAGGCGATCTTCGAAGGACTCAAGGCGTACAAATGGGCCGACGGTTCGGTCCACCTGTTCCGTCCCGAGCAGAACGCGCGCCGCTTCCGGGACTCGGCCGAGCGGATGGCCCTGCCGCCGGTGGATGAGGAGGTCTTCGTTGATGGGATTCGCGATTTGGTCAGCCGTCAGCGCGACTGGATTCCGCATTTTCCCGGTTCGCTCTACATCCGTCCCACCATGATCGGCACCGAA
>Ga0116134_1001987_pt1 | contig 10130 bp, 8 predicted proteins | sample June2015DPH_19_5_FD_89737 | JGI IMG/M metagenome (GOLD analysis project Ga0116134, IMG submission 89737) | Peatland microbial communities from SPRUCE experiment site at the Marcell Experimental Forest, Minnesota, USA - June2015DPH_19_40 | ecosystem: Environmental > Terrestrial > Soil > Wetlands >...
GAAGGGAGCGGGGGAAGGGCCGGGTCGGAGTTAGGGCGGTAAATATCGATGAGCTTCGGCGGCGGAGCGTCCGGTGGCAGAGCCCTCGGCGGAGGCGCGGCCAGAGCCAGGCAGGAGCCGGTCAGGATCATTATCGCAATCTGACGGGTCATAAAGACTCCTTGCCTTAAGCATATATCGTTCGGCGCGGCCCGAGAATACTCGCGCTTTGGTATTTTCCACTGCGGTTGATGGGTATTGGTCAACCCTGGAGCGGCTAGACTCACGGCCTGTTCGCAGGCGCTGGTGCTGACGATGCCACAAAACGGCGTCTATAGCAGGGACTGAAGCCGCGTGAAAATCTATTTGGCTACGGAGCGTGCCGGCTCCAGCGCCACGCAGGCGTCCCGATCGCCCAGGTTACACCCCTGGCGGAACCGCGCCTCGGCTAGTGGTTCATTTCTTGGCGTTTCGATTCCCTGCCGGTGCATGATGCCGACGTTGAAGCAACCCGGCCCATAGCCCGCATCGCAGGCGTTTTCGAGAATCTGCCTGGCCTTGGCGATGTCCTTGGGAACGCCTTCGCCGAAGAGATAACTTTCGCCGATCTGCCCGCAGCCGCGCGTGAACCCAGCCGTACAGCTTTGCTGGAAGAGGTTTGCCGAATACTCGAGGTTACGGCTGACTCCCTCGCCTCCGTAATAGAGCGATCCGAGCATGAAACAACTTTGGCCGTCTCCACGGTTGCAGAACTGGAGCAGCACACCATCTCCGTCGGTTTTCACAAGGTCCAGAACACTGCTGCAAGCGCGCTCGAGGCCGAGATCGCAGGCGTGCTTAAAACTCCGGGCCGCATCCATCGGATTCCGAGAAAGCCTCTTGCCTTCACTCAGCAGCACTCCCAGATCGAAGCAACCGCCGGCCGAGTTGTGCTGGCACTGCACGTCGAGAGTACGGGCCAGGACCCGGCAGGCGTCCGTGTGCCCCGCCTCGCAGGCTTTTTGCCAGAAGGCGGGATCGCTGCCCGGGTGTTTCCCGCCGAGAAAGCCGGTGGCAAACATGAATCCGAAAAGAGCCACCCAGATCCCCATGAATCCGAAATTCACCTGTTGCGGAGACCAGGCCGAAAGTATCGCGAGCGGTCGGAGCTTGGCCCAGTTTTGCCGGGTTACCCAGGCACTGAGAGCGATGCTCAAGCGGTCCAGAACCCGTACCGTCAAGTTGAGCACGGGTACGCACAGCAGCTTGTCGTAAAACGTCGATTGCCCCAGGCTGTCCAGCCATCCATACACGAGGAATACGCCGGCGCCATATGCCGCGCCGAAAATCGCCTTCCCGAAATTCTTGCGCGGAGACGTGGCCGGATCGGTCACCAGGAGATGCAGCCCCAGGAAAACGGCCGGATGGATGTTGAAGTCGATAAAACGGTACATTCCGGTGGAACCGAGGTAGCCGGCGTCGAGCGCAAAAAGCATCGCCGCCGCGGACAAGGTGACCAGAGTCACCGAGAACAGGCCCTGCACGATGAGCCCGAGCAGGAAAATCTCGAGATAGATATTTGGCGGATTATTGAAAGTCGTCGAAATCTCCGCGCCCCAGGTGATCGGCGTAGAGTGAGTTGCGAGCAAGACAATCGACGTCAGGAAAAGGGCAAAGGCGGAGGGATTGAAGATGTGCGTGAGATGGCCGTCACGTTTCCACTTCACGAATTCCTTGCCGAACACGATAATCGCGATCATGGCGAACTGCAGGTAGAACCAGTCGTCGCGAAACCACAGGAACAGATTCATGCTGAAGACGATCGGTATCGGGCCAAAGCCAAGAATCCAGTTGTCTCGCCGGAACCAGCAGACCAGCATGTCCAGAACGTAAAGAAAGAACACCTGGGCGGCAATCAGCGGGAGTTCGTGGTAAACCTCACGCCAATACCAGCCCCAGTAGGCGAACACGCAAGAGTGCATGATCATCTGAACCCAATGCACCCGCCGGGGAACGAACTGGTACGTCAGGGTTCGCCCGGTCCGGACAACGTTCCACCATAAAGCGCAGAGCCCGGTCAGCAGGAAGGCGGCGACTGCCCAAAAAGAGCCATTCAGATCGGGATTTGCATTCACGCGCGGGAGCAGCGTGAAACCCGCAAAGATCAGCGTAAGGAGTGCAGGGAGCCAAAGCGGCGAGAACCGCCGCTGGAGGCCCTGGGGGGCGCCATTTTTCGGTATAAACACATCGCCCCGGGCGGCGGCATGTTTTGGTCTAATCCCATGCGGGGTTCCCCGGCCCCGCGTAGACGATTTCATTCGCTAGAGCATATCGCAAAAAATCGTCGCCGGCGACCGTGCTTTTAAGCCGTCGTTCCGGCTATCGACATTGGGTGGATTCCGGGGCAAGGCGAATGAGGATTCCAGCGAGAAGGCGGATGGTTTTCGCTTGACCTCGGAATGGCTTGAAACGATTACGGCTAGGGACGCTCCAAAGGCAGGTCGGTTTGGGAAGCTGCCCCGGTCTCCAGACTCGCGAGCAGAGCTTGGATCTGCGGAAGATCGCGGGCCACTGCGTCCAACTTGATATAGTTCGCGATGTGTTCCTTCGCAGCGGGCACGTCGCCCTTGGCTAGCGCGATTCGTCCCAGTATATACTCGGCGCGGACCTGCTTGTGACGCGGGTCCATGCTCTGGAGGGTCTTGATGCTCTCCTCGGCGCCGGCCATGTCCTTCTTCTCGAAGCGTGTGATGGCCTGATGCAGATAAATCTCCGGATAAAAGCGCTTTTCAATCCCCAGCAGGGAGTCTTCGCTCTTGGCTGCTGTATCCCAGTCGCCGAGCTTGTTTGCAACCCGCGCCAGTCTTAGGTACGGAGCGGGCGCCTTGGGGTTGGCTTCAATCGCGTGCTGCAAAGCGTCCTTGGCCTCCATCGGCATGCCTCGCATCTCATACACGGACCCCAGGTTGGTCCAGCCGTCGGCGAATTTGGGAACCGCCGCCACGACGATCTGCAGTTGCCGCATGCCCTCCTCGACATTGTTGGCGTCCAACGCCTTGGACGCCAGTTTATAGGCATCCCGGGCTTTGGCCGGCACGTCCGACACGGCATCCAGCGCGACGTTGTTGGCCACTCCGTTGTCGTGTGGCGACAGCACCAGGTCCGGTATCTGCACCCTGTTAACTCCCGCCGTGAAATTAGCCAACTTCAGGTCGCCCAAATCAAACACGCTGGAGCTAAAGCCCGTGGTCGTCGCCCGCATGTAGCAGGCACGCTGAACCCCCGGGGTGAGCTGCTGCTGCCAGGTGTAGTGGCCTTTTTTGTCGGTGATGGGGCCAGGGGCGGATCCGTTGATGTCGCTGCAGACCCGCTCGATGCCCACACTTTTGGGCGGCGGCGTTCCGTCCGGCATCACCACCTTGCCTTCCATAATGATGTTGTAGACGTTCTCCAGCGCCTCTTGCGCGTGCAAGCTTGCCCGGCTTGCGATCGTGACCAAGCCAACAGCGGCGGCGGTCAGGAAAATGCTCTGGAAACGGCGTGTGGAAATCATGGCGACCTCCGCTAACAGATGCTCTAAACGTGGAAATGCTCCGCACGCTTACTATACCCCATCTCTAGACCAGGTCAGGAGCGACTCGAGTTGTTCCGAGGTGAAGGCGGCAGCGTCAACGATTGCGCATGGGCGCCGGAGTGGTCCGCCGCGCGATGTTCAAGGTGATGAGCCAGCGAGAGGATCTCTCAAGAGTCCCCAGCCGCACCTGGATCGTGGCCGAAGAACTCAACGATAGCACGCCTATTGCACGTGACTCGGGCTCTGGCATTGAACGGTCAACGACGGCAAGCGCATCGTGGGTTGATGCCCGCCACGGAGAGCAAGGGATCGCAAGAGGGGCAGAACGCGTCGTGTTCCTGGAAAGCTTCCTCGGCGAGCTGCGGCGCAAAGTGCCGTTCGGGAAATGGCGTCACACGCCGCTCTAATGGCGGAACTCCCTGGTAAGCAAGTCATTAGAAATGTGTTGTTCGGACAGGGAATGTATCGTCGGCCATCCGGAAGTTATCTCGGACGGCGTTCTGAGAGCCGGGAATGGATTAGTCCCCGCATGTCGGCTTGTGGCCGCCGACCCACCTTGACGAGAAACGCGCGATCCGTAGATGGGCTGAAAATCGACGGTCGTGCGTAAGTCAAATGACCTGCTCACATCGCGACGCTGTTCAGGTGTCGAGAAAGTCCCACTCGGAGCCAAGGATCCAGCGAAGTATCTTTACATTTCGCTCCTTGTCGTTTAGCCGCCCGGAGGATCTCCTTGACGCTGCGCATATTCTCGGGCATCAAGCCGTATTCATTCAGCAGCTTTCTCATGCCCACCGTCAGCTGCTCAAGCTGTGGCAGCTCCCAGTGCTTGATCTTGAACGGAGGCCGATTGTTCTCCCGATATTTCTCCAGGTAGTCCTTCGCCGGATTCGAAAAAAAGCCGGAGCCAATAAAATGTAAAGCCGCCAGTGAAAGGCGAGCGAGCGCCACGCCGAATACGCTCTGGGGTCGCGGCTCGCCCTCTCTCGCTCGGTTTTCACTTTCCTTCGAAACACGCCACTTCACAATGGCACACTCCGAAACCTGAGGGCGGACCCAGAGCGGCTGCTGGGCCGTGGCCAAGGGCCGTTCTGCGATACTCAAGTCAGCAAATATGCAGGTGCGAACTTGACCGGAGGGCCCGACGCGCAGGGGAATCCGGCCGCCGTCCAGGTGCCCCGCTTTGATTGCGATTTTCGCCACGTCCGCAAAACCTTTCCGCACTTTTGGGAGCACACGGTTGGAAGCGGTCACGCGCCTCTGGCACTGCGGGCGGATTGGCAAGCGCAAATGCGGCGCTGCCACCAGGAGCTAGGCTTCCGGTATGTGCGCTTCCACGCGCTCCTTTCCGACGAGATGGGAACGCTGCTGTGTGAGGAAAACCAGCTCCTCTATTTATTTTTCAACGCCGATCAGATTGTCGATTTTCTTCTCTCGATAGGAATGAAGCCTTTCGTCGAGCTTTCTTTCATGCCCCAAACGCTGGCCTCGGGCGCTACTACCGTTTTCAGCTATCGTGCCAACGTGACGCCGCCCAAGGATTATGATCAGTGGGCAATTCTGATTCAAAAGCTAGTCACGCACTGGGTGTCACGGTACGGGGCGGCGGAGGTTCGCACTTGGTTTTTCGAGGTCTGGAACGAGCCCAATCTAGAAACTTTCTGGACGGGAGGGCAAGATGGCTACTTCCGGCTTTACCGCTGTACAGCCGCTGCGATTAAAGGTGTGGATGCCTCCATCAAATTGGGGGGCCCGGCGACTGCGGACAATAAGTGGATTCCCGAGTTTCTCGCATTCTGTCGTACGAATGCGGTTCCCGTGGATTTCGTTAGCACCCATCATTATCCAACCGACGCCTTCGGAACGCCGGGAGCGGACACGTTGACGCAGCTTGAGCATGCTCCAAGAGGCGTGATGAAAACGCAAGCCAGCATCGTGCGTCAGGAGGCGGGCGACCTGCCGCTGTATTACACGGAGTGGAATATCTCTTCGAATCCGAGAGATCCTATGCATGACGAGCCGTTCGCCGCCGCCTTCGCTACCAAAATCGTAATGGAGGCGCATGGACTCGTACAGGGGTACAGCTATTGGACGTTCAGTGACATCTTTTCGGAAAACTACTTTCCCTCCGTTCCGTTTCAGGGCGGATTCGGGCTGCTAAACATCCACGGGATAGCGAAACCGATCTATCGTGCATTCCAGTTGTTGCACGGCTTGGGCAGTGAATTCCTGGAGGTCCAAGGAAGCCATCACACAATCGACGTATGGGTAGTCTGCAAGGAGGAATCGGCTACGGTCTTGATCACGAATCTCGCGATGCCCCGGCATCCGATTCAAACTGAACTCGTTCATTTGCGTCTCCTGGGCGCACCCGTGCCCAAGATCGCATGGGTCGAACGCATCGACGAGGATCATGCGAACCCACGCGCCCTCTGGCATACGATGGGCGAGCCGGAATATCTGAGCGCCCTAGAGGTCGAACAGCTCGCCCAAGCTTCCGCTTTGCGGCAGGAACCACAGCCGTGGACCCGGGACCAAGAAAATCTCGAATTCCACGTCTCGCTGCCAGCTCAAAGCGTAACGGCGATTACGATCGAATTTACTTAACGGTTGACGCAAGCCCATGACCAAGGAGATCAGCGATCAGGAATGGCCGCTATGGAGTCCGCAAGGAAGCGATGCTGAAATGCTGGCGGAACTTCGTCGCGTCAATTTCAGATATTTTCTCGACCAGTATAATGATCGAACCGGTTTGATCGCCGATAAAACCGAGGCCGAGTCACCCGCGAGTATCGCGGCTGTAGGTTTGGGTATCAGCGCTTACATCGTCGGCGTCGAGCGCAACCTCCTTTCGAGAACGGAAGCCGTTCGACGAACCCTGAAGGTTTTGAGATTCTTTCATGCTAGCCCGCAAGCGCCGGAACCGGATGCGACCGGCTACAAGGGGTTCTACTATCACTTCATCCATATGGAGACCGGACGCCGAGCATGGAAATGCGAATTGTCGACCATCGACACGGCCATTCTCATCGCAGGCGTTCTGACGGCGGCGAGTTACTTTGATCGGGGCGGAGTTGAAGAGACTGAAATTCGCAAACTGGCGGATATTCTCTACGGGCGGGTCGATTGGCGGTGGGCGCTAAACGGGAAGAAAACAATCTCTCATGGCTGGAACCCCGAGTCAGGCTTCCTTCCATATTGGTGGGACCGAGGATACAGCGAAGCACACATCTTGTACGTCCTGGCTCTGGGCTCCCCAACGTTTCCGATCGGCTCGGAAGGTTATCGCCAGTGGACTTCAACTTTTGAATGGAAGGAATTCTATGGCTTAGCGCACTTCTACGCCGGACCGCTTTTTATCCATCAGCTTTCGCAATTGTGGCTCGACTGTCGCGGAATCAAAGATGCGGTGAACCGACAGGTAGGCATCGACTATTTTGAGAACAGCCGGCGGGCCACCCACGTTCAGAGGCAATATGGAATCGAGAACCCGCACAAGTTCGCCCACTACTCGAAGAACGGCTGGGGATTTACCGCCAGCGACGGACCCGGCGCCGCCGTGCTCACGCTGGACGGCACAACGAGAGAGTTTTTCGGATACGTCGCACGAGGCGCTCCTGTTGGCCCGGATGACGGTACGATCTCGCCTTGGGCGGTCGCCGCTTCGCTTCCCTTCGCGCCCCAGATTGTGGTGGAGACCCTCCGTCACGCCATCGAGCGCTTGGATCTGAAACAGCGCAGTCCTTACGGTTTCGACGCCAGTTTCAATCCGACGTATCCGGAAAAAAGCAGAAACCCGAATGGCTGGGTATCTCCGTGGATTTTCGGCTTGAACCAAGGTCCGATCATTCTTATGATCGAAAACCACACCTCGAAGCTGCTTTGGAACACGGTCCGCAAGTGCCGCCCCATCGTTGAAGGGCTTCGCCGGGCGGGTTTTCGCGGGGGTTGGCTTGGAGGGCAAGATCTCGACACAAAGCCTCGCGGCTGAAGAACAGCTAAAAAGGAAACGGATTCAAAGACGCAGGAAAGCCGGGCACTTGGATGAGAAACGCGCGATCCGTGGATGCGCTGAAAATCGACGTCGTGCGTAAGTCAAATGACCTGCTCACATCGCGACGCTGTTCAGGTGTCGAGAAAGTCCCACTCGGAGCCAAGGATCCAGCGAAGGGCAGACAACTTCCCGTTCAGCCTTCCCCACTCGAAGTCATTGTGGTAACTGTTCCGCAGCGCTCTCTTGCCCCACTTCTTTTCAACACTCGCTCTGGCGGCGAGTACTGTTTTCTGAAGCTCCGTCAAAGAATTCTTCTTCCGCCCGGAGGATCTCCTTCAAACTGCGCATATTCTCGGGCATCAAGGCGTATTCATTCAGCAGCTTTCTCATGCCCACCGTCAGTTGCTCAAGCTGTGGCAGTTCCCAGTACTTGATCTTGAACGGAGGCCGATGGTTCTCCTGATATTTCTCCAGGTAGTCCTTCGCCGGATTCGACAATAAGCCGGAGAGGATAAAGAGGGCGGTGTCAGGCCGCTCGGCTTGGGACCAAGTAAGAAGGATTGTCGAGTTCTTTCGGCGGCGCGCCCTTCTCGTAATGCTTGCAGTCTACGAACCACTTTTCGAGACGCAAGCTCCGATCAATGTCAACTCGCGACGCCAATCGACGTTGACGAAGCCCATCTTCAAGAGGAGCTTAAACGCGAACTCCTCGAACTCCGCGTCGTCCACATCATCAAAGAAAAGTCTCGGCATGCAGTGATTGGAGCACGGATAAAGTTGGGCGGAACACCGAGCGCCTGGTAGGGATTATTGAAGCCCCTACAAAACCAGTACGCCGGCCCTTCCCCACGCCCCCAGCCCGCTCAATCGCTCGCTATACTTTCTCTCGAATGGGTGCGGATTCATCGTGGGGGCAAATCGTGACGGGGAAGCCGTTTGGTCAGGTGCCGTTTCAGGCAAACGTCGAGCTGCTGCGACTGTTTCTGACGCATCGCGAAGATATCGTCGAGAGCATAGAGGCCGTTTTGAACGCCCAGCGAAAGCCGATCCGATACCTGCAGGACCACTCTCTTTTGTCCCGCCATTTCGAGGATTGCTTCTTTGCATGCACCGCGGCCACCGCCGGCCAAAAACATCTCAGAGGCCAACTGGAAGAAGCGCATTGGGCCGGGGGATTCAGACCTCGTCAGGTTCAAGATCTGCATAACGACCTGATCCATCCGGCGGAGATGATGATTCGCGGCTTTTATTGCTGGCAGCAGACGCGGTGGCCGGGCCGCAACGGCCGCGTGCACTACGCGCACACACTGTTCAACTTGTATGTAATCCGGGGGCTCCAGTTTCTGAGCATGCGCGTCTTTGATGAGGACCCAAGCAGCGATGAGGACCCGAGCAGCCTTGCACAGGAAAAGCCAGGCGGGCGGCTCGCGGAAATTCAAGGCGTGCTCGATGAGCTCTGGAGAAGCTCACCAGCCGATCAGCCCGTGATCGTGCGCGATGCTCGCTGGCTGATTCCCTTGGCCCAGAGCCTCATTACCGATGAGCTGGCGCCCTATTTCGAGATCGCCCAGCAGGCCGCAGAGACGCTTCCGGAAGCGGACGCGCTCGAAATCCAGAAGGCCCATGTTCGAATGCTTGGCGGGCATCTGACCTCACAGATTCGTCACCACTGCACGAAGGAAGGCGTGTCTGGCGTTTCTATCAATGAGCATAGCGTCGTTCTTCGCACGCGCACCTCCAATGCGCTCGATTTCGCACTGCTGGTTCAAGGTCTCGTGGAGCTGCTCAAAGCCTATGACTGCGCATTGCGGAGCGGCGATGAGCGAATGCGGCTCGACATGGCAGGAGCCATCTGTCAGGGCATATCCGCCGATCCCGAGCTGTTTCTAAATCGCGTCGACCTGTTGAGCGCTTACAGCATGATCGAGCACGTTTTCATCGCCACGGATCGGGAGGGCCCTGTCGTTTATTCGCCCCTGGGACAGCGACATGTGCAGCTGCTAAAAGCGTACGGTACACTCATTGACCGATTGATCAAGCCGTTGCGTCACGATTTCCCGCGTTTCAGGCCGGTTGACGGCGGCTGTTCCGCATACGGAGTTATATTCGGGTTGCCATCCCATCTCATCGAGCACATGGCGCTCAAAGCCCTGCAGCACGATGCCGAAACGCGATTCGGCTTAGAGGATGTCTTTCTTGAAGGTGTCTGGGACGAAGGGGACACCAGCGCGGCAAAGCTCGCCTGGGTGAACGGCTGGCGGAAATTGCCCCACATCGACCGCGAAGTACAACGGTTGTACGACTACCCGCAACAGTTCGCCGAAGAGGTTTACGACCGCATCGAGAGCGAGCTCAGGCGGCGCGATTCAAACGAGGGTTCCAGAACCGGGCGCATGTATATCGTGTCCGGGGACGACCCTGATTCTGATTCGAAGGCGCCGGCGATTCCGGAACTGCCGGCCCGGTACTTCGGCTCTTCGGACAGGCAGATTGTGGCGGCGCACAAGGCTGAGCCATATGACCGGGCGCAACTGCTGGCGGGGCGGCGGGAAGGGCATTTCCTGGTCAGTTACGAAACGCCAGGCGGATGGATTGCCCTCAAGA
>Ga0116134_1001988_pt1 | contig 10127 bp, 9 predicted proteins | sample June2015DPH_19_5_FD_89737 | JGI IMG/M metagenome (GOLD analysis project Ga0116134, IMG submission 89737) | Peatland microbial communities from SPRUCE experiment site at the Marcell Experimental Forest, Minnesota, USA - June2015DPH_19_40 | ecosystem: Environmental > Terrestrial > Soil > Wetlands >...
CACGGGCGGGGGAAGCCGGCAAAGGCTTCGCCGTGGTAGCGAACGAAGTGAAGGAACTGGCCAAGGAAACGGCCAAGGCTACCGAAGATATCAGCCGCAAGATCGAAGCCATCCAGATCGACACCAAAGCAGCGGTGGACGCGATCGCATCGATCAGCGCAGTGATCAACCAGGTCAATGACATATCGAGCACGATCGCTACCGCGGTCGAGGAGCAGAACGCGACCACTAACGAAATGTCGCGCAACTTGAGCGAAGCGGCGCAGGGCAGCGGTGAGATCACCAGCAACATTGCGGGTGTGGCGGAGGCGGCGCAGGGCACCACCCTCGGAGCCACCGATACCCAGAAGGCGTCGCAGCAACTGGTGGAGACGTCGACCCAACTGCGCCGCCTGGTCGAGCAATTCAAAATCAACGCTGGCGAGAACGGTGCAGCCGCAATTCCAGCGCAGAGCAGGGCGGCGCATGCTGGTTCGTAACCTCTCAGTCGCGCCGAAATCTGCACCGGGAGACTGCCGGGGCGCGGTCCGGTCTCAGATCAGGGAGAAATCATGATTACCATATGCAAGAACACACTCACCGCGTATCTCATCGTCCTCATCTGCGCGGTCGCAGGTTTTGCGCAAGCTCCGCCAGACATCAAGGCCAAGCTGGATGCCAAGATCAAGCAATTGGCATTGCTCAGTACCGACCCTGAGATCGTGAATGCGGTCAAGGCGCACAACGCCACGCCCGCTACCGCCGAAGCTCTGGCCATGACCAACGACAAGTGGCACAGCCTTTCCGTACTCGATCCCTTTGTCCGCGCTGCGGCCAAGACCCCTTTGTCCGAATATCTGAAAACCAAAAAGACTTCTGACGACACCGTCGCGAAAGTCTTCGTCTCCGGAGTCGATGGTTCCAAAGTTGGGTTCGATGCCAAGACCGAACACTGGACGCATAAGGGCTTGCCCAAGCACGAAGTGCCGATGAGCGGAGAGACCTGGATTGGTTCCGTCAAGCTCGATGATTCCACCGGACAGCAGCTCATTCAGGTGGGCCTGCCAGTGCTCGATGGCAGAAAGCCCATCGGATCGATCGTGTTCGGTTTGCGGGTTGACAAGCTGCGCTAGGGCGGACCCGGCCATGGAAAGTTTTGCATATATGAGAAATCAGGGCATCGCTCGTCGCATGAGCTTGATGGTAGCGGCATCGGTGGCCATCACTGTGGCTGCCGCTCTGGGGTTATCGTATCTTCTCCATGTCTCTGCTGGCTCCGCCCAACGCGTGGCCACGGCGGCAAGCGAACAGACGCAACGCTCCTTCGAACTGCTGGACTTGGCGGTGAGAGTCCAGGGAATCACGCAGAAACTGGTGCAGGCAACCGATCCCGACGTGATGGAATCGCTGATCCAACAGAACCAGTCGCTAGTCAAGGACGCGCGGACAAAAGTGGAGCAGGCTGCCGCCGGCGACGGCGCGGTGAGGGCCGCATTCCTTGCGCTGTTGCAGGCCAACGAGCAGGTCACGAATCTGGTGCTGCAGGCCCACAACGCCGAGTCGCATCAGGCCATCATTGAAAAATCGAACCCCGCATTTGAGGCCTTGCTTGGGGCCATCAACAGCGATCAGAACCAGGTGGCTAAGAAACTGGCGGATGATGCTGCCGTAGCGAGGACGCGCTCTGTACGGCTTGAGTCCACGATTTACGCCTTGGTTGTCGCCAGCATTCTCTTGCTGATTATCTGGGGCCTCGCTCTGGTACGGAGCGTCTCCAAGGCCCTCAAAAATATGATCGGCATGGTAAAGGATTTGGCGGAGGGTGAGGGGGACCTGAGCAAGCGGCTGGAGATTGTCACGCGCGATGAACTGGGCGAATTGGCCAGGTGGTTCAACACATTCCTCGACCAGATCCACCAAATTATTTCTCAAGTGGCGGGCACGGCCGAACAGGTAGCCAGCGCCAGCGAAGAACTGAATTCCACCAGCCAGCGGATCACCGCCAACTCCGAGAAAACCTCGGCCCAGGCCGACGTGGTTTCCCAGGCCGCACAGACGGTCAGCCAGAACCTTCAGACCGTCGCCACCGGGGCCGAAGAAATGGGCACCAGCATCAAGGAGATTGCCAAAAATGCCACCGAAGCTGCCAGGTTCGCCACCGCCGCCGTCAAGGTCGCCGAAACCACCACCGCTACCATGTCCCAGCTCGGCAATTCCTCGACCCAGATTGGCCAGGTCATCAAGGTCATCACATCGATCGCTCAGCAGACCAACCTCCTCGCGCTCAATGCCACGATTGAAGCCGCGCGCGCCGGTGAAGCGGGTAAAGGCTTTGCTGTGGTAGCTAATGAAGTCAAAGAACTGGCCAAGGAGACCGCCAAAGCCACCGAAGACATCAGCCGACAAATCGAAGCCATCCAGACCGACACCAAAGCGGCCGTCGACGCGATCGCATCGATCTCCGGAGTCATCAACCAGATCAACGATATCTCAAGCACGATTGCCGCCGCGGTCGAGGAGCAGAACGCGACCACCAACGAGATGTCGCGCAACGTGAGCGAAGCGGCGCACAGTAGCGGCGAGATCACCAGCACCATTGCCGGTGTGGCGGAGGCGGCGCAGGATACAACGCGCGGAGCCACCGATACCCAGAAGGCGTCGCAGCAACTGGTGCAGACCTCGACCCAGCTGCGTCGGCTAGTCGAACAATTCAAAATCAGCACCAGCGAGAACGGCCGCCCGAACGATGTGGCCGCACCTCACGAAAAGAGCCTGGCCTCTCATGCGGGAATGTGAGGAGAAATAAAGTGCCTCACCCTTTCGCCGATTAGAACCTTAGGGCCGTGTCTGTGCCCAAGGCCGACGTTCCGGGAACCACACCGGCAGGACGCGATGTAGCACGTTCGATGCGCACGAACTGGCGCGCCTTGGCTGCGGAGGACGCAAATGCTAATGCTAAAGAAAACGAAACTCACCGCCAAGATTGTTGCCACCATTGTGATCACTTTGGTGGTCACCTCCGCGGTCAGTTTCTGGATTACCCAGCACCGGGCCAACCAGCAGGCGGAAGAAGCCTTTCGTGACAAAGTGCGGAAGTTGACCGGCATGGCCAGCGCCACCTATGCCTGGGCCTCCGACAACACGCAAACCCAGAACTATGCCGAGTCCCTCGCGATGGCGTTTCATACTCCGTCTCTGGCCCCGCGCAACCAGAAGAATCAGCCCGATGATTTCGAACGGCGGGCAATCGAAAACTTCCAGAAGGATCCGTCTTTGAAGGAGTATTCCGAACGCAGGGTGGAGAACGGAGAGGATATGATGCGCTTCGCCCAACCCGTCCGCCTCAAGTCAGACTGCCTGGGGTGTCACGGCGACCCCGCCGGAGAAAAAGACCCGTATGGTTACGCCAAGGAGGGCATGAAAGCCGGCGACCTGATGGGCGCCTTTGCCACCAGAGCCTCCACTCAGACTCTGATCGAAACCTCGCGAGCCAATTCGATTGCCATTTTTCTCATCAGTTTGCTCACCCTGTTAACGGCTGCAGGCGTGATGTTTGCGCTGGTGCGAAAGCTGGTGGTCAAACCCTTGTCCGCGTCGGTGGAACTGGCCCACGCAATTGCCGCCAACAACCTCGCCTTCGACGACCTGCCCGTGGCCAACCAGGATGAACTCGGGCAGGCTGCCTCGGCTCTGAATCTCATGAAAAATAACTTGCGAAAGACCGTCCGGGCCATTGCCGAGACAGCCGAGCAAGTCGCTTCCGCCAGTGAAGAATTGAATGCCACCAGTCAGCAGATCATCGCCAACTCCGAGGAGACCTCCGCTCAGGCCGACGTGGTTTCGCGCGCCGCGCAGTCGGTGAGCCAGAACCTGCAGACCGTTGCCACCGGCGCCGAACAGATGGGCGCCAGCATCAAGGAAATCGCCAAGAACGCGACCGAAGCCGCCAAGATCGCTACCGCCGCCGTCAAAGTCGCCGAAACTACCACCGCCACCGTATCCAAGCTCGGCGATTCCTCGACCGAGATCGGCCAAGTCATTAAAGTCATCACTTCGATCGCCCAGCAAACCAATCTGCTCGCGCTCAATGCCACCATCGAAGCCGCCCGCGCCGGTGAGGCTGGCAAAGGTTTCGCCGTGGTCGCCAACGAAGTGAAGGAGCTCGCCAAGGAGACCGCCAAAGCCACCGAAGACATCAGCCGCAAGATCGAGGCCATCCAGACCGATACCAAAGCGGCGGTCGACGCGATTGCATCGATCTCCGGTGTCATCCACCAGATCAACGATATCTCCAACACCATTGCCACCGCGGTCGAGGAACAGAACGCCACCACCAATGAGATGTCGCGCAACGTCAGCGAAGCGGCGCAGGGTAGCGGCGAGATCACCGGCAACATTTCGGGTGTAGCGGAGGCGGCGCAAGGCACCACCCGCGGAGCCACCGATACCCAGAAGGCGTCACAACAACTGGTGGAGACCTCAACCCAACTGCGCCGCCTGGTCGAGCAATTCAAAATCAACGCCAGCGCCAAAGACCGCGAATCCGCTCCCACCGCAACATCAGCACAAGGCAGGGCGACGCATGCAGGCGCGTAATCTCCATGTGCTCGGGAGCCGCGTTGACCGGCGGGGTGGTTTGCACAAAAGCGTTTCCGGCCCCGGTCCGACTGCCGGCGGCTTGTATTGCGAGACAGACGGATAAGACTTGCTATGGCTCCCATTCGCATTCTGGTAGTGGATGATTCGGTGGTCATTCGCAGAATGCTCTCCGACATTCTGTCGGCAGACCGCGCTCTGGAGGTGGTGGGTACAGCCAGCGACGGGCGTATCGCTCTCGCCAAGATTTCACTGCTCAAACCCGACCTGATTACCCTCGACATCGAAATGCCGGTCATGGACGGCTTGGAAACGCTGGTGGCACTACGCAAGTTGTATCCCAAAATGCCGGTCATCATGTTCAGCACGCTCACCGAGCACGGAGCCACGGCCACCCTGGATGCGCTCTCCCTGGGAGCGTCGGACTATGCCACGAAACCAACCAATACCGGCAGTTCGGCGGTTGCACTCGAGCGCATTCGCATCGAACTCATCCCCAAGATCAAGGCCTTGTGTAGCCAAGGATCGTGCATCAAGCCGTTGTCGGGGGTAGCCACACGAAGGGTCACACCCATCGCCCGGCCTCGAGCCGCATTGAAGGTTGGAGTACGGTCTAACCCTTCCATCGAAATTGTGGCAATCGGAACTTCGACCGGCGGCCCGAACGCTTTGGCCGAGGTCTTGCCCCGGATCCCGAACGACTTTCCCGTCCCCATTGTCGTGGTGCAGCACATGCCGCCCATTTTTACCCGCCTGCTGGCGGAACGGCTTGCCGAGCGCTCCGCCATTCCCGTGGAAGAGGGTAGAGCCGGCGCAAGTCTGCTTCCCGGGCACGCCTGGATCGCGCCCGGAGATTTTCATATGAAGGTGATCCGCGCCGGCTTTGAACGGATTCTGAACTTGAATCAGGGCCCCCAGGAGAATTCCTGCCGTCCGGCGGTCGATGTGCTCTTTCGCTCGGTGGCGCTCGCTTACGGCGCCCACGTTCTCGCGGTCGTGATGACCGGCATGGGCTCGGATGGTGTGCTCGGAGCGCAAGATATTCGCAACGCCGGTGGAGAGGTCATCATTCAGGACGAGGCTTCCTCCGTGGTCTGGGGAATGCCTGGCCTGGTTCACGCCTCCGGACTGGACGATGCCGCCTACCCGGTCGATCGCCTCGCGGCCGAGATCACTCGCCGCGTGCTGCTAAGCCGTGCCCCCCCTCGCGTCCCACTTGACTTGAAGACGTACGCCACCATGGAGCCTCCGGCAAAATGACCACCATTCCTCAACCCGTTGTCGCGCAAACGGCCCTCCACAAGGCCCCGGAAACGGTTGACCCCGTGTATCGGCAAATCCGCGACCTGGTGTACAAGGTGTCCGGTATCTATAAAGCCGAGGAAAAACTCTATCTTCTAGCCGATGGCTGCGCCCGGCGAATGATGCAGCTCAACGCGCGCACCCCACGCGAGTATTGGGACCGTCTGACCGCGGCGCCTGCCCGCGACGCCGAACTCCGGGAACTGCTGAATGAGATCACCACCGGCGAGACCTGCCTGTTCCGCAGTCAGCCCCAACTGGACGCGCTGCGGAAAGTAATCCTTCCCGAGTTAGTGACGGAAAAAGCCAAACAGATCACCAAAAGATTACGCATCTGGAGCGCGGGCTGCTCCACCGGTGAAGAGTCCTACACGCTGGCCATGAACATGCTCGAGGAAAGCGATGGCTTGCTCAAGGGCTGGACGGTCGAGATTCTCGCCACCGACCTGAACGACCGTTCCGTCGAAACCGCCAAGGCCGGTATTTACGGCGACTACGCCCTGCGCAACACCAGCGATCTCTACAAACGAAAATACTTTTCTACCGTCGATCAGAAAAAACTGCAGGTGCGCCCCGAGGTGAAAAAACTGATCACCTTCAGCCGTCTGAACCTGCAGGACGACTCCAAGATGCTTTTCATGAAGGGCATGGATTTGATTTTCTGCTGCAATGTGCTGATTTATTTTGACGGCACGTCGAAATCGAAGGTGATCTCCCATTTCTATAGCAACCTTAGTTTTGGCGGCTATTTCTTTCTCGGAACCTCGGAATCGCTGATGAAATTGAATGAGCAATTTCACCTCGTCCATTTTCCCGGAACCATCGCCTATTGGAAACCATCCCTGAGCAGTGGCAAACTATGAGCACATCCTTCACCGCAACCATTCGTGAACGCGTGCAGCGCCTCGAAACCATGCCTGCCATCCCGGCAGTGTTTCTGCCCTTACTCAAGTTGTTGAGCAATTCCGACGAAGAGGTGCAGTTGGACGAGGTGGTGCGTCTGGTATCTTACGACGGCACCATTGCCGCGCAGTGCCTGCGCGTAGCTGGCTCCCCCTTGTTCGGCCTGGCCCAGCCTCCCAAATCGATCAAGGCAGCGGTCATCAGCCTGGGGCTGCGCCGCGTCGAAACCATTCTTCTCACCTGCTGTCTGGGGCAGGCTTTCCCCGCGAAACAGTGGGCGCTCGATCCCGCCGTCTTTTGGAGACATTCGCTGGGCTGTGCCTTGGTGTGCCGGAAATTCAGCGAGAGGTTAGCCGCTGTGGATGCCGAAAAAGCCTACGTGGCGGGCCTTCTGCATGACATAGGGTTCATGGTCAACTGCCTGGCATTTTCCAAGGACTTCGCCCTCGCCATGGAGCGCGCCAGTGAGGAGGGAATTCCGTTGGACGAGGCCGAACAGGCCACCATGGGATTCACCCACTGCGCGACCGGGCAGGCGCTGGCCGAAAAATGGAAACTGGCGGACGACATCGTCGAAGTGATCGCACATCATCATGCCATCGAGGACAGCCAAAAAGCGCGCCCGCTAGTAGCCCTGGTGCACTTGAGCGACCTCCTCTGCCGCATGCGTGGCCTCGGCTACGGCTACTATGAGCGCCACAAGGTAGACTTGATCGCCGATCCGGCATGGGCCATTCTTCTGCAGGCGCACCGCGATCTCGAAGGTGTGGACTTGGCGAGGTTCACCTTTGAACTCGATGAAGCAGTCGAAGAAATCCACGCCCTGGTAGCGACGGTTTTCGGGTCGGCGCCAGCCCTGGCGCGTACCTGATATGCGGTTCGTATCAGGGCACGCCTTCAGCCGCGGCCCTCCCAGAGCCTGCCCGAACCAGAGTTCTCCCGTGATCCCAGACGGGGCGGAGCCCCGTCACCACACGAGCAGTTTTTTCCGCAGGCTGTTCAGGCGTGCCGCAAGCGCCGCGTTATGAGCGCGTCTTCAGGCGCTGAGGACGATTGGAGTTGACGCGCAGGCTCCTAGCTCTGGATCTGGAGGGAAACGATCATCGGCATGCTCTCAAACTGCAGTCTGACCTCAAGGCCACTAGTATCTGCCTGTGCGTGCATGCTGTAGTCGTTGCCGGTAACTACGGTGGGCGGCGAAAGCATGCAGCCCTCCGACAGGCCCGAAATCTTGTTCTTGAAGTTGCCCGCCACCATATTGGCGATTTCGCCGAGCGCGTCCGGCATCTCCCGGCCAACCTTGTGCAGCTCCACCCCGAGCATCTTCGAAGTCATCAGCGCGGCCGCCTTCCCCTCGCAGCGGATACTCAGCACGCCGCACAGTTGCCCCGCCAGTCCCACCATGGCAGTAACGTCCAAGTCAGTCCCTTCGGCGACACTTGGTCCTGTCAGTTGGCAGCTCAGCATGAGCTCGAATACTTCCCGGGCCGCCACTTCCAGCAGTGGAATCCAGTGTTCGTGGTTGCCGTCGGCCGCATTCCTCTCATTCGCCGATTTCATGATTTCCCTCCCAGCACGGGGACGACATGTTCCTTCGCTTGCTCTGGTGTGAAGGGCTTGCGGATATAGCCGCGAGCGCCGCACGACAATGCCTGTACTACGTGCGATTCGCTGCCTTCCGTCGTAATCATGACCACCGGGACGTCTTTCGCGTTCGTCACCCCCGGAAGCTGCTTGATAAACTCCAACCCGTCCATGACCGGCATATTGATATCGCAAAGGATCAGGTCAACTTGGTTTTCCGCAAGCACGCTCAATGCCTGCGCCCCGTCGCCTGCCTCGAATACTTTGGCCAGATCAACGCCGGCCTGGCGCAACGAGCGCTCCACGATCTTCCGCATGACCGAGGAATCGTCGACTATGAGCGCACGGATGGACATAAGCCTGTGCAGTTCTCCGTTCGGGGAAAGACGCCTGGTTGTTTCTTCCTTATTAGGTTGGCTTCTGGGTACATCGGCACGGCATGATCGGACTTTAGGACAGCGGAACTGGGCGCAGTAGCCCGGCACGCAACACCCACCACGGAGGCACAGAGTCACAGAGAAGTTCGAAGGGGTGACGGTTCTGGTTCGTCAGCGCTACCCGGAAGTCTTCACCAGCGCAATCCAACCGTGATGGGCATACCGATGGTCTGGCCGTCGGCCTGATAAGCCCGATGGTAGCGCCACTCTATGTAGAGCTTGGCATGGTCGAAACGGTTCAGAGGATAAGTGACGCCGCCGCCATAGTTGAAGCCGCCGGCAACCCTGGAGTTCGACGACATGGTTTGCGTGGTCTGGATAAAGCCGTTCACGCAGTCAAGGTCCCACCATCTCCATGCGGGCTGGCATTGCGTGGGGACACCGAGCGGCTGGGGGTGCGCCAAGGAAACGGTGCGATCATAGAAACCCAAGCCGAAAATTCCGTATGCGCCAAATTTGCGAAGATGGCGAGGAACGTTCACGATGCCGTCCAGGCTTATTGACTGCATTCGTCCGCTTTGGTCTGCCAGAGCTTGATTCCGGATCACGCTGGGCCGGAAGTCGAGGTTGTAGTACATATATTCGGCGTCCACGCCGAACATGCGGGTGAAGTTCATGCCGGCTCCGAACTCCGCTTGAAAAGAGTTCCCGACATAGCTGGCGACATCGTCTCTGCCGATGCCGAGCCCGAGGCCGGCGCTATACGTATATTTATTGAAATTTGCTTGTGCCGAAGCCGATGCGATGAGTCCGCAAAAGGTCACTACCAACAGTATCCGATTCCTCAATCTCGATCTCCTCTTTCGTAGAGCCAAAGTCGTATAGCCGTGGTCGTGGTCGCAGTCGCAGTCGTAGTCGTAGTCAACAAGCCACGACCCGCGAGCCACGCTCGTAAAAGCCACAGCCTTGCCACGATCGCCGTTCTTCAGCTTAGATGCGCGCACGGAATAAGGAAAGCCAGCCTTTTCCCTGACCAGCTCCGCAAAAAGTCGATTTTCGATGCTCTCCCGTCGAGACGCGGATTGCTGCGTCTGCTGCTAGACGGTCATTTAGCCCCGGCGGTCGGCCGCCGCGTGTGGCTGATCTTCCCTAGGAACACCGGCCAGTACTCACGTAGCATGTTCCCTCCCGCTCGGCTGGCCAAATCCAGACCATATCGAAACAACGTGTCTCCGACGCTGCGGTTCCGTTCCGGCCAGTAGACGTTCGCCAGTCCTTCGGCCATCAGCGGCCCGGCCAGCCTCGACCAGGCAACGACCTCACGACCGTCGTCGCTGCGCATAACGAAGACGCGCTGCAACGAATACTTCACGGCGTGGGAGAAGG
>Ga0116134_1001989_pt1 | contig 10126 bp, 13 predicted proteins | sample June2015DPH_19_5_FD_89737 | JGI IMG/M metagenome (GOLD analysis project Ga0116134, IMG submission 89737) | Peatland microbial communities from SPRUCE experiment site at the Marcell Experimental Forest, Minnesota, USA - June2015DPH_19_40 | ecosystem: Environmental > Terrestrial > Soil > Wetlands...
CACCGCCGGCGTGCTGGTCGGCTACGTGTTCGGCGTCCTGGCGGCAGCGACGATCGCTCCGGCGGCCGGAGCCTTCGTGAACGAGCTCTTCCCGACGTCCGTGCGGGCTTCGGTGGCCGGCTGGCAGGTGGCGGTCGGCGTGCTCGGGGCGAGCGCGGGGTTGCTCGCCTTCGGAGCGATCGCCGACGTGGGCAACCGATTCGGCATCGCCGCCACCGCCACGTTTCTGCCCGCTCTGGCGGGCACGTTCCTCTTGCTGCTGCTTCCGGAGACCCGCGGTCGCGAGCTCGAGGACCTCTGGCCGGAGGCAGGCGGGAGCTGAGTCGGTCGCCTGTGGCGCCAGCCCGCGACGGCGCCCCCGTGGCCCTCGTCCACGACGTCGGCGTCCTCGGGCGGGATGCGAGCCACTGGCTCTCTATACCATGCGCCGTGTGGCTGCACGTGCAGCTGGCGACCTGGAGCAGCGGGTCGCGGCCGGCAACGAGAGGGAGGACGACGTGATGGAGACTTGCACTCATCTCGACGCCATCAAGACGACCGAGGCGAGCGGCAACGGCTGCGTGGAATGCCTCGCTGCCGGCGGACGGTGGGTGCACCTGCGCCGCTGCACGTCGTGCGGGCACGTCGGCTGCTGCGACAGCTCGCCGGGTCGGCACGCCACGGCTCACTTTCGCGACGTCAGCCATCCCTTGATCCAGTCGTTCGAGCCGGGCGAGGACTGGTACTGGTGCTTCATCGATGACGTCGCCTTCGAGAGGGAGGGCGAGGGCGCGAGCCCATCGCACGCCTGAGTTCCCGGCGCCCGAGCACCTGATCATGGATGGTCGCGACGTTGCAGAGGCCGAAGAACCCGCAGACGTCGACCAAGGTGCGGTGTCTTGGGTTGGGGAGGCAGGGGAGCGAGCTCAGGTTTGCCCAGGCCGTGCCTGGGCAAAGGTCCACCGGTGACCCTCGAGGTCCTCAGCGACGTAGGCGCGGTAGCCCGTGTGGCGGATCCCGCTGACGATCGTCGCCCCTTCCGCCGCCGCGCGGGCGAAGTGCGCCTCGAGGTCGTCGACGAACACCCACGGCTCATGAGAGGGCGAGGCGTTACCGCCGGCCCGACCGTCTCGCCGGAACACCATGAGCGAGCAGTTACCAACCCGGAATTCGATCCACCCATGGCCGTCGTCTTCCTCCGCCAAGGGCTCGGAGGCGTCGGGCAGCGGATCGGGGGATTCCAAACCGAACGCAGCTGCCAGCCACCGAGCGGCCGCGGTCGGTTCGGCGTAGTACACGCCCAACGCCAGCCGAGCGAGCTCAGGCTGCGTGCGGCCCGCTGAGTCACGTCGGGCGCACCACGATGGGAACCACTGCGGGACGACGCGAACCCACGCCGACCCTCCCCGATCGGCCCTGCCCGCGGGTACCGTCGCCTCCACGGTCACGTCCGTACCGGCCTCGGTCGCTTCGAAACTGATGGCGATCTCGACATCGTCTACGGCGCTCTTCCACGCCAGGCGGGCACCCGGCTCCCACACCGTGATGCGGCCAAGCTCGAGGCCTGCGCCGGTGGCGTCGTCGTAGACCTCCACCAACCTCCCGCCGAGGCCCGGCTCGCACTGCATTCGAATGGCGCGGGCGGAGTCGAAGTAGTTGATCGGCCCACGCACCCACCACGAGTCGAGCTCCTCGGTGAAGGCTCTGAATGCCGTCGTGGGGTCGACCGCCACAGCGACTGACACGGTCGTACTCGTCATCAAGAGCCCCTTTCCACATGGCGTTTGAACGCCTGCAGCTGTTCGGCCCAGTGCGCCTGAAGTTGGTCGAGCCAGGCCTGGACGGCGACGATCGAGTTGGGTCTCAGGTGGAACACGCGGATACGGGCGTCGCTCGCCGGTCGCTCGTCGGCGACGATCCCGGCCTCGAGAAGAACGCGCAGATGGCGACTCATCGCCGGTCCGGACATCCCGGCGGCGTCGGCGATCTCTCCTGCCCGTCGAGGTCCATGGCTGAGCAGCTGCACGACCTGGCGTCTCGTCGGATCAGCCAGCGCCTCGAACAGCCCCTCGACATCAGTAACGTCCACGACAATAATTAATCGAAATGTGATCTATCTGTCAAGACCGCAACTCACCGACGCCGATCGGTGCGGTCGAGCGCCTGGCTCCGTAGGCACACGGGCGAGCGAGCCGGATGAGAATCGCTTGGCCCTCGGGGAATGTCAGGTTCTCGGTTGCAGGACCGTCTGCAGCTCGGTCACCCAGGTGTCCCTGGGGCCGTCGCAGTCGATGTAAAGCTCTCGATCGAAGGGAGTCGCCTGTTCGCCGCTCCGCTCGATCCACTCGTGGAGGGCGCGGAAGGCGTCGTGGAACTTTTCCTCGGGGGCGCCGCGCACGACGGTCGTGGCCGCCCGCTCGACGGCGGGCAGCTCGATCGTGTTGAGCTCGTCATCGTCGATTGTCACTCCGCTCGGGAGCGGGAGCGCAGTAGTGAGTCGAAGGGGTCGGTCTTCGTGATCGACGTCTTCGTAAAGGGCTAGGGACAGACCGCCGAAGGACACGCCGTGCCGCCCCAGGGCGGCGTGCAGTTGCGGGTACATGCGTCCACACGCCTCGCCGATCTCGTCGACTCCAGCGAGAAGCTCGCTCAAGGCGACGACCCGCATCGGCTCCAGCCGTTTGACGATCACTTCATAGGCGGCCATGGACTTCTCCTCCAGTTGTGCGAGCCGGATCTCGACCCGGACGAGCTGTTCGGTCTGTGCGGCGAGCCGGGCACGGGCTTCGGCGTGTCGCAGATGCAGGAGTCCCCGTAGCTGCTCCACGGTGACGTCGTCGTCGAGCAGCTGAACGACCTCCGACAAGGGCACGCCCAGGTCGCGCAAGACGAGGATGCGGTGCAGCCGCAGCACCTGGTCGGGCGTGTAGTACCGATAGCCGGTGATCGGATCCACCTGGGCCGGCTTGAGCAGACCGAGGTCGTCATAGTGCCGCAAGGTGCGTACCGACACCTGCGCCAGGCGGGCAACCGTGCCGATTCCGTACATGAGGGTCAGTCAACCAGCTGACGCGACGGAAGAGTCAAGAGGACACTCGGCCGACGACTCGGCGAGGGCGGCGGACGTCTCTCGCGGAAACGCCAGAAGTGACCCAGCGCCCGAGTTGACTCAGAGAGGAACCGCCGAGTACTCGGGCGGCAGTAACCGGGCTGATCAGGGCACAGGTCGAGAAACGAAGTGGAGCTGATGAGACTATGTTCGAACCCGTCAGCACCGCCCCGCTCCCGGCGTTGGACGGTCAATCCGCACCGGTCGAATTCTACGATCACGCTTGTGCCACCATCTGTACCCACCGGGAGGGAAAGTGACCAAGTACACGGAGGACAGCTCAAACTTTGGCGCTGACGGACCCTTCTTCCACGTCATTCAAGAGGGGCTCAGGGGTCTCGCCAAGGGTGAGGACTTCTTCGACCTGCTTGCTGAGGATGTCGTTTTCGAGTACGTCGTTTCCGTGCCGGGATATCCCAGGCGTGTTCAGGGTCGGCGGAACATCATCGACCTATACAGCGACTACGACAGCTTCATGAACGTGCAGAGCGCCGACAATCTCCGTGTGTATCGAGATCCCGCAGCGTCGGTCGTGGTCCTTGAGTATGAGGTGCACGGAGAATCAGTGCAGACAGGTAGTCCGTACGACAATCGATTCGTCTCCATCGTCACGATCAAGGACGGCAAAGTGACGCTGTGGCGGGACTACCTTGACCCGGTCGCAGTGTTCGATGCCGCAGGCTGGCCGACAGGTCTCGACTAAGCAGAAGGTGTGCACTCGCCTTCGGCAAGTGGGGTAACCGGCGTGGGTGCCTCACCGACCCGGCGATCGCGGTGACCCTAATCGTCGTTCCCAGTCTGGCACTCTCGCTCGTACGCGAATGAGCCAATACCCGATGGCCCTAGATGGCACGATCAGCAGCGTTTTGTGTCACTGAGCCGGCGATGAGGGGCAGTGTGGGTCCCGGGTCTCAGCTCGATCTGCGGTTCAATCGAAGCTGAGCCGAGCCACCCTGGCTGTCATGATGGCTGCGTGATCGAGTGGCGAGGCTGGGCGACCATCTTCACCGCGTCAGACGCGGTCGAGCAACGAAGTGGTCGAGCTGAACCGGGCCAACTACCTGATGCATCTTTGGCTTGCCGGCAGCCACAACCACGGCGCCGACGTCGTCGACTTCTATGAGCGGGTGGCCAGTGCTGCTCCGGGATCGTACGGGGTGCCGTACGTCCACGACGGCGAGATGTCAGTCGGAGATCGCAACAAGTGGCAGGTGTAGGTGATGCGTCGCGGTGAGGTGACGGAGCACGCCGACCCGTTCCCAGCCCTCATGTTGGGTTAGTCGAAGACGGTTGTTGAGCGCTGGCCGCGTGTGCACCCTGTGCCGTTCGACCGCGATCGCGAACGCCGCCGACTCGGCAGTAGGTGACGCGGCCATGCAAGCCGTCATCTTGGAACAAGAGGCGCCTCATGTTAGAAACCGTGCATGGCGAAGTCGTCGGCGCGGCTCGTACTGATCTGCGGGCTTCCAGCCTCGGGCAAGTCGACGCTCGCCCGTCAGCTCGCACCCAAGATCCCTGCCATCAGGCTGGACAAGGACGGGTGGGTGACGACACTAGGCACTGACGTGTGGGATGACGAGTTCCGCGTCCGTCTCGAACGCCAGCTGTGGGTCCTTACCCTGGATCTCCTCGCCCAAGGTCAGAGCGTGATTCTCGAGTGGGGCCACTGGGCGCGCGTTGAGCGTGATGAGAAGCGACTCGGGGCGCGATCGTTAGGGGCGGGAGTCGAGCTGCACTACCTCTATGCGCCCCTTGAGGAGCTGTTTGAACGAGCTGAACGTCGCAGTGCGTCGGGCGAGTGGACGGCCTCGCCTATAACGCGAGCTCACTTTGAAGAGTGGGCAACGATCTTTCAACCTCCCGACGAAGAGGAGATCCTGTTGTTCGACAAGCCCATTGTCGAAGGATGATCGCGCCGAACTCGCCTAGCCCGCTATCAGCGGCGTTGTCGAAGTCTCGGGCTGCGTCACCCAGCGGGCGAACTGGGGCACCCTACCTCGGTCCGGCGAGTTTTCGATTCCCGGGTGCGGTGACCCGCAGGCCGGCGTCACCGCACGCATGTAACGCTTGGCTCCCTGCGACCAATACATGACATGGGCTCGATGAGTTGCGACGGGGCGCACGACCACCACCGATGACCGGCATGGACCGCCCAGCCCACACCGGCCGGCGAAACCCAGATTGCGGCAGCCGAGAACAACTGTGCTGCCAATTTCGGTCAGGCCGGGGCCTCCCAGCCAGCGCCAGGGCAGAAGGTGGGACCATCCGAGCCTGGAGGTCCATGGAGCCTTGATCTGGTCGACACCAGGGGCGACCTCACCCTGACGCTCTACAGCGACGCGACCGAGACGATGGCCTGCCTCGACAGCCCCTCATTCGTCCAGATCATCACAGTCTCGGGCACGGGTGCGCCCGCCGTCGCGGACAACTCCGCCACGTTGGACTACCTGAGGATTCGGGAGGCGTCCGGTGACATGTACACGGTGGCGATGGGTCGGAGCGGCTCGGCGGTCAGCGGAGTAGGGCTGCAACGTGTCGATGGCTCAGACGTGGCCGCGACGGTCGGCGACGGCCATTTCGTAGCCTGGTGGCCCGAAGCTGAAGGGGTCAGCGCTCTCTCGGTGACCACGGCCTCCGGAACACAGAGCTACCCGGTCGACCGGCGCTTTGCGCAGTCAAGCCCTCAGCCGACCAACAAGGCGGTTCGCAAGCTGTCGCGTGTCCCGGGCAAGTAACCGATCGGTTCAAACGTCCCGTTGGCCCCTGTCCCCGGGGTGCCGGGTCCCGGGCACCCATCGGCGTCCTCGCCTCCAGTCCTCCTCGGCCGGGTCCCAGGCGCCTGCGGTTGATCTGGCCGATCTCGGGGGTTCGAACATCGCCATTTGCCTCAGTCGACGAACGGTCGCGGGAAGCCTGTATCTACCAGGGCATACGTTGTGATTCCTACAACGGAGTGGAGGTGGCGGGAGTCGAACCCGCGTCCTCCGGCTTCTTGATGGGACTTCTCCGAGCGCAGCCGGCAGTGAGGTCTCGAAGCCCGTCCCGCCACCGGCGTCCGGACGGGCCTCCAGCTGACGAAGATTTCCTCGTGCGGCGTGTCAGCACCACTGCTCGAGTAAGCCCCACTTCATGACGCCTGCTACCGGTCCGTGGGGCTGGGACCGGACAGACGTTGCCGTTATTTAGGCGGCAAGCGCGAGCTGAGGCTCGGCGTTTGTGTTGGTTTCCGGCTCTTTAACGTGGCTCCGGAGACCACGGCTCGCTTCTCCCACCTCGACGACCGGAGTCGAAGCCTGTCACCCCCAAGGTGAACTCGTCTGGGTGCGCCGACTGGAGTGGCCCCGGGCGACTCGCACCGCTATCGCCTGGGTTTCTTCATCCTACCGTCAGAGGGAGGGTCGCCGGGACGGACCTGGCTGCATGCCAGGCGAATCGTGTGCCTGTACTGACCAGAATCGGCTTGTGCGGTCACTCTCGGCTCAAGGTTCAGATCCCCCGATGTCGCGAGGCTCGAACCTCGTGCCGCCTGTGAGCAGAATTGACGTTTGCGGTCGCGTCAGGCACACGATTCGAGAAACCCGCCGGCCTTCGAGACCGCAGGCGCGCCAGACCGCTCACGTTCGCCGTGCCTCAGGCGCGTGGCGCCCGAGCGTCGTTCAGCCGGCGACGACCTTGCCCGAAGCCAGGTTGATCGTCGTGAGGCCCTTGCTCGATTCGCAGGCGGTTTCCAGCTGTGTCGTCGATTGCTTGACCTTCGCCGAGACGCTCCCTTTGCCCGAGAACGACCCCTTCTGCTTCGAGGAGTACGTCTCCACGCCCGTCGTCGAGTCCAAGGATCCCTTTGACAGCGTGAACGTCGTGCTCGCGGCGGGGAGGCCCTTGGTCTTCCACACGATCGTGCCCTTCGTCGTGGGAAGGGGCGGAGTGAGCAGGCCAACGCAGGTCGTATTGGCGGTGCCTTTGCCACTGACTTTGCCGGAGAGGATCGTGGAGCCACCCTCCGATGTCTTGCCCGTGCACTTCGCCAAATTGATGGTCGTGGTGAAGGTTTCGCCGTGGGGGCGCTTCGCTGTCAGTAAGAGACCTGGCTTCACCGTGATCGTTGAGCCCTTGGAAACGATCTTGCAGGTGATCTTGCCGGTGAAGGTCACGGCGGTGGTCTTGCGTGGGCCGACGGAGGCATTGGCGGCGGCGCTGCTGACCACAACCGTACCGAGGGCCATTACGAGCAGCGAGAGCGCCAGGACTGTCTTGCGGATCACTTGGATTCCCCCTTCTTGCGGCGTGCACCCACCGCCCACGCCTGGGGCGATTCTGGCGGGCAAGTTACCTGGTAGTCAAGTCGCCGCACCTCAACCGACACCGCTTGGGGGCACTGCCAGCCCTCGCTAGCGCCGGGACTCGTACTCCTTGATGGTCCGCTGAGTGTCCCGGGCGGCGTCACGCTCAGCGATGGCGTGCCGCTTGTCGTAGAGGCGGCGGCCACGGGCAAGAGCGATCTCCACTTTTGCGCGCCCCTCCTTGAAGTAGACCGACAGGGGCACGAGCGTGAGGGCCTTCTGGGCGACCTTGCCCGAGAGCTCGTCGATCTCCTCGCGGTGCAGGAGCAACTTGCGCGCCCGATCCGGGTCGAAGCGCCCGTAGCCGGTGGCGTACTCGTACGGAGCTACGTGCGCGCCGATGAGCCAGGCCTCGCCGTGATCGATGCGGGCGTAGGCGTCCTGCAAGGCGACGTGCCCCGCCCGCAGCGACTTCACCTCCGCCCCCGTGAGCGACAGGCCCGCCTCGAAGGTCTCGAGGATCTCGTAGTCGTGGCGGGCGCGCCGGTTGGAGGCGACGCGATGGATCCCCCGCTCCTGGTCGGAGCGAGCCCGCGCCTTGCGTGAGGATCCTTTCTTTGGCACAGGTGGACGCTACTTGCCATCGGCGACGCCACCGGTAGGGCGTCATCTCCGGCGAGCTGCCGCCCTAGCGGTCATGATCTCTCGGTGCTCGGGCCGCCAGCAGGAAACCCAGCAGCTCCGGAACCCACGAGTCTGCAGATCACAGAGGACCAGCTGGCGGAGATGATCGCCCACTGCATCTGCTGTGTGCCCGAGGAGGGTTGCGGGTTGCTCGTGGGCGACGGGAGCGGCCTCGTCGCCTCCGTGCAGCCGGCTCGCAACGCCGCCGCCTCCGCCCAGATCTACACCGTCGATCCCCGTGACTACCTGCGGATCGACCGGCAGGCTGAAGCCGACGGGCGGGAGGTGATCGGTGTCTTCCACTCCCACACGCACACCGATCCATGGCCCTCGCCGACCGATGTCCAGCAGGCGCCCGACCCCAGCTGGCACTACGTCCTCGTCGGCCTTCGCCACGAGCTGCCCTCGACCCGGTCGTTCCGGATCGTCGACGGGAACATCCGCGAAGAAACGGTGGTTGTCCTGGATAGATATAATCCGACCTAACAAGTCAACTTTCGGAGGCCCCGTGTCCGTTGCAATCCGCCTTCCCACCCTGCTCCGCCCCGCCGCCAGCGGCCAGTCGGTCGTGAACGTCGACGGCGAGACCATCGGCGAGGTCCTGGAGACGCTGCAGCAGACCTACCCCGCCATCGCGGGCCAGGTGCTCACTCAAGAGGGCAGCCTGCATCGCTTTGTCAACGTCTACGTCAACGACGATGACGTGCGTTACCTGGACAAGCTGGATACAAAGGTCGCTCCCGACGACGTCGTGTCCATACTGCCGGCCGTGGCCGGCGGGTCTCGCTGAGGCGCTAGTCCCACTCGCCAGGCGGCGGTTTCAGTCCCGACGTCTTCGATGACGGCCTACCGCAGCATCCTCGACCTGATCGGTAATACGCCGCTCGTCGACGTGTCGGCGCTCAGCCCGAACCCGGACGCCTCGATCTTCGTCAAGCTCGAGGGTCAGAACCCGGGCGGCTCGGTGAAGGACCGCCCGGCGCTGGCGATGATCGAAGACGCCGAGCGGTCTGGCCTCCTCGCCGCCGGAGCCACGCTCCTCGAACCGACGTCGGGCAACACCGGCATCGGCCTTGCCATGGTGTGCCGTGTGAAGGGGTACCACCTGAAGGTCGTGCTCCCGAGCAACGTTTCCGTCGAGCGCCGCCAGCTCCTCGAGCTCTGGGGCGCCGAGATCATCGAGAGTCCGGGTTCCGAGGGCTCAAACGGTGCCGTGCGCATGGCGCGCGCACTCGCTCAGGAGCACCCGGAGTGGGTCTTCCTCTATCAGTACGGCAACCCGGCAAACCCGCGGGCGCACTACGAGGGCACGGGTCCCGAGATCTGGCGCGACCGCCCGGACATCAGCCATTTCGTCGCCGGGCTGGGGACGAGCGGGACGCTCCTCGGTGTCGGGCGCTTCCTCAAGGAGAGGAACCCGGCCATTCAGATCTGGGCGGTTGAACCCCCTGCAGGTGAGATGGTCGACGGTTTACGCAACCTCGACGACGGCTACATCCCGCCGATCTTCTCCGACCTCGGCGGCGAGGAGCTGCTGGACCGGAAGACCATCGTGGGCCCGAAGGACTCGATTCTCTGGACCAGGCGTCTCACCGAGCTCGGCATCTTCGCCGGCATCTCGGCGGGCGCCGCTCTGGCGGGCGCCGTCAAGTGCGCCGCCAGCATCGAGCGAGGCGTCATCGTCTTCATCGCCGCCGATGGAGGCTGGAAGTACCTTTCCACGGGTGCATGGACGGGCGACATCGACGAGGTTGTCGAACGCGCCAAGAAGATCATCTACTTCTGAGCAACCTGGCGGCGGGGAGCGCCCACAGCGGGCGAGGAGGAGCGCCCTCGACGCTGCCAGTAGCCTGCGGGAATGCCGAACGAGCCGCTGAAGCGCAATGACGGGCGAGCCCCCGACGAGCTACGCCCCGTGGAGCTGATCCGCGATTACACGGAATTCGCTGCTGGTTCCGTGCTCGCCATCATGGGCAAGACCCGCGTGCTCTGCACCGCCTCGCTCGACGAGGACGTTCCGCGCTGGATGCGCGGCACCGGCAAGGGCTGGGTGACGGCGGAATACTCGCTCCTG
>Ga0116134_1001991_pt1 | contig 10121 bp, 8 predicted proteins | sample June2015DPH_19_5_FD_89737 | JGI IMG/M metagenome (GOLD analysis project Ga0116134, IMG submission 89737) | Peatland microbial communities from SPRUCE experiment site at the Marcell Experimental Forest, Minnesota, USA - June2015DPH_19_40 | ecosystem: Environmental > Terrestrial > Soil > Wetlands >...
CGTTCTCGGCGGGGGCCCAGGAGGAACCGGGATAAGGGGATTCCCCGCCGACCTCCGCCGCCTCACCGGCCGCCTGGCCGCCCGGGTCGGCGGGGGCGGTGAGCGGCCCCGCGGATGCGGGCAGCGGGTCCCCGGCGGCGGCGATACCGGCCGCGCCGAGCAGGTAGTAGTCCTTCTCGTTGTGGCCGAGCCGCATGGGGTGCGGCGGGGCCTCCATCCCGGTCCGGAGCGGCGCGAGCAGCTGCTCCTTGGTCCAGATCAGGTTTTCCCGGCTGTCGTCGGCGATCTCGTACTCGTTCGTCATCGTCAGCGCGCGGGTCGGGCACGCTTCGATGCACAGCCCGCACAGAATGCAGCGCAGGTAGTTGATCTGGTACACGTGCCCGTACCGCTCGCCGGGCGAGTAACGTTCCCCGGCCGTGTTGTCGCGGCCCTCGACGTAGATCGCGTCGGCTGGGCAGGCCCAGGCGCACAGCTCACAGCCGATGCACTTCTCCAGCCCGTCCGGCCATCGGTTGAGCTGATGATGACCGTGATAGCGCGGCGCGGTCGGCCGCTTGTCCTCTGGGTACTGGACGGTGTCGACCTTCCGGAACATCTCGTGGAAGGTGACCCCGAACCCCTTGATGGGGTCGAGGAAGTCAAGCACCGGTGACCTCCTTGGTGCCGTTGCTGTCACCCGCGCCGACCGCGGCGCCCGCGGGGGGCGCAACAGGGCGGGACGGGTCGGTGACCCCGACGCCGTGGTAGTGCGGCAGATCGAGCGGCGGGACCCGGTAGGTCACCCGGCCGCCGCGGGTGGCGGCGGCGGGGGTGCCCGGTTCGGGCCCGGCTTCCAGCGCCGCCGATTCCGCCCCGGCCGCCCGGGAGGCGCGCCGCTCCGCCGCGATGTCCCACGACACGGCGATGACGATGATGATGGCCAGGACGACGCCGCCGACGACGTAGACGGCCGTGCTGTGGGTGTCGTACCGCCAGGCCCGGACCGTGGCGATCAGCAGCAGCCAGATGATGGAGACGGGGATCAGGATCTTCCAGCCGAGCGCCATGAGCTGGTCGTAGCGGACCCGGGGCAGCGATCCGCGCAGCCAGATGAAGCTGAACTCGAACAGCGCGACCTTGATCAGGAACCAGATGATCGGGTACCAGCCGCTGTTGGCGCCGGACCACAGCGAAAGAGGCCACGGCGCTCGCCAGCCGCCCAGGAACAGCGTCGTGGCGAGCGCGGAGACGGTCAGCATGTTGACGTACTCGGCCAGGTAGAACAGCACGAACCGCATCGAGGAGAACTCAGTGTTGTACCCGCCGACCAGCTCCCCCTCGCCCTCGGGCAGGTCGAACGGCAGCCGGTTGGTCTCCCCGACCATGGTGAGCACGTAGATCAGGAACGACGGGAGCAGCTCCCAGACGTACCAGCCGTGCGCCTGCGCGTTGACGATGCCGGTGGTCGAGAGCGTGCCCGCGTACAGGAAGACCGCCACGAAGGACAGGCCCATCGCGATCTCGTAGCTGATCACCTGCGCGGAGGACCGCAGGCCGCCGAGCAGCGAGTACGGCGCCGTCGACGACCAGCCGGCCAGCACGATGCCGTAGACGCCGATCGAGCTCATGGCCAGGACCAGCAGCACCGCCACGGGAAAGTCGGTGAGCTGCAGCGGCGTGTGCACGCCGAAGATGGACACCTCGGGGCCGACGGGGATGATCGCGAAGCTGATCAGCGCGGGCACCGCGGACAGGATCGGGGCCAGGAAAAACAGCAGCTTGTCCACCTGCCGCGGCACGATGTCTTCCTTCAGCGGCAGCTTGAGCGCGTCCGCGACCGGCTGGAGCAGCCCGAACGGGCCCCAGCGGTTGGGACCCGGGCGGTTCTGCATGCGGCCGATGACCCGGCGCTCGGCCCAGATCATCAAGATCTGGAACAGCAGCAGGAACAGGAAGATGACAACCACCTTGATGGCGATGATCCACCAGACCAGGGGGCTGAAACTCGCCAGCGTGGGGTCCGCCGCGGACACCGCGCCCGCAGCCAGGTTGGTCATTCTGGGCTCCTCAGCGTGACCCGGCTACCGTGGCCGGCGCCCAGCTGCGCGCGGACGGCGCAGCCGGCGGAGTTGGCGGGCAGCCATACCACCCGGTCGGGCATGTCGGTCACCTCGGCGGGAAGCGTGCACGATCCGCGTTCAGTGGCCACGGTGACCTTATCGCCGTCGGACACACCGGCTTTGGCCGCGGTCCCCGGCGACATCCGCGCCGTGGCCGGCCGGGCCGTCCCGGCGAGGTACGGCTCGCCGTCCTGCATGCGCCCGTCGTCCAGCAGCAGGTGCCAGGTGGCCAGCACCGCCTCACCGGGCCCGGCGGTCACCGGCTCGGTGGCCGGGACGGCCGGGGCGGTTTCCCGGTCCCCCCGCCAGGTACCGATCCGGGCGATCTCGGCGCGGGCCGCCCCGGCGTCGGGCAGGCCGAAGTGCACGTCCATCTCGTCGGCGATCTCGCCGAGCACGTACAGGTCCGGCCGGACGTCCGGCACCGGCAGGGCCGCCGCGAACGTGCCGCCGCGGCCCTCCCAGTTGACGAACGTCCCCGCCTTCTCGGCCACCGCCGCGACCGGCAGCACCACGTCGGCGCGGTCGGTGACCGCGCTGACCCGCAGTTCGAGGCTGACGATGAAGGGGGTCATCTCCAGTGCCGCGAGCGCGGCGGCCGGATCGGGCAGGTCCGCGGGGTCGACCCCGGCGATCATGAGGGCGCCGAGCTCACCGGCGGCGGCCGCCGCGAGGATGCCGGCCGTGTCCCGGCCCGGCCCGGACGGCAGCGACGCCACGCCCCAGGCCCGGGCCACCTCGGCGCGCGCGCCGGTGTCGCCGACGGGACGGCCGACCGGGAGCAGGTTGGGCAGCGCGCCGGCCTCGATGGCCCCGCGCTCGCCCGCACGGCGCGGGATCCACGCCAGTCGCGCGCCGGTCTTCCCGGCCAGCCGGGCCAGCGCGGACAGCGCCCCGGGCGTCTCAGCCAGCCGTTCCCCGGCCAGGATGATCGCGCCGGGCGAGGCCAGTGCCCCGGCCGCGGCCTTCCAGATCCCGGCCTCCACCGCCGCGGCGGCGCCCCGGGCGGACGCGGAGCGCCGGACCGGACGGGACTTCTCACCCAGGCGGCCCAGGGCGCTGGCCTCATCGCCGGGAGCGGTGGCCAGCAGCTCACCGGACAGCTTGGCCAGGCCGCGGGTCGCGAACGACCCCATCGAGTAGACGTGCAGGCCGTGCTTGCGCACCGCCTTGCGCAGCCGCAGGAAAACGATCGGGGATTCTTCCTCGGGCTCGAAACCGGCCAGCAGGACGGCCGGGGCCTTCTCGAGGTCGTCGTAGCTGACCTGAATGCCCTGCCCGGCCACGCACGCGGCCAGGAACTGCGCTTCCTCGGCGGAGTGCGGGCGGGCCCGCATGTCGATGTCATTGGTACCGAGCGCCACCCGGGCGAACTTGGCGTACCCGTAGACGTCTTCCAGCGTGAGCCGGCCACCGGTCAGGACCGCGGCGCCGTGCGGGCCCGCGGGCGGCAGCCCGGCCGGGGTGTCGTTGACGCGGGCGGCGTCCAGGCCGCGGGCCGCGGCCCGGATCGCCTCCGGCCAGGATGAGGGCACCAGCACGCCGCTGGGGTCCCGGACCAGGGGCGTGGTGAGCCGGTCGGACTCGGTGGCGTAGGTGAACCCCCACCGGCCCTTGTCACAGTTCCACTCCTCGTTGACCTGGGGGTCGTCCGCGGCGAGGCGGCGCATGATCCGGCCACGGCGGTGGTCGGCCCGCTGCCGGCACCCGGCCGCGCAGTGCTCGCAGACGTTGCTGGTGGAGACCAGGTCGAACGGGCGGGCCCGGAACCGGTAGGCCGCGCCGGTGAGCGCGCCGACCGGGCAGATCTGCACCGTGTTGCCGGAGTAGTACGAGTTGAACGGGTCCCCGTGGGCGGTGCCGATCATCTGGTTCGGCCCGCGCTCGACGAACTCGATGAACGGGTCGCCGGCGATCTCCTCGGAAAACCGCGTGCACCGGGTGCAGGAGATGCAGCGCTCCCGGTCGAGCAGCACCTCGGAGGAGATGGCGACCGGCTTGTCGAAGGTCCGCTTGGGCTCGGTGAACCGGGTCTCCCCCTGGCCGGCGGACATGGCCTGGTTCTGCAGCGGGCACTCACCGCCCTTGTCGCACATCGGGCAGTCGAGCGGGTGGTTCACCAGCAGCAGTTCCATCACGCCGCGCTGCGATTTCTCCGCCATCCCGGAGGTGAGCTGGGTGCGCACCACCATGCCCTCGGTGCACACGGTGGTGCAGGAGGCCATCGGCTTGCGCTGGCCCTCCACCTCGACCAGGCACTGGCGGCAGGCGCCGATCGGGTCCAGCAGCGGATGGTCGCAGAACCGGGGGATCTGGATGCCGAGCAGCTCGGCGGCCCGGATCACCAGCGTTCCCTTCGGGACGGCGATCTCGAAGCTGTCGATGGTGATGGTCACGGTGTCGACGGGCACGGGCGCGCCCGGCGCGCCGGACCCGGTTGCCTGCACGGTCATCGGTTATCGGCCTCCGCCCAGGGGGTGCCCTGAGCCGCTGGAATCGAACAGGGTCGAGGCGGCAGGGTCGAACGGGCAGCCGCCGCGCTTCTGATGCTCGATGTACTCGTCGCGGAAGTACTGGATCGACGACGTGATCGGGCTGGTCGCGCCGTCGCCAAGGGCGCAGAACGCGCGGCCCAGGATGTTGTCGCAGATGTCCAGCAGCTTGTCCAGGTCCTCGTCGGTACCCTGGCCCCGTTCCAGCCGTTCGAGCACGCGGACCATCCAGTAGGTGCCCTCGCGGCACGGGGTGCACTTACCGCAGGACTCGTGCTGGTAGAACTCGGTCCAGCGGAGCACGGCGCGGACGACGCAGGTGGTGTCGTCGAAGATCTGCAGCGCCCGGGTGCCGAGCTGAGACCCGGCGGCCATCACCGACTCGAAGTCCAGCGGCACGTCCAGGTGCTCGTCGGTGAGCAGCGGCACCGACGAGCCGCCCGGGGTCCAGAACTTCAGCCGGTGCCCGGCCCGGACGCCCCCGGCCAGGTCGAGCAGTTCGCGCAGGGTAATGCCGAGCGGGGCCTCGTACTGGCCGGGCGTGGTGACGTGCCCGGACAGCGAGAAGATCCCGTAGCCCTTCGATTTCTCCGTGCCGAGCCCGGCGAACCAGGACGCGCCGTTGAGCACGATGGACGGGACGCTGGCCATCGATTCGACGTTGTTGATCACGGTCGGGCACGCGTAGAGGCCGGCCACCGCCGGGAACGGCGGCTTGAGCCGGGGCAGGCCGCGGTAGCCCTCCAGCGAGTCGAGCAGCGCGGTCTCCTCGCCGCAGATGTAGGCGCCCGCGCCCGCATGCACCACGACGTCCAGGTCGTAGCCGGACTTCAGGATGTCCCGGCCGAGGTACCCGGCCGCATAGGCGTCGGCGACCGCCTGCTGCAGCCGGCGGACGACGTGCAGGATCTCGCCGCGCACGTAGATGAAGGCCTGGTTGCACCGGATCGCGTAGGCGGCGATGATGACGCCCTCCACCAGCAGGTGCGGTTCGGCCATCATCAGCGGGGTGTCCTTGCAGGTCCCCGGCTCGGATTCGTCCGCGTTGACGACGAGGTAGTGCGGCTTGCCGTCCCCTTGCGGGATGAAGCCCCACTTCATCCCGGTCGGGAACCCGGCGCCGCCGCGGCCGCGCAGCCCGGAGTCCTTCATCATGGCGATGAGGTCGTCCGGCGGCGTGGCCAGCGCCTTGGGCAGGGCCCGGTAGCCGCCCGCGCGCCGGTACCCGGCGAGCAGGAAGCTGTCCGGCTCGTCCCAGTGCGCGGTCAGCACGGGGGTCAGCGTGTCGGTCAACGCGACGCTCCCTCGGTGGCAGTTCTGCTGTCGGGCGTATCCGGGGGTTCGGGTGCCGTCCAGCCGTGTTCCCTGGCGATCCTCAGTCCTACCAGGCTGGCCGGCCCGGCCGCCGGGCCGTCGGCGGCCTGGCCGTCGCCGAACCCGGCGAGGATGCGGGACGCCTGCCGCCAGGTGCACAGCCGGCCCGGGCCGCGGGTCGGCGTGACCGGCCGGCCGGCCCGCAGGTCGTCCACCAGCGCGGTGGCGGACTCCGGCGTCTGGTTGTCGAAGAACTCCCAGTTCACCGTCATCACCGGGGCGTAGTCGCAGGCCGCGTTGCACTCGATGTGCTCGATGCTGACCTTGCCGTCGCCGGTGGGCTCGTCCGGCACGACCCCGAGGTGGTCTTCCAGCGTGGCCAGGATCTGGTCGCCGCCCATGATGGCGCACAGCGAGTTCGTGCAGACACCGACGTGGAACTCGCCCACCGGCTGCCGCTTGTACAGGGTATAGAAGCTGACCACCGCGGTGACTTCGGTTTCGGTGAGGCCGAGCCGCGCGGCGACGAACGCGATCGCGTCGTCGGAGACGTAACCCTCCTCCGACTGCATCAGGTGCAGCAGCGGCATCAGGGCCGAGCGCGACCGTGGGTAGCGGCTGATGATCTCGGCCACGTCAGGCTCCAGGCGCGCCAGCGCCTCGTCGCTGAACGCCATTACCTGTCCACACCTCCGATGCGCATTGACAGCGGAGCGTCAATGCGATGCGGCCTCAGCTGGCTAAGGCGGGATGATTGGCTCACCTGTCCACGCCTCCAATTACGGGGTCAATGCTGGCGATGGCCGGGATCACGTCGGCGAGCATCGCGCCTTCGCAGAGCGCCGCCATCGCCTGCAGGTGGTGGAACGACGGGTCCCGCATGTGCACCCGGTAGGGCCGCGTCCCGCCGTCGCTGACGACGTGGCAGCCCAGCTCGCCCTTGGGCGACTCGATCGGCACGTAGGCCTGGCCCGCAGGGACCCGGAAGCCCTCGGTGACCAGCTTGAAGTGGTGGATGAGCGCCTCCATGGACTGGCCCATGATGTGCGCGATGTGCTCCGGCGACGGCCCCAGCCCGTCCGGGCCGAGGGACAGCCGCGCGGGCCAGCCGATTTTCGCGTCCGGGATCATCACCGGGTCGTCGGCGGGGCGGCTGCCGGCCAGCCGGTCGACGCACTGCTCGACGATCCGCAGCGACTGGTCGATCTCGTCCATCCGGATCGCGTACCGGCCATAGGTGTCACAGGTGGTGCGGGTGAGCACGTCGAACTCGTACGTCTCGTACCCGCAGTAGGGCTGGCTCTTGCGCAGGTCCCACGGCAGCCCGGCGCTGCGCAGTATCGGCCCGGTCACCCCGAGCGCGATGCAGCCCTCCAGGTCGAGGTAGGCCACGCCCTTGGTCCGGCCGGTGAAGATCGTGTTGGAATCAATCAGCTTGCGCAGGTCGCCGGTCCAGCGGGGTGCCTCGCGCAGGAACTCGCGGATCTTCTGCAGCGCGCCGGGCGGCAGATCCTGGGCCACGCCGCCGGGCCGGATGTAGGCGTGGTTCATCCGTAGCCCGGTGATCAGCTCCATCAGGTCGAGCACGTTCTCCCGCATGCGCACGCCCTGCATGAAGATCGTGGTCGCGCCGAGCTCAAGACCGAACGGCCCGAGGCCGCCGAGGTGCGAGCCGATCCGGTTGAGCTCCATCATCAGCACCCGGATGATGTTCGCCCGGTCGGGGATCTTGTCCTCGATGCCGAGCAGTCGCTCGACCGACAGGCAGTAGGACGTCTCGTTGAAGATCGGCATCAGGTAGTCCGCACGGGTACAGAACGTGACGCCCTGCGTCCAGGTGCGGTACTCCATGTTCTTCTCGATGCCGGTGTGCAGGTAGCCGATCCCGACGCGGCACTCGGTGACGGTCTCCCCGTCCAGGGTCAGGATGAGCCGGAGCACCCCGTGCGTGGACGGATGCTGGGGGCCCATGTTGATGACCATGTGACCGGTGCCCGGCGTGTCGGCGGCCTCGTCCGCGGCGGCGACAAGCTGGTCCCAGTCCTGGCCGGACACGTTATAGACACGGCCCTCAGCCGTGCCGTCGTCCAGGCCGGAGGCGCGCGGCGGCGCCGATTGGCTGGTCATGCGTACGACCTCCGCTCATCGGGCGGCGGCACCTTGGTGCCGCGGTACTCGACGGGGATGCCGCCGAGCGGGTAGTCCTTGCGCTGCGGATGGCCCTTCCAGTCGTCCGGCATCTCGATCCGGGTCAGCGACGGGTGGCCGTCGAAGATGATGCCGAAAAAGTCCCAGGTCTCCCGCTCGTGCCAGTCGAGGGCCGGGTAGACATCGACCAGCGAAGGGATGTGCGGGTCCGCGTCCGGCGCGGTCACCTCCAGGCGCAGCCGCCGGTTACGGGTGATCGACAATAGGTGGTAAACGGCCCGCAGTTCACGCCCGGCCTCGGCCGGGTAGTGCACACCGGAGACCCCGGTGCACAGTTCGAAGGCCAGCTCGGGCTCGTTCCGCAGCTTCGCGGCGACCTCGGGCAGCCGCTCCCGGCGGACGTGGAGGGTCAGCTCGCCCCGGTCGGCGACGACGCGCTCGATGGCGTCACCGAAGCCGGTCCCGTCCGCGCCGAGCACCCGGGCCAGCTCGTCGGTGAGCTCATCAAAGTAGGAGCCGTAGGGGCGGGGGCTGGACAGCTCCGGCGACAGGCGGACCAGCAGCCGGCCGTAGCCCGAGGTGTCACCGCTGGTCTGGGCGCCGAACATGCCGTGCCGGACCACCTGCTCGGCGAGGCGTTCCTGCCCGGCGCGGGCCGGCAGGTTCACGTTCTCCTCGGCCGCGTCGCCGGTTCCCGGCCCGGGCGAGCCGGGGCCGGTGGTCTCGCTCATTCGTGCGCTCCCGGTTCCACGGCCGACCGGACGGGCACGCCGCGGAGCAGATCCCCGGCCGGCACCGTCTGCAGCGGCACCCGGCTCAGCCGGGCCTGCTCCAGCTCCTCGATCTGGCGCTCACGGTTCTTGCCCAGCTTCATGTTCTCGATCCTGTCGTGCAGCTTGAGGATGGAGTCCATCAGCATCTCGGGCCGTGGCGGGCAGCCCGGCAGGTAGATGTCGACCGGCACGATGTGGTCCACGCCCTGCACGATCGCGTAGTTGTTGAACATCCCGCCGCTGGAGGCGCAGACGCCCATCGAGATGACCCACTTGGGGTTGGGCATCTGGTCGTAGACCTGGCGGAGCACGGGCGCCATCTTCTGGCTGACCCGGCCGGCCACGATCATCAGATCGGCCTGCCGCGGCGTGGCCCCCGTCTTCTCCATGCCGAACCGGCCCAGGTCGTGGCGCGGGCCGCCGGTCTGCATCAGCTCGATCGCGCAGCAGGCAAGGCCGAAGGTGGCCGGCCAGACCGAACTCCGGCGCGCCCACCCGGCGACTTTCTCGACCGTGGTCAGCATCAGGCCGGTCGGCAGCAGTTCTTCAATACCCATATGGCTAATCCCACTCCAGGCCGCCGCGCCGCCAGACATAGGCGTACGCGATCAGCACCGTGACGACGAACGTGACCATCTCGACGAGGCCGAAGGCCCCGAGCTTCTGGAACGTGACCGCCCACGGATAGAGGAAGACGATCTCGATGTCGAACAGGATGAACAGCATCGCGGTCAGGTAGTACTTGACCGGGAAACGGCCGCCGCCCGGGGGCTGCGGGGTGGGCTCGATGCCGCTCTCGTACGCCTGCAGCTTGGCCCGGTTCCAGCGCTTCGGGCCGGTCAGCGTGCCGAGGACGACCGAGAAGACCGCGAACCCGACCGCCAGCAGGGCCAGCACGAGGATGGGCACGTAAGAGTTCATGAATCCCCGTTCCCTCTCTGCGATTTCCGGTGGCTGCGCGTTCCGCGACCGCGCGGGCCGTGTGCGCCCGGCTCGGGGCGATCGCCGCGCGCGAACGTCCCCGGCGCGGCGTGCGCGGCCGGGATTTCTATCCTAGGCACGGTTCCCACATTCGCTTCTTCAGGGGTCGGCTAGCGCGCGGGCGCCAGCCTGGTCATGGCATTGATCAGCCGGTCGGAGGCATCCCCGCGCGGATCGGTCAGGTTGCCGAGAAGCTTTAGCGCGAAGCGCATCAGCGCCGGGCGCGGCATGGCGTGCCGCGTGGCGAACCGCATCAGCTCCGGCTGGCCGATCGCTTTCACGAACGTCCGCCCGAGAGCGTAGTAGCCGCC
>Ga0116134_1001993_pt1 | contig 10118 bp, 10 predicted proteins | sample June2015DPH_19_5_FD_89737 | JGI IMG/M metagenome (GOLD analysis project Ga0116134, IMG submission 89737) | Peatland microbial communities from SPRUCE experiment site at the Marcell Experimental Forest, Minnesota, USA - June2015DPH_19_40 | ecosystem: Environmental > Terrestrial > Soil > Wetlands...
GATATTTCGCCGACAATGCTTATCCCATGTGCAAACTCATGCACATTGATGGTTTTGGCTAAGCCATTTGGTACTTGTAAGGAACTCACGAAAGGTCTAAAATCGGGCGCCTAAATCGTTTCGCCTCTCCGAAGAGCAGTTCCCGCCCGTTGAGACGCAGCACCCCCTGAGGTGAAGCAAGGCGAGTTCTCTCGAAATAAAGCAAGGAGGAAGTATGCCGAACTTTCAGCCTCTTCTTGAGGCCGGAAGGCTTCTTTCCCCGCTCCGCACAGAATCCCAACTTCGGCAGTGCGACCGGTACTGACAGCGTACCGACTCGAAAGGAGAATTCGTCATGTTGAAAACAATTCACCGAATTGTATTTCTGATGGAGGAATCAGCGATGAAAAACAGCGAGAAAACGAACAAGCGGCTCGATCATAGTGGGTTTACTTTTCGACTTTTGCTTGGAGTGGCGGCTATCTGCGTGGTCACGCTGGGCTTGGCACTAACCGCATCTGCCGACGACCGTCCGATTGCTCTCACTGAAAGCGGAGTCGTGATTGGCTTAAGTGTGGATGGCGTAAACGAATTTCTCGGCATCCCGTACGCAGCTCCGCCGGTGGGAACTCGGCGCTGGAGACCGCCGAATCCTTACGGGCTGTTTCCCGGATTTTTGCTGCAAGCGACTCAATTCGGTAGCGAGTGCGCGCAAGCAGGAGGGGGCAGCGAGAATTGCCTGTTCCTGAATGTCTATACACCCCAGTCGGAATTGGTTGATGGCGTGGGGCGCGGCCTGCCGGTGATGGTCTGGATTCATGGTGGCTCACTCACGGGTGGGAGCAGCGATCCTTACGACCCCACGCGACTCGTGAAACAAGGGGTGATCGTCGTCACCATTAATTACCGCCTGGGTTATTTGGGATTCTTTGCCCAGTCCGCGATCGATGCCGAAGGCCATCTCAATGGCAACTATGGGTTCATGGATCAGCAATTCGCGCTCAAGTGGGTGCGCAGGAACATCTCGGGCTTTGGCGGCGATCCGCATCAAGTAACGATATTCGGTGAGTCTGCGGGCGGACAAAGCGTCTATGCCCAACTCGCATCTCCCCTTGCAGCAGGCCTGTTCCAAGGGGCGATAGCGGAAAGCGGCTCGTATTTGGAATTCCAAGACTACTTCTTCTTCGTTGTTACGCTGACGGATGGGGAAACGACGGGCAGCGAAGGTGTACCGTCTGGCGCCGCAATTGCGGATAGTGTCGGATGCACCAGCCAGAAGGCTTCGTGTCTGCGTGCCGTACCCGCCTCGACAATGGTCGCAGGAGAGGCAAGCCCCGTGTATCCGTTCGTGGATGGAACCCTGCTTACACAGCCGATCGGCGCGGCATTTGCCACCGGCGAATTCAATCACGTGCCGGTGATTTCGGGCACCAATCACGATGAATACAGGTTGTTTGTGGCTGAAGACTACGACCTCAGTGGGCATCCGATACTGACTTCGGCGGAGTACGATACTGCTGTCAATGCTCTGTGGGGAGGCCTGGAGCCAGACGTCCTCGCCTTGTACCCATTTGCTAATTACCCGTTTGGCGGTGAGGCATTGGGCGCCTCAGGTACCGACGGAATCTTCAGCTGTCCGGCGCGGAATGCGGATCAGTCACTGTCGAAATTTGTGACGACCTATGCGTATGAGTTCAATGATGAGAACGCGCCCCCGCCGCAATCTGCGTTTGGCGGGTTGTTGACGTTTCCATTGGGCGCCTATCATACTTCAGAGCTTCAATACCTATTCAAGGGCGTCAATTTTTTCGGAATCCCGGCGGCGCCACTTTTGCCCAAACAAGTGCGGCTCTCCAATGCGATGGTCAGCTATTGGACGCAGTTCGCGAAGACGGGAGACCCGAACTCCTCTGGTGAGCCGGTCTGGTCTCCTTACAGCACGTCAACCGACGAGTTTCAATCGTTCATACCACCGACGCCGGTGGTCGAGTCCAACTTTGCCAGTGGTCACCAGTGCACCACGTTTTGGGACACGTTCTAACAGCGGGGCGAGCTGTGACCTAGTAATCCGGAACAAACACAACGGCCGCCCGATGTTTGGGCGGCTTTCTTTTGCGTCACGCGGAAGGTGGGAGCGCGGCAATTGTCGCTATCAGGCGTTAGCGCTCATTGACCCGTCAATGAGCGTTATCGCGATTTTTCGCCAACTACCGATCTGAACCCTCTTCAACTCGTTAGTTCTCGTTGACTTGCCCTAGTGTCCCGCATAACATGGCGTCGCGCCAATGAGCGGCCCAAACCATCTCGCACTACCGCATTGTCGAGAAGCTCGGTGGCGGTGGGATGGGCGTGGTCTACAAGGCTGAGGACATTCGTCTCCACCGTTTTGTCGCTCTCTTCGGTCGTTCGCGGGGCAGCCTCCCCATCTGTTTTTCCGTCGCCACGCCTATCTCTTAGCCAACATCAGCGGCACCGTCTGGGGCACGCGCGCCTCCAGAACCGCTTCCCGCGCCAAGATCGGGTCATAGACCAGCACCCTTCCCAGACTGGCGAGTGCCAGAGAATACACGCGGAGTTGTCCACCCTTTTCTTTGAGGAGCAACGCGTTCCAGGCACTTGTCTCCCCGCTGTCGAACCCGCTCATGAAGCAGGCGACAGCGCGGCCTTTGCCGTCTCTGACCGTTGCGAACGTCGCGTCGACGCCAGACACGATGGCGATGGTGTAGTTGCCAGGCTGAAGGACGGTCTTGCCCCACTGGATTTGATTGGTTAGCGTGAACTTTCCAGTGAAGATTGGAATGCCCTGCTGGGCCTGTGCGATCCCCACGACGATGACGCTGATGCTTAGGGCTGCAAACAAAATCTTGCTGACTGCCAATCCTTGAACTTTTTTCATCGCATTCTCCTTTTGTCGTTGGCCTTTTTTGGCGGTCTGGCCAGCGAACGACCGGGAGAATCCCGGATTGCAGCACGTACCTCAATAGACGCAAACTCAAACGTTTCTTGATTTGTAACCAATTGAGGACAAAATGGTTGGCTAAATCTCTGGCAAGGCTGAATCTCCCCTTGCCACGGTCCGGTGATACACTTTGCGGCACGAAAGCTGTGGCTATGGCAACAGAATCCCCGGAGCGGTCCCGGATTGTGCGATTTGGAACCTTCGAGGCAAACCTCGGCACTCGCGAACTCCGCAAGAGCGGGGTGCGAATCAAACTCCACGGCCAGCCATTTGCAGTACTGGCCATGTTGCTGGAGCGCCCGGGGGAAGCAGTGCCGCGCGAAGAGCTCCGCCAAAAGGCTGTGGTCATCCGACACTTTTGTAGATTTCGACGCTGGAGTCAACACAGCCATCAACCGGCTGCGCGAGGCGCTCGGAGATCAAGCGGAAAATCCCCGGTTCATCGAAACGCTTCATCGCCATGGTTACCGCTTCATTGCGCCGGTCGAGGGTCAGTTGGACGCTCCCGAGATGGGGACCGGCCCGCAGCGGGACACGGATTCCGCGCAGGTAACGGTAAGCGCGAAGGCCGCAGCCGCAACTGCTATCAGATTACGTTGGAAGCTGATTTTTCCCGCCGTCGTGTTAGCGTTGGCAGTCGCTATTTCCTTCTATTTTCACCGCACGCCAAAAATCACCAACAAGGACACCATCGTCCTCGGTGACTTCACGAACACGACTGGCGACACGGTGTTTGACGGCACGCTGCGTCAGGGGTTGGCGGTGCAATTAGAACAATCACCCTTTCTAAGTCTGATCTCGGATCAGCGGCTGCAGCAGACGTTGCGCCTGATGGGGCAGCCAGCAGATGCGCGGCTCACACCTGAGATTGCCCGGGAGCTTTGCCAGCGGACCCAGAGCGCTGCGGTCCTTGACGGCTCGATTGCAAGCCTGGGAAGCCAATATGTTCTGGGCCTCAAGGCCGTGAACTGCCGCACCGGCGATGCCCTGGCTGAGGAGCAGGCAACGGCAGACGGCAAAGAACGCGTCCTGAAAGCGCTGAGTGATGCGGCCGCGAAGCTGCGCGCCAAGCTGGGTGAGACGCTCAACACGGTCCAGAAGTTCGACACGCCGCTTGAGCAGGCCACTACGCCTTCGCTTGAAGCTCTTCAGGCTTACACCCTGGGACGGAAGGCAACGGCGGGAAGCGACTGGTCCGCCGCCGTGCCCTTCTTCCAGCGAGCCATCCGCCTCGACCCGAATTTCGCCATGGCCTATGCCCGGCTCGGGACGAGCTATAGGAATCTCGCCGAGCTTACTTTGGGGACCGAGAGCATGCGGAAGGCGTACGAGTTGCGCGAACGGGTGAGTGAACTGGAGAAGTTGGACATCGAGGCTCTTTACGATGAGATTGTTACCGGGAATATGGAAAAGGCACGCCGGGTCTATGAAGTCTGGGCGCAGACCTATCCGCGAGATTGGATACCGCGAATCCATTTGTTCACCATCTACTTTTTTTTCGGGCAACATGACAAAGCCCTTGCGGAAGCCCGTGAGAGCCTCCGCCTCGCTCCGAACGCTCTTGGTTATAGCGCACTCGTCTTTTGCTATCTCGCTCTGAATCGTCTGGAGGAGGCCCGGTCCGCAGCCGAAGAGGCGCAGGCAAAAAAGTTTGATTCTCCTTACCTACACCTCTCTATGTACCAGCTTGCCTTCTTGCGGAATGATGCGGTCGGGATGGCGCAGCAACTGGCTTGGGCTGCGGGAAAGCCGGGAGTGGAAGACCTCTTTCTGGCTTCTGAAGCCAATACGGTCGCCTACTCCGGCCAGATGGAAAAGGCCCGGGAGTTTTCGCGCCGGGCAGCGGCTTCGGCCGAGCGGGCGGAAGAAAAGGAGGTGGCAGCGAACGACGAAGCCGCCGCGGCCCTGCGGGAAGCCCTCTTCGGTAATGCGGTCGAAGCCCGGCAGTGGGCCGCGGCGGCGCTCGGTCTTTCGAACAACCGGAACGTGCAGTTTAGGGCGACTCTAGCACTGGCCTTCGCAGGCGACGCGGTACGGGCGCAGATGCTGGCCGATGATTTGGGCAAGCGAGACCCGGAGCATACTCTCGTCCAATTTAACTACCTGCCAACGATTCGCGCCCAACTCGCGCTGAGCCGCAACGATTCCTCAAAGGCCATCGAGGCCCTTCAACCCGTGGCGCCGTATGAGTTGGGTTCCCCGGGCGAGCTGTGTCCCGTCTACGTGCGCGGCGAAGCCTATCTAGCAGCGCATCAGGGCAACGAAGCCGCCGCCGAGTTCCAGAAAATTCTCGACCATCGCGGGATCATGGTCAATCCCGTAGGCGCACTGGCGCGTCTGCAACTTGGACGCGCCTACGTACTAGCGGATGAAAAGGACAAGGCCCGTACCGCCTACAAGGACTTCCTCGCCCTCTGGAAAGACGCCGACCCCGATATCCCCATCCTGAAAGAAGCCAAGGCGGAGTATGCGAAGCTGCAGTAGCAGCGTGGCGATCTTCCATGCCTGACCTGCTTGCACAAAATTGTCAACTGACGCTATCAGGCGTGTCTGTTGAAAAAGTCCCTCAGTTGATGCTTGTCGCGGGGCGAGGTTCAGGTTATAAGCAGGCCAGAGTTCGTGATGCTGTTAATCATCGCCATGCTCGGAGGCCTGCTGCTCATGATGGGACATCACTCCCGCTCGGAGTCGCTGTTCTACTACTTCCGCCTGGAAGATCAGATTCCTGAAAATCACCTGCTCGCCTGATCGATCGCCACGTTAGCTTCGACTTTGTTCGAGCGAAGTTGAAGGCTTCCTATAGCGACACAGGAAGGCCATCCATCGACCCAGAACTGCTGTTGCGCATGTTGCTGGTCGGCTATCTCTACGGCGTCACGAGTGAAAGGAAACTAGTGGAAGTGCTGCGCATGCATCTGGCATGGCGTTGGTTCACCGGACCCGGCTTCGACCAGGAGATTCCGCATCACTCGACGTTTTCCAAGAACCGGCACGGCCGGTTTCAGGAGTCGAAGCTGTTTCAGGAGCTGTTTGAGGAGGTCGTGGCCCGTTGCGTCGAGGCTGGACTGGTGAAGGGCGAGCATATGTCGGTGGACGGCAGTTTCATCCAGGCCAATGCCGTTAGCACAAGCTTGCGCCGTCTGTTCGCCCCCGCCGCGATTTGGGTGGGGGATGTTGAGTGTAACCGAATTTTTCGCCAACTATTGTTTCAGCCGTTGCAAGTCCGTGCGAACATCCGAGGCATGCTGGTAGCGCTGCTCACGGTCTTTTTCCAGTGCCTTTGCGATGATTGTGTCCAAGGCGGGGGGTAGCTCCGGATTCACGCGGTTGGGCGCAATCGGCTCGGCATTTAGGATGGCATTCATCAGCAGCACATGATTCTTGCCAACGAACGGCCGTTGGCCGGTCGCCCCTTCGTAAAGCACGACACCCAAAGAAAACAGATCGCTCCGAGCGTCGATCTCCTCTCCCCGGACCAGCGCTCATTGAGAATTGGATGCCACGCAAACCGGGAATTGGTTCCGGGCCAGAAGTCCTCTTCAGGGAAGTCAGCCGGAATCAGTCAACGGGTTACGAGCAACTCAAAAGCCATCCTCCGAACCGTTCGCTACGGCGCTTCCAACGGGTTGCGCAACGGGGGGAGGCATCACGACGACCACAAATCCCAAGGCAGTGCATGAAACCATGTAAGGAACGAGGTCGGTGGCCGAGAACGCTACCTGGATACGGTAGCCTCCTATTAAACTTCGGATGTCCTCATCAACTATCAATAGACACCGCTGGTTGTTGGCGAGTGATCGGAGATTTTTCTGTGCGCAGTTCAGGGATACGACGAACCGCTCATAATTTATGTCTTTCTGCGCGCACCTTGCCAACGCCCGCCTTACCGGAACTGGTACCCGGGCTTTAGTTCGCAGCGATAGGTTGTGGATTGGTCCTTGTCCACTCCGACGTGACAATCCGCCCATCGCAAGAAAAGATTTGGTCCAAGGGGAAAGACAATGGCTACTCCATCGAGCTCCGCTTCGATGCTCGGACCCTCCGCCGCAGGCGGCAGGCTGAAATTCAAGGCTCGCCCAAAAATCACCGGATAAGAATCCCGCACTATGTCGCTGACCATGGGGTGAACAACCTCGGCCTCCAACAAGAAAGTGGCCGTGTCCGACCAATTGCGAACTGACACGTTGAAGTAGCGTCCGTCCCCCGAAAGATCTGCAAGCTCGATCTTTGCGAAAGGGCAGGGGCCTGCGATGCAAGAGACTCTTGCGTTTCGGAACTGATTCCTCTCCCCAGCGTCGAGGGATATGGAGCCGATCGCTGCCTTCCACTTGCCGTCGGACGAACACGGAGTCCGATTGTCGCAGGGTTGGTTCCCCGTGTTGGCGACCTCGAACGTCTTCACTGCGCTTCCCACATCCGCCTCGGTTGTAGCCTTCACCGAATACCTTACCCGAGCATTTGAGACCGCTACCTCGGGATGATGAGGTCCCGCGTTCGTTTGCTGCCGGATTGGCAGCATACGAGCGATGTAAATCTTGTCGCCAACAAAGTCGTCCGATTCCAGCGGTTGGTAATCGTTGTGTCGGAATCGGAGAGTGACTGGTTGCCGCCGTCGGAGTCCCTTGGGCAGAGTGATCCTGAAGAAACCTGCGGCATCAGACCTGGAGTTCCCGCTCCCTAAATCATTGATCGCGGTGATCTCAACATCGGCAATGGGCAACTGTTTCTTTGGGTCGCTGTCCTGTCTCAAGACCGCGCCCCTCAGAATGATCGGCTGCCGCCGGTGCAGGAGGACAATAGTCAAGACCGTTGCCAAAATCGCAAGAGCTGGAATTGCCCAAATCGCAATCTTCTTTCTGGTACTCATGTTTCTGGTCCTCATGCCTCTGGAACTCATGGCGTGACCCTCGGCTAACATTCTCATTCTAACGACGCGCTCTTCTATATGCAGGGTTGCTGGGTCAGCCGGCAACGTCCTCAATTCTCCCTCGGAAATTCCCCCTCAGACCCGCATTTCACACCCGAATGCGGAACATCTAGAATTAAACGGATGGGCGAGAACGAAAAGATCGGCCTTGGCACGAACCGCCTTACGCGACGAGACCTGCTGTTACGGATCGCGGGCGTGAGCATGTGGGGATTGTGCGATATATCAAAGTTGTTTCCCCCGCTGGCGGTAGCCGAAAAACAGCGCAATCGTCCACAACCTGCCCCGGCCCCAAGCTCTCTTTCGCAAGGCGATGATCAGTTCCTCGAGGAACTAGAGAAGGCAAACTTTCAGTACTTTTGGGAACAAGCTAGCCCGCAAACTGGGTTGATAAAGGATCGATGCAATGTGCGGACGAATGACACCACCGCAGTCGCCAGTATTGCGGCAACGGGGTTTGGGCTGACCGCTCTTTGTATCGGAGAAAAACGCGGATTCGTTTCGTTTGCCGATGCGCGGGAGCGAGTTTTTGTCACTCTGCGCTTCCTCGCGAAGAAGATGCCCACTCATCGAGGATTCTTCTACCACTTTGCCGACCTCAACACCGGCGAACGAACGTGGGATTCCGAAGTCTCTTCCGTCGACACGGCTATTCTGCTTTGCGGAGTCCTCACCTGTCAGCAACACTTGCAGGAGCATTCCGAAATCAGTTTTTTGGCCTACGAGATATTCAACCGGGTCGATTGGACTTGGTTGTCGGAGGACACCTCGCTATTGCCGCATGGGTGGACGCCCGAAATCGGCTTTCTCCCCTATCGTTGGGATTACTACAGCGAGATGATGATGATGTATCTCCTGGGATTGGGATCACTTTCCCATCCCTTGCCGGTAGCAGCCTGGGACGCCTGGAAACGGACCATCTTTGAATATGATGGCATTCGTTATATCGGTTCGTTCGCCCCTTTGTTTGTGCATCAGTACTCCCAGGCTTGGTTTGATTTCCGCGATAAACGCGACAAATACGCCGACTATTTCCAGAACTCGAGATTGGCTACAGACGCCCACCGCCTATTCTGCACAGATCTTGCCAAGCAGTTTCCCGATTACAGCGATGATCTCTGGGGTATTACCGCTTCCGATTCGGACAAGGGCTACGTGATTTGGGGAGGTCCGCCCGCGATGGGGCCGGTTGATGGAACGGTTGTCCCCAGTGCGTCGTCAGGTTCCCTGCCATTTCTTCCACAGCCCGTAATGCGTGTCCTCCGGAACATCAAGGATCATTATGGAGGGGCATGGAGCCAGTATGGATTTGTAAATGCCTTCAATCCGCTCAAGAATTGGTATGACCGGGACGTGGTTGGGATTGACGTGGGAATCACCATGCTCATGGCAGAAAATGCCCGCACTGGTTTCGTTTGGGATACCTTCATGAAAAACCCGGAGGCGCAGCGCGGCATGGCTCGCGCTGGCTTCAAGAAATACCAGCCGCCAATTTCGAGTGAGGGCCACTGACACAGTAGTTCCGGCGTGATCGAGCTTGATCGTTTGACTTTGACCGTTTGACAGTTTGACAACGACGTTCTGCTACTGCAACTCAACGACTGCCAGGCCCTGCCCAGGCAGAGTCAAGGTCAGTTCGCCATTCTGTATTGGGCGGGCTTCCGGCGCTGGAAGGTCTGCAGCCCTACGCAGTTCCTGGATCTGTGTCTGGGTGGGATAACGCGGAGCGCCCATCTTTTCATAGGCGGAGTGAAAATCTCCATGATCGCGGTCCACGCGGGCGATCAAGGCTTGCCTCGCATTCGTGCCTTTCAGTTGCACCGTGACCGTTCTCGGAGAACCGGTCTGCCCTGGCGAAGCGTAGTTCCACAGCGCCAGCACTAAGGTACCGTCCTGCCTGCGCGTGAGCAGCGCGAAATCAGAATCGAGCTGGATCCGCTCATCTCCGAGCCGGTGCAGCAGTTTGAAGGCGTTGAAGGCCGGCTTTGGAATGCCATCCTCGGCAATCAGTCCATAGCCGCCATAGAACGGCGTTTTCACCACACCCTGCTCTTCGAACACATCCGAAAACGTCCAGTAAGACATGATATCCACCAAGCCATCGCACCGGCGTATCGTGTCGGCTAGCCAGGGACCCATGTAGATGGAATCTGTAACTTCAGGTTCCGTCTTGTAGCTGGCGTTGAACTCGCTCCAGATCAGCGGTAGATTCGGCATGCTCGAAGTTGTGATCTGGTTGTGAACTTTCTTCAC
>Ga0116134_1001994_pt1 | contig 10115 bp, 10 predicted proteins | sample June2015DPH_19_5_FD_89737 | JGI IMG/M metagenome (GOLD analysis project Ga0116134, IMG submission 89737) | Peatland microbial communities from SPRUCE experiment site at the Marcell Experimental Forest, Minnesota, USA - June2015DPH_19_40 | ecosystem: Environmental > Terrestrial > Soil > Wetlands...
ACAAGCGGCGGGTAGCATACGGGCCGCCGATGCCGCGGTCAATTCCACGCAAATCCCCCTGGGCAATGGCGCGACAACTTTCTTTCCGGGGCAGGCGAAATGCGTTGCCAATCCGTCCGGTTGTTATATATGATTGAGGCCTCGGAAAAGGACCACCGCGCTGCCCGCGCGGTGGTTCGATTTTGGAGAGTCGCAAATTGCCGCGATTTTTTGTCGATCGCGGTTGAACAGGAGCCGGTGCCATGCCGCTTGTCAGTGCCAACGAGAAAGCCGCTCTGGAAAAAAAGCGAGAGGAACTCTACAAGGCGCAAATCGACGTTCAGGATCGGATCCGCAAGGCCGCCAGCCTCGGCGATCTATCCGAAAACGCCGAGTACCACTTCGCCAAGGAAGAGAACCGCAATATCCAGAGCCAACTGGCCCAAGTCGAACAAAAGCTGAAGAACGCCTCCGTCGTCTCCAACGATGCGGTGCCGGACGACATGGTGTTCATCGGCCACACCGTCAAGCTCATGGACATGGACGATGAGAGCGAGATGCTGGTTGCCATCGTCGGCGAAGCACAACCCGCTCCCGGCGGCGGCGACGTGACCCACGTCAGCGCCAACAGCCCGATGGGCGAAGCCCTGATCAAGGCCCGTGTCGGCGACACCGTAAAAGTGCGCGCCCCGCGCGGGACGATGGAGTTTAAGATTCTCGAGATCGTGCAGTAACTCCCCCGTCCCCCCGAGACATCCAAAGCCACCTGTCAGACTTGAACTGACAACCCCCGCTTTACAAAAGCGGTGCTCTGCCATTGAGCTAAGGTGGCGCCACAACACATCCGAGTTTATGCACCGCGCCGCTGCCCCGCAACCGAAAATGCAACCGCGTCTCTGCGGTCCAATTTTATTTACGCCCTCGCGGAAGAATTTCCCAGTTGCTCCTGTTCCGCGATGATCCGATCCAGCAGTTTCGCCAATGCCGCGTCGGGCGAAAATGTCGCCAGCCTCTCCTTCACGTGCGGCGCTGACATCGCCAAAGACTCCTGCAGATCATGCCGGCATTCCCAGCCGGGGGCGGCTGATTTCACCTTGCTGTTGTCGAACAGACAACTCCACGTTTTGTCGCCGAGCAGGCTCTGGGCCCACTTCGCTTCGTACCGCACCAGCGTCTCGCTGGCCACATGAACCAACTTCGGCGGCGGCGCACCCAGCGCCTCGGCCCAGGCCCGATAGATCGCATCCCAAGGATGCACCCGATCGGTCGTGATATGAAACGCCTCCCCCATCGCCCTGGAATTTCCAAGCAATTTCGCAAACGCCCGCCCGAAATCTTCGCAGCGCGTCAGCGCCCATAGGCTCGAACCGTCGCCATGGCAGATGATCGGCTTGCCCTGAACCAGCCGCCAGCTCACCTCATCGTCACCGACGAAGGCTCCGGGCATCCGGGTGCGAATCGTGTGGCTGGGGCGAACGATCGTCAGCGGCATCTTGCCGGTGCGGTGCAACTCCATGAGCCGGTCTTCGATGGCGATTTTTCTCATCGCATATTCCGGCGAATGCGGATTGCCCCGCGGCGCCGATTCCGTGATCGGCAATTTCACCGGCGGCCGCTGGTAGACCATCGCCGTGGAGATGAAGACGAACTGCCCCACGTTGCCGGCGAACGCGCGGATGTCCCGCTCGCACTGCGGCAGGTCGAAGCTGCGGAACTGGCAGACGGCATCCCATTTCTGTTTGCCGACCGATTGGAAGACCGATTCATCCGTCACATCGCCGGGAATGTGACGGGCGCCCTTCGGCAGCGCCACGCCGCCGGTGCCGCGGTTATAGACGCTGATTTGCTGTCCCGCTTCCAACCCGGCCTGGATGCAGCCGTAGGAAACCTCGCCCGTGCCGCCAATGTAAAGAATCTTCATTGTCATCGCCCCATTTATAGCCGAATTCTCTGGACATTCCGCGCCGCGGCCGGGCCTCCGCCGCCATGTAAACGCGTTTCGCCCTTGGCAAATCGCCTAAAAGAGTGAAAATGCGAACTTCGTGAGCGTATCAACGATCCAAATGGCCGGCGCCTCCGCTTCAGATGCCCGGGCGGCGCAGATTCAGACTCGACGCCTGGCCAGCGCTCATTACGAAAACTTCTCCGTTGTTTCGCTGCTCCTCCCGCGGCATCTACGCCAGGATTTCTGCAACGTCTACGCCTTTTGCCGCGTCGCCGACGATCTGGGCGATGAAATCGGCGACCGCGAAGAATCCCTCCGGCTGCTGGCGGATTTTCGCAGGCAGACGCTCGATTGCTTCGCCGGCCGCGCCGCCACTCCCGTTTTTGTCGCGTTGACCCGCACCATCGCCTCGCACCAGTTGCCAGCCCAGCCATTTCTTGACCTGATCGACGCATTTGAACAGGATCAGCGCATGTCGCGCTATCAGACCTACAGGCAGGTATTGGACTATTGCCGGCGCAGCGCCAATCCCGTAGGCCGGCTCGTTCTCTGTTTGTGCGGTTATCGCGACGAGCCCCGCCAGCTTTTATCGGACGACATCTGCACGGCGCTGCAACTGGCGAATTTCTGGCAGGACGTCCGCCGGGACATCCTCGAGCGCGATCGCATCTACATCCCGCGGGATTCGATGGATCGCTTCGGCGTAACCGAGAGCCAGATCGCACAGGGACAATGTGACGATAAATTCCGCTCCCTCATTCGCTTTGAGGTGAACCGCACGGCCGAACTGTTCGACCGCGGATCAGCGCTGCTTCCGCTGCTGCGGCCGTCGGTGCGGATGCAGATCTCCCTTTTCGGAAGGGGGGGCAGGGCGGTCCTGTCGGCGATTCGCCGCCAGAACTACGACACCCTTTCCCGTCGCCCGGCGTTATCGAAATGGCAAAAGGGCGGCCTGATCTTCTCCACGCTGGCGGCGTTTGCCGGCCGGCTGGTGGCGGGGGGGCGTCGATGAGCCTCGCTCCCGCCGCTTCCGGAACTTCCGGATCATCCCTCGCCGAATCACGCGCATACTGTGCCGCCCTGACCAAGCGGCAGGCTCGCAACTTTTATTATGGACTGAAACTCCTTCCCCGGCCCAAACGCCAGGCGATGTTCGCGCTCTATGCGTACATGCGTCTCGTGGATGACATTGCCGACGGTGAAGACGGGCAAAGCGCCCCCAAACGCCGCGACGCACTGGATGCCTGGGGCGAGGCCACGCAATCGGCCCTCGCCGGCCGCCCGCCGCGCGATGGCCAGCTCATCTGGCCGGCGTTTTCCGAGATGGTGCAGGAGCACAGCGTCCCCCATCGCGTCTTTTACGACGTGATTGCCGGGCAACGCCAGGACCTCGATTTGCCCGGCTTCGAAACCTTCGACGAACTCCGCGAATACTGCTATCGCGTCGCCGGCGTGGTCGGCATCGCCAGCATTTACATCTGGGGATTCGTCGGTGGGCAAAAGACTGAGTCCCTGGCAATCGACCGGGGCATCGGGTTTCAGTTGACCAACATCCTGCGCGATCTTCGCGAGGATGCCGCTCGCGGCCGAATCTATCTGCCGCGCGCAGAAATGAAGGCCGCCGGGGTTGACGAATCGCAATTCCACCAGGCGGAGGCCAGCGAAGAATTCCGCCGCCTGATGCACGACCAGATCGTTCGGGCGCACGGTTTTTATCTGCAATCGGCTTCGCTGGAATCGTTCATCAGCAGCGACAGCCGCCCGACGCTGACGGCGATGACGCAGATTTATCACGGGCTGCTGGAGAAGATGCGCGCCGATTCGGGCCGCGTGCTACGGGGGCGCGTCCGGCTTTCGCATTTGACCAAGTTTCGCATCGCCTGGCGCGCGACGCGATCGAGGTAGCCTCGATGTCGCCCCGCGTGGTGGTGGTCGGCGGAGGGCTGGCGGGCATGGCCGCCGCCCTCGCACTCGAATCCGCCGGCGCACAGGTCACCCTCATCGAAGCCCGAAAAACACTCGGCGGCCGCGCCGGATCGTTTGAAGACCCCCAGACCGGTGAAAGGCTCGACAATTGCCAGCACGTCCTGCTCGGTTGCTGCACCAACCTGATCGATTTCTACCGCCGCACCGGCGTGCTGCATCGCATCCGCTGGGAAAACACGATTCATTTCGTCGATTCGCATGGCCGGCCGCATCAGCTTTGGGGGATCAATGGCTTGCCGGCGCCGCTGCACCTGGCGGCGGCGGGGGGGATGTTTGGGGCGCTGAGCATCCTGGAACGCCTGGCCCTGGCTCGGGCCATGCTTGCGATGTTGCGGCTCGACGCCTCAGCCCGCGAGAAACTCGCCGACGTTTCCTTCGGCCAATGGCTCGCCGACCACGCTCAGCCCGACGGTCTCATCGATAAGTTCTACGAACTGATTCTGGTCAGCGCCCTAAACGAGCGATGCCGGAATGCTTCGGCGGCTTACGCGATCCAGGTCTTTCAGGAAGGGATGCTGGCCCACGCGTCGGCGTACCGCATGGGCACCCCGGCCTGTGCGCTTGGGAAACTCTACGAAACCCTTCCATGCCGCGACGTTCGCCTCGGCGCTCGCATGAACGCGATCCAATTCGACGGCACGCGCGCCGCCGGTGTGGAATTGGGCGGCGATAGCATAAAGGCCGACGCCATCATCCTGGCCGTCAATTACCCAGCCCTGGAAAAATGGATTCCGCCGGAGTTATCGCAACTCGATTCGCGATTCAGCGGACTGGATCGACTTCAGAGCGTTCCGATCCTCGGCGCGCATTTGTGGTTTGACCGCCCCGTGATCTCCACGCCGCACGCGGCAATCATGGGCGGACCCCTGCAGTGGCTCTTCCGCAAACCGGAAAGCGACGGCCGCGCGGTGCATGGCGTGATCAGCGCGGCCCGCGATTGGGTCCAGCGGCCCAGGGACGAATGCCTGGAACTTTTCACCCGGCAGATCCGCGGCACATTTCCCCTCGCCCGCGAGGCCAAGCTCGATCGCGGCGTGATCGTCGTTGAAAAGCGGGCGACCTTCTCGCCGGCTCCGGGCGTCGATCGCTTTCGTCCCACGCAATCTCCGCCGCCCGGCGGCATCGCGGGGCTGTTCCTGGCCGGTGATTACACCCGCACCAACTGGCCGGCCACGATGGAAGGCGCTGTCCGCAGCGGCTACCTCGCGGCCGAAGCCGTTTTGGATCGGCCCGGAAGCTTCCTGGTTGCTGATTTGCCGCCCCAATGGCCCGCACGCCTCCTGGCAGGACATGGACAATAGCACTTTTCGGATATGACGAAACGCCTACAATCGCCATTTGGTTTTAAGGAAAGCGAGGTCATTCGTGGCATTCACCCTACAAATCGGTAAGCAGGCGCCGGACTTCAAACTCCCCGGCATTGACGGCAAGGAGTATTCGCTGGCCAACTTCAAGGACGCCAAAGTGCTCGTGGTCGTCTTTTCCTGCAACCACTGTCCATATGTCGTCGGAAGCGAAAACCGGATGATTCGCTTCGCCAACGATTTTGCCGCCCGCGGTGTGAAGATGATCGCGATCAACTCCAACGAGACCGAGCAACATCCGATGGATTCCTTCGACCACATGGTCACGCGCGCCAAGGAAAAGAAATTTCCCTTTGCCTATGTCCGTGACGAGTCGCAGGAGGTGGCATTGGCGTACGGCGCGTTGAACACGCCGCATTTTTATGTATTCGATGCCCAGCGAAAGCTGCGATACACGGGTCGGATGGACGACAATCCCAGGACCGAGGCCCTGTCCAGGACCCACGAGCTGCGCGACGCGGTCGAGGCCGTTCTGGCCGGCGGCAAACCGGCAGTGGAGAAGACCAACCCGATCGGTTGCAACGTGAAATGGAGCGGCAAGGACGCCCACTGGATGCCGCCGGAGGCGTGCGATCTGGTCTGACGGGTATGCGGCATTATTAGCCGACCGTCGGCAGCAGCGGGATTTGACCGTTGGTTTCCCGGCGTCGCCGCGGGCCGCGCGGCACGCGCGGCCGCCCGAACGCGTCGGTCTCGGTCATCACCCGGCTCACTCGGTCGGGCGCATTGACGGCCGACGCCTCTCCATTGACCTGCTTCTGCGCGTGCTCCAAGCGCAAGCGGGCATGTGCCACATATTCCTCGCTCTGATCGATGCCAAGGAATTGCCGGCCGAGCAGTGCGGCCGAAATGACCGTCGTCCCGCTCCCGTTGAACGGATCGACCACCATATCCCCGGGATTGCTGCTGGCGCGGATGATGCGATCCAGGACCCCCATCGGCATTTGGCAGCCATGCCAGCCTTCCCGCTCCTTGAATGTTCCGCAGACCCGGCTGATGTACCAGGTGTCGCTCTCGCCGGCGAAGAATTCCTTCGGCGCTTCCTGTGGGCGAAGGAACCAGACATCATCGGGAAGTTTCCCCTTGGGATTGGCGCGGGCGTCACCGTAGGTCGTCTGCCGCGCGCTGGCCACGCGAACGGCATCCGGGTTGAACGTGAAATTCTTCTGGTCCTTCGTGAAATACAAAATATGCGTATGGGTTTTGGCGAACATCCGCTTGGTCTGCTGGCCGAACGTGTAGTGCCACACGATCCAGTTCCGCAGATGAAATCCGATCTTTCGCCGCGCGATCACGCAAAGGTCCGCGGCATATTCATCGCCGATGGCCAGATAAAATGACCCGTCCGGCTTCAGCGCGCGATGCACCGCCCGCATCCAATCTTCCGAAAACTTCAGGTAATCTTCCGCTTTACGCTCATCCTCGTAGCCGTGGTACAGATACCCGATATTGAACGGCGGATCGGCAAAAACGAGGTTGATCCATTCAGCCTCGCGCTTGTTCAGGAGACTAATGCAGTCCGCTTGAACGATCTGATTTGGCTTGAACATATCCCTTCTATTGTATGGTCCGTGCTGGGTTGCCCCAAATATAGCGGTTTTCTTCGACAGCTTGGGCCGATTGACTTTTAGCTTGCTAAGCGATCGCTGATGGGCTTTTCGTCGATTCATGGCGATGCGGTTGTATAATCGTTTTTCTGTGGCCGCAGAAATCTCCGGGGATATTTTACGACTGATCGACGCCAATGCGAATCGCGGCCGCGAAGCACTGCGCGTCCTGGAGGATTACGCCCGCTTTGTCCTGGAATCGCCGGACCTTTGCGCGGATATCAAAGCCCTGCGGCATGAGCTGTCCCAAACCCTCAGGCCGTGGCTGGATGAAGCCATCATCCATCGCGACACCCCGGGGGATGTCGGCACGGGCAACAAGACCAACAGCGAGCAACGCCGCTCCGACCTCGCCGCCGTCGTCGTCGCCGCGGGGAAACGGGCCGGCGAAGCGATGCGGGCGATCGAGGAATTTCTCAAAACCGCCAGCGCCGCCGACGCCGCGAAAATCGAATCGTTGCGATACCGCTTTTACGATATCGAGCAACGCATTGTCCTGACGCTTCGCCCGGATCATCGCCTCCAAGCCCTGCGGCTTTACGTGCTGATTACCGAATCCGCGTGCAAAAGGCCGTGGCTCGAGGCGGCCGAATTGGCCATCGAAGGCGGGGCCGATTGCCTGCAGTTGCGCGAGAAGAATCTCGCCGACGGCGAGTTGCTCGCGCGGGCAACCCAATTGGCCCAATTATGTCGGAAGCACGATGTGTTGTGCATTATCAACGATCGCCCCGACATCGCCGTGATCTCGGGCGCCGACGGCGTGCATCTCGGCCAGGAGGACATGCCCCTTCCCAAAGCGCGGCGAATCGTGGGAAATCGCAAAATCATCGGCCTGAGCACGCACAATCTCCCGCAGGCCCGCCGCGCCGTGACGGACGGGGCCGACTACATCGGCGTCGGTCCCGTCTTCAAAAGTGCCACCAAGCCCCGCGATTTCGTCGCCGGATTGGAGTATGCTGCCGCCGTCGGACCCATCGCCATCCCCAAGGTCGCCATTGCCGGCATTGGCCTGGAGAATGTCGATCAGGTCCTGGCGGCGGGGATTTCGGCGGTGGCCGTCACCGCCGCGGTCACCGGCTCTGACGATGTCGCCGGCGCCGCCCGAGAGTTGAAGAAAAAACTCATGAAGTAGGACACGGATGTCCAACGAAGCGATAGCCATCTCCGTCTCCGCGGGAAAAATGGAGCAACCCGCCGGCCGTTCCGCCAGCTTCGTCGGCCATGCCAAGCTGATTTCCGTCCTGACGCTCTGCAGCCGGATCCTGGGCATGTTGCGCGAAAGCGTCATGGCCAACTATTTCGGCGCCACGGTCGTCGCCCAGGCGTTCACCGTCGCTTTCTCCGTGCCAAATTTGTTCCGCAAATTGCTGGGCGAGGGAGCGTTGTCCGCGGCGTTTATTCCGCTCTACGCCGAGGCGCTCAAATCCGGTGATGAAAAAGAAGCCCAACGCTTCGCCGCCGCCAGCGTCAACATGCTGGCCACCATTCTGATCGCCCTGACCCTCGTGGGCGAATTGATCCTCTGGCTGATCCCGCGGCTGGTCCATTTCCGAAGCGACAATCTGCTGGTGATCCGGTTCACGGCGATCATGTTGCCTTACGTGATCCTGGTCTGCGGCACGGCATTTCTCAGCGGAATTCTGCAAGTGCACAAGCGATTTGCGCTGCCGGCATTGACCCAGGTCCCGCTGAACCTCATGCACATCGCGGTGATCGTGACCGGCGCGCGGCTGCTGATGCTCAAGCCCGGCGTGGCAAACGAAGAGCTGCAAATCCGCCTGGCGTACTGGCTCTCGTGCTTCGTCCTGATCGCCGGTTGCCTGCAAATCACCATGCTCGTCCCCGCACTGCGCCGCTCGGGCTTTCGGCCGATGTGGGTGGGGAATATCTGGACCCCCGCGATCCGCAAACTCCTGAAACTTTCCCTGCCGGTGGCCTTCAGCGCGGGCGTGCTGCAAATCTCCGTGCTGCTGGACAAGTCGATCACGCTGTTCCTCACCCGGAGCGAAAATCCGGCCGAAAAACTGCAACTCTTCGGCCGGGCGTTCAATTACCCCATGGCGCTCGGCGCCGCCGCCAGGCTCAACTGGGCGCAGATGCTCTACCAGTTTCCCCTGGGCGTTTTCGCCATCGCCGTCGCCACCGCCATTTTCCCCAGCCTCAGCGCCGACGCCCACGACCAGGGCGGCGAAAAATTCAAACACGTGCTCCGGCAGGGAATCATGTTCACATTGCTGGAAGGATTTCCCGCCAGCATCGGGCTGATACTTGTCCGCTATCCGATCATCCGCGTGCTGTTTCAGCACGGCAGCTTCACCGCCATCGATACCCACCTGATGTCGCTGTCGGTGGTTTTCTATTCCGCCGCAATTTGGGCGTTCAGCATGCAGCAGATTTTGAATCGCGCCTATTACGCCCTGCATGACATGATGACGCCGCTGATTCTCTCGATCGTGACGATCTGCGTGAACACGGTAGTGGAGATTCCGCTGTCCTTCACAAAGCTGGGCGAATCCGGCATGGCGGCCGGAACCCTGGCGAGCTTCGCCGTGCAGGCCATCATCATGCTGGTCATGCTGGACCGAAAGATCGGGGGAATTGGATTGAAATCGATCGCATCCGGGGCCGCCAGAATGCTCATCGCCTGCGCCGCCCTGTCCGCAGCCTGTTGGGGCGTGCAGAAGCTGGCGATCTATCCCGCGGGCACGAATCACCTGGCCAGCCTGGAGCAACTGGCGATCCTCATGATCGTCGGCGGAGCGGCCTATTTGGGGATGTGCTGGCTGCTGGGGGTGCGGATGACGGCCGGACCGGGTTCCGATTCCCCTCGGCCCACCATCACGGACGGGCAATAAAAACGGCACGGTTCCGTTTTTGCCGCCCCTTAATCAGCCGCCATTGACTTTTAAAGCCAATACTCTACAATAATCCGTGTGGAAATCCTCGTCTCGGTCGAGGCTCACGAGAAGTTCGACCGCCTGCCCAAGACCATCAAGGCGCGGGTGGCCGGGGTTTACGAGCGGCTGCAAAAGTGGCCGGACGTTAGCGGGGCCAAGCCGTTGCGGCATAGCTTGAGGAACCATTTTCGAATCAGGACCGGCGATTGGAGGATTGTTTTCACGGTCGAGGGGGATACGCTGCGGATCGTGGACATCGACCATCGGAAGGACGTTTACGAGGACTGAGCATGAAAGCCGTCACAACCTTGGATTTGAAGGGCGAAAAATACGCCGT
>Ga0116134_1001995_pt1 | contig 10115 bp, 9 predicted proteins | sample June2015DPH_19_5_FD_89737 | JGI IMG/M metagenome (GOLD analysis project Ga0116134, IMG submission 89737) | Peatland microbial communities from SPRUCE experiment site at the Marcell Experimental Forest, Minnesota, USA - June2015DPH_19_40 | ecosystem: Environmental > Terrestrial > Soil > Wetlands >...
AATCCGGGCGCACTTACCATTTCACGTATCAGGATTACGTTGCCATCCGCAACGAGGCACGCTCGATTAAGTATCTTTCGCCGGTGCTCAACCGCGAAGACATTCGCGCCGTCAGCGATTACGGGTCCACCAACGGCCAAGTCTTCGGCATTGCGCCGGAGTACAGCCAGATCCGCAATGTTCCGGTCGGCCCGGGCCGCTGGTTTAACGATGAGGACAACACCGAAACGCGGCGGGTGGCCGTCGTTGGTTGGGAACTGTTGAAGAACATATTCCCCGGGCGTCCGGCCGTCGGCTCGTCCATTTTGCTGAACGACATCCGCTTTGAAATTATCGGTGTGCTCAGCAAAGTCGGCCAAGACGGCAACAACGGCACCAATGCGCGGATTTTTATTCCCATCGAGACCATGCGCAACCTGTTTCGGTTGAAAGAGCAGAATAGCGAAGATGCCATCTCGTTCCTGAACTATCGTCCATTTGCGCCCGCCAATCATCTGGTGGCGAAACAGGAGGTCCACGACATTATTGCCCGCCGTCACGGCTTCGATCCCAAGCTCGAAGAAGCGTTCGAGGACTGGGACACGATCGAGAACAACCAGCGCGTCGCACGGATCTTTGACGGCATGGATTGGTTCCTTGGCGTGGTCGGCGTGATTACGCTGGCCTTGGGCGCGATCGGCATTATCAATATCATGCTCGTCTCCGTTACCGAACGCACGCGCGAGATTGGGCTGCGCAAAGCGCTCGGAGCTACACATCGCGCCATCCTGACCCAGTTTTTTGTGGAAGGCGCGTTCCTGACCGCTTTGAGCGGAGGCATCGGCCTGGCCATCACCACGGCATTGGTTGCGGTGCTCGCCGCCTTGCCCGCTCCCGAAGGATTTGACACCCCGCGCATTGTACCGTCGTCCGCGGCCATCGCCATTCTCTCGCTGGCGTTTGCCGGCATCGTTGCGGGACTTTATCCGGCGCGCCAGGCCGCGCTGCTGCAGCCGGTGGAGGCACTGCGCCAGGAGTGAGTTCTTGTGTAGAGACGGGGCTTGCCCCGTCTCAGGCAGCGCGATAATGCCGAGACGCGGCAAGCCGCGTCTCTACGGGAATTAATTATGATTTTCGAACTCGCTTGCCAGGCCTATAACGCGCTCAAGCACAATCGCCGTCGCAGCATCCTCACCATGCTCGGCATGGCTTGGGGCATCGCTACCGTGGTGCTGCTGCTTGCCTATGGTTCCGGTTTCGAGCGCGGCCTCTGGGTCGCGTTCCGCTCCTGGGGCACGAACCTGGTCTTCATCTTTCCCGGACGCACATCGCTACAAGCGGGCGGCACCAAGGCCGGCAGCGAAATCAAACTTACCGTCAACGATCTCGATTACCTGCAGGCGGAAGTGCCTCTGCTCAAGCGAATTTCGCCCGAAGCCTTTAAGCAGAGCACCGTCGCATGGGGAACACGGAGCGGCAGTTACGGGATCAGCGGAGTCTATCCGTATTATTCGCGGATGCGCCGCATGGAGGTCGAAGACGGCACGTTCTTTACTGAACTCGACGAAAACACGCGCAGCCGGGTAGCCATCCTCGGCGCCAACGTCAAGAAAAAGTTGTTCTCTGGCCAGAACGCTCTCGGCGAAAAAGTGCGAGTCGACGGCATTTCCTACGAGGTCATCGGAGTGCTCAAACACGTCATTCAGGATGGGGACGACGACATGAACGGCAAAGTGTATATCCCGTTCAGCGCCATGAGCGACCTCTCCAATACTTATTACCTCAACGCGATCGCCATGGAATACGAAGGCGACCACGCGAAAGTCGCCGAGGCGGTGCGCCGTTCGATGGCTTTTCACCATGAATTCGATCCTAAAGATAAGCGCGCCGTCTTTGTCTTCGACGTCTTTGCCGACCTGCTCGACCTGCGCGTAATCACCACCGGCATCAAGATTCTGCTCGGGTTCATCGGCCTGCTCACGCTGGGCATCGGCGGCGTGGGGCTGATGAATATCATGCTGGTCTCCGTCACCCAGCGCACCCGCGAGATCGGCGTCGAGAAGGCCCTGGGCGCACGCGGTTGGCACATACTGGTCCAGTTTCTCGCCGAAGCTCTGGTCATCACCCTGCTGGGTGGGATCGCCGGAGTAATTCTGGCGTATATCGTCTCCTGGTCGGTCGGATCGCTGACTCTGTGGAGTGCCTTTTTCGAGAATGGCAGCGAAGGCGATATCCATCTCACCATCGATTCCACCACTTTGCTGGCGTCCACGATGATCCTCGGATTCGTCGGCGTTGTTAGCGGAATGCTCCCCGCTATCAAAGCCTCGCGGCTGGATCCCATCGAAGCTCTCCGCTACGAATAGAGCAGGTGTCGGGTGTCAGGTCTCAGGAGGAACCCAGAAACCTGACTGCCGTGAGATTTTCCTGACACCTGATACCTGAGACCTGACACCTTGCCCGCTTGTGCTATATTTCTCCCAATGTTCGGAGGATTCATGCGCCCACTTGGTGTCACTTTGGTCGGCTTCTATCAGATTCTGCGGGGCATACTCGGTCTTCTATTTGGTCTGTCACTGGTACTGTTCACGGGACTGGCCGCTAAACTCGCTTCTCTGGCTGCTGAGGGCAGAGCCACCGGGCGCTTTTTTGGCGGCTTTGGGCACGTAGCCAGCCTGGTGATTATTTTGTTTGCAGTCCTTCACCTGATTGCCGGCTATGGAGTTCTAAGAATGCAAAATTGGGGCCGTCTGCTGACGCTGTTTTTTTCAGCCATCGGCCTAGTCGTGCTACTGCCAGTCATGCTTGTGGTGCACGGAATTCCGGTGGCTTTCGGGGTCATCAATGCCGTCGTGATCCTTTATCTCGCTCTGCCGGCGGTCAAGCGCGCCTTTCACGAACAACGCCACTCGCTGCGCATGGCAGCATGAAGTGCAGTTCCGGGTTCCCAGTTCTCAGTGCACCATTTCCCACGGAAAACTGGGACCTGAGAAAAAAGGGTTGAGACGCGGCTTGCCGCGTCTTGGTCCTGCGCCAGTACAATAAACCTGTGTCAGATTCTAACTCCCTGCAGAAAGTCCTTGATCACTTGCGGCTCTACGAGCATCCGCTGCTCGCCTTTTCGGCGCGCGAAAACAACGGCTTGATCGAAGTTCTGATCGATCTGAAGAATTCGTCCGTCCCGGTTCACACTTACGTGCTGCCGATTCACGCACGCGACCTCGATCATCCCCAGTTTGCCTGGCATCTTCAGCACCAGCTCTACGACGGCCTGCACGACTATTTCATCGAAATGTTTACCCGTACTCCGCAGGATCGCGCCGTCCCCCGCAGCTCGATGCCTGCCGGAGAGGGAAACGGGGGAAGTTAGGCATTGCCCGTTCGCGAACAAATCGAGAACGAAATCCGCGAGCGTGGTCCCATCCCGTTTTCGCGCTACATGCAGATCTGCCTCTACGATCCTTCCCATGGGTACTATTCGGGAAACGCCGAACAATTCGGCAAAGCCGGAGACTTCTACACCTCAAGCGATGTTCACGCCGTGTTCGGACGCGTGCTGGCGCGGCAGTTTGACGAAATATGGCAGGCGCTCGACCGACCTCCTCAAATCGAAATTCTGGAGCTCGGCCCAGGCCGCGGCTTGTTTGCCCGCGATGTGCTCGATTGGTCCAAGAAGAAATTCCGCGACTTCTTCGCTGCCCTCACTTACACCTTGCAGGAATCCTCACCCGCGCTGCGGGCGAAACTCCAAGACACCGTCCGTGAACACATGGCTATGGGGAGGGCTAAAGTCCCGGAGGAACGACCCGTAGACGATCTCCGCTCCGCTTGGACGGGCGAGGGCGCCCGTCCCCACACCAAAGAGACTCAACCGGAAATTCGTCGCAGCTTGTCACCCGACACTCCCTTGATCGTCTTCGCCAACGAATTCTTCGACGCCCTCCCCGTGGAAATTCTCGGGACTGCCGGCAAACTCCACATCGCGCTCGAAAACAATCGACTGCACGAAATCTGGCTTCCGCCGCTCGCCGAAGAACTGGAATTCCTCGACCGCTACGGCATTCATCCTGAAGCTGGCGAGCGCATCGAGGTGCCACTCATTTCCCAAGCATGGATCAAAGGAATTTCCGGCGCCATCGCGCGCGACTTGCGCGTGGGCGTTGTCATTGTCATCGACTACGGTTACACGCGCAACCAACAACTGGCGGGCCGCCACCGCGGTACGCTCATGGCGTATCGTCATCACTCCTCAAGCCCCGATCCGTACCAGGCTCCCGGCGAGCAAGACCTTACCGCCCACGTCAATTTCACCGCGCTCGCTGCCGCTTGCGAGCAAGCCGGGATGCAGGTCGAAAAGCTGCTTACGCAATCGCAATTTCTGATGGGCATTGGCGAGAAAAATCAGTTTGCCGACGCTTTCGAAGACTGCCGCGTCCCGCAAGAACGGGCGAAGGTAGCACTCCAGCTCAAACACCTGGTGACGCCCGTCGGCATGGGAGAGAATTTTCAGGTACTGATTGCCAGCCGGGGGATAGATAGCAAGAGAGTGGCCGACCTGAGCGGTTTGAGCTTTGGGAAAAGTTCTCAGTTTTCAGTTCCCGGTTCTCAGTAAATCGCTGGATTGCCAGGCACGGAAAAGTTATACTTAGCGGAAATTTCTGGAGGGTCGTTATGAAGCGCCTGCTCTTGGTGTTTGGCATGGTGTTCGTGATCAGCTGGACTTGTATTGCCCAGACAAGCACAGACGCTTCTCCGGCTTCAAAAGCGGATGTCGAAAGATATTTTCAAGTCGTCAAATCTCAAGACATGATGAAAAAAATGATGGCGACGATGATGCAGAGTATGCACCAGGTGATGCACGAGCAATACTTGAAGCACAAAGACGAACTACCCGCCGACTACGAATCGAAGATCAATGCGATGACGGATGACATGTTGGCGAATATGCCCATGGATGAAATGATGCAGGCCATGGTTCCGGCATACCAAAAGCACCTCGCCAAAGGCGACATCGACAACCTGGTTGCCTTTTATTCAACGCCGACCGGGGAAAAATTATTGCGTGAGCTGCCGTCCATCATGGCAGAGTCGATGCAGGACATGATGCCGATCATGACCAAGTACATAGACACTGTCAAAGAAACGCTGCTGAAGAAGACCGAAGTCATGATCGCCGAGTCCAAGAAGGCGTCTAATGCCACTACCCCCGCCACCCACAATTAAGACTTGAGCCCCAGGCACCGGGTACCAAAGGGACCCTGTACCAAAGGTGTGCACTATTTTCGCTGCTATTTAACACTCCCGAAATATCTTTGCAGTAAACTACGATCAATGAGCGTGCCTCGGATCTCTCGTTTTGCGCTGCCCCTGCAGGTCGCTGCCGTCTGTTACCGGCGGGTGAATTCGCATGCCGAGTTTCTGTTGGTCAATACCAACGGTGGCAGCAAGTGGACGTTTCCCAAGGGAGCTCCCGAGCCTCGCCTCTCGCACAGCCAGGCCGCCGAGCGCGAGGCCAAAGAAGAAGCGGGCGCCATCGGCATCATCGAGCCCCGGCACTTTCACATCTACATTCACTCCAAGGGCGTCTTCTGGCAGGCGGGCGGCGTACAGGAATATGTGGTCAAAGCTTTCCTGATGGACGTTCGGCAGACCCGCCGTCCCGAGGAAGACTACCGCAATCCCACCTGGTTCGAAGCAGAAAGAGCACGCGTGATCCTGGCCAAGGGGCGCGAAGTGAAATACGCCCACGAACTCCAGACCGTGATTGACCGCGCGCTGGAGCACATCGGAGTAGCGCGCATGGCGGCGGCTCGCTAGGGCTTGTGTGGGGACGGGCGCCCCGCCCGTCCAGCCACCGTTAGTCGATTTTCAAGCCAGCAGCGACCGCCAGTTTCGCTTGTCTTTCGTCGAAAGTCCAAAAATGCGCAGATCTCAGTTCCAGAGCCGAAGCCACGTGCAGCGTGTCGAGCGTCCGAACGCCTAGCCGTGCCGCATGCCGGTGAGCAAGTTGCGCGCAGACCTCGAACGCTCGATCGGGCAGTGGCGCTTCCTTCCACAGATTTTGCGCGCGATACTCATGGAATCGCTGTAGCGCGCGGTCAGCCTCGCTACGCGTAATCGCCTTGCGGAAAACGTGTTGCTCGATGGCATGTGTACACTCGGCTACATGAAGCGGCGTCATCCAGAGCGAAGGCCGCAAACTGAGCCGGCGCTCGACTTCCAAGGTGTGCCGATCAGGGAGATAGAGGGAAACAAAAAAAGAAGTGTCAGCGTAAATGGTCGACGCGACGGTCGTCAATGGAGCCTCAATAGCGACCGCGCTCTTCAATCACGACATCGGCTCCGGGCAAAATGCGGTCGCCAAAAATTTCCTTGCGCGAGGCCGCGAAATCGGGCCAATCGCCGGACTGCGCGGGTGATCCTTGTGGAATAATGCGGGCAATAACTTCGTCTCGCTCCCGAAGTTCCACAGTTTTGCCTGCACGGAGCCAAGCCTTCAATCGCTTCGTGTCCCGAAGCTGGCGAATGTTGACGCTGGGCATATCGACATTGTGCCACAAGTCGTGACACATTGTCAAAGGGGCGCTTTTAGTGACTACCGACCACTGATGACTGAAGGCTGACAGCCGCCGTCTGTCCCCGTCCGCTATATTTAAATAGAGACACCCATGATCCAACTCTCCGGCGCCGGCAAGCGCTATGGCCACAAGCTCTTGTTCGAGAATGCCGACTGGCTGATCACGCCAGAATCCCGCGTCGGTCTGGTTGGAGCGAACGGCACCGGCAAGTCCACCATTATGAAAATTCTTGCCGGCAGCGAGTCGCTGGATTGCGGCACCATCTCGCGTGCCAAGGGTATTTCCACCGGATACCTTCCGCAGGACGGGCTCACCCTCACCGGCCGCACCATTTTCGCCGAGTGCATGTCGGTGTTTGCCGAACTTCATGCCATCGAAGAGGAAATGGAGTCGCTCACCCGCAGCATGTCGGAACTCGACCACGAGGGCCCTGAATATTCGAACGTCGCCGACCGTTACCAGAAACTTGAACACGAATTCGTTGCCCGCGACGGCTACACGCTTGAAGCGCAGGTCGGCCAGGTTCTGACCGGTCTCGGCTTCCACCGCGACGACTGGAAGCGCCGGACCGAGGAATTTTCCGGCGGCTGGCAGATGCGCATCGCGCTCGCCAAACTTCTGCTGCAGAAACCCAATTTGCTGCTGCTCGACGAGCCTACCAACCACCTCGATCTTGAAGCCCGCAACTGGCTTGAGGAGTACCTGACCACTTATCCCTACGCGTTTGTTCTCATTTCACACGACCGCTACTTTCTCGACATCACGGTTAAGCGCATCGTAGAAATCTGGAACAAGCAGATGCACTTTTATGCCGGCAACTACGACCAGTACCTTGCCGGCAAGACCGCGCGCAAGGAGCAGCTCGAATCCGCTTACAAAACGCAGCACGACCGCATCGAGCAGCTTGAAGTGTTCATCAATCGCTTCCGCTACACGGCCACGAAAGCGAAGCAGGTGCAGAGCCGCATCAAAGAGCTCGAAAAAATGGAGCGGATCCAGATTCCGGACGAGGAGAAGACGGTTCACTTCTCTTTCCCGCAGCCGAAGCCGAGCGGGCGCATTGTGGCCGAGTTTGCGAACGTCGCCAAAAGCTATGGCGAGCGCGGGGTCAATGAACATAAGGTCTTTGACAAAGTAAATTTCATGATTGAACGCGGCGAACGCATCGCGCTGGTCGGAGTCAACGGGGCAGGGAAGTCAACCTTGATTAAGTTGCTGGCCGGGCAGGAACCGCTCACCGCCGGCGAATACAAGCTGGGCCACAACGTTGGGCCCGACTATTTCGCACAGGACCAATATAAGGAACTCGATCCGGAAGCTCGCATTCTCGACGACCTCGGCGAACTTTCGCCCGCCTCCACACAAACCCAACTGCGCAGCCTGCTCGGCTGTTTTCTTTTTTCGGGGGACGATGTCTTTAAGCGGATCGGCGTGCTCTCTGGCGGCGAGCGAAATCGCTATGCGCTGCTCAAAATGCTCTTGCATCCCGCCAATTTCTTGCTGCTCGATGAGCCCACCAACCACCTCGATCTGCGCGCCAAAGACGTGCTCCTCGAAGCCCTGATCAAATACACCGGCACGGTGGTCTTTGTTTCCCACGACCGCTATTTCATCGACAAGCTAGCCACGCGCGTTTTCGAAATCGGCGACGGCAAGGTGGAAATCTATCCGGGAAATTACGAAGACTATCTCTGGCGGAAGCAGCACCCAGTTGCCAGTACCCAGTCGCCAGCGAGTTCTCAGTTCCCGGTTCTCGGTTCTCAATCCCAGCCCAACGCCGAAGGGTCAGTGCAGCGCAGAAACGCGGGCGTGAGCCATGCGAAGGACGCGGTGGCCAGAGCATCGGCTGTTCCGAATGGCGACGGAGTGGCCGCGGGTTTGCTTGCCGCCGAGCCCAAGGCGAAGCGCCTGAATCCGATCAAGCGCCAGCAGATGGAAGATCGTCTGCACGAAATCGAAGAAGAGATTGCCCGCGCCGAAGCCGCGATTGCGCTGTGTGAAACTGGACTCCAGAGCTTTGTGAGTGCAGAGGAAACTCAACGGCGGACGGTGGAACATTCCGATCACAAACGCGCTCTGCAAGGTCTGATGAACGAATGGGAGCGACTTTCGCAATCGCTCGATGATTGAGAGACCGCTCACGGCGGCGAGGCGCCCTGCTGTAGTAGACTCTCCATCTTATGGTTAACCAACGTGTAACCCCTGAAGAACCGGCGCGCCCAGAACTAAAAACACCTCCTATTCTTTTCGAAAAAACGCAACGGCTGTTAAGTCAGATCGAGTCTCGACTCGGCGAACGGCTGTTAACTTACTGGAACTCCTCAAATGGCTCCATTTGCAGTAACGATGTGATCGGCCTTTACGGTATTCTCCGCAGCATAGGAAAGGTCGACCGTCTTTCTTTCTTCATCAAGTCGGATGGAGGCTCCGGCGAAGTGTCGCTCAGGATGGTCAACCTCCTGCGCCAGTTTGTTGGGCGGCTCACGGTCCTAGTGCCACTCGAATGCGCGTCAGCCGCCACCATGCTCGCTTTAGGCGCAGACAAGATTTTGATGGGTCCCCTCGCTTACCTCTCGGCGGTGGACACTTCGCTGACGCACGATTTGTCTCCGATTGACCGGGACAATGATCGTGTCAGGGTCAGCCAGGATGAGTTGCAAAGGGTCGTCCGGCTTTGGCAGAAACAAGCCGACAAGGAATCATCCAACCCGTTTGCGTCACTATTTCAACATGTGCACCCATTGGTGATCGGAGCCGTCGACCGTGCCAGTGCGCTCTCCACCAAGCTTTGCGTCGAAATCCTTTCCTTTCATCTCAAGGATTCGAAGAAAGCAAGGAGAATCAGCAATACGCTGAATTCCGGGTATCCGTCACATAGCTATCCCATTATGCTGCGCGAGGCCCGCCGGATCGGCTTAAATGCCGAATCCATCGATGAGGGGACCAACCAACTCCTTTGCGAACTACACGAAATCTATTCGGAAATGGGACAGCGGGCTTCCACCGATTTTGATGAGCGCAACTCGCACGACAACAGCATTTTGAACATCATCGAAGGCAAGGGACTGCAAATTTTTTTCCAGAATGACAAGGACTGGCATTACCGGGCAGAAGAGCGCCGGTGGGTTGCACTGAATGACAAGAGTTCTTGGCGAAAGGCTGAACTCGTCAAGGGGAAGTTGGCGGTTTCTGTCTTTCATGTGCGCTAGCGCGGGGAGCTACGCTCGGATTGGAAGGGCGCGGACGCCCGTCCCTCGACCAGCGTGGCGCTGCTTAGACGCGGCGAGCCGCGTCTCTACGGAAAGTTTGTGTTGCGGTTTGAATGGGTACTGGCGACTGAGAACTCGCCTAGCCGCCCTGCTTCAACTCCTGCAGCACTTGCTTGGCGATTTCCTTGAGGGTTTCGAACACGCCCACTCCCTGGAAGGCTACGGCCTCCACGACCGCCTCGTTTTTCTTGCGCAATTCTTTGGAGAGAGTGTCCACGGGCAGCGCATTCGGCAGGTCGCGCTTGTTCAGTTGCAGCACGTAGGGAATCTTGTTGAAGTCGTAGCCGTG
>Ga0116134_1001999_pt1 | contig 10077 bp, 11 predicted proteins | sample June2015DPH_19_5_FD_89737 | JGI IMG/M metagenome (GOLD analysis project Ga0116134, IMG submission 89737) | Peatland microbial communities from SPRUCE experiment site at the Marcell Experimental Forest, Minnesota, USA - June2015DPH_19_40 | ecosystem: Environmental > Terrestrial > Soil > Wetlands...
CCTCGGCAACCGCGACGGCGAAGTGCTCGACGATCCCGGCTCTTTCAAGACCAAGGAAGAATCGAAGCTCGGAGCGCTGGAGCACATCTTGCAGCCGGCTCTGTATCCGGAACTCTACGGCAATATTTTCCACAAAGTTCGCATCAACTATTACCCGCCTCGTGGCGATAATAAAGAAGGTTGGGACAACATTGATATCTTCGGATGGCTCGGCTATCCGATGCAGATCAAGGTGGACTTCCTGTGCCGCGACTCGATTCTTGCCGCGCCGATCGTGCTCGACCTGGTGCTCTTCCTCGATCTAGCGCAGCGCACGCGGGAGCTACGCCGCCTGGGAATTCAGGAATGGCTAAGCTTCTACTTCAAGTCGCCGATGACCGCTCCGGGTCTGTATCCGGAGCACGATCTGTTCATCCAGCTCATGAAGCTGAAGAACACGCTGCGCTACCTGAAGGGCGAAGAGCTGATTACCCATCTGGGGCTGGAGTACTACGACTAAAACACGGCTTGGGAAGGGACGGGCTTCTCGCCCGTTCCTCCACAAGTTACTCATCCATCTCATACGCCTTCTTCAACCACAGCTTCACCTCATCGTCAATATCGGCCTTTGACCGGACCTCAATCCTGCGGGTGATGCGGTCCTTCTTCTCATACCCGCCAGTATCGATGAGCCGCTTGGGCGTCTTCATATTTCCCAGCGCGAATCCGAGATCGATCCGCGTATTCGTCGACGGCTTGATCTGCGCGAACACGTGATTGCGATAGAACGGCACCATCGTCTTGCACGGACAAGCTTTCACATCCGTGCCCAGCGAAAATCCGAGCTTCAACAACTCCTCATACAGCGGACGCAGCGCGGCGCGCGGACCCGAGTACTGCGCCTCCACCCATTCGGCGGCGGTTTTCAAATAGGCATCCGGCGAGTCTTCCTCCGTGCCTTTGCCTTCGAGGCGCTCCGCAATCCACGCCGCGGAATTTGACCCCAGCTTGTGTTCTCTCTTCAGCCACTCGCGTCGTTCTTTTTCCGTCGGGGGACCCGACTTCCGGGTAAGCGCGATCCATTCTTCGAGCGACCGCCCGCTTTTCTCCGGCAGTTCCTTGATCCACTTCTGAACCATGGCAACGCCAGAATGAACGGAATAGGGTCCGTCTGTTTTGTTGGCGAGAGACGCTCGGGCGGAAGACATTGGGACCTCCTGCGCACTCCATAATCCGCACGACATGATACCCGATGCCAGCTCGCGATAGAATCTTTCGATGGCTGCGAAGAAGCACGAAGCTGGACACGACACGCGCTACATACAACTGCAGAAGAACCACTGCTTCGTCTGCGGCAAGGACAACCCTGACAGCATGCGGCTGCGCTTCACCTACGACGAGGAGCGCGACTGTTTCGTGTGCCGATTTCGCCTCGGCAAGCGCTACACCGGACCGCCCGGACACTGCCACGGCGGCATCATCGCCACCATCCTCGACGAAGCGATGGGCAAGGTGAATAAACTGCGTCATGTGGTGGCGGTGACTTCCGAGATGACCGTGAACTACCTGAAGCCGGTGCCGCTGAAGCAGGCGCTGCGCGTGGAATCGCGCGAGGTCAAGGTGCAGGGCCGCAAGCACATCAATATGGCCGAGATCCTGAACGAAAAAGGGGAAGTCCTGGCGCGCAGTCAAGGCTTGTTCATAGCGATCGATCCGCACCGCATGTTCGCGCGCTTTGTGGAGCGGTAGTAACCGCAACCAGTGGAGCGACGGGCGTCCTCGCCCGTCCCCACGCAAGTAAGACAACGATCGGGGTACCGCGAATCGCCAGCGGGCTGTAAAATAAAGTGCAGGAAGAGAGTAGACCCATGTCGCAAAACAACGGAAACAACAGCACCAACCTTCGCCTGAAGACCGGCCTCGCCGAAATGCTCAAGGGCGGCGTGATCATGGACGTAACCACCGCCAAACAGGCGGAGATCGCCGAGCGATCCGGAGCGGTCGCGGTAATGGCTCTGGAGCGCGTCCCGGCGCAAATCCGCGCCGAAGGCGGAGTGGCGCGCATGGCCTCGCCGAAAATCATTCGCGAAATCATGGCCGCGGTCGATATTCCGGTCATGGCAAAGTGCCGCATCGGGCATTTTGCGGAAGCCCAAATACTCCAGGAACTGGGCGTCGACTACATTGACGAGTCCGAAGTGCTCACGCCCGCCGACGAAGCGCATCATGTCGATAAGCACGCCTTCACGGTTCCGTTCGTCTGCGGCGCGCGCAACCTGGGCGAGGCTCTAAGGCGCATTGCTGAAGGCGCAGCCATGATTCGCACCAAGGGTGAGGCTGGCACCGGGGACGTAGTCCACGCCGTCCGCCACATTCGCCAGATTGTCATGGAGATGAAGATTCTCACTGTCCTCGGAGAAGAAGAACTCTACGCCAAAGCCAAAGAACACGGAGCGCCCTACGAACTGGTAAGGATGGTGGCGCGAGACGGCAAGCTCCCCGTGCCCAATTTTTCCGCCGGAGGAATCGCAACTCCAGCCGACGCCTCGCTAGTGATGCAACTGGGAGCCGAAGCAGTATTCGTAGGCTCAGGCATCTTCATGAAGAACTCAACCGAATTCGCCGACCCCGCGGAAGCCGAGAAGCGCGCGAAAGCGATAGTCCAAGCAGCAACGCACTTCAAAGACCCTAAAGTGTTACTTGAAGTCAGCGAAGATCTGGCGGGAGCCATGAAGGGGCTGGCCGTGTCGACGTTGGATGAAGCCCACCTGCTGCAGACGCGCGGATGGTAAGATTGTGTGGCGCGGACGCCCTCGTCCGCGGCTTTTGACGTTGATTCTGACGTTGGCCCGTTCTCGACCTTCAAGCGGGGTAGGAACTTCAGTCGTGCCGCAAGGCGGGGAAATCCGACCACATTAAAGTGAAACCGAACCATAGCGGCTGTTCGGAACGCCAACTCTTAAGAAGAGTGAGAAGTGGCGCACCCGGCACCCCCGAAACGCCCGAGCCGACCCGAATCCCGTCCGGGAAGCCAAGTCCCAGCAGCAGGGGCTTCCAAGAGACATCCTTTAAACCCAGTCTCGTGGTCGCAAAGTGGCAGGCTGTACGGTAAACTCTAGCGGCAGCGGGAAGAAACCGAGGTCCGGATGTCTCTCACCATTGACCAGCTGTTAAACGGAATCAAGTACTGGCCTCCTGACTTTCCATCAGACTTCCACAACGACTATTACGAGCACGAACTGCCACCTGTGCCTCCGAAGGGTGTCTTCAATGACGAGTGGTGGGGTCGCTTCCTTCCTGTTCTGCAAAGCTGGCAAGCGACCCGGCCTTGCTCACACGGATTCCTCACATCTCGGGCACAGCCCAGATTCGAGGCGCTGGGCAAAATGTGGGCGGCTGCGGTTGACCCGCAACTCGATAATGACATTGCGGGAGTGGAATGGCATCAGATCGCGGCGTTCCCATCGCTCGTTGCCGAGATCAAGGATGTGACATCTCCGGTCTTCACGTCGAAGTTCTGCCACTTTCTCGCACCGCGCATCTTTCCCGTTACTGATAACAAAGTAATGGGTCTCCCGTACCTAACCTATGAAGCGCACTTCACGGCAAGTAGAGCGGAATGGCTCAGTACCGCCAGCGCGACTCAGGAAGAACTTATCAGGCTATTGACCCGCAAGATCGGTGCACCGCTGTTCAGCGGATTCCCTATGAAGTGCAAGTTGATCGAACTCTGCATGATCGGCAGGCGACACGGCTAAGTCAGGCGTCGTGCCCAGCGAACAAGGAGAGCTATGAGCACGGCAGAATAGCAAACGGTTGATGTGAAATCGGCGTGATGTTGGTTGGGGGGTGGTTCTCTGCACCGTCAGAGTTCGCAGCCCAACACCAACGGAGGCATCGCCAAATGGCACGCGAGGACTTCTTCCGCAAACTGTATCATCGGCTGCACGGGCAGGGCAGAAGGCTGTGTGTATGCACAAAGTGCGGTGCGAAACTGAACATTGCAGCCGACTTTGTCTCGTCGGAACCCTGCTGGGAATGCGAGGCGGTTGCTTGGCGCGAATACACCGAAGAAGAATTCGCGTCCGCAGCGAGAAAAAGCGAACTTCTCACATTGCACTCGGACTACCTCGCTTCAGAACTCAAGAGCCTAGATGACGGGGATGTTGAGCCCGATGAATGGACCAGAGTTTACCGGGAGCTCGTTGAGTGTATCGAGGGTTTCGGAGACGAGCAAATGGCTACGTGGCTGAGATCGAATCTTCAGAAACACCCGAAAATCCTCGAGTATGTGCTCGATGAGTTCTACACACGTGACTTCTTAAAGAATGCCCGGAAACTTGTCGCGCGCACAATGCTCCTGACACCTATGAAGCCGAAAGCGAAACCTGAGGGTGGCGTAAATCTTTACCTGCGCGAGGCGACGCGATGCTACGTTTTTGGTCTCTGGGATTCATCTGTGGCCCTTTCGAGAGCTGCGGTAGAACGGGCACTGAAGGATCGATTGAAAGAACAACTCGGCAACAATATGCCAATTGGAGATGACGGACTGATGAAGCGGCTTTTGGATTACGCCTATAAGATGCGGTTGATTGATGGCGCACACCTCACAATGGGCGAGAAGGTCCGGGTCGCAGGGAACAAAGTCCTGCATGGTGCCCACGCACACGAGAACGATGCCGGGGAGTCCCTTGCCTCCGCTCGCGGCGTTTTGAGTCAGCTCTATTCTCGCCCTTAGCGCTTTTCAAGACCGACCGTTCAGAGTTCGGGCGGAAGGCTGAAGCCGTGTTCAGAAATCAGCGGAATGAGATTGTCATCGAAGCATATGTAACTGGCATCATCCCGAACCTTCCGGAAAGGGCTGTCATGGAGGGGGGCTGGCCCAGCCCTTTCAAACATCTCAACTCCCGGGGTGCCCCGCTCTTGTCGCGTTTTCTGCGACAGGGCGGGGATTTTGACTTCCTATCCCACCACGATTCGCATCTGTTCTCTCTTCCATGCTGTCCGACTCATTTCCGGGCGGTCGCACGCTGAGACCCTTGACCGCAGCACCGTGTCGCGGTACGGTGACCGAGTGATATTCTCGCAGGGAGAATCGAAGCATGACCGGAATCCAGTTCGTAACCGATGAGAAAGGCCGCAGGACGGCGGTCCTGATCGACCTCAAGAAACACCACGCCATTTGGGAGGACCTCTGGGATGGCCTGGTTTCCGAGTCGCGCCGCAAAGAAAAAGGCATTCCCTACGAGCAATACCGGGCCAAGCGTTTGAAGGGCAGGTGGCCAGCGCAGATTCCCCAGAAAACCAAAAGCCCCGTTAGTCAGGCGGGGCTCGGCAAGAATGCCAGTAGGTACGCTACCTTTCAAGCAGAGTGATTATCCCAGACCAACTCTAAGTCGCCGTCCCTACCTGACTGGGTCCGGCGTTCCATCCGACCATCTGCCCGCGGGAACCATGAATACGTCGATTGGTTCCGGAGCTCCATTGAACTGTGGATTCAGCATGACGGGAGAGTTGGAAACATCCGCACCCCAAACGGCACCGTCCATGAGTGGAGTGTAAAACATCAAGTGAGCTATCCAGTTGTGGCGGGCGCCATCGGTAAGATACTGGTCCTTTGACATCATGTAGCTCATGGCTCCAGGCTCCAGGGGCGGCAGCTCTTGCTTTATGAATCTCTTGATGCCTTCGATGATCTGCGCTCTGGATTGACCAGCCAATATCATCTCCGTTCTTTTATATGTCAGCGGCAGGATGGAGCGGGCAGCCGGCGGATTGTAGCAGACCGGACCTCGAATCTTAGGGTTCCAAAAATTGGCGGCATCCTCACCATTGAATGGGCCCATCCACCCTCGCTCCACGAGGCATACGAAGCCATTCTTGCCTTTGACCGCGGTTTCATAGCCATGCTTTCCAAGGACGAGAACGTCGGCACCGCGTGAGATGGCCTCCGGGGCCGCGCTTTGCGCCAGCGCGATCTCGGCATTTCGATCTGGCATGAGGTACTGGTCAAGCGGGGCCATGGTCAAATACGGCGTTTTGGCGTCCTGTGCTTGCGCTGGCCAGCACTCGCCGAGCACGCTAACCAGCGCAAAAGCTCCCCATGCGATCATCTTGACTATCTGTTGGTTCATGGATTCCTCCTTGGAATTAAAACGATCGTACATACTAGTATGGATGTCAACGGGGTGGGTGGCCGTCGATATCATCACAATCAATCTGTGATCGCTCTCACAGACATCCGCCTGACTCCATGCGAAGATTTTTATGAACGACGCGGCGAGGAGTGTCTCCGTCTCCAGAGACGTGCGCCAAACGTATCGCAAAAGCACATAGTTACTCTTTGATAATTAATTGTTGACGCGACCGAGGGACCCGAACTCAGCCCAAATCGGGACAAAACCGAGAATTTCGGACCTAACTCCTTATTCCGGAATATTTTCCATATAACTCCCTTGCGCTCAAGATTTTGAAAATTTTCCACAGGCTAACCCTCTGATTCTAGGGATCGGGGGGTAGGGGGGTAGTAGTAAACACGGATTAATAACCTGGCAGTAAACAAAGGCCCTCCGACCCCGAGTTTGAATCCCCCCTCGCCGCGAGCCGTCGTATAAAATCAGCTCACATCGTTTTTTGGCCAACGACGAACGACCAACGACCAGAGATGATCGACCGACGACGACCATGAGAATTGGAGTGCTCGCCCTCCAGGGCGATTTCGATGCGCACCGCCGCCGACTCGAAGAACTCGGCGCGGAAGTTGTTCTGGTGAAGAAGCCTGAGCAACTAAACGAGATCGACGGATTGGTAATTCCCGGCGGCGAGTCGGGGACTTTTCTTAAGCTGCTCGGTGCAGACGGATTCGCGAAGCTGAAAGATTTCGTGCGCGCGAAGCCGACCTTTGGCACGTGTGCGGGATGCATCCTGCTGGCGACAGAAGTAGAGAACCCGAAGCAAGCTGGCCTCGGCGCGCTCGACATCACCGTGCGTCGCAATGCTTACGGCCGCCAGATCGACAGCTCCATTCGCGAAGGCCGATTCCTCAGCGAGCCGATCGAAATGGTATTCATTCGTGCGCCCAAGATCGAACGCGTAGGCGAAGGCGTGGAAGTGATCGCCACGGAAGGCAGGGACAACGTTCCGGTGCTGGTGCGCAAGGGCAACACGCTGGCGGCGACCTTCCATCCTGAATTGAGCGACGACCGGCGCGTTCACCAATATTTTCTGGAAGTGGTGGCGAACGGAAAGCAGTCGGGAGAATAACCGGCGCCGTTTCGAACGCAAGGATGAAGGGGTGCCGAGGGGGCTCTCGGCAAGAAAAACTAATTACTCAGGTGACGCCGAATCAAGGTGGCCAAGCCAATCAAGCCGCCTCCGAGTAGAACGAGCAGACCGGGTTCCGGAAAGACAGAGGATCGAACGACGGTAGGAGCGGCAAAAGAATTCGTGGCCACGACAAGAACAAGCAGAATAACAGGGCCCAAGTTTCGCACGGAGGAGAACTCCTTTCACCCTAAACACTCGCAAGCTGTTCTCCAACCGGTCGACATTCACAATGAATTCAAAGAGCAGCTTTCAGGGGCGAAATCACGCCTCGCGGCGTGGGGAATAATGACCTTTTGCACAGTTTCGCTTCTTGCCGTGTGCAAGGCTTTGCACAGGTTTGCCATTGGGCCCCCATTTGCGGCTCTGGGTGCGGGGTTTGGGCCGATCCGGCGATTCGGAAAAATCGGGTGATGCGTATGATTGGGCAGATCGGGTGATCTAAAGTCTACGGGTTCAAGATGGCCCGATGACCCGATGGTTCGATGACCCGATTCAGAGGAGCTGGTCAATCTTCGCGGCCAGGATGAAATCCGATTCGGTCAGCCCATCGACCGCGTGCGTCCAGAGCGTGATCTCGACCTTGCCCCATCCCAGCAGGATGTCGGGATGATGGCCCTGCTCCTCGGCCACTTCGCCCACTCGATTCACGAAAGCCAGAGCGGACTTGAAATCGGGAAACTTGCAGGCGCGCACGATGTGGTGCTCGTTAACAATCTTCCACTGCGCAGGGTCCGCCAACTGGTGATGAATTTCCGCAAGTTTGTTGGCCTTGAGCGTCGGCACTCCGCCGTGGCAAGGGACGCATTTTCGGTCTGCAAGCATAGGCCCGCTCAAGATGAGAGTCTTAGAACGGAATATCTTCGTCCGTAATCGGAGAACTACCAGCTGGCGCGTTCTCGGGTTCGGGCGCGCTCTGGTCGAAACTATTCCCGCCCGAGGAGGCCGCGATTCCGCGCGAGCTGCCGGCGTGCTCGGCGCCGCCGCCTTCGCCGCGTCCGCTCAGCAGGACAATGTCGCTGCCCACGATCTGCGTCATATATTTTTTCTGACCGCTTTGCTTGTCGTCCCAGGAGTCGGTTCGGATGCGGCCTTCGATATAAACCTTGCCGCCCTTCTTTAGATACTCTCCCGCGATCTCCGCCAGCCGCTCCCAGAGCACGATGTTGTGCCACTCGGTGCGATCTTGCCACTGGCCGTCTTTGTCCTTGTAGCGCTCGTTGGTGGCCAAAGAGAATTTCGCGACCGGCTTGCCCTGCGGCGTGTATTTGATCTCGGGATCTTTGCCAAGGTTTCCAATCAGAATGACTTTGTTTACGCTTTTCATGAGTGCGGGCTCCTTCGAGAAGGCTGACCTTCGAGATGCACACTATAGCAGAATTGGGCGGTCCAGAGGCAGTGTCGCCCGTACAAAGAAAATGTGATGAATCCAACGAGGCGCGGCCCGCAATGGGACCCCTTGCTTTCTACCCTTTGCGCGATGCACGAGCCTTCAATAAGTTCTGTTTTACTCTGAGCTTCACTAATCTTTCGATCAATCCGCAAGGGATTGGTTGGTCGAGTGGAAATCGCAGATTGCCTTTCTCTCCGGCATAGCTCGAGGCCGCCTTCTCGAACCTCGTATCGCCCCGGACGGGTGGAAAGAACCCGATGTGCTTCTTGAAGGCAGCAAAGTGCACTAAGGCACCCTTAAGGGCAAACGTTGGAATGTTGTAGCTGATTGTCTCCTGCACATCGGGTGCAGCGTTCCTGATCGCCAACCTATCTTTTCGAGGATGGCCTGAACCTCAGGCGAAAACGATGTAGTGTACTCATCAATGCTCCTGGGAGCAGCACGAACGGTTGGCATAATGCCTCCCTTTACGCAAGGAACTGAAACAGCATCAAGTAAACGATCACTCCCGTCACCGAAACATAGAGCCAGATGGGAAACGTCCAGCGCGCAATGGCCCGATGCCGGCCAAATTGCCCGCGCAGTCCACGGGTCAGCGTAATCAGCACCATGGGCACAATAACGATCGCCAGAATCGTGTGCGAGATCAGAATGCTGAAGTAGAGGGTGCGAATCCATCCCGTGCCATGGAAATAGATAATGCCTCCGTGATGCGGCCAGTGGTAGTAGAGGTACGACACCAGGAAGAGGGTAGAGGTGGCGAACGCGGTCAACATCACGGCGCGATGGGCCGCGATTTTGCGGCGAGCAATGAGCGCCCTGCCGGTCACCAGAAGCGCTGCACTACAGCCGTTAAGGGTGGCGTTGATCTTGGGGAAAATGGAATAGTCGGTCATATTGCACCTTCACTTTTACGGGGAAAACGCTGATTTGGCAATAGATTGCAATTCTGCCGAAGAGTCGATTATTTCGTGAGGGAAATCAACTGGGAAATGACGCTTTGGGAGATGAGAGGGAAGTGAAGGCCCGGCGTCAGATCAGAAATGCGCGAGCCGGATCCGGTTCACAGGTCCCGATCAACAAAAATCACACTGCATGGAGAGAAACTATGAAACCACAGAAGCAATGCCTTTTCGCCGGTCTACTGGCCCTGATGATGTGCCTGCCGGTGCTGGCCAGCGCCAAGCCTATTATCGATGGTGCGGTTCCCAACTATGGTAACAATCAACTCACGATTGTGGGCAGCGATTTCGGTACTGGAACGCCGACCGTGTACTTGGACGGCACGGCGCTGACCCTTGTCTCTCACACTGCGACCACGATCGTCGCGACTCTGCCCAACGTCGTTGCGGGAAGCTATGTGCTCTCGGTGAAGGCGGCCA
>Ga0116134_1002002_pt1 | contig 10075 bp, 4 predicted proteins | sample June2015DPH_19_5_FD_89737 | JGI IMG/M metagenome (GOLD analysis project Ga0116134, IMG submission 89737) | Peatland microbial communities from SPRUCE experiment site at the Marcell Experimental Forest, Minnesota, USA - June2015DPH_19_40 | ecosystem: Environmental > Terrestrial > Soil > Wetlands >...
CCGCATCCGGACGCCGGCTACCTGTGTCTCGTACTGCCGCTCCAACTCCCCCGCGTAGTGCGACACGTCGGTAGACGTGCCGCCCATGTCGAATCCGATCACCCGGCCGAAGCCGGCCGCGGCGGCGGTGCGTGCCATCCCCACGATGCCGCCGGCCGGCCCCGACAGGATCGAGTCCTTGCCGCGGAAGCTGGCCGCGTCGGTGAGGCCGCCGTTGGACTGCATGAACAGCAGCCGGACGCCGCCCAGCTCATCAGCCACCTCGTCCACGTAGCGGCGCAGGATCGGTGACAGGTAGGCATCCACGACCGTGGTGTCGCCGCGCGACACCAGCTTCATCAGCGGGCTCGTCTCGTGCGACTCGCTGACCTGGGTGAATCCGATCTCCCTGGCGAGCTGGCCGATTCTCATCTCGTGTTCCGGGTACCGGTAGCCGTGCATGCACAGCACCGCCACGGAGCGGAACCCGTCCGCGTAGGCGGCGGACAGTTCACCCGCTACCGTGTCCTCGTCGAGGGGTACAAGGATGTCGCCGTGGGCGCTGACCCGCTCTCCGGCCTCGATCACCCGCTCGTACAGCAGTTCGGGCAGCACGATCTGCCGGTCGAAGATGCGCGGCCGATCCTGGTAGGCGATCCGCAACGCGTCACGGAAACCCGCGGTGATCACCAGCACGCATCGCTCGCCCGTGCGCTCCAGCAGGGCGTTCGTCGCGACCGTGGTACCCAGCCGGACCGCGCCGATCTGGTCCGCCGGGACTGGTTCCGACGGGCCGACGCCGGCCAGCTCCCGGATCCCGGCCACGGCGGCGTCCCGGTACGCGCGCGGATTCTCCGACAGCAGCTTGTGCGCGGCAAGCGTCCCGTCGGGCCGCCGCGCCACGATATCGGTGAACGTGCCGCCCCGGTCAATCCAGAACTCCCACCGGCCGCCCACCCGGTCAGGGTATCCGGCGGCCGCCCACCCGGTTTCAGTCCCCGTGCTCCGGGTTGAGGTTGCGCAGCGCGGCGGCCAGGGCCACGCGGTCATCGCCGGCCGCCTCGATCACGTCCATCAGCACGTGCAGCACCAGGTGCCGGTCCTGGTCCGCGTCGAGCAGGCGCTGCGCGGCCTCCCAGAGCGACGGCGGGTCACCGCGCCAGAGCCGGTCGGCCAGGTCCAGGTGCTGCTCGAGATGACGGTCGCCGGGGGCAGAATCCTCGTGCGCGGCCGCGAGCAGGGCCCGGCGCCCGTCCGGGTCCGCGGGGTCGAAAGTAGCCAGCTCGACGCCGCCCACCCGGCCGTGCAGCAGCGGGAACGCGAACGCCCGCCGGGGCAGCGCCTCCAGGTCGCTGTCCGGGAGCAGCCGCGCGACCAGAGCCGAATCGAGGCCGAACTCCGCCGGGTCGCGGTACGCCCGGCCGAACGGGCCCATCGCATTGAAGACCGCGTCGAGGGTGTCGCTGACCGTCTTGTCGTCGAGGCCGCGGCGCCGTCCCGCCCAGCGGACCCAGGCCAGCAGCACGTGCGGCATCGCCTCCTGCTCCTCCGGCAGGAGCATGACCTTGCGCGGCAGCCAGTTCAGCAGGAACGTCTCGACCTTGACCGGGCTCATCCGCAGCGGCCGGCCGAAGTCCTGGTCGCAGCCGTAGTCGATGATCCGGTCGGCGCAGCGGCTGGCCGAGCTGCGGTCCGACAGGTCCTCCGCCTCATCCGAGGCGAGGAATTCCGCCGCCAGCATGGCGCGGCGGTCCTTGCTCCACGGCCGGCGCTTGGCGGTGCTGCCGCCCGGGCCGACCTGTCCCACCGGCCCGGCGGTCCCGGCCGGCCGACCGGAAACCGCGGCGGGGGGGAGGGCTCGGATCCGCGCCCGGATGAACGCGTGATACGAGGCGAACGACTCGCTGACGGGGGGATTGGCGGCCGCGTCGGTCTCCGCGAGCGCGGCCTCGAGCATGCGCCGCGCCATCGGCGCGTCCAGCGGCTTGAAGCCGCTCCGGTCGCCCTCGCCGGCCGGCTTGCGGCAGAGCTCCAGCAGCTTGGTCACCTGGGACGTGACCCAGCCGTCCCGGATCATCCCGTCGGCGTTGTAGTCCACCACCGTGACCAGCGCGTGCGGTTCGGTGCCGCCGTAGCTGAAGACGCACACCACCTCGTCGGTGTCGCCATAGAGGTCGCTGTTCACGTAGCAGTCCGACCCGGTGACCGCGCCCAGGTGCTGCGCCCAGTTAGGGCTGCGGACCCCTCGCTCCATCAGCTCCAGCGCCGCCTGCTCGGCCTTGGAGGCCTGCCGCGGCGTGCCCAGGCAGGCGATGCCCGACAGCAGCGCGAGCGCGGCCGGGCTGCTGCGCCGCGCGGCGTAATCGACCAGCCCCTCGCCGACCAGCCGTTCGACATCGGCCGCCCGCGTGCTCTCGCCGCGCTGTCCCCACCAGGTGCCGAGCAGCTCACTCACCATCAGCTCCGCATCCAGCGGACTTCGTACCGCGAGGAGCTCGCGCGCGGCGCGGAGCAGTTCATCGAAGAGCGCGTTCGGGGGAGCGGCCCCCGTGACGGGTTCCTGGCCGCTGCCTCCGCCGGGAGATGGGCTGCGTCGTCGGCTCTGCGGACTCACCTTGATAGCCTCTCAGATCTGTATATGTGGACGCTACGCTACGGTGGAATGCCCGCTGTAGTTTCGGGCAGAATCGGCGTGTTGCGCCTGGTGCCCGGAACCGTAGGCACATGAGGTCACGGTTGCCCCTAGTGTCCTCCTCGTCACATCGCCGTCACTGGCATCAGGTATAGCTACCTGGCCGCGCCGGTGCCGGGAATGTGGCAGGCTTGTCTGAATAACTGCTGCGAATAGCCGCCGTGTCGGCGGCCGTCCAGGGACGATAGAGGAAACGGCCGTGGCACGGGTACGACTCCGCTCGCCGTGACCGTACCGGGAACTGCCGGTACCACAACGTTTGGCACGTGTGGGCGACGAGGGAGCAGGAAGGAGCCGCCGATGGCAGGTCGGTGCATGAGGCACCGGTGCCCACGGTGAGCACGGACACGTCCGTGCCCCAGCCGCGCCTGTCCGAGCTGGACACGGCGGACGCCGCGCTGCTCGACATGCTGCTCCGCGAGGCGCCGATCGGATTCGCCCTGCTCGGTCCCGACCTCTGCTTCCGCCGGGTCAACGACACACTGGCCCGGTGGCACGGTCATGACCCGGGAGATCATATCGGGCAACTGCCGTCCGACGTCTGGCCGCCCGGGTTCGCGGCCCAGGCCGAGTCGTCCGCCCGCCGGGTGCTGGCCCAGGACCAGCCCGTGTTCACGGCCCATCAGTTCGCCGTGCCGCCCGCGCGCGTCCCCGGGCCGTCCGTACCGGCTCAGGGCGAGGCCCCGGCCCAGGACGGTCCCGCCCAGGGCGACGGTGCCCCTCAGGACGCGGCCGCCCCGGCCGACGTGACCTCCCGGCAGCCCGCGCACTGGGCCCTGTCCTGGTTCCCCTCGCACGACGAGCAGGGGAACATCACCGGTGTGGTGCTGATCGCGGTCGACGTCACGAGCCGTCAGCTTTCCGAGGAGGCCATCCGGCGCAGCGAGGAGCGGTATCGCTCCCTGGTCCAGGGCGGCGCGCAGGTCGTCTGGGTCGCGAACGCCGACGGTGCGATCACCGAGGACTGTCCCGAATGGCGGTACGTCACCGGGCAGACCGAGCAGCAGTACGTGGGCAGCGGCTGGCTGGACGTGATCCACTCCGAGGACCGGGACCGGGTCGAGCGCGGCTGGCAGGAGTGCGTCAAGTCCGGCAAGACCTTCGACGACCGCTACCGGGTCCGGACCCGGGCCGGCGCGTACCGCCACTACGACGTCCGGGCCGTGCCGGTCGAACGGGCCGGGAAGATCATCGAGTGGGTCGGTGCCAGCACCGACGTCACCGGCCAGCGCGAGGCCGAGGAGATGCGCGGCCGGCTGACCGAGCAGCTGTCGGCGGCCGCGCTGCGCACCGCGCGGCTGCAGCAGGCCACGTCGATGCTGGCCGAGGCGCTGACGGTGGAGCAGGTCGTCGAGGTGATCACCGAGGTGGGCCGCACCGCGATCGGCGCGCAGCGGTCGGCCGTGGCCCTGCTGGACGGCGGCCGGCTGCGGGTGATCAACCCGGCCGGCATGCCCCCGGGGCAGTCCGCCGCGCACCGCGACATCCTGCTGGACAGCCCGGGCCTGATGACCCGGGCGATCGCCACCCGCCGCCCGGTGCTGGCCGAGGACACCGACGCGCTGCGCCAGCTGCTGGAAGACGCCCCGATCGAGATCGTCGCGGGCGAAGACGAACGGTCCTGGGTGGGGCTGCCGCTGCTGGCGGCCGGAGCGCCGCTGGGCGCCCTGCGGTTCTCCTTCGGCCGCCCGCGCAAGATCACCGAGGAGGAGCGCGTCTTCCTCGAAGCGCTCGCCGGGCAGTGCGCCCTGGCCGTCGAGCGCGCGGCCATGTACGAGCGGGAGCACACGACGGCGGAAACGCTGCAGCGCAGCCTGCTGCCGGACCAGCTGCCCCTGGTGCCGGGCCTGGTCATGGAGGCGCGATACCTGCCGGTCACGCGGAACATGGAGATCGGCGGCGACTGGTACGACGCATTCCGGCTCCCGGACGGGCGGCTGGCCGTCGCGGTGGGCGACGTCATGGGCAAGGGGCTGACCGCCGCGGCGGGCATGGGCCGCGTACGCAACGCGCTGCGCGCGCTCGCGCTGACCGATCCGCGGCCCGCGGCCGTGCTGACCGGCCTGGACCGCCTGTTCAGCGCCACCGAGCTGGAGGAGCAGGTCACCACGGTCGCGTACCTGGTCATCGACCCGGTGACCGGTGACGGGCTGATGGGCAGCGCGGGGCACCTGCCGGTGCTGCGGCTGGGCCTGGACGCCGAGCCCTTCCTGGACGAGACCGAAGCCGGAACGCCCCTGGGCTGGCCCAGCCCGCGGCAGCAGCACCCGTTCCGGCTGCCGCCCGGCAGCACCGCGGTGCTTTATTCCGACGGCCTGGTCGAGAACCGGATTCGCGGCCTGGACACGGGCCTGAGCGAGCTGGTGGCGGTGGCGGCCCGCGCCCGCAGCAGCGTGGTGGGCCACCCCGAACGGCTGCTCAGCTACCTGGTCGACGCAATGCTGGCCGGTCACGAGCAGGACGACGACGTGACCGTACTTGTCCTGCACGTTCCCGCACGGGAGATCGCGTCATGACGGCGGCGGGAAACACAGCGGGAAACGCGGTGGGGAATAGCGCGCGGCCGGTATGCGTCGCATCTGTGCGGCCCCGCGGATACTGGTTTTCGTGCCCTGTCATGTACAAGTCATCCTCGGCCGCCGCCTATGGTTGTGTGAGTAGGGAGGCAGAATGGCTGCTCCCGCGCCCAGCGCGGATGTCGGCCTGGGCCAACGGCTCCCGGTCGGCGGCTCATCCTGTTTACCGGCTCGCTCCATGCATCCGGACCCTCGCGGGAGGACCTGATTCTCGCTATACGCACGCAGGAAAGGCGCCGATACTGGCTGCCAGCCCGGCATGCTGGCCGCTTCGGGCGGCTAGGCACGTCGCTATTCAGCGAAGGAAGGGGTGACCGTGGTGGTGCGCGCTGACTCCGCAGCGCGGAAGCGCTCCCGGACGTCGTCAGGGCAGGACACGCGGGTTCCCGCGGACCGGCACGGACCGGGGCCGACGGTGGTGAACGGCCGCGGCAACGGTGACGGCGTGCAGGTTGCGGGCACCGGCCTGACCGGTGGCGAGGTCGCCGTGGTCGATCTGGACGACGCGGATGGCCTTCCCGGCAGCCTGGACGAGGGCGTCGACGTGGAAAACTTCGATGAGCTGTCCGTGGAAGACGTCGAGATAGACGTCGAGATAGCGGCCGTAGAGCTCGACGAGGCCGACGGGACGGACGACCCCGGTGCCGAAGGGCCCGAGGACGCCGCCGATGAGGAACCGGACGCGGCCGTCGCCGTGGCTGCCTCTCCGGCCGCCCCCGCCGCTGGTGCCCCGGCCAAGCCGGGCGCCGAGGACAAGGAAGGCGACGACGAGACCTTCGTCTTCGGTGACGACGACGACGATCTCCCGGCCGCGCAGGTTGCGGTGGCCGGTGCCACCGCCGACCCGGTCAAGGACTACCTGAAGCAGATCGGCAAGGTACCGCTCCTCAACGCCGAGCAAGAGGTCGAGCTGGCCAAGCGGATCGAGGCGGGCCTGTTCGCCGAGGAGAAGCTGGCCGAGGATCTCCGGCTGAACCCGGACCAGCGCATCGACCTGGAATGGATCGCCGAGGACGGCCGCCGCGCCAAGAACCACCTGCTCGAGGCGAACCTGCGCCTGGTCGTCTCGCTGGCCAAGCGCTACACCGGCCGCGGCATGCTCTTCCTCGACCTGATCCAGGAAGGCAACCTCGGTCTCATCCGTGCGGTCGAGAAGTTCGACTACACCAAGGGATACAAGTTCTCCACCTACGCGACCTGGTGGATCCGGCAGGCGATCACCCGGGCCATGGCCGACCAGGCCCGGACGATCCGTATCCCCGTGCACATGGTCGAGGTCATCAACAAGCTGGCCCGCGTACAGCGGCAGATGCTCCAGGACCTGGGCCGTGAGCCGACCCCGGAGGAGCTGGCGGCCGAGCTCGACATGACCCCCGAAAAGGTCATCGAGGTCCAGAAGTACGGCCGGGAGCCGATCTCGCTGCACACACCGCTCGGTGAGGACGGCGACAGTGAGTTCGGGGACCTGATCGAGGACTCCGAGGCCATCCAGCCGGGCGAAGCGGTGAGCTTCACCCTGCTCCAGGAGCAGCTGCATTCGGTGCTCGACACGCTGTCGGAACGGGAGGCCGGCGTGGTCTCCATGCGCTTCGGGCTCACCGACGGCCAGCCCAAGACCCTGGACGAGATCGGCAAGGTCTACGGGGTGACGCGGGAGCGAATCCGCCAGATCGAGTCGAAGACCATGTCCAAGCTGCGGCACCCGTCGCGGTCCCAGGTCCTGCGGGACTATCTGGACTGACGTCCCGCGGCGCGCCCCCCGGCACACACCGGGGGCGCGCGCCGCACCCGGGCAACGGCCAGGGGCCGGATTGAGCTTCTCGCTCAATCCGGCCCCTGGCCTTTTAACCTTGCTTATAACCGCGCCCGCTACGAGTCTCCCGGCTCGGGCGGGCGCGCGTTCCCGCTGCCCGGGCTTACGGTCCGCCGGGCAGGCACGGGTGCTGACGGCTCCGGCAGCAGCCCTTTAGTTGGAGGGTTCTGATAGCCGCTGTGTCTCATCCTGAATTTCGCTGGCCACCTTCGCGAGCGCTTCGGCGTGCTCGCGACCGTGGTGGGCGCAAAAAAGCAGTTCCCGCGCGCTGGGGAGCATGACGCGGACGTACGCCTGGGCGCCGCAGCGGTCGCACACGTCCGCAGCCGTGAGCGGCTGGGTGGGGGCTAGAGCTCCGGTCAACGTCGCCTTCCTCGCTGTGCTTCGTGCCTCCGGCTTCCGTATCCGGCTGGCTTAGTGATCTGCGCTGTACCTACAGCACAGCACAACACTTACCCATGCGTCAGCCTTCCCCTCCTGGCGGCGCGTACGCCGACAGCGAAAGACCCGGTCCTAAATCACATTGAGGTGCTCCCGCCGGGACGTGCGGCGTGCCAGGGGACAGCATCCAGCGCGGCGGGCTACCCTGCGAGGGAGTGCCGCAATCCCCGCGGGGCCCAGTGAAGGAGATTTGCCGCCCGTGACCACCCTTGCCGCCGCTGCACAGGCTAATTCAACGGCTACTTCACCGGCCGCGGCGACTGCTGCCCCTGACGCCTATACCGCCCGGCATCTTTCCGTTCTCGAGGGCCTGGACGCGGTCCGCAAACGGCCCGGAATGTACATCGGCTCGACCGACGGCCGCGGGCTCCAGCACTGCCTGTGGGAGATCTTCGACAACTCTGTAGACGAGGCGCTGGCCGGGCACTGCTCCCGGATCGAGGTCGTGCTGCACGCCGACGGCTCCGCCGAGATACGTGACAACGGCCGCGGCATTCCTGTCGACGTCGAGCCCAAGACCAAGCTCACCGGCGTCGAGCTGGTCATGACCCGGCTGCACGCCGGGGGCAAGTTCGGCGGCGGCTCCTACACGGCCTCCGGCGGCCTGCACGGCGTCGGGGCCTCCGTGGTCAACGCCCTGGCCTCGCGCCTGGACATCGAGGTGGACCGGGACGGCCACACCTGGGCAACCAGCTTCCGCCGCGGCGTCACGGGGGAGTTCACGGACCACGGCGAGCCCGGCCCGGGGGCCAGTTTCACCCGTCGGGCGGGCCTGCGCCCGGTCCGCCGCGTGGCGAAGAAGGTCACCGGCACTCGCACCCGGTTCTGGCCCGACAAGCAGGTCTTCGTGCGCGACGCGCGGTTCAGTTTCACCGCGATCACCGAACGCGCCCGGCAGACCGCCTACCTCGTGCCCGGCCTCGCCATCAGCGTCCGTGATGAGCGTCCGGCCGCTCCCTCCGGCGCCGATAATTCAAGCACCACCAGCACCACCGGCCCCCGCGAGGTCGAGTTCCGTTTCGACGGCGGCATCAGCGAGTTCTGCGAGCACCTGGCGTCCGGTGAGCCGGTCACCGACGTGCTTCGCCTGGTTGGCTCGGGCAACTTCACCGAGACCGTGCCGGTCCTCGACGACCGCGGGCACATGACGCCGACGGAGGTCGAGCGCGAGCTCGAGGTCGACGTGGCGGTGCAGTGGACGGCCAGCTACGAGAGCGCCACCCGGTCGTTCGTCAACGTGATCGCCACCCCGCACGGCGGTACGCACGTGTCCGGCTTCGAGCGCGCCATGGTCCGCACGCTGAACGAGCAGCTCCGCGCGGCCCGCCTGCTGAAGAACGGCGAGGAGCCCGTCACCAAGGAGGACGTGCTCGAGGGCATCACCGCGATCGTCACCGTCCGGCTGCCCGAGCCGCAGTTCGAGGGGCAGACCAAGGAGGTACTGGGGACCCCGGCCGCGTCCCGGATCGTGGCCCAGGTGGTCTCGGCGAGCCTGAAGGCCTTCTTCGAGGCCCGCACCCGGGCCGGCAAGCAGCAGGCCCGTTCCCTGCTGGAGAAGGTCATCTCGGCCGCGAAAGCCCGGGTGGCCGCCCGCGAGCACCGCGACAACCAGCGCCGCAAGTCCGCGCTGGCCAGTTCGTCGCTGCCGGCGAAGCTGGTGGACTGCCGCACCGCGGACGACCGCAGCGAGCTGTTCATCGTCGAGGGCGATTCGGCGCTCGGCACGGCTAAGCTCGCGCGGAACTCGGAGTTCCAGGCCCTGCTGCCAATCCGCGGGAAGATTCTCAACGTGCAGAAGGCGTCGCTCGCCGACATGCTGAAGAACGCCGAGTGCGCGTCGATCATCCAGGTCATCGGGGCCGGTTCCGGCTCGGCGTTCAACCTGGACGCGGCGCGGTACCAGCGGGTCATCTTCATGTCCGACGCGGACGTGGACGGCGCGCACATTCGCACCCTGCTGCTCACCCTGTTCCACCGCTACCTGCGGCCGCTGCTCGACGCGGGCCGGGTGTTCGCCGCGGTGCCCCCGCTGCACCGCATCGAGCTGTCCAGCCCCCGCAAGGGCCAGCAGAAGTACACCTACACGTACTCCGACGCGGAGCTGCGCCGTGTGCTGCTGGACCTGGAGCGCCGCGGCCAGCGCTGGAAGGAACCGATCCAGCGGTACAAGGGCCTCGGCGAGATGGACGCGGGCCAGCTCGCGGAGACGACCATGGACCCGCAGCGCCGCTCCCTGCGCCGGATCATGATCGAGGACGCCACGGTGGCGGGCGAGATGTTCAGCCTGCTGATGGGCTCCGAGGTCGCCCCGCGCCGCGACTTCATCGTCGGCGGCGCCGCCGAACTCGACCCTTCCCGCATCGACACCTGACCCGCCCCGCCCCCGAGTACCTGCCCCGCCCCCGAGCCCAAGTCCCACGTTCCCCGGGCATCCCGCGAGCTACGCGCCCCTCAGGGCCACCTGGCCCGCGGCTGACCCTCCCGGCGCTTGGGCCGCGGGCCGGCCGGGCGGGAGCATCCCCGGTCGGCCCGCTCGGGTCGGCAACCGTTCCGTGCCGACGGACCAGCGGCGTC
>Ga0116134_1002005_pt1 | contig 10070 bp, 15 predicted proteins | sample June2015DPH_19_5_FD_89737 | JGI IMG/M metagenome (GOLD analysis project Ga0116134, IMG submission 89737) | Peatland microbial communities from SPRUCE experiment site at the Marcell Experimental Forest, Minnesota, USA - June2015DPH_19_40 | ecosystem: Environmental > Terrestrial > Soil > Wetlands...
CACGACCGGTTGGAAAATTTTCTGGCCGCGTTTCGTCTGAGCCAGCGCGCGCGCCTTGTCATTCGCCAGAATCTTGTCCTTTCGCTCGGCACGGTGGTGGTTCTGGTTTCATTCGCGCTGCTCGGGAAAATTCCATTGACGATTGGTGTGGTCGGCCACGAAGGCAGCACGGTGGTCGTGGTGATGAACAGTTTGCGATTGCTTTTCGGCGACACGACGGCGAGGCAGAAATAGTTCAACTGCTGATGAAACTGGGGTTGAACACGAATAAAAATAATCGCGCCCCTCGCCCCATCCCTCTCCCCGCCTGGCGGGGAGAGGGTGTCGCGCAGCGACGGGTGAGGGGGAATCTTTTCTGTTCATCCGTGTCTTGACCGTGTTTAATCAACGCCAGTTGCATTTGTGAACCCGTTTAGAAAATTTGTTTCGGAACACGCACGGCTTTTCCAAAGCGGAAAAAAGTTGCCGCCGGGCCGTGCGCAAAAATTCCCGCGGCATCGGAAGGCGCCGGACGACGCGCCGAAAGCATTGATTTTCTCGCCGCATCCGGACGACGAGTGCATCGTCGGCGGACTGGCGTTGCGGCTGTTGCGTGAGGCGAAGTGGAACGTCACCAACGTTGCCGTGACGCTGGGCGGCAAAATCGCGCGGCGCACGGAGCGGTTGTGTGAATTGCGGGGCGCGTGCGATTTCCTCGGCTTCGGCCTGGCGGTGGCGGATTGGGAGGATGTCAATCCGGTTGCGCGCCGGGAAAATTGCCCGTCGTGGCGGGCGGCGGTGGAAATCGTCGCCGAAATCCTGGCGGAACAGCAGCCGCGCGCGATCTTTGTTCCGCACGAAAACGACCGGCACCCGGCGCACATCGGCACACATTTTTTGGTTCTGGATGCGCTTGAAACGTTGCCCGCCCGTTTCGAATGCCATGTCGTCGAAACGGAATTTTGGGGGCAAATGACCGATCCCAATCTGCTCGTCGAATCGAGCGTCGAGGACGTGGGCGACCTCGTGGCGGCGCTGGCATTTCACGTCGGCGAAGTCCGGCGCAATCCGTATCACGCGCTGTTGCCGGCGTGGATGATGGACAACGTGCGGCGCGGCGCGGAATGGGTCGGCGGGCAGGGTGGGGCGGCGCCGGATTTTACCTTCGCCACGATTTACCGGCTCCGCCAATGGACGCGCGGCCGGCTGACAAATGTGCTGAAAAACGGGAAATTTTTAGGTGTAACGAAAAACCCCGCCGGCTTGTTTCACAACTGAAACGGTTTGGTGTCCCGTCCCGCATGGCGGGACGGGACACCAAACGGTGGCGCATTGCCAGTGAGACGAAAATTTATCCGTGTTCATCCGCGTATTGCGGCGTGGCCGCCACGCGGCTTTACGCCGTGTCCATCTGTGGTTAAACTTTTTCCATGAAAACAAAATTCATGCGCGAGGCCATCCGTCTCTCGCTCCAAAAAATGCGCGGCAATCACGGCGGGCCGTTTGGCGCAGTCGTGGTGCGTCGGGGTAAAGTCGTTGGGCGTGGGTGGAATCAGGTTGTTTCGGGCAACGACCCGACGGCGCACGCGGAAGTCACTGCCATCCGCGAAGCGTGCCGCCGTCTCAAAACGTTCCGGTTGGACGACTGCGAGCTTTACACCAGTTGCGAGCCGTGTCCGATGTGTCTGGCGGCGGGTTATTGGGCGCGGCTGCGAAAGATTTATTACGCCAACACGCGACGCGACGCGGCGGCCATTGGTTTCGATGACGATTTTCTTTACCGCGAAACCGCCCTGCCGGTTTCACGCCGCAAAATTCCCATGAAACAACTGTGCCGCAACGAAGCGCTGAAAGCTTTTGCGGAATGGAAAAACAAGCCGGACAAAATCCAGTATTGAAAATGGCCTGTTTTGCCCTGTTCTGACAATCGTCAATGATGACAAGCGAATCCTCACTTTCGCCAATGTTCACAAGGCAATTATCACTGTTTTGCCGTCGCGTTCGTGCGTTTGCGTGCGTTTGCATGTGACAGTGAAAGTGCAAACAAAATGCAAGCAATCGGAAATGACGCGCTCATGGGCGCGTTCAAGAAACAAACAAAACAGGCTCGTGACTGCGCTCAATTCCCGCTGGCATTGCGCGTTGCGCTGCGCACGCCGCGTTTTCTACCGCGAATGCAGCAAACATGCGTTTCGGAGTTCCAATGCGTTGCAGCGAGTTTACGCGGTTCGTGCTTTCGCGGTTGACATCGCAGTTCCGGCTTGGCTCAGTTCTCGGTCGTTGTTAAACCACATCGAGCGCCATGAAAATCATCGTATCCGTTTTAATCACCGCCGCGCTGCTGTGCGGTTGCCAGAAACCTGCCGCGCCTAAGCCTGCCACGAATAAAATTCAATATTGGGAGTACAAAGTCGTAACAGTTGCGAACTATGCGCGCTACGTGAGACACATAGCCCTGTCCCAAATGCTAACCAATGAAGCCGCGAGAGAACAGTTGCTTTGGGCGGAAAGAGTCCCAGGCTGGTTTGATTTTGACGCCATCTATGCTACCAACATGACTTATGAAAAATACATCGTGGACTTTGACCGACTTGGCTCCGACGGCTGGGAACTCGTCTCCGCCGTGACGCTGCTCGAAACCATACCTGACGCGCAATATGGAACTGAGAACCACCCCAAAGAATTCGACAACACGCGCACCGGGGAAATCATTCTGTTCTTCAAGCGGCCAAAATAATTTTCTCGCCGCGCCGCCGCATTTGACGCAGGGCGCGTGATTAAGTGTCGCCGGTCAGCGCGTCAGTGTTACCCAATCATCGGGGAACTGAATCCAGCGGATTTCGCCAACAATCCCATACCTCTTTTTCATGTCACGATAAACTTGTTCTGGAGCGGCACGGAAAGATGCCAAATAAGCTGTGGCACCTAATTTGTGCAACGCTGATTTTAGATTTGCCTTCAATTTGGCGGCGTCTTTTGGATTAGACACAATAAGCAAATACGTGCGCAGTGTGTAGGTGTTCATATTTAGATTTCTTCTTCGCGTTGTGAGCTTTACGGTCAACACTTTTATATGAGTCGTCTGCTGTGCGAACAAGAAGAATCATTGTTTAAACCAGAATCCGATGCCGCGCGTCCGTGAAGATGCGGTCGGCGTCGGAGGGCAACTCAACGCGGGTGATTGAGCAACCGCCGTGCGACTCGTGCAGCATTTCGTGGGCACCTGATAGCGCGTCCACGGCGTCGTCATGTCGGCCACTTGGGAAATTTTCCAACTCGCGCAAAAAATTATCATTCCAAATCCCGCGCACGATTTTGACGTTGCCCGCTTCGCATTGCGCGGAGACTGGCTTTGCTCTGACTTCCTTGCTGCCGCTGGCCGGGCTGAATCTCACGTTGAACCCGTCCAAGAATCGCGCTGCGGCTTGCGCTTCCGCCACGCCCGCGCTGCCGGGGTCTTGCATGTAGCCGATGGTCGTCTCAACACCGTCCAGTTTCGCGCAACGGAGCATTTCCGTCTCGACAGCGTGCGGAGTTGCGAAAAGTTTCACGCAGTCGAGAACGTAGTAAACGCCGCGCGGGTCTTTTCCGAGCAGGACACCGCAAGTCGCGTCGGGGTCTGTGCCGCTGCGTTGCTCTGATGCCGCCCTGTCCCAAAATCGGCAACGCGCGATTATGTCAGCGGGTGCGCTGGCCAATGGTGCGCCGAACCACTCGCGCCGGAAGTAATTGCCCGCCGACGCCCGCACGTTCCAGTTGCCGTCCAGCAGCCGCGCCCGCTCGACAAGGGGCAACGCCTTTAGGTTGGAAAGATAAGCCGGGTCTTTTTCCAGCAGGATTTTGTTATCCGTGACGCGAGCCGAAATGAACGTGACGGACTTTGGCCCGGCATCCGCTCCGAAATTTTCGACAAGTTCCTGCTTCGTGTCGCCCCAGTGCAACTCATCACCGAGACGAACGAACCAGCGCAGCACGCCAGAACGCGCCTTAATCGGAAACCCGCTGTCCGGGTCAATCCACCACGCGAGAAAATTCCGCAGCCAGGAATCACTGTCCGGGTTGCATGTGCAACGGATTCGGCTGCGTGCTCCGCTCATGCTGCGGTTGCGACTGACCAAAAACCAAAACTGGCTTTCGGCAAATTCCTGCACCTCGTCAAAGCAGATCAAGGCAATCTGCGCGCCTTGCCAGTTGTAGCGGTCGCCCTCAAGTTCCATGCCCGCAAGCTTCACTGTTGCGCCGCCGGGGAAAAGCCACTCAAGCACGGATAGATTCAGCTTTGCACCAAGTAGCGGGAAAATTTGCTCGCTCGTGTCCAGTAATCCACCCGGCTGCCGAATCATCGGAATGGTTCGCCGGAAAATCACAGACCGAAACTGGCCGTTGTTCACGTCGTAAAGCTGTTCCAAAAGAAGGCCGAAAGATTTTCCCGACCCGGCACTGCCGCCGAATATCGCAACGTCGGCAGATGATTTCAGAAACGCCTCTTGCTTGCCCGGCTGCGGTCGCAATTCAACTTTCATTTTCAACCTCCTTCACGGTGTCCACGGTGACGACTGGCGTGCCGTTTGCGTCGCCATCTTTTTGTGGCAGATAAATGCCGATGCCCACAGCCAATGGAGAACCGTCCGCGCCGCTGATTTCAATTCGGTTGCGCGCGAAGTGCTGAGGCTGGGTGTGTTCTAAAAACCAACAAGCAGCGCGCAGCCTGATTGCTTCGTCCTGCGAGTTTGTCGCGCGCTCAATGACTTTGAGCCGTCGGTCAACTCCCTTGGCGGTTGCCTCGTCAATCTGCGCCCGGAATTTTTCATCGCTGCTGCGCCAGCGTGAAAATGTCTCGAAGGAAATTCGCGCGACGGCGCAAGCGTGGGTGAACGGCAGGCCGCGTCCAATCGCGTTGCAGATTATTTTCGCCCGCGGTAGTGTCCTGACAGTTGGCCGTCCGATGCGCTTCACGGCTTTACAACCTGCCGGGCAGGTGGAAAATTCCGTTCCTCGCGCCGCGCGGCTTCCATCGTCTCGCGTCCGCGAGCGGTCGCATCCTGCGCGTCCTTGACGAACCCTTGCACCGGCACGGGCTTTGTCTTGGCGGCGGCAGCGGGCGTGTTCGCCATGATGGCGCGCCCGCGAGTTTCGGCAGCTTGGAACTCGTTCACTTGAGCGTCCTTGCCCTTGTTGGCATCGTCCAACTCCTTCATTGTTTCCGCGCTCGCGTCTGGGAATGGTTTTTCCAAATCTCTGTAATGCATAGTCTGTTTCCTTCGGTTGGTTGGTTGGTGGTTTACGCTTTTTTCCGTGTTGCGAGCGGGTCGCTTGTTCCCCATGTCGTGTGGTCGTTGGACGCGGGCAGCCCGCGCCGAATCTTGCTGGCCGTTGCCGCGGTGCGAACATGCAGCGGCGCTTGAACGCCGAGCCGCTCGCGGTTCGCAACGTCGGCGGCAACCGCGCCGCCCTCTGACTTCATTATTTTTCTGCCGCGTTGCATCGCATCGCGGGCGTCCGTCGAAAAGTAACTGGTGCGTTTCTTCTCGGACAGGCCGAGGATGTTTCGTCTTTGTTGGTCGTTCATTTTTTGTGTCCTTGCTGGTTGGTTGGTCGTTGTTGTCAGTGGGAATGTTTCAGTGGTGACGAAAATGCTTCTGCACCTTCGCCGAAAAAACTGTCCAGTCGCGCGCGCAGTTTCTCGCGCCGCTCTTTCTGACGCCGTTCGCGTGCCAAGCGCAACCGCGCGGCATCTATGGAGAAACAGACGGAACAAATCCAAACCGTGCCCAGCTTGACGGTCGCCGGGCGGGAACAGTCACAAATCAAGCGATGGTTGGTTGCGTTCATGGCACCACGCCCAAGTCTTTCAAGTACAGCATCGAGAACGCGCGCAGGCAAAGCCGGTGCTTGTTGTATCGGTTCAGGTCGTTCATCAGCGCAATCCGAACGCCGCGCTCGCAGCCGTCGAACTCGCCTTGAATCACCTGCCGCGCCAGATGCACGAACGACGCGCGCCGCCGCGCTTCGAGGACGCTGATAATTTCCAGCTTGTGGCGGCGCACGGCCACGAGAAAATCGGGCGTCACGCGGTCGGCGGGGAAAACGTCAAGGAATCCGTCACCGGCCAGCTCAATACCAAGGCCGAGCCGGGAGGCTTCGAGAAAAATTTCCTGTGGCGTCGTCATGTGTTTTTTTGGCAGATGGATTTTGCTCTTAAAAGGAAAAACCCCGCACAGCGTTGAAGCGCGCTTGCGCGCGAAACGCCTGTAGAGTTATTACGGAGTAATAACTCTGTTCTCTCTGTCTTTCCTTTTTTCATTATTACATTCTTGTTTGTCGTTAGCTGCTCGTTGCTTGCACGTTACTTGCTCGTTTGCCGTCTGTTGGCTTGTCCGTTACCTGTCACGTTCAACACGTCGAAAAGCCGCGTGTCCATTAGCTTCGCAGTCGTTCCTTTGTTCGTTGCCTTGAACGTTGCAAAACCCCATTTCTCAAGCTGCTTCTTCGCCGTGCGATACTTCTGTTCGCTCATTCCGCAGGCTTTGTAGTCGCCCAAAAATGCTTCCCCACGACACAATCCATTCATCAAGTTGACGCCCGGCTTGAACCGCGCCCGCCACGCAATCACCGTAGCGAGCGTGAAGGCTAACGGCGCGGTTTCAATCAGTTCCATGAGGTCAGGCGAACGCATCATTTTTACCCATCCGTGGTTCGGCGTCGGCGCGGCGTCGGGCGTGCTGTCGGGTTCATGTGGCATACAATCCCCCTTCGTGAAAATTTGTCCTCCGGCGCGCGCTGACAGCGCGGCGTGTCGCGCGCTCGCCGCGACGGACGATGGCTTCGATTTTTCGGCGTGTCGAACCGTTCGCCCTGCTACGTCTCAAAAAAGACTTTGCCATGATTCCCTGCCGTTCGTTTTGTGAGTGGGGTTGAATGGATGTTGAAATCTCGCGAAGGGCGCAAGCGGCGCACCCTCCGCGTGCCGGGACAAACGAGCGGCAAGCAGACGCCGCCAGCAAACGAGTCCCGGCAAAATCGGAAATTGAAAATCATTTAGAAGCCTTTCCGTTGAGCAGCAAAACCAAATCGCTTTCTCTAAAGCCGCACGACCGCGTCCTGCCGGGCAGCGTGCATTTCCGCAACTGGCCGTTGGCCGCGAGTTTATCAATTAAACGAACGCTGCACGACAGACGCGATGCAGCTTCCGCTCTCCTGACTAAACGCGGAGCGGTCGAGGTGTTTTCGGTCAAGGAATTCGGTTGTCGCAAAAATGCAAGCAGTCTCGTCTGTTCATCCGCTGCGATTGAGGAGTCAGTCGCCAGCACTGCCTTGATTGCGTTCAGAGTGGTCGGCATCATTGCACGCCTCCACCTGTGCCGTACTTTTCTTTCAACCACGCAACGCAATCAGACACGTCAAAGCGTTTGCGATTGGGGGACAGGACGACGGTCGGCAAGCCCTCGTCAATCAGTTTGGGGATGGAATGCACTCCAATGTTCGCCGCCAGCGCCACGTCGCGCGCGGTTCCGAGTCGAGGAGTGTTTGAAGTCGCCCGGCTGGCGGGCTTCCGATTTGCTGTCGCATTTTTCATTTCACGGTCTTCCTTATCGTTGTCCCTCCGCAAAAAAAAGAGCAGAAGGAATGTGTGAAACACATATTTCCTTCTGCTTAAATCGGTGAGATTGACCGTTACGAACTGCGTGCCTCCGCGCTAACAGTGTTGTTGGTTGCCGGCTCTACCACGGCACGCAGAAAATGAAATTAGAAAGAACAATTACAACGCGCACAATATAAACAAATTTCAATAAATGTCAACAAGGTTTATGAAAATTTTCAACTATGATTTTTCCAGCAGCTTGAGCGCGGCGGACTTCTTCGCGCGAAGGTTTTTCACCGTCATGCCCGCGACGATGGCTCGCACGTCGCGCAGGATTTCTTCGGGCGCTTGCCTTGCTGGCTTTATCGCGCCAGCGTCGCCAGTCACGTCCGCCAACAGGTTCACGGCATTGAACGCGGCCAGTTCGCTTGTGTGTGTGTAGTGCCTCGTCATGGCCGGATTGCTATGGCCGACGATGCTTTCCACGACTGACAGCGGCGCGTTGGCTTCGCGGCACATGCTGACAAACGTGTGACGCAACGAATGAAAGCCGACTTCGACAACGCGGCGCACGCCGTTCTCCCGTTCGCGCGTCGTCGCAATTCCGCAATCGGTGAAGTGCTTTTGAATTGCGTCAGTTACCGCCGTGCACTTGCCAGACAAGTAGATTTTCGCTGTGACTGGATTGACGTATTCACCGCGCTCTTTGGTCGGAATTTCGGCGAGCACATTGCGCAAAACCGGGTGAATCGGAATGACAATCATAACCGGGTTCCGGCGCGCCATCTTGCGAGGGACACGGCGGATTGTCCCGCGAGCCAGGTCAACCTCATTCCATTTCAGCGTGGCGCAGTCACCGAGCCGCAAACCCGTGTAAGTGCCGATTGCGAACATCACTTTCAGTTCACCCGTTGCCGTGCCGATGACCTGCCGAAGCTCGTCCACAGTCAGGTCACGTCGGGACTGGGTGCGCACTTCCAGCGGTTTGTATTTCGACCAAACATTGTCAGCGAGGCAAGCCGCGTCTTTCAGCGTTTTGAAAACGTAGCCCAAGAGGGCCAGATTCTGGTTGTAAGTGGCCGGCGAGACGCCCCGCTTAATCACGCTGTCCAAGTATTCTTTCGCCAGCGCGGGCGTCACGTCGCGCAGGGCGGTGACGGCGGGATGATTTTGCTGCATCCATGAATGGAACATTGACCACTTGCTTTCATACTCGCGCAGCGATGACTTGTTGCAGTTTTTTCGACCACTCGTTGGGCTGAGAAATTCCGCCCATGCTTGCGTGAGGGTCATCAGCTTGGTCTGTGCATCTTGCAGTACGCCGATTTCCTTTTGCGTGTCGTCAATCGCGTGCTGGATTGAACGCAACGTCTCGACCTGGCCTTGCTTCGCTACAATTGCCATGAGCCGTGCCTTCGCCTTTTCAGCTTCCGGGCGTGTCGTGATTGGTGCGCCGTTCTCGTCGCGCAGCGCCTTGCAGATGGCTTTTGGTTTGTCGGTTGAGTCTTTCACTCGCCAGAATGCGTAGAAGTTTTTCCCGCGCACGAGCAGCGAGCCGGGTGATTTGAGTGATTTCGTTTTCATGTTTCGTCCTGTGTGGTTGTATGCAGTTGCATGTGATTGTGTGCGTCAAATGTCGCAAGACGCACCGTTTATGTCAAACAAAATGCAAGCAAATAATTAAATACACCAACAAACAAGCAGTTACAAACAACATCCAGTATTGATGCGGTCGCCTACCGATAGTTCTTGTCGTCCACCCGGCTGAGGTCAATTCCGTCCTTGAAGACTCCAACCGTCACGACCGCAAAGGTGAACACGCTGGTCCCGGCCTCCAGATGCCCACCGAATGCCTTGTCGGGGTCGGCCAGGGTGATGTGGGCGTGAACGCGGCCGTCAATCACATAGCCATTCATGCTCACGATGTCGGCCGGGCCAGTGGGGTTCTTCACAAAGATGTTCCGGGAGGGAAAGGTGTCGTTGCTGACCGTGTGGTAATGATAGCTCCGGACCGATCCGATGCCGGACAGGATCACGGCGTTCCGGATCTTGTGCTCCTTGGCCATGCGCTCCAGACCGGCCAGCAGGTCGGCCTGGTTTTTGAAGCGCAGCACCAGGACCCGCTCGAATTGCCCGCTGAGCGCATATACGTCCGGCACCGTGTCGCTGTTCGGTTTGGTATCCACGGCGGTGGTGGTGGCGTTGGTCACCTCGGTGCGGGTCGGTTGGGCCGCCGCCGGGCTGATGATTGCCAGCAAGCTTAGAATCTGAATCAGTTTGCGCATGGGATGTCTCCTTGTTTGGTGGATGATGGTTGAGTTGTATCAAAGGTAAACATGAGACCGAACAAACAACAAGCTCAAGCGCCAGACCCGATGCCGCCTGCCCGCGCCACCGGCTTTGTCGCGTGCTCGCGGAAACGGAGTTGATCGAAGTTTATCGGGGCCTGCCTCGCGATTCATCGGCCAACCCAAAAGGCTCTTGGATGGCCGTCCAATTTTCAACGTTC
>Ga0116134_1002007_pt1 | contig 10062 bp, 6 predicted proteins | sample June2015DPH_19_5_FD_89737 | JGI IMG/M metagenome (GOLD analysis project Ga0116134, IMG submission 89737) | Peatland microbial communities from SPRUCE experiment site at the Marcell Experimental Forest, Minnesota, USA - June2015DPH_19_40 | ecosystem: Environmental > Terrestrial > Soil > Wetlands >...
GGGCTCGGCCCCGGCGATGTGGCGGCCCTACTGGCCGCGGCCAGCCCATGCCCGCTGCTGCCCGAGCACGCGGAGGGATGGTTCGGCCGGCCTGGCCTATCGGGTCACCGCCTGGACGCGGCCGACGGTCCCCCGGTGGCCGGCCGTGACTGGTCTGCGCGCTTCCAGCCCACCCGGACGGAACACGACGGCCCCCGGGCCCGCATCGAGGCCGAGGACGCCGTCGCCGGGCTGCGGCTGAGCACCGAAATCGAGGCGGTACCGGGCGGCGTGCTCCGCGCCCGGCACACACTGACCAGCACCGGCCGCCAGCCCTACGTGGTGGACAGCCTGGAAGTGGTCTTTCCGCTGCCGGGCGAGGTCGGCGAGGTGCTCGACTTCACCGGGCGGCCGACGGCCGAGCGCATCCCGCAACGCCATCAGCTCACCGACGGGCTGTGGCTGCGTGAAGGGCGCCGCGGTCACCCCGGGCATGACGCGGCGACCATGATCATCGCGGGGGCGCCCGGCTTCGCCTTCCGCAGCGGCGACGTTTTCGGCCTGCACGTGGCCTGGAGCGGCAACACCGTGCACCGCGTCGAGCGGGTGGCGTCCAGCCTGGGCGTCAGCACGAATGAAGCCGGCCCGCAGGAACGGCTGCGGCCCGGACTGACGACCATCGGCGGCGGCGAACTGCTGCTGCCCGGCGAAGTGACCCTGGCGCCGGGCGAGAGCTACACCACGCCGTGGGTGTATCTCGCCGCCGCCCGGGACGGACTGGACGGCCTGGCCGCGCAGTTCCACCGCTATGTCCGCTCGCTGCCCGCGCACCCGCGCACGCCTCGCCCGGTCAACCTCAACGTCTGGGAAGCCGTCTACTTCAGCCACGACACCGCAAAGCTCATGGCCCTCGCCGACCGGGCGGCCGACGCCGGGGTAGAGAGGTACGTGCTGGACGACGGCTGGTTCCTCGGGCGCCGCAGCGACCGGGCCGGCCTGGGCGACTGGCGCGTCGACGAATCCGTCTGGCCCGGCGGACTGCACCGGCTGTCGGACTATGTGCGCGGGCTGGGAATGGAGTTCGGCCTGTGGATCGAGCCGGAGATGGTGAACCCGGACTCCGATCTCTACCGCGCGCATCCGGACTGGATCGTGGCCACCGGGCAGCGCGTGCCGCCGCTGCAGCGCCATCAGCTGGTCCTCGACCTCACCCGCGCCGAGGTCAGAAGCTATCTGCTCGGCCAGATCTGCGCCTTGCTGTCGGAGTACCCCATCTCGTACGTCAAATGGGACTGCAACCGCGACCTCATCGACGCGGGCAGCGGAACCCGGGCCGGGGCCCCGGCGGTACACGACCAGACGATGGCCCTTTACGACCTGATGGACGAGCTGCGCCGGCGATATCCCGCCGTGGAGTGGGAATCCTGCGCGGCCGGCGGCGGACGGATCGACCTGGCGATACTGGAGCGAGTGCAGCGAGTCTGGACGTCGGACATGACGGATGCGCTCGCCCGGCAGTCGATCCAGCGCTGGACCGGGCAGCTGATACCGCCGGAGTACCTGGGCGCACATATTTCCGCGCCGTTCTCCCGTCAGACGGGCCGTTATATGCCGTTGTCCCTGCGCTGCGCGACGGCCCTGTTCGGGCACCTGGGGATCGAATGGGACATCACCCAGGCCAGCGAGCAGGACCTGGCCGACCTCGCGGCGTGGATCCGGCTGTACAAGCAGCACCGCGCGCTGATCCACTCGGGCCGAATGATCCGGATCGACACTCGCGAGGACACCGCCTGGATGTACGGCGTCGTCGCGGCCGATCAGTCGCAGGCCCTGGTCAGCTACGTTCAGCGGGATGAGCCGCGGAACGATCAGCCCTCGGCGCTGCGGATCCCCGGGCTGGCTCCGCCACGACGGTACCGGATCACGGACGTCACCCCCGGCGAGCGACTGCCCCGCCGGCCCGGCTTGGCCGATGCGGGCCCCACCGGCATCGAGGTCTCCGGCGCCGCGCTAGCCGGGCCCGGCCTGGCGGTCCCGGCGCAGCGCACACTGACGGCCACCGTGCTCCATATCCAGGGGCGCTGAGCGGTGATCTGCTCGATCGGGCAGACGATGCCCGGCTGGCCGATCGCGGCGAAGGTCAGCTGAGCCGGGTCTGGCCACGGATCATTTTTCCAAATACGGATAATCTTGCCTCTGTTCTCCTCCGTCGCACGAATAGCCCGTTTCCTCCGTCGGGCACGGCAAATAAAGGTTGGCGCGGCGAATAAGGGAAATGAGGAAGCCGTGGGGCTCTCGCACACGACTGTGCTTCTTACGGGTGGATCTTCTGGCATTGGGGCAGCGACCGCGCGGACGCTGGCCGCCGCGGGAGCCCGGATCCTGGTGGCGGGGCGGAACAGAGCGCGCCTGCAGGCCGTGGCCGAGGAAACCGGCGGCATCGCGCTCGTGGCCGATCTCGCGGCGCCGGAGGGTCCCGCGGCGCTCGCCGAGGCGGCGATACGGGCCGCCGCCATCTGGGACTCCGACGGATATGAGGCCGCGGCCGGCGCCGTCCCCCGGCTCGCGCGAATGCCGGAGCCGATGAGCTGGCCCGTCCCGCGGGCCGATCCGCCCGGGTCCGGACCCCCGGCCGACGGGCTGGCCATCGCCACCGTGCGCAGGCCGGCCCGGGCGAGGCCCCCGGGACCCGCAGGACCCCCGGGGCCCGCAGGACCCGCAGGACCGCTAGCCGCTGGAGACAGGCCGGCGGCGAGCGGAATCGACATCCTGGTCAACAACGCGGGCATCGGCTGGGCCGGCCCGCTGGCGCAGATGAGCGCCGCGAAGATCGCCCGCATGGTGGCCGTGAACCTGACGGCGCCCATCGAGCTGACGAGGCTGCTGATACCCACGCTCGGGGCCGGCGGCCGGGGCCGGGTGGTCTTCATCTCCTCGATCGCGGGCACCACCGGGGTGCGGCAGGAAGCGGTCTACTCGGGGACGAAGGCGGGACTGGGGGGCTTCGCCGAGAGCCTCAGGTACGAGCTGGCGGGCACGGATGTGGGCGTATCGGTGATCTTTCCCGGTGTCGTCAATACGCCGTTCTTCGCCCGGCGGGGCATCCCCTACAGCCGCCGCAGGCCCATCCCGATATCCGCGCAGCGGGTGGCCCGGGTCGTGCTGACCGCCATCGAACGCGAGCAGCCGGTCGCGTTCGTCCCGCGGTGGCTCGGCTTCCCGGCGTGGCTGCACGGCGCGGCCCCCGGGACCTTCCGCACGCTCGCCGCCCGCTTCGGCTAGGCCGCATGCTTCGGGTAGGCCGCCCGCTCGCCGCCCCGGTGCCGCAGGCCCCGTTACGGCTAGGCCGGCCCCTCGCCGCCCCGGTTCCGCAGGAAGCGGACGAACTCGGCGCCCTCGCGGAGCCGCCGCTTCATCATCTCGGGGCTGCGCAGCATTTCCGCCGACATTTCCGCGATCTTCCCGGCGCGGAAATAAAACTGCTTGTAGAAGTCCTCCACGGAGTCGTAGATCTCGGTCCGGTTGAGGTTGGGGTAGCTGAGCGCGGCGGTCTGGATGCCGTGCTCGTCGATCAGCGCGGCGTCGTCCTCGGGCAGCCAGCCGTTCTCCCGCGCCTGCCGGTACAGGGCGGTTCCCGGGTAGGGGGCGGCGATGGAGACCTGCAGGGAGTGCGGGTTGATCTCCTTGGCGAACCGGATGGTGTCCTTGATGGTCTGCGCGGTCTCCCCGGGAAGACCGATGATGAAGGTGCCGTGGATGGTGATGCCGAGATCACGGCAGTCCTTGGTGAACTGGCGTGCCCGCTCGGCCCGGACGCCCTTCTTGATGTTGATGAGGATCTGCGGGTCCCCCGACTCGTAGCCGACGAGCAGCAGGCGCAGGCCGTTGTCCCGCAGGACCTTGAGCGTCTCGTACGGCACGTTGGCCTTCGCGTTGCAGGACCAGGTCAGGCCGAGCTTGCCCATGCCGCGAGCGATTTCCTCCGCGCGCCGCCGGTCGTCGGTGAACGTGTCGTCGTCGAAGAACACCTCTTTGACCGTGGGGAACAGTTCGGTGATGCGGGCCATCTCGCCCAGGACGTGCTCGGCGCTCCTGGTGCGGTAGCGGTGGCCGCCGACGGTTTGCGGCCACAGGCAGAAGGTGCACCGCGAACGGCACCCCCGCCCGGTATACAGCGACACGTAGGGGTGCTTGAGGTAGCCGATGAAATAGTCGTCGATATTCAGGTCGCGCCGGTACACGTCGGTGACGTACGGCAGGCGGTCCATGTCTTCCAGGATCGGCCGGTCCGCCGTGTGCACGACCGTGCCGCCGGGATCCCGGTAGGTCAGCCCCGGCACGCCGGCCAGCGGACGCCCTTCGGCGATCTCGGCGATGGTGAAGTCGAACTCCTCGCGCGCGACGAAGTCGATCGCCTCCGACGCGAGCAGGGAGGCCTCTGGTTCGACGGCCACCTTGGCCCCGACGAACCCGACCTTCAGCGCCGGGTTCGCCCGCTTGAGCGCCTCGGCCACCTGGACGTCCCCGGCAAACGACGGCGAGCTCGTATGCAGCACCGCCAGCTCGTACTGGCGCGCCAGCGGGAGCACGTCGCCGAGGCTGAGGCCGGCCGCGGGCGCGTCGACCAGCCTGCTGCCGGGCACGATCGCCGCCACCTGAGCCAGCCACGTCGGGTACCAGAAAGACCGGATTTCGCGCCTGGCCTGATAGCGCGACCCGGCCCCGCCGTCGAACCCCTCGTACGAGGGGGGGTGCAGGCATAGCGTGCGCATCATGGGTATCCGCCTCCTTCCGTCGGCCCTGCTCCGATTATCTGCCGCGCGGGGAAACCATCCGCAAGAGGCCCGGCTCCGAATGCCAGCAGGGTCTGCGAACTATGCGAACCATGACGGCCCCGAACGCCGCAAGCAAGTTGAGTGAGGTCGGCTCAACTAAGTTGATTATTAATTATCATGATAAGTAACGGACGCGGCGAAGAGCAGTCCGCGCGGCTCGCGCATGAACGGCTGTTCGCCCGGCGGTGAGCTGGCTGCGGGCGCAGGTGGTCAGGCCTCGGGGATGGCGCACAGCGGACGCCACGCCGACTGCGCGCCGTCGTAGTGCAGGTATTCGACCTTCGTCGGCAGGTACGTGTCGCTGTACCCGGGATCCAGCCCGACCGGTGAGAGTGTGTGCCGCTGGCGGCTCAGCAGATCGCCGTCTCGCCGCAGCATGGCCTGCTCAACCTGGCTGGTCCTGGACAGGATCGCGGAAATCCGGGCCTGCACGCCGTCGCGGGTGGTCCGTACGGTACTGGAGAAGTTCAGACCGGGATCGTTTCGCATCTGCCGCAGCATGGCGGCCAGGCCCAGAACGGCGCCGCTGGTACCGAGACTCCTGGTCCCGGCCAGGAAGACGCACCAGCGCGAAGCGCCGACGGCCGCGGCGAACGGGTTGCGGCACGCCATGATCATGCCGAACGTCGGAAACAGCCGCTCATCCATTTCCAGGAGGCCGCCTTCGGGCTGCGGCAGGCCGGCCGGATCGCAAAGATGCACCTGCATCGACCTCGAGCCGAACACCGGGGAGCCGTTCCGGAGTTCACGCAGGCTCATGGCCAGGGGAATGGAACTCCCCGGGATGTCGAATTCACGCGCCACGGCCTCAAACAGCGCGGCATGCCAGAAGTTCGTATCGGGACCGCCGATAATGATCACATCCCGTGACGCGATCATCCGCGGATCGACGCAGTGCTCTGGCCAGGTCACCGGCGTCCCGAGGCACGCCCCGGCTTCCTGCAGCGCCAATACCAGTTCCGGGACGTAAACGAGATCCCGGATGGCCAGCGTGTGGTCCGGATCCTGCGCTCCTTCGGGAAGCTCACGCTCGAAACTGAGCACCGGCAGGGGGATACCGGCCGGCCGCACGTCCAGCTCGACGTGCGACCGCGAACGGCCGCTCACGTACAGCGGATACAGCAGCTCGTGCGGTTTTCCCACGTCCCGCGGATTGCTCGGGATGATGATGATCGGCTGAGAATCCCCCAGCAAGGCCCGCAGACCCCCGCCGTACACCGGATCATCACACCCGTTGGCGAGCACGAAATTTGCCCCGCTGCGGCGGGCCCCCGCGGACACGAGTTCCAGTTGCTGGGGCCTTCCGCCCAGCTGGGAGCGTGGTTCCCGGCGCAGCCACAGCATCACGTACCCGCCCGGGCCGCCGGGCAGGCTCAGTACGACGAGGACGATGGTCCCGACGAACGCGATCACCCCCAGATAAGCGAGAAGCGGCCAGACCGTGCCCGTGGCCGACAGAAAACCCGCCAGAATCCCGGCTACGCTGACGCCGGAGACGGCCGCCTTCGCGAAGTTCCGCCGGAGATGCAGCCTGAACTTCTCGTACCGCGACGGAAGGTACCGGCGGTCAGACGCTGGGCTGGTGTCGGTCATGCACCGGCCCCATCAGCCGCAGCGACCCGGACGCGGGCACCTGCGGGCGCCCCGTTCACTGGCCCCGGCCGCCAATCCCAGGAACAGCCGCATCGTGGTCATCTCCGCGAGACCCGTCAGGTCCGGGAACAGACGGTAATTGTTGATGCCCATCGCATCCAGGTCCGGCAGCGCCCGCACCGCTTCCCGGGCGGGCAGCACGATCTTGGTCAGCGCGAGGCCGGTCGCTTTCTGCTCGACGTACTCCTGCAGCGAGGCGAAGGGCGTACGGGAAAGGGTGAACTTGCCGCCCTGCGCGCCCAGCCGGATGTTCTCCAGCGCCGGCGGGGTGACGATCTCGACCCCCATTTCCGCGGACCAGACCGGATTGGCCAGGTGCAGCGCCCAGATCACGACGTGGCCGAACTCCTGGGGCAGCCGCAGCACCCAGTAGTAGAAGGCGAAGAACGCGGCGATGTACGGGCTGGTGCTCCAGTCGAGCAAGCGCGTCGGCAGGCCGTGGTGCTGCCCAAGGGCCCAGAGCTGCTGATCGTCGCGGACCACGGAATCAGGCACGCCGTTCTCTTCGCAACTGCGCCGCCATTGGCCAATCAGCTCTTCCCACAGCCGCAGTCGCTGGTCATGGGGCAGCGATCCGAAACGCCGGTCGAAAGCTGACGCCAGGCTCCAGTCGGCATTGCCCATACCCCGGAAGAGGTAATAACCGGATTGGAAGACGCCGTCGCCGAACAGTTCGGTGAGGAGATCCCGCTTGAATTCGTTCCAGCTCGAGTACTCCAGGACCCGGACCGCGCTCACCTATGGTCTCCCGCTTCCGCCGGACCCGATCCCGGTTTGCCGGATCCCGCCGACCGCGTGCACCAGGCATGGATGCAGCACGTACGTGCCCACCTCCGGTGGCAGATGAAATTGCTCGACGTCACCCAGGGAATAGAAGCGGCGCTGCCCCGTTTCGTCGGCGTATCCGAGCAGGCCATTCTGCCAGAGGACGGAGGCGAGGTCGGTCGCCTTTTCGAAGTGCTGATCGGCCAGTTCCTGCAGCCCGTCAAGGTCTGACCGCGGGAAGCGGTCGACCCCGATCATCCGCACGAAACTGCGAATGTCTTCCTGCACGCCGCTGATGTAGGCCTGCGTGCTGGTGAACACCTCGGAGTAGTTGTGCATCGCGGCGTTCTCCGGCATGAGGTCCGAGGACACCTGATTCGCGCACTGGGCGAGCTGGGAATCCCCGAAGCGCTTGGCGCACCGCCGGATCACGCTCTGCAGCACCTGCGGCGGCAGGCCGTCGGCGCCGGCCTGCTTCTGCCGCAGCACCTCTTCGGACAATTCATTGCCGAGCGAGATGATGTCGCGCGGGATCAGCCGGGTGTGGCTCAGCAGGTAGTTGTCGATCGTCTCGCCGCCATCGGGACCCGGCCAGTCGCCGTTGGTCCCCAGCCAGTCGCGGATCGTCGTGCCACCCTCGACGGAGCGGCGCATCAGCAGCGACGGCGGCAGCCGCCGCAGCTTGTGCTCCAGCAGATAGAGCAGCGATCCCCGATCCCAGGTCAGGACCCGGATATGCGGCTCGTTGTAGTACCGCGGCGCGTGTTCTGACCGGTAGACCGACGACATCACGATGTCGCGGATACAGACGACAACGTGCAACCGGCCGCCCAGCCGGTGGTCCCGGAGCAGCCGCATGACCTGGTAAAAGAGTCCCTCCTGGCATTTCAGCCAGTACATCGGCGCGTGGCTGAACTCCTCGTCCACCGCGTCGAGGTAGAAGTAGATCGGCTTGCACTGGCCGACCACCTCGCCCAGCAGGTCCTCAAGATCATCCCAGAGCGGATCGTCGAGGTACGTGGACAGCTGATGGGCCGTCTGCCGCTCGTTGATGATGTCGCGCACCTGGCTGTAGATCGAACGCGGACGGCGGAAGTCGGCGCCGATGAGGCGGACGTAGGACTCTTCCAGCTCGGCAATCTGCTCGTCATCCAGTTGCTGCCGCAATTCGGGACGGCGCAGCAGGTGCGAGGCGAGCGATCGCATGATCGCGCGGTCCCAGATCTGCATCCACTTCTCCACCAGGACCCGGTCGGAGAACCACTGGCACGCCTTGACGATTACTTCTGTCTTGGGCAGGCTCTGCTGCGGCGCCTCGGTATACACCGAATCCTGATGAGCCTGGAAGTCCTGAAGCCGTCGCAGGTAGACGGTCTTGCCGGCGCCCAGTTTCCCGACGATGACCCGTACCTTGGAGTCGTTCGCACGGGTGGCCAGGTGGCCGTAGGCCGGGTTACCGCCGAAGTCGACGAATTCGCTGACCAGATCCTCTATGTCGGCCCGTGACCCGTCCGGGTTGCCGAATGGCCCCACCGGGTCGAGCCGGTGCCGCCTGTTGGCCATATTTGCCCCCAAAAACCTGAGAGTTTAGCTTTCCACGGGAAATGGGGACCGAGAAGGCCTATCCGGTACACCCACCGGGAACAGGCCCGGATTAGGCGCGGTGGGGGAACCGGCCGAAGTCGGGGGCGCGCTTGGCCTTGAAGGCCTCGCGGCCTTCCTGAGCCTCCTCGGAACCGTAGAACAGCAGGTTGGCATCGTGGGCGAGTTGCTGAATGCCCGCGTAGCCGTCCTCGGCCGCGTGAAAGCTCGCCTTCATCAGGCGCAGCGCGAACGGCGAGAGGGCCAGCATCTCGCGGCACCACTTCACGGTCTCCTGCTCCAGGTCGGCCAGCGGGACCACCGTGTTGACCAGGCCCATCTCCAGGGCCTGCCGCGCGTCGTACTGACGGCACAGGAACCATATTTCCTTGGCCTTGCGCGCTCCCACGACCTGCGTGAGCAAGGATGCGCCGAATCCGCCGTCGAAGGAACCGACTCTCGGCCCCACCTGCCCGAACCGTGCGTTGTCGGCGGCGATGGCCAGGTCGCACACCAGTTGCAGTACCTGTCCCCCGCCGATCGCCCAGCCGGCCACCATGGCCACGATCGGCTTGGGCGTGCGCCTCATCTGCACATGCAGGTCGGTGACGTGGAAGCGGCCCGTGCTGTTCTCATCCGCCTGGTAGCCGCTGTCGCCGCGCACTCGCTGGTCACCGCCGGAGCAGAAGGCCTGGCTGCCTTCGCCGGTCAGGATGATGACGCCGACTGATTCGTCCTCACGTGCCTCGTTCAGGGCATGCGATATCTCGATCAGGGTCTGCGGCCGGAACGCGTTGTGCACCTCGGGGCGGCAGATGGTGATCTTGGCGATGCCGTCGCCGGTGGTCTCGTACCGGATGTCGGAGTATTTGCCGGACTCGTGCCAGGCAATCTCCGCCGGGCGGCTCGTGGGCTCAGTCATGCCTTCATTCTCCACGTGGCTCGCGGTGCCGATATTGCCGGGTCGCATCGCCGGCTTCGCCCTGCCATGGTGGTGATCATGACGGCAGAATGGCCGTGATCACCCACGACGTGCATGGGCCCGGCAGACGGGCCGTGCCGTCATCATCGGGCCCGGGAGAACAGCCGGGCATCAGTACGGGGGAGCTGGAATGGAGCCTCTGGCGCCGGGTGACCCACAGCAGGTCGGCGTGTACCGGTTGCGGTTCAGGCTCGGGTCTGGCGGGATGGGCCGGGTGTACCTGGGCTTTTCCCCCGCTGGCCGGGCCGTGGCGGTGAAGGTCATCCA
>Ga0116134_1002009_pt1 | contig 10058 bp, 10 predicted proteins | sample June2015DPH_19_5_FD_89737 | JGI IMG/M metagenome (GOLD analysis project Ga0116134, IMG submission 89737) | Peatland microbial communities from SPRUCE experiment site at the Marcell Experimental Forest, Minnesota, USA - June2015DPH_19_40 | ecosystem: Environmental > Terrestrial > Soil > Wetlands...
CGGGATGCGATCGGTCCGCAGGATATTATCCAGGGGATGGTTTTGGGAGCGATTATTGTTCATGCGCGTCCTGACTCCAGGCTAAGAGCGATCCTTCCGGGCAAAATCAACAGGTCTTATAAGTCCGCGGTTTATCCCCGACCGCTTCCGACATGTATTGTTTCGAGTATCCGGGCGGGTGTAATAACCGTCCCTCCGGCATGACCGACCAGCAGGGCGGGGACCATACCTCCGGCGCACCTTTGTACCTCCAGGTGCATCTGCCCCAGGTTCAATTCCACCGTTATTAGGCACTTCACCCGTTTTGCAAGCTCTCTTATTGCATGCTCCGGGAAAGGCCATACGGTTACCAGTCGCAAAAGACCGGCTCTTATGCCTTGTTCCCGAGCCTCATCGACGGCGGCCAGACTGCTCCGTGAGCTGATCCCGTAAGAGATCAACGCCACATCTGCGTCCTCCAGCCGGTACTCTTCCACCTGTATGATCTTGCTGATGTTCGCCCGGATTTTTCCCGTTATTCGTGAGACCATCTCCGAATGCGCCTCGGGGGTCATCACCGGATAGCCTTTTTCGTCGTGAGTCAGACCCGTAAAGTGAACCCGATAGCCCTCGCCGGCATTAGCCATTGGAGCTACTCCATTCGGGCCGGGATGAAAAGGTTTGAAACGGTCCTTTCTTCCTTTTGGACGGGGGCGGGACTGGAGCCCTATTTTTGATGGATCGGGTATGATGACCCTCTCAAATAGGTGACCCACTACCTCATCGGCCATTATCATTACGGGGAGCCGGTATGTTTCGCTCAAGTTGAATGCGGTAATGGTCTGGAAGAAAAGCTCCTGGGGCGAAGCAGGGGCGAGTGCTATAATCTCGTAATGACCATGGGAGCCCCACCTGGCCTGCATCATATCACCCTGAGCGCCCAGAGTCGGTAGGCCCGTCGAAGGACCTGCACGCTGAACGTTTACTACCACGCATGGGGTTTCCATTACGAGCCCGAGTCCGATGTTTTCCATCATCAGACTGAACCCCGGACCGGAGGTCGCCGTCATGCTTTTTGTCCCGGCGCAGGAAGCGCCAAGAACTGCGGCCATTGCGGATATCTCGTCTTCCATCTGAATAAAGACCCCGCCAAGTTCCGGAAGCCTCCTTGCCATGTGCTCGGCTATTTCGGTGGCCGGCGTGATAGGATACCCGGCAAAAAAGCGGCAGCCGGCGGCAAGCGCCCCCTCCGCGCATGCCGAGTCACCATCCATGAAATGCTCTCCGGTGAGAACTGCAGGTTTCATAAAAAGAAAAAATCCATAAACGTTATTGGATTGAAAGCTCGGGAATGCTTTGCACCGGAACTTCCAGGGAGTAAATCGCAAAATCGGGGCAGATGGCCTCGCAATAGTGACAGTTTACACACAAATCAGGCTGTTTTATCGCCGGAGGGTGGTATCCCTTCGAGTTGAAGCGCTCGGATGCCTCGAGAACATCTCTTGGGCAGTATTCAATACAGTAGCCGCACCCTTTGCATCGGTCTTCTATGATATAGACCATCCCTTTGGAAACGACGATCTGTTCTGTATCCAGGGGAACACGCCAGAATTTCATCTGTTGACCTCTTCCAACGTAATGAACAGGGAAGCGAATGTGTCCGTGAAATATCAGGTAATTTTGTAAGCAAGTCAAGACAAATGAGATGGCAAAATGATGGAATTGGAGGGTTAGGGTATTTCCCCTCCAGGGGGGAACGGGCAGTTCAGATTAAGATGTAGCTTTTGATCGACTCTAAGGGGAAGGATTTGGTCTTTTGGTCTCAGAAGAAAAATATCGGAGAAGTCGGTAAAGTACAAGATCCGCCCTTCCCCCTTATAGAAATAGGGGGGAGATTCCATAAATCTCTAAATTCATCTCACCAGTTTATCAGGATTTTCTTTCCGCCGCTCTCGGCCAATACCCGATAATTAAAATCAGGATGCAATGAAAGGAAAGAATCGAGCGGTCCTTGTTCACTGAACAGGAAAATCCTTTGTCCGGACCTCCACTCGGTGATCAGTTCATCCTGCGTGAGGCACAACTTTGGCGCTGTTTTATCTTGCAGGCCGTACCAGAGAACTCCGTACCCGGCGTTCATGACGTAAACCTGGAGACCTGTGTAGTAATTGAGGGTTGAACCTCTCTCGTAAAAATCGTTTATGACGATCTTATCTCCCTGCCTATAGTGGTATTGGACGACTTTGGCGAGGCTTTTGGAGCTGAGCACCGGTTCAAAGGCTACCATTCCGGCATTGTAGAAATGGCACAGTCCTACCATCAAGGTGGCCAGGACGAGGAAAGAGAGCATCCGGCGGTTGCGGAGAGCGCAGAAAAATGCGGCGGATGGGCCGAGGATCAGCAAGCCGGCGGTCGGATACACCAGTGGAGCCAGATGGCTGAAAGTTGCCGCTGTGAGGTCGTGAAGGTGCGCGAAAGTGAGCAGGTAGGGCTCCGATTGAGCACGAAGAGTTCCGGCGAGGGTTGCCGACGCTTCAGAGTGGTTGCCCCACCATGTGAGCGCGATCATTCCTGCGCCTGTTAAGAGCGTCACGGCGGCTAAGACCCCGAGGCCCATTAGGCCCCACTTCGGGGAGGGCTGCCGCATGTCGAAGTCCGCCATGGCCTTGCCGAGCAGGAGAGCGAATGCGGCTAAGGTGGGCAACGTGTAGTATTCCTGGGTTGTGCTGAACAAAAAGAATGTCAGAATAACGCCAATCCAGATAAATAGAAAAAGGCAAGTCCGTTCGGTTTTCTCCTGCGGGCGGATGGACCTTGGAAAATTTCGGACAAGCCCCCATATGAATGCGCTCCATGGGAACAGCCATACAAGGTGAAGGGCCAGGAACAGCAGGCGAGGAACGGTATCATAATCTTTGGGATACCGCATGCCGAGATAGCGCAAAAGGTGCTCGCGGATAATATAGAACCACAGGAAATCTGGATTGGCCAAGGCCGCCGCAACATGCCAGGGCGCCGCTACTATCAGGAAAATTATGATACCATACCCGATCTGAAGCCGCCTGATGACCTTCCAGTTTCCAGTCACCATAATATGCACAAAAATGATTGAGGCCGGAAAGATGATGCCGATCAGTCCCTTTGTCAGCACAGCCAGTGCGGCAGAGATGTAAAGTGCACCACACCGCAGGTCGACGGGTCCGGCCTTTTTGCCCCCGCCTTCTTCGGTTGTTATGCGCAGGTACATGTAGAGACAAAGAGCGATAAAGAAGGATAAAATCACATCGGGCAAAAATATCCGGGTGAAAGCGAAAAGGCCGAGGCAGGTTGCGATCACAATCCCTGAGTAAAAGCCTGTTCTTTCGTCCCAGAACCGCGCTCCGAACCTGAAGACCAGCAATATCAACAAAAGGGAGAACAGCGCAAGGGGTAGCCGGACAGCCCAGTCATGAAGCCCGAAAGCGGAAACCGACAGGGCCGCCAGCCAGTACATGACAGGGGCCTTCTCCAGGTATCTGATGCCGTTATTTACTCTCATGGTAACCCAGTCACCCGACTGGACCATTTCGCGTACCACCTCAGCATGGAAGGAATCATTGTCGTCGAACAGTGCCGGACGGGTAATCGTGGTGGTGAAGATTGCAGACCACAGCACGATGAGAACAGTCGAGTAGAGCAGCGTCCTGGGGCTCATAAGCACGCTAGACCCTGCCTCTGGAGTGTTCCGTGTGAATCAGGTAGAGATTCCTAAAGTATATGATGAGACCGCCCCCCTGTCCGAGAATGAACACGGGGTCCTTTTTCAGCAAGGCATAGATGAGAAGCAGCCCGCCGCCGCCGATACTGAAATACCAGAAGGCGATAGGAACTACGCTTCTGCGTTGTCTCTCGCTAGCAATCCACTGGACCAGAAATCTGCCGAAAAATAATCCCTGGCCGCAGAAGCCCAGAACGAGCAGATAATTGTCGAGAAAATACCGGATTATGCTGTTCATTGCATTGGTCATGCTCGCGTGTATCCATTTCTTTAGACAGTAAGGCGTTAAGAAGAAATAAGCCCTTGGTGTTTTTAAACTTTCCGGGTGTCGCTGTCAGTTTTAGAGGGGGGAGTCGCCCGAAACACGGCATTATGCCAGAAAGGTGATTTTTGGGAAGAGGAATTTCCATTATGGGTTGGTCAAAAAATGTAGTTTGCAATAATTTACATTGCCGAGTAAGTACCGGAAATCTCATTTGAAACCAACTAAATAGGCCCTTTTGATAAGGATGTATGATAGATTTAAAAATTCCGATTAAAATTGCTTTTAACATTGATGGCGCAAGATAGGAACATGTAAGTGATAGTTCTGGGAATTGAGACTTCCTGCGATGAAACCGCTGCAGCAGTTGTCAGGGACGGAAAAGAAATATTGTCCAGCGTGATTGCCAGCCAGGTTTCCATTCACGGCCCTTATGGCGGGGTAGTTCCCGAGTTGGCGTCCAGGAAGCACCTGGAGTATATCATCCCTGTAATCGAAAGCGCGCTGGAACAGGCGGGTGTCTCCTGCGAAGAACTTGACGTTCTTGGGGTTACGCAAGGCCCTGGCCTTGTCGGAGCGCTGCTGGTCGGTTTGAGCGCCGCAAAAGCTATGGCTTATGCTCTCGACAAGCCGCTCATTGCGGTCAATCATCTCGAAGGCCATATCCAGGCCGCCTTCATTTCCAGCGGCATACCTGAGAACCCCTTCATTTGTCTGGTCGTTTCGGGTGGCCATACCGCTCTATACAGGGTTGATCGGGAGGGTGGCAGCCGGCTGCTGGGAGCAACGAGGGACGACGCGGCCGGAGAGGCATTCGATAAAATAGCAAAACTTCTCGGCATTGGCTATCCAGGTGGTGTTGAGATCGACAAACTCGCTTTCGGCGCAAATCCGGAGGCGATTAAATTTCCGCGCTCCCGGTTTGAAAAAGAATCTCTCGAGTTCAGCTTTAGCGGTTTAAAAACCGCCGCCGCCAATTTTATCCGCAAGCACGGTCCGCCCGTCTCCGATTCTGCGTGCAGCGGGGCTGGGTCTTACACATTAGGGGATTTCGCGGCGAGCTTCCAGGAGGCTATTGTTGACGTGCTGGTCGAAAAGAGTATCAAGGCTGCGCTACATTGTGGCCTGTCTGATATCGCTGCCGTAGGCGGAGTTGCCGCAAACAACAGGCTGAGGAAGAGGCTTGGGCAAGAGGCCGCCTCCCGAAACTTTCGGCTTTATCTGCCCCCGGTACAGTTCTGCACCGACAACGCCGTAATGATCGCATCGGCCGCGTACCGCATCTGGACACGTTCGGGTCCCCAGCATGGGATGCTTGAGCTGGACGCATACTCACGTTAAGCGGGCAGGCTGGATATTCTCTTTGAAAGGCGAGCGGTGGCTGCGAAGGTCCTCCGCTTATGGCCTTGCCGGGGCATAAGCATGCCTGCGACACTCTAATCCAGGTGAGTCTACCTATCTATGCCTGATTTGCTATCGCCCAGTGAGTATTTTCATCAGAACAAATCCCGGCCCCGAAAGCATTTGGGGCAGCATTTCCTTGCGCAGCCGGCAACCGCCCTCAGGATCGTTCAAAGCGCCGAACTGAGAGATGGCGATGCTATTGTCGAGATAGGTCCGGGGCTTGGAGCGCTCACCCGTTTCATATTGCCTGAAGTTAGCAGGCTTCATCTGATCGAGGTGGATGGAGAAATGGTTGAGTATCTGCGTGAAAGAGTACAGGCGGACAAGGCCGTAATTCACGAACAGGACGCACTCTCGTTTGACTTTGTAAATCTTTGCGACAGAGAGGGAAAACGCCTGATTGTGCTGGGCAATCTTCCTTATAATATCAGCTCTCCTTTGATGTTTCACCTGCTCGAGAGTTTTCCGGCAATCGAGCGGGCTGTCTTTATGGTCCAGAAGGAGGTTGGAATGCGATTTGCCGCCTCTCCAGGCACCAAAGACTACGGGGTGCTCTCGGTGCTGCTCGGGATTTACTCGACGGTGCGCATACTTTTCACCGTCGGGCCAGGCCAGTTCTATCCTCCTCCCAAAATAGATTCAGTTGTGCTTCGCATCGATTTCGCCGATGATCGCCCCGTGGGTTCTGATTTTGATTTTCAAAGAAAACTGGTCAGCAAAGCGTTTCAGCAGCGCAGAAAGACCTTGGCGAACAGTCTCACGGGCGCCATGGGTCTTTCTTCCGGCGCCATAAAAGACGCCTGTGAGCAGGCCGCGATTGACCCGAAAAGACGTCCGGAAACTCTTTCGGCACATGAGTTCCTTTCCCTAGCCGGGTTGGTTCGTCGACAAACTCCCACCGGCAACCGGTTGTAAAATTCGGTTATTGTGCTAAGATAATTTTTTTAATGCCATGCCTGAATTGAACGATCCCTTGCTTTTGTTGACTGGAGTAAAGGTGGCTGTCGGTATAGTGCATATGAGTCTCATAAGACCTATTGGGACTGATCATCGAATTTGACGCAATGGTTTCTTGGCTGTGATGGAAAAGGACTTTTTCAAAGGTAAAGTGGCGCTTGTAACCGGAAGCTCGAGGGGAATCGGCCGCGCTATTGCTGTGGCGTTTGCGCGCGCCGGGTCCAACCTGGTTATAAATCACTCCAAAGCCGGAGGTAGTTCGCGGAAAAAGGCCGAGGAGGTTTGCCGCGAAATCGAGACCTTGGGGCGTGAAGCTTTTGTTGTCGAGGCTGACATTGGAGTGAAATCATCTGTCAGGGAGATGGTCGAGCTGATTTCCGGTCGGTACGGCCGGCTTGATTTTCTAGTACTCAACGCGGCCAAAGCTCCTTTCAAGCCGATAGAAAAGCTGCTCGAGCGGGAAATTCGACAACTTGTCGAAACCAACTACATAGGGAATATCTTCTGCATTCAGGAGGCTTTGCGTCTACTTGGGGCTTCGGGGGGTAAAATCGTTTTCATATCTAGTCTCGGAAGCCGTTTCTACAATCCTGCATACCCACTTGGAAGCATGAAAGCGGCAATGGAAGCGGTAGTGAGAGATTGCGCCGAGAGTTTCGCTCCCAGGAACATTTCCGTCAACGGAATCTGCGGTGGTGTGGTCAAAACGGACTCTTTCAAGGTGCTGCGGCAGCATATGGAAGAGCTTGAGTACATACCTGAAGAACTTTGTGTAAGTCCGGACGCCATTGCGGACGTAGCTGTTTTTCTTTGCGGCCCCGCCGCTCGAGGGATTAGCGGCCAGACCATTGTGGTTGACAATGGCCTGAGCAATAGACTATACCGCCCCGCATGGGCAGGAGAGCAGAAATCAAGAAAAGGGGTTGACTCATAATGAAACAAAATATCATTCCGGAACAGATGGTCCTGGAGGAGGTAAGAAAAGCGATCTCGGAGGGAATCGATATCAATCCGGAGAGTGTTAAGCCGGAGAGTTCCCTGATGAAAGACCTCGGGGCTGAATCGCTCGATTTTCTGGATATAAATTACCGCCTGGAGCAGACTTTCGGGATCAAAATGGCTCGGCGATCCGTTCTTGATCATATGGAGGAATTGTTCGGTGAAGAAACCGCAATCGATTCCGACGGCAAGCTGACCGGCAAAGGCGCCGAAGTACTGGCCATTCGGTACGACGGGTCAGGTTATAAGCTTAATGCCGGCATGGACATGGACGATCTGCCTGCGATGATTACGGTCGGCTCTCTCGTCGAAGGGGTGATGGACCTTCTGGATACGCTGCCTGAGAAATGTGCTGACTGCGGGGCCCAAAGCTGGAACCTGCGCGAGGAAACCCGCATATATTGCGGAGCGTGTGGAGAGGCAGCCACATTCACCAGTGGTGATGACCTCATAGAAAGCTGGCTGAAGCAGGTCCAGGAGAATAAGAAAATCTTTTAACGACAGGATAAGCTTCTCAGGATCGTATTTGAATATGCCGAGCAAAAGGAAGCGGGTGGTCGTTACTGGTTATGGAATGATCACCCCGATCGGGAAAGACAGTCAGGAAACGTTCGGAAATGCTCGAAACGGGGTCTCTGGTATAGATTTCCTGCGTTCTTTCGAAACGGAGGGGTTGCCCTGCCGAATCGGAGGACAGGTGGACGATTCCTGGCTGAATACTCCTCGGGCTAAAGGGATTCAGGGAATAGAAAAATGTAGCTCACGCGGTCTCAAGCTCATGATATCGGCGGTTTCTGAAGCCGTCGGAGCGGCCCGCCTGGATTTAGTCGAAGACAGGGATCGAATCGGTGTAAGCCTCGGATATCACGGTGAAAACCCTTCGATCGAAGATATGCTCCTCTTATATCGCTATCGCGGTAAAGACGTCTGGGATGTCAACGGCCTGACAAGAAACGGCGTCTATTCCTTCTTTAATTTCTTCCGCAGAAAACCTGATGTAGCCACCTCCATCCTGTCGATTCTGTTCGGTTGCAGGGGTAGCAACCTTACTATTGTTTCCGCTTGCGCGGCGGGGGCGCAGGCGATCGGCGAAGCGCTAGGGATCATCAGAGAGGGCAAGGCGGACGCGATGATTGCGGGAGGGTGCGAATCCAACCTCAACTTTTCGGGTTTTATCGGATTTGTAATGATCCGCGCGCTTGCCGAGAGGTACTCCTCTCCCGAGAAAGCGTCCAGGCCCTTTGACCGAAAAAGAAATGGCTTCGTCATGTCCGAGGGCGCCGGGGCGCTGGTTCTCGAAAGCCTCGATCATGCTCTTGAGCGAAAGGCTCCGATTTTCGCTGAAGTGCTTGGATATGGTTCGTCAGCCGATGCGTTTCGGATAACGGACATTCATCCTAAAGGGGACGGCGCCGCTTTTGCCATGCAGGGGGCCATCGCAGATGCCGGTCTTAGTTCCGCTGATATCGAGTACATTAATGCTCATGGGACTTCGACTCTGCAAAATGACCAGATAGAGACCCTGGCGATCAAGACTGTTCTGGGAGAAAGAGCGAAGAAGATTCCAGTCAGTTCCAACAAGTCGATGATAGGCCACACCATTGCGGCCGCCGGCGCAATAGAAGCAGGTCTTACCATAATGGGCATGAACCATTCCGTGCTCCTGCCGACGATCAATTACGAATTCGCCGACACGAAATGTGACCTGGACTACGTTCCCAATAGGGCTCGCGAACTGGAACACGGGATCGCGCTATCCAATTCCTTCGGCTTCGGCGGGCAAAACGCCTGTCTATGCTTTGGTAAATTCCGCCAATGAAAGCCAGCCCTGATAGCAGTTTATCTCCTTTGAGCGATCAAATCGTTATAACAGGGATGGGAGCGGTGTGCTCGCTCGGCAATTCGATTTTGGAAATCGGTCGAGGGTTGACGTCCGGAAAATCCGGCATAGGAGAGATTACGGCTTTCGATGCCGGCGAGTCGGGCTTTTTGGCAGCTCAGGTGAAGAATCCCCCCGCAATCAAGACCGATATTCATCCTCAGCTCGCCAGGTCCATGGGGAAGCATCTATCGCTTCTTATGGCCTCCACAGAGGAAGCCCTGGGCGGGGCGGGAATTGGTTCGGGCATGTTCGATCCTCAAGATATCGGCTTTTTCGCTGGTATGGGAATGGTTGATTATCACGTCGAAGACCTGCTTCCGGCTGTGCTCAAGTCGCTGAATCAAAGCGGCGATCTGGATTACGACAGATTCTTTCCCGCCGGTTGGCAGGAGATTTATCCTTTGTGGCCTCTAGGCATGCTTAATAATGTTGTCTTTTGCCAGGTCGCCATACACTATGGTCTGCGCGGCGAGAACTGCGTTTTTTCGCCGCACGGGGACGCTGGGATTCAAGCTGTCGCCCAGGCAGTCAAAATTCTGGGGGAAGGGAAAGCAAAGGTGGCGCTGGCAGGGGGTGTGAGTGAGGAGATATCGCCGCTCAGCCTCGCTCGGGCCAGGTTGAAAGGAATGATTCGGCCTCCTGAGCACAAATCGGGAGCGGGAAGCCCAGAGGGGGCCGCTTCGGAGATTGTCCTCGGAGAATGCGGGGCGATGCTGGTCCTGGAGCCGCTGTCAGGCGCCGTTGCTAGAGGGGCAAACATCCTGGCCAGGGTCGTTGGTTTCGGGTTTGCATGCGAAAAGGACCGAGGAGGTGATTTC
>Ga0116134_1002011_pt1 | contig 10054 bp, 9 predicted proteins | sample June2015DPH_19_5_FD_89737 | JGI IMG/M metagenome (GOLD analysis project Ga0116134, IMG submission 89737) | Peatland microbial communities from SPRUCE experiment site at the Marcell Experimental Forest, Minnesota, USA - June2015DPH_19_40 | ecosystem: Environmental > Terrestrial > Soil > Wetlands >...
CTGATCGGCGGGGCGCTCGTGGCGGTCCATGCGTGCGCGGCGGTTCTCATGCAAGGGATCGCACGTGCCGGCGCCGTGGCGCTGCGGGCCATCGATACCCTGCTGCTGCTCGCCCGCGGGATCCGCGGTATGCGCTGCCCGTGGTGCTATGAGAAGAACACCTACCCGGCCTACCGGTGCGAGTGCGGCCTACTGCACCGCGAAATCCGTCCCGGACCGTACGGAGTGTTCCGTCGCCGGTGCGCCTGCGGCAAGTTCATGCCCACGCTGATCCGGCTCGGCAGCTACCGGATGAACGCGTTCTGCGGCTACCGGGGCTGCGGCGAGCAGATGAGCGATGAAACCGGGCGTTTCCGCGAGATCGTGCTGCCGATGCTCGGCGGCGTGGCCGCGGGGAAGACCCGGCTTATGGCCACAATGCTGGTAGCCCTGCACGAGGCGGCTTCGCGCCCGCAGGGAGCCGGCGGCGCGGTCGGACTTCGGCTGGCGAACCTGGAAGCCCGCAGGGATTACGAGGTGCTCAGCGATGTCCTGGACGAGGGCAGGCCCACCTCGGCCACCGCCAGGCCCCTGCCGGGCCGGGCGCACGCTCATTCCTCCTGCAAACCAGGCGACGCGGGAGGCTGGTACACATCTTCGACGCGAGCGGCGAGCGCCTGCGCAGCCGCCTTGACGCCGCCTCGCTGCGTTATCTGGGGGCGGCGCGGACGTTCGTCTTCGTTCTTGACCCGATGTCCGCGCCAGGATTCCGGTCCTCGGTCACCGACCAGGAGATGTCGGCGATCGACCACCTCCTGATCTCGACGGACGACCCCCTGCGGGTATTCGCCCAGTGGGTGCAAGAGGCGGACGTGATGGAGGGCGCCGCGCTTGGCCGGTCCCGGCTCGTGGTCGCCATCTCCAAGACAGACCTGATCGCGCACACCAGACTGCTTGACGGGTACAGGAACGACGACGAGTGGGCCCGGCAATGGCTGACCCGGCTCGGCCTCGGCGTCCTCGTGCGGGCGATGGATCAAGCGTTCCACAATAGGGTCCGGTTCTTCTTCACCGCCGCGATCACGATCGCGCCCGGCCGGGCACACGCGAGCATTCATCCGCTGGTCGCGTGGTCGCTCGGCGTCCCCGTCCCAGCCGCAGGGTCCCTGGCCAGCGGGAGCCGACTGGCGCGCTAACCCATTCGGCGAGGGCATTGCGCGATCGGAGGGAAGTGCCTCCCACGGGAGTTCCACCATCATCCCGGCATCCATTAAGTAATCAAGGTGACACGCAGAGCCGGCCCTGCAGGAACCCGCCGCCCATCCCGGTCCCCCGGACCGCTTCGAGTGCTTCGCGGCTTGCGCAAGATCCTGGATTGTCAGTGGCCGTCACTACGGTTGCGGTGGACGGCGGCACGCGCAAACGCCAAGGGGGGCAGCAGGGAGGAGATCGATCATGGTGGAGGGCACCCTCATAGCCGAGAGCATCCGCGCCGGGACGACCCTGGAGGACCTGAAGCTGACCATCCGCAAGATCAGCAGGTACCGGGCCCGGGGCACCACGTCCGATCAGCCGGACATCTGGACTGTCCTGGACTTCGAAGCCGAGGAGGCCGGAGCAGGGAAGCTGGCGCAGGCATTCGCTGATGCCCTCGACCAGCCCGGCTGGTACGTCGATTTCCACTCTCCAGTGGAGAGCTTCGTGGTGTTCCCGGGGCGAATCTTCCGCTACTCGCGCGGTGACAAGGCCGGCCGGGCCGAGGCCCAGGCTCACGGCCGGCAGCTCGCCATCCCGGAGCCGCAACTGGACTGGACCGTCTGAGCCAAAGCGCGGTCTCGGTCGCCGGCCCAGGGACACCGCCATGACCACCCGGAAATCGCTCACATATCTCTGGCTTCTGCGTCTGAAGCAGAAGGTGCACACATAAGGTGCACGGCATCACCAGTGCGATGCGGGACCCCGGGCCGGCTGAGGGACAGGCCGCTCCCCGGGGTCCCGGCGCGTCTGGTCCCGTTCATCATCTTTAACGGACTCCGGTGACCCTCGTTCCGCGGGCCCGGGCCGCCCCCGGGGATCCGGCGGCAGGTTACCTCAGAAGGCACGTAGACTTGGACAGGCCGTCAGACGCACGCGTCCGTGTTCGTCCGGCGGTCAAGTTCGCGCGCCCGCTAGCCATCCGGGGACCCTGAGGTCCCCCCTGGTGCGCACCGCTCGGTCCGCGGGCCCGGTCAACAACCCTGACCAGGCCCGCCGCAGGTGCGTACGGGCGCCAGGAAGCAAACCGAGTAGCGTCAGCGCCTTCCCGGCGCGGCGCGAGAGTGAAAGGACCTCCGGCATGGCTCCGGTCGTCACCATGAGGCAGCTCCTGGAGAGCGGCGTTCACTTCGGGCACCAGACTCGCCGCTGGAACCCGAAGATGAAGCGCTACATCTTCACCGAGCGCAACGGCATCTACATCATCGACCTCCAGCAGTCCCTCTCCTACATCGACCGCGCGTACGAGTTCATCAAGGAGACGGTCGCCCACGGCGGCACCATCCTGTACGTGGGCACCAAGAAGCAGGCCCAGGAAGCCATCGCCGAGCAGGCGGGGCGGGTCGGGATGCCGTACGTCAACCAGCGGTGGCTGGGCGGCATGCTGACCAACTTCTCCACCGTGTTCAAGCGTCTCCAGCGGCTCAAGGAGCTTGAGGAGATCGACTTCTCCGACGTGGCCGGCTCCGGCATGACCAAGCGTGAGCTGCTGCAGATGCGCCGCGAGCGCGACAAGCTGGACCGCACGCTGGGCGGCATCCGGCACATGGCGCGGGTCCCGAGCGCGGTGTGGATCGTCGACACGAAGAAGGAGCACATCGCGATCAGCGAGGCCCGCAAGCTGGGCATCCCGGTCGTGGCCATCCTCGACACCAACTGCGACCCGGACGAGGTCAACTACCCGATCCCGGGGAATGACGACGCCATCCGCAGTGTTGCGCTGCTGACCAGGGTGGTCGCCGACGCGGTGGCCGATGGCCTGATCGCGCGGGCGGGTGCCGCCGCCGGCGAGGAGAAGCCGTCCGCCGACCGGCCCGCCGGTGATGTCGGCACGGTGGAGCCGCTGGCCGAGTGGGAGCGTGAGCTCGCCGAGAGCGGGACCGCCACCCCGCCCGAGGGCGCCCTCACGGAGGCTATCGCCACGGAGGCCACCATCGAGACTGCCCCCGCGGAGGCCGCCCCAGTGGAAGCTGCGGCGGAGGCTGCCCCCGCGGAGACGGCCACAGCCCAGAGCAGCAGCACCGAGGCCGCCCCGGCCGAGGCTCCCCCGGCCCCGGCCGAGGCCACCACCGAAGTCAGCACCGAAGCCACCGACGAGGCGGCCAGCCCCGCCCCCGCCGCCGGCGAGACCGTCAGTGCGGTCAACGGCACGCAGGCGGAGCAGGGCGAGCCGGTCGCGGTCAGCTCGGCCGATTCCGGCGAGAGCGCGGAATAGCACGGGAATCGGCGGAACCCGGCGGCGTTATGGCGCCGGGTCCGCCGCATGCCCGGCGGGGTGACCCGCGGCGGTTCCCGCCGATGGTGCCCAGCCCGCTGGGCCCGCCGGGCCTCCCCTGGGCCGGCCGGGTCCGCCCGGCCCGCTGGGCCCGCGAGGCCGGACGGCGCCGGGCGGCGCAGACATTTTGCACAGGATGAAAGTGAGACGAGGACGAGGACATGGCGAACTTCACCGCCGCCGAGGTAAAGCGGCTTCGCGACCAGACCGGCGCCGGGATGATGGACTGCAAGCGGGCCCTGGAAGAGGCCGACGGCGACATCGAGAACGCGGTTGAGGTCCTGCGCCTGAAGGGCGCCAAGGACGTCACCAAGCGTGCCGCCCGGACCGCCGCCAACGGGCTGGTCACGGCCGAGATGTCCGGCACGGACGCCGGCGTGCTGGTCGAGCTCAACTGCGAGACCGACTTCGTGGCCAAGACCGACCTGTTCCAGCAGATCGCGGGCCAGATCGCCCGGGCGGCGCTGGCCGGCGGCGCGGCCGACCGGCTGGCCCTGCTGGGCACCGAGGTGCGGGACGGCCAGACCGCCGAGCAGCTCATCGAGGAGGCGGGCGCCTCGCTCAAGGAGAAGCTGGAGCTGGGCCGGTTCGCCCGCTTCGAGGGTGGCTACGTGGCCAGCTACCTGCACCGCTCCGACGCGGCGCTGCCGCCGACGCTGGGCGTGCTCGTCCAGATCGACAAGCCGGCCGCCGAGGTGGCCAAGGACCTGTCGCAGCAGGTGGCCGCGATGCGGCCGCTGTACACGACGCGGGATGAGGTCCCGGCGGACGTGGTGGAGAAGGAGCGCCGGATCGCGGAGCAGATCACCCGCGAGGAGGGCAAGCCCGAGCAGGCGATCCCCCGGATCGTGGACGGCCGGCTGAACTCGTTCTTCAAGGACGTCGTGCTCACCGAGCAGCCGTTCGTCAAGGAGCAGAAGAAGACGATCAAGCAGGTTCTCGCCGAGAGCGGTGTGACCGTCCGTGGTTTTGCTCGCTTCCAGGTCGGGCAGGCCTAACCAAGCGTGACCAGGCCGGCGGGCCCTGCCCGCCGGCCGGCACGGCCGACGGGCGGGGCGGATCACAGGGAGGTCACTCGGTGCAGCGGGATGGCATGTGGGGCGGTACGGGGTCCGCGGGAGATGCGACCGCCGCGGCGGTCCGGGCGGCGTCCGCCGCCATCGGTGACCCGGGCCCGAAGGAGCCCGGGGCATTTTTTATACCATCCGCGGCCCCGAGCGTGGTCTCCGCGCACGGCGAGGCCGAGGCCTTCCATCCGCGCTGGAACCGGGTCGTGGTCAAGCTGTCCGGCGAGGCGTTCGCCGGTGATGAGCCGCTCGGCATCTCACCCGACGCCGTGGCGCACATCGCGGCCGAGGTGGTGTCGGTGGTCAAGGAGGGCGTCCAGGTGGCCGCCGTCGTCGGCGGCGGGAACATGTTCCGTGGCGCGTCGCTGTCCCAGCGGGGCATCGACCGCTCCCGCGCCGACTACATGGGCATGCTCGGCACGGTGATCAACTGCCTGGCCCTGCAGGACGTGCTGGAGAAGATGGGCGTCGACACCCGCGTGCAGACCGCCATCACCATGGGCCAGGTGGCCGAGCCGTACATCCCGCGCAAGGCCATCCGGCACCTGGAAAAGGGCCGGGTCGTCATCTTCGGCGCCGGGCTGGGCGCGCCCTTCTTCTCGACGGACACCTGTGCCGCGCAGCGGGCGCTGGAGATCGGCGCCGAGGCGGTGCTCAAGGGCACGGCCGTGGATGGCGTCTACGATTCCGACCCGCGGAAGAACCCGTCGGCGGTCCGTTTCGACCGGGTGGACTACGGTGAGGTGCTCAGCCGGGGCCTGAAGGTCATGGACGCCACCGCGGTGAGCCTGTGCATGGACAATGGCCTGCCGATCGTCGTGTTCGACCTGCTGGGCCAGGGTAACGTCGTCCGGGCGATCCGGGGTGAGAAGGTCGGCACGCTCGTGTGCGCCGCGGGCGCCTGACCCCGCCCGGCCTGCGGGCGCCGCCGCGCGGGCTGTGCGGCGGGTACTCTCGCGCTTACCTGGATAACGTGAACTCTCAGAACCCTCGCCTGCACAGGAGCCCGCGATGATCGACGACATACTCCTCGACACGGAGGAGAAGATGCAGAAGGCGGTTGCGGTCGCCAAGGAAGAGTTCGGCGTGATCCGCACGGGCCGCGCGCATCCGGTCATGTTCAACAAGCTCACGGCCGAGTACTACGGGACCCCCACGCCGCTGAACCAGCTCGCCTCGTTCCATCTGCCCGAGGCGCGGATGATCATCATCCAGCCGTTCGACAAGTCGTCCATGGGGGCGATCGAGCGGTCCATCCGGGACAGCGACCTGGGTGTGAACCCCACCAACGACGGGGCGGTGATCCGGGTGGTCTTCCCCGAACTGACCGAGGAGCGCCGCCGGGAGTACATCAAGGTGGCCCGGCACAAGGCCGAGGAGAGCCGCGTCTCCATCCGGAACATTCGCCGGCACGGCAAGGACGGGGTCGACAAGCTGGTCAAGAACGGCGAAGCGGGCGAGGACGAGGGCCGCCGCGCGGTACACGAACTGGACGAGCTCACCAAGACCTACGTCGACCAGGTCGATGACCTGCTCAAGACCAAGGAAGCCGAGCTTCTCGAGGTCTAGATGGACGACGGCAACCGGCCGGGCGCAGCCGCCGCGGATCCGGGAACGCCCGCCCCGGCGGACCCGCCTGCTGCGGCGGCCCCGCCCCTGGTAACGGAAACATCCGCCGCCCCGGCCCCGGGGACGGGAACATCCGCCGCCCAGGACGCCGCTCCAGTCCCAGACGGCGCCGCAGCCCAGGGCGTGCCCGCGAGCCCGGAAACGGGCTCTGGACCTGCGAAGTCCGGGCGGAACCTCCCCGTTGCGGCCGGAGTGGGCGTATTGCTCGGCGGCATTGTCGTGCTCACGCTGTTCACGGTAAAGGCGACCTTCCTTATCTTCATGGGGGCCGCCGCCGTTGTCGCGCTATGGGAATTGGCCCGCGTCCTCGGCTCCCGGGGCATTCACGCGCCGTTCCTCCCGGTCGCCGCGGGCGGCACCGCGATGTGGGTATGCGAATACTGGTGGAGTGACCGCGCCGTCCTCGCGTCGCTGGTCCTGACCGTGGTGGTGATCCTCGCCTGGCGCCTTCCGGGCGGCACCGACGGTTACCTGCGGGACGTGATGGCCGGGGTGTTCGTGCTGGCCTACGTGCCGCTGCTGGCGGTGTTCATGGTGGCCATGCTGGCCCCGGCGGACGGCTCCCGGCGGGTCCTCATCTTCGTGGTCCTCACCATCTGCAGCGACATCGGCGGCTACTTCGCCGGGAGCCTGCTGGGCCGGCATCCGATGGCCCGCGCCATCAGCCCGAGCAAGACCTGGGAGGGCCTGGCCGGTTCCGTGCTGGTCTGCCTGGTGGCGGGCGCCGTGCTGCTCCCGGTGCTGCTGCACGCCCACGTCTGGCAGGGCATCCTGACCGGTGCCGGGGCGGTGGCCGCCGCCGTCCTCGGCGACCTGGCCGAGTCGGCGATCAAGCGGGACCTGCAGGTCAAGGACATGGGCTCGGTGCTGCCGGGCCACGGCGGCGTCCTGGACCGGATCGACTCGCTGCTGGTCACCGCGCCGGTGATCTGGCTCCTGATGGCGGTCTTCGTCTCCGTCCATCATTAGCCTCGCGAGCCTCGCGCCGGGGGCACGCGGGTCCCTTTCTTCACGATTCGTACTTAGCCGTTTACGGGCGTTTGACTCCATTTTTCCGGGGAAACTGCGGGTGATCCAACCGGAATTGGCGGGGGGAATTGGAGCCAGATTTTTCATGCGAAGAACGACGCTCAGACGCCTCATCCTCCTTGTTTACATCATCATCGGAATCATCATTGCCTGGGATCGCGGATACATCGGGCTGGCCCTGCTGAAGGCCGTGGCCTCGGCCCTGCTGGCGATACTCCTGTGGTGGCTCGTGCTCTTGGGCGTGAACCTGCATATTCATTAACGCAATCCAGACGGGCGCCCGCGTGGCCGCCGGCGCGACCCCGCCGGGCCGGCCGCCGGGCGCCCGCTGCGTGCCCGGCGTTACTGCGTGCCCGGCGTTACCGGGTGCCCGGTCTTACTGGCTGGCCGGCCTTACTGCGTGCCCGGCCTCACTGGCTGATGACCCAGCTCCGGTGCCCCGCGGCGAGCCCGGAGATCAGGCTCGCCGACCCCTGCTCCTTGGCGATCAGCCGCTCCTCCTCGGTGATCGGCACCACCCACAGCCAGCGCACCGGGTCCCCGCCGAAGGAGAAGCCGGACAGGTCCGGGGCGTCCGGCCCGGGCAGGCCGGCGGCCCCGGCGGGCTGATCCAGCAGGAGCACCGCCTCGTAGCCGCCACCCAGCGGGAACGTGGCGGGCTCGTGGTACCAGCGGACGCTGTGCCCGGGGCCGAACCAGGTGACGGCGCGCCACGGGTACCCCGCGAGCCACAGGAAGACCCGCGCGGCCTGGGCGGGCGCCATGGTGGTCGCCATGGCCAGCTCGATCCGGGCGTAGGAGGACGGATCCTGGACGAGCCGCTCCACCACCGGCATCCGCTGGCAGCTCATCCCGACCGTGGACAGCACCGTGTACGGGCGCTCCGCGTCCGGAGGGCGCTCGGAGATGCCCGCCATCGGCTGCTTGCCCATCGACGCGTCCCAGTAGTGCCCGCCCGGGCCGAGCCGCTCCAGGTGCCCGAGCACGCCCTGCTGGAAGACACCCCAGGATCGTTCGTCGCTCCGCCACTGCCAGTAGGCCCGGGCCCGGTCGACCCGTGGGCCCAGCCCCTCCATGGCGTCGTCCAGCGACCAGCCGAACGGGGTCTGGCCGAGGATGTCCCGGCAGTACCCGGGCATCCCGCGCCGGGCGTCGGACCAGCCCGGGATGACCGCGAGCAGCTTCCCGTTCTCCAGGATGGCCACCCCGTCACCCTCCTCGAACCACAGCGGCTCCAGCGCGCCGGGCTCGATCGGCGGCCGCCCGTCGGGCAGCTTGGTGTGCCCGGACGGCATGATCGGCGCCTGCCCGGCCTCGATCCGGCCGGGATCGGGGCTGGCCGGGGCGGGCACGTGGCTGGCGACCCAGGTCGCCGCCACGGTGGAGGTCTCGTCGTGCAGGTAGGCGGCCGTCGTCTCTCCGTCGTACTCGACCGTGAGCCGTCGGCTCTCGTACGGATTCATGCTTTCCAGCAGCATCCTGGGCTGCTGTGACTCCGTGGACACCCGGCGCAACGTCGGCATACTTTGAATTTACGCTAACCGCATCGGGCCTCCGTGCATCCGAAGCGTTGCCGCTGGGCTCCGGCCAGCGCCTATCCTGATCTTCGCCGCCCTCTTCAGCCGAACGGAAGCGCTGTGTCCCCTCGTCGTCCCAGCTCACCGCCCACCGCGGCCCCGGCATCCGCCCGCGCGTCGGACGCGCCGGGCCTGCCGCCGGGACTGACGGCCGGGCGGAACGGGTCAGCGGGCCCGCCGGGCTCGCCCGGCCGGCCGAAGCCCCCGCGTCATCTGGCCGACCTGGAGCTGCCCGAGCGCCGGGCGGCCGTGGCCGAGCTGGGGGAGCGCCCGTTCCGCGCCGATCAGCTGTCCCGGCAGTATTTCACGCGGCTGGCCGACGACCCGGGTGAGATGACGGACCTGCCGCAGTCTTCCCGTCAGGAGCTGGCGGACGCGCTGCTGCCGCGCCTGCTGACCGCCGAGCGCGAGCTGGCCTGCGACGACGGCACGACCCGCAAGACGCTGTGGCGGACCTTCGACGGCGCCTACGTCGAGTCGGTGCTGATGCGCTACCCGGGTCGCGTCACCATGTGCGTCTCCTCCCAGGCGGGCTGCGGGATGGCCTGCCCCTTCTGCGCCACCGGGCAGGCCGGGCTGACCCGTAACCTGTCGACCGCCGAGATCGTGGAACAGGTCGTGGCGGGGGCACGGGCACTGGCCCGGGGCCAGGTCCCGGGTGGCCCGGGCCGGGTCTCCAACGTGGTCTTCATGGGCATGGGCGAGCCGCTGGCCAACTACCGCAGCGTCGTGCAGGCGCTGCGGCGTCTCACCGAACCGGCCCCGGCCGGGCTCGGCATCTCGGCGCGCGGCGTCACCGTGTCCACCGTGGGCCTGGTCCCCGCGATCGGCCGGCTGGCGGCGGAGGGCCTGCCGGTGACCCTGGCCGTGTCGCTGCACGCTCCCGACGACGAGGCCCGGGACGAGCTGGTCCCGGTCAACCGGCGCTGGAAGGTGGCCGAGGTGCTGGACGCGGCGTGGCGGTACGCCGACGTCACCGGGCGCCGTGTCTCCATCGAGTATGCGCTGATCCGCGACGTCAACGACCAGGCCTGGCGCGCGGACCTGCTCGGCAGCCTGCTGGCCGGCCATCTGGCCCACGTGAACCTGATCCCGCTCAACCCCACGCCCGGATCGCGGTGGACCGCCTCGCGGCCCGCGGCGCAGGACGAGTTCGTGGCCGGGCTGGAGGCCCACGGCGTGCCGGTCACGGTCCGGGACACCCGGGGCCGGGAAATCGACGGCGCCTGCGGCCAGCTCGCAGC